>ERZ827104.232-NODE-232-length-64240-cov-14.525621_pt1 | contig 64240 bp, 65 predicted proteins | sample MGYA00519781_ERZ827104 | MGnify/ENA primary metagenome ERZ827104 (study PRJEB31778, sample SAMEA3449257) | human gut metagenome | biome: human gut; feature: human-associated habitat; material: faeces | place: United Kingdom | collected 2010/2012 ...
TTTGTGTACACAAAGTCAAACATAAATCTATGCAGTGCAGTGTAGGCGTCACTCACTTCGTCGTCCATATGCAGGCTTTCAGCTCCGCCCTTGATAAGCGAGGTCACAAGAGTGGTTATCCTCTTAGACTTGGATCCGCCAAGAACCTTTGTGATGTTTTTCGGGATATCCTCCTCGGTCATAATGCCTGCACGAACGGAATCGTCGATATCGTGATTTATATAGGCGATAACGTCTGCAAATCGCACAACATAGCCCTCTTTCGTGTCGGCTATCATGTTAGTGTGCTTTAATATTCCGTCACGGACTTCTTCTGTGAGGTCGAGACCCTTGCCGTCTTTTTCCAAAATATCCACTACACGCAGGCTTTGCTCATAGTGATGAAAGCCGTCAGGGCTAAGCTCGTTGAGAGCCCTTTCTCCTGCATGACCAAAAGGCGTATGACCAAGGTCATGACCCAGTGCGATAGCTTCGGTGAGATCTTCATTGAGCCGCAAAGCCCGTGAGATAGTTCGTGCGATCTGACTTACCTCAAGGGTATGAGTAAGTCGTGTTCTGTAATGGTCGCCTGCAGGGGACAGATAGACTTGAGTTTTATGCTTCAGCCGTCTGAAAGAGTTGCAGTGAAGTATCCTGTCACGGTCACGCTGGAAACACGTCCTCAGCGGACAAGGTTCGCAAGGCTCTTTACGCCCTTTTGAATCAACAGACAAGCAGGCGTTTTCGCTCAGAAATTGTTTTTCAAACAACTCGGTTTGTTCTCTCGGCAGCACAAAAATTCCCCCTTACAGTATATAAAACATACTAACTCTATATAATATATACTATAATAGTTCAAAAAAGCCTTTATTTTTACATAAAGGCTGAATGTTTTTGTATAATCGCACAAACTTCACGCAAAATCAGCGAGAAGATTTGTTTCTTCTGACAATTCAAGCTTGCCGCAGGATATATCCGTAAGCTGTTTTTTCAGCTTGTCTGAAAATTCAGACTTCACAAGAAACGCAAGATTTACAGAATCGGCAAAGTCCTCTTTTTCCATTATCACGCCATATTCAGGCAGCGCATAGCTGACCTTGCCATAAAGTGTATAGTCGCAGGAAAAGGATATTCTTGAACACTCACACATTTTCATTTTTCTTGCAGCGTTCACCGCCATTGAACAACCCTGAGAATAGGCTCTTGTAAGACCGCTTGCCCCCAAAAGTATTCCACCGAAATATCGTGTCACCACCACACAAACGTCTGTAAGCCCAGATTTGTTTATTACATCAAGCACAGGCACTCCGCCCGTACCCTGTGGCTCGCCGTCGTCGCTGTATCGTGAAACGTTACCCTCTCTCAACACATAGGCATATACGTTGTGTCTTGCCTTGCGGTTTTCGGCTTTTATCCTGTTTATAAATGCGACAGCCTCATCAGCGGTGCTGACAGGTGCGATATGCCCGATAAATTCGGACTTTTTCTCCGTAAAGCTCGCCTGAGCTTCCTCATAGATTGTTGTATATCCCATTTGGTTTCCTCATATAAAAGAAAAAAAGGAACGGAATTATCCGTTCCCTTTGAAAATTAGTCAAGATTAAATCTCTTCTTGAATCTGTCAACACGTCCGCCTGTATCTACGAGCTTCTGCTTACCGGTGTAGAATGGGTGGCACTTAGAACAAATTTCAACCTTGATATCCTTCTTTGTAGAACGAGTATGGATAACATTACCGCATGCGCAAGTAATTGTTGTTTCCTCATACTTTGGGTGAATTCCTTCTCTCATTTGACTTCCTCCTTCCAAACTAAAATTATGACTCATAGAAGCCCATCATTTCAGTTTAGACAGTAGTTCTATGTAGTATTTATCAATACGCTGAACAAATCAGCTTTATTATTATACCATTATATACGTCACTTGTCAAGCACTTAACACTTTTTTTACATTTATCCTGCTCGTTTCGACAAAACAAAAAGGCAACCCATCGGCTGCCCTTTGCTTGTGTAAAAATTTTGGAGAGGATGAAACGAGCTAAGAGTTTGATCTTAGTGTTTACATTCTTTTTCTTTCTCTGTTCTACATTACATATTATAGCCTTTAGGGGCTGTAACTTCAAGAACAGACAAGTTACATTTCACTACAATACTGTTACAAATTATTTCAATTTGTAACTTTAAAATAACCTTAAATTTTCCTCAAGCAGGCTTATTATTCGTGGTCAACTCCGTATGCTGCACGGTATTCCAGCATTTTGTCAAGATACTCTTTGCCCTCAACAACACCGTCCTGAATAGCCTTGATGATATCGTTGATGTTTACGATAGAGTATACCTTTACGCCAAAGTCTTTATAAGCCTGTTCAACAGCTGAAAGGTCGGTGTCAAGAGCCTTTTCCATTCTGTCAACTGTTATCACCATGCCTGTTACGTTTACGTCTGCGGCACTTTTGAGCTTTGGCATTGACTCTCTGAGAGCCTTGCCAGATGTCATAACATCGTCGATGATTATTACCTTTTCTCCGTCTGCAAGCTTCTTTCCAACGAACATTCCGCCCTCGCCATGGTCTTTAGCTTCCTTTCTGTCAAAGCAGTAAGAAACGTTGATGCCATACTTTGTTGCAAGCGCGATAACGGCTGAAACAGCAAGAGGGATACCCTTATATGCAGGTCCGAAAAGTGTTTCAACAGGTATTTTGTTGTCAGCTATGCAATCAGCGTAAAAGCCGCCCAGCTTTGCAAGCTGTTCTCCTGTTTTATAGTTTCCGCAGTTGATGAAATACGGAGCTTTTCTGCCACTTTTAAGAGTGAAGTCGCCGAATGTGAGAACTCCGCTGTCTACCATAAATTTTATAAATTCTTCCTTGTAGGTCATATTGAACTTCCTTTCAATTATGTTACTTTGATTATACCACATTTTTCACGGCTTTGCAAGGTTTTTTTGTCTGCCGAACATAAGTCCGTGAGAGCCTGTGGCAAGGCAGAAAACGCCGTGTTCTCGCATATCTCCGCATATTGAGTGTATAACACCGTATTGCTGTCTATCGGTATTTATACGTGCGAAACTTTCGCCCAGATCATCAGAAATATAAAAGCCGTATTCGCCACTGATATTTCCTGTGACATACATTGCAGGAGTTTCTTCAAGCCCTTTTCCAAAGCCTATGCAGTTAATCCTGTCCTCAGGGAGAATATCACTTATACCCACGCTGTCACTCTTTATCTCGAAGCGGTAAAGTCCTTTTATGCCGTTTGCAAGCCAGAATACTCCGCTTTTATCTGGCTGTCTTGAAAGCTGATAGTGAGCGTATCGTGGACACTTTATGTCCGTTTTTATGGACACCTCTCTGAAAGTTGCACCTTTGTCACGGCTGATGTAAAGCCCCAGATTTTCTCTTTCTGCTATGGCGAAAAAAAGATCGCTGTTGTAATAGTCCGAGAAAATTTTTACGTTGTGTTCATCTGCAGAGTTTCCATTGCTGTCCGTAAAAATGGACTTTTGCCATGTTTTGCCCTCATCGTCGGTATAGCAGACAGCCTTGTTAGAAAAGCCCCTGCCGCCTGCAACAGCCCACATTATGCGTTTGCCGTCGGCAGATATCGCTGTCCAACCTGAGTCTACATTAGGCTTTTCGATGTTGTCAAGCTTTTGGTCTATAAACTCAGAAAGCCCACGGGGCATGGGAAGTCTTTCCCACGTTGAACCGCAATCTTTGGATAAGATCAGACCACCTTTTGTTTTGCCCGTCCAGTTGCCACGGGGAGTTGCGACGATGTATTCGGGGTCGCTGAGGGTGAGATCAGCATTAAGGCAGGTGATGTAGCGGTCGCCATTTTCGTTTGCAAAGGAATTTTCACACTCACTGTCATAATCTTCAAAGGCAAAGCCACCAAGGTCGCCAATGATATCTATAATGCGATTCCTGCCATGGGGAGTGGTGTATACATTAAGGTGCACAGTTTCTTCTATGCCCTCGCAGAATGGTTTGACAAGCACATCTCCGCTTGCAAGACCTGTTATCATGAACAGACCTGTTCCTGTGTTGAACAAGGCTGTGTCGCTGTCAAAAGGTGAAAGCTTTATGTCGCTTATCCAGTGGACACAGTTTCCGCCGCCGTTGTATCGTGGTTTCATGTATGGGATATTCCAATCAAAGCGGCTATATTCAAGCCTGTTCATTATTATCTTCCAGCTTTCACCGCTGTCGGTGCTTGTATAGATTATATCTCCGCCATTTTTTCGGCAGACAGTTGATAGCAAAAGCATTTTGCCGTTGGAACATATTCCGCTGTAGCCGCATGGGATATGGTCCTCGGGGGTGATGTCTTTGTCAAAAACAGTCACTCCATTTTCGATGCGGTATCTGTATACCTTGCCGCCTGAAAGCGAGCCTGTGTCGCAAGCATAAGCACCCATGCCACCGTAGAATACTTCTCCGCTTGAAGCAAAAGTGATGTATATATATCTGCTGTCGCTGGTGATACGCTGTGGCACGAAGCCATAATAGGAGGAGTTTTCATATTTCACAGGGGGGGCGGTGAGGGGAACGAAGCTTTTCAAGCCGTCTGTGGAGCAATACAGAGTGTGACCTCTTGTTACACCGTCAGGGGAGTTTGCTTCACCTGAACAGCCTGCTATAAAAAGTTTGCCCTCACTGTCTGTCCATATAAGCGAGATGTTTTTCTCGCCAAACAGGTCTACGCTTTGCCAGCTATCGCCCATATCCTCAGAATAGATAATTCCTGCGGTCTGAGAGCCGAAATACACCCTGCCGTTTTTGTAAATAAGTCTGTCGCCTGTGGCTCTGCCAACTTCGTTTCCGTGAACGCTGCATGGCAGTGCCTTTTGTATTATATTTTCTCCCTTGTCATCAGATATGCAGATATAATTTGAACGTTTATCTCCGCATGTGAAAAACAGCTTATTGGGGTCATTTTCATCAAGGGCTATTGCAAGGGGATAGGTCTGTGCAGGGTCGTCTGCGGTAACTTTGTCTGCCAGATACGCCCAAGTTTGTTTATCAAAGTCATAGCGGTAGATACCGCCTATGTCAGTGCGGATATACAGCGTTCTGCTGTCGGTGGGGTGAAAAGTGATACCTGTCACAAAGCCGCCTCCGCCTATTTTCAGATTGCCATATTCGTATTTGACAGGTGAAAGAATTTTCATATATTTCTCCGTTACCATTCGATAGTAGAAACGTCAACAGGATCTTTGTTTATCTCAACTTTGTCTACCTTGCTGTTTTTGACGGTTATAACTCTGTCAGCCATTGGTGCGATAGCGGAGTTGTGTGTGATGACTATAACTGTCACACCGTCATTTCGGCAGGTATCCTGCAAAAGTCTGAGGATATTTTTACCTGTGTTGTAGTCCAACGCACCGGTCGGCTCATCGCAAAGAAGAAGTTTAGGATTTTTGGCAAGTGCTCGTGCGATAGAAACACGCTGCTGCTCGCCGCCTGAAAGCTGTGAAGGGAAGTTGTTCATTCTGTCCTCAAGTCCCACTTTTTTCAGCACTTCTTCAGGCTGTGAGGCATGTGCGCATATCTGTGTGGCAAGCTCTACATTTTCCTTAGCTGTAAGATTATTCACAAGGTTATAGAATTGAAAAACAAAGCCTATGTCATATCTGCGGTATGTTGTGAGCTGCTTTTTATTAAAAGTGGCAATGTCCTTGCCGTCAACAAGGATCTTGCCCTCGTCGCAGGTATCCATGCCGCCGAGCATATTAAGTATAGTAGTTTTTCCTGCACCGCTTGCGCCTACTATAACAGCAAATTCGCCTTTTTCTATCTCAAATGAAACACCGTCTGCGGCATTTATGGTTATCTCGCCCATTTTGTATCTTTTATAAACGTTCTCGAATTTTACAAAGCTCATAGTCTGCACCCCCATATTGTCTTTACGTTATTGTATCACAATAATATGAACATTTCAAGGGCTTTTGCTACTTGAAATGGTGGAAGTGATATGTTATAATTGTATCTGAAATAGGCGTGAGCCTCACATTTTGACAAGGAGAGATATAAATGGAATTTCAGAAGCTTATTGAAAGCAGAAGAAGCATAAGAAAATATGACGGCAGTAAAAAGGTAACAAAAGAGCAGATAGAAACGCTAATAGCTGCCGCAACAGAAGCACCTTCGTGGAAAAACTCTGAAACTGCAAGGTATTACTGCGTTCTCAGTGACGAGATGACAAAGAGGGTAAGAGAGGAGTGCTTGCCCGGATTTAACAGAGAAAGGTCTGAAAATGCGGTGCTTCTTGTAACGACTTTTGTACACACAAGAGCAGGTTTTGACAAAGAGGGTGATCCTGATAATGAAGTCGGCAATGGCTGGGGTTTACGATCTTGGTCTGCACAATGAGATACTTCTTCTCAAAGCGGCTGAACTTGGCTTAGGCTCGCTTGTAATGGGCATCAGGGACGGAGAAAAGCTTCGTGAGGTGCTTGAAATACCTGAAAGCGAGATCGTAGTATCGGTTATAGCCGTTGGCTATCCTGCAGAAGCCCCTGCCAGACCTAAAAGAAGAGCTGTTGAGGATATTGCAAAGTTCTTTTAATATGGTCGTTAAGCAGTTTTTTAGCTTGTATTTGTGATATTGACCTTCCTGCGCTTTAGTTTGGTCGTCAGACCTTTCTTACAGCATGGGGAGGTCTTTTTTTGCATAAAAATAAGGCGTTAGAACAAAATCTAACGCCTTACTGATATTCTTTTGAACACGAAGTCTTATCGTTGTCCACATTACAAGACTTGTGAAGTGGTTTAAAACCTTACTTCATAGCCTCTTCAACTGCAACTGCGCAAGCAACTGTAGCACCAACCATTGGGTTGTTGCCCATACCGATAAGACCCATCATCTCAACGTGTGCAGGAACTGAAGAAGAACCAGCAAACTGAGCGTCGCTGTGCATTCTTCCCATTGTATCTGTCATACCGTAAGAAGCAGGACCAGCAGCCATGTTATCTGGGTGCAGAGTTCTACCTGTTCCTCCGCCTGAAGCTACTGAGAAGTATTTCTTGCCCTTCTCAAGTCTTTCCTTCTTGTATGTACCTGCAACTGGGTGCTGGAATCTTGTTGGGTTTGTTGAGTTACCTGTGATAGAAACGTCTACGTTCTCTTTCCACATGATAGCAACGCCCTCGGTAACATCGTTAGCGCCGTAGCAGTTTACCTTAGCTCTCAGGCCATCAGAGTATGCCTTGCGGAATACTTCCTTAATTTCGCCTGTGTAGTAATCCATTTCTGTTTCAACATATGTGAAGCCGTTGATTCTAGCGATGATCTGTGCAGCGTCCTTGCCAAGACCGTTAAGAATAACTCTCAGAGGCTTTGTTCTAACCTTGTTAGCCTTCTCAGCGATACCGATAGCACCCTCAGCGGCAGCGAATGATTCGTGGCCTGCGAGGAATGCGAAGCACTCTGTATCCTCTTCAAGAAGCATCTTGCCGAGGTTACCGTGACCAAGACCAACCTTTCTCTGGTCAGCTACAGAGCCAGGGATACAGAAAGCCTGAAGTCCCTCACCGATAGCAGCAGCAGCGTCAGCAGCTCTTGTGCAGCCCTTCTTGATAGCGATAGCGCAGCCTACTGTGTAAGCCCACTTAGCGTTCTCAAAGCAGATAGGCTGAATGCCCTCAACGAGCTTATAAATGTCAAGACCCTTAGCCTTGCATACGTCAGCACACTCTTCGATAGTGTTGATACCGTACTGATTGATAACAGCAAGGATCTGCTTTTCTCTTCTCTCATATGATTCAAATAAAGCCATTGTAACAAATCCTCCTTATTCTTTTCTTGGGTCAACGATCTTAACAGCGTCAGCTACTCTACCGTACTGACCCTGTGCTTTCTCAAAAGCAGTGTTAGCATCGTCGCCAGCCTTGATGAAGTCCATCATCTTGCCGAAGTTTACAAACTTGTAGCCGATGATCTCGTCATCTTCGTTAAGTGCAAGACCTGTAACATAGCCGTCTGTCATTTCAAGGTATCTAGGACCCTTTGCAAGTGTACCATACATAGTACCTACCTGTGAACGAAGTCCCTTGCCAAGGTCCTCAAGACCAGCGCCTACTACAAGACCGCCTTCAGAGAATGCACTCTGTGAACGACCGTAAACGATCTGGAGGAAAAGCTCTCTCATAGCTGTGTTGATAGCGTCGCAAACGAGGTCTGTGTTAAGAGCCTCGAGAACTGTTCTGCCTGGAAGGATCTCTGATGCCATAGCAGCAGAGTGTGTCATACCTGAGCAGCCGATAGTTTCAACGAGACATTCCTGAATAACGCCCTCTTTTACGTTAAGTGTCAGCTTGCAGCAGCCCTGCTGTGGAGCACACCAGCCGATACCGTGTGTAAAGCCTGAGATATCCTTGATTTCCTTAGCTTTTACCCACTTTGCTTCTTCTGGAATTGGAGCTGCACCGTGAGCAACGCCCTGAGCGATAGGGCACATTGTTTCAACTTCGTGAGAATAAACCATTATTTACATAACTCCTCTCAAATGATTTTGGTGTAAATGTTGTATATTACATACACTCATATTATAACGCATATTTCGCCATTTTGCAATAGTATTTTATGATTTTTAATATTTTTTTCTCATTCTGTGGTAATTATAACGCTGCTGAGAGGTGCGAGTCTGAGTGGCAGCTTATAGTTTGTGGTATAAAGACCGCTGTTTATGCAGTTTGATCCACTATAAATATTACGGTCAGAGTTGAGAAGCTCTTTGTAGGCTCCGTTTTGCTCGACCTTCAGGATATAGTTCTGATAGCTTCCGGAAAAATTGAACACCATATAAAGCGTCTTGCCGGAAGGGTCGCTTCTGCGGTAGGCATAAATGCACTGATTTTTGTTGTCTGCGTCTATCCAGCGGAAAGATGTGGAATTATAGTCGGACTTATACAGTGCAGGCTGTTCGAGATAAAGCTTGTGGAGTGCTTTCACATACTCGTGTAATGAATCGTGTATAGGATATGTGAGCAAATTCCAGCCAAGCTCTTTTTCATCACGCCATTCAAGATATTCGCCAAGCTCGTTGCCCATGAAGTTGAGTTTCTTGCCAGGGTGAGTGAACTGGAAAGTATACAGTGCTCTTATGGTAGCAAACTGCTCCTGCTGACTGCCGAACACCTTATCCACCATGGTTTTCTTGCCGTGAACTACCTCGTCGTGGGAGTAAGGAAGAATGAAAAGGTCATTATAGAAATAACTCATGGAGAAAGTCATTTTATTGTGATGATTTCTGCGTTCAAAAGGCGGAGTCTTTATATAATTGATGGTATCGTTCATGAAACCCAGATCCCATTTATAGTCAAAGCCAAGACCGCCGAACTCAACAGGGGCAGTTACCTTTGTGTAGTTTGTGGAATCTTCTGCAAAAAGCATAACGTCAGGGTGCATTTTCTGAATGGCGTAATTAGTGTTCTTCAAGAACCATATACCGCTGTCGTTCACAGCGTCATCAGTGTGGCCGTGACGATATATAAGGTTTGCAACTGCGTCATATCTCAATCCGTCAACATGATATTTTTCTATCCAGAAATTAACTGAGGATTTTACAAAGCTAAGCACATGGGGCTTTGTGTAGTCAAATAGGGCAGTACCCCACTCGGAGTATCTGTCATACTCGTTGTCGCTTTCAAAGAGGAAGCTTCCGTCATATATGTGCAGGGCATAGAAATCACGGACAAAATGTACGGGTACAAAGTCCAGAATAATGCCGATATTTTCCGCATGACAAGCGTCTATGAACTTCATAAGCCCTCTAGGGTCGCCGTAACGGCTGGTTGCGGAGAAATATCCCGACACCTGATAGCCCCATGAGCCGTCATAAGGATATTCCGTCAGTGGCAGAAGCTCGATATGGGTATAGCCCATTTCCTTTACATAAGGTATGAGCAGGTCTATCATTTCTTCATAGGTGTAAAAGCGGTCGGTTTCTTCTTTTCCCTCTTTTATGCGCCACGAGCCGAAATGCACCTCATATATGTTCATAGGCTTTTCATAGCATTTGTCACGCTTTAAGAGCCATTCTTGGTCATTCCAGCTATAGCTGTCGATATCATACACCACAGACGCATTTTTCGGTCTTACCTCGCTGTACACCGCAAAAGGGTCTGAGCGGTAGTGCTTTTCAAGAGTAGGCGTTGTGATAACATACTGATAAATGTCACCCTCTTTTGCAGGGCGTTCAACGCTCCATACCCCACGTTCATCACATTCCATAGGGATAATATCTCCATTCAGGCAAAGCTCTACCTTCCTTGCATGGGGCGCATAGGTGGAAAATCTTATGCCGTTCTCTATTTTTACTGCCCCCAGGGCTTCATACGCTCTACAGCTTTGACCATTTATAAATTCTGTGATGATATTGTTTTTCATGCCGTTTCCCCCTGTGAAAAATATGATAATGATAAAATATTTATAAAAAGTTATTGAAATTTCATAAATTTATGATATAATAAAAGTTAACGCAAATTGTCTGCTTTTTTGACATTAATTCAGCTTAGTCTGATTTTTCCTCAAAAAAGACCTTTTGTCGTTATGAATCTGAAAGGAATGTAGTTAAATGTCAAGCTCTGCGATAACCAAAAGTGCTTTGTGTGATTCACTGAAAAAACTCTGCGAGCAAAAACCCTTTGATAAAATATCCATATCCGATATAACAGGTGAGTGCGGTCTTAACCGCCAGTCTTTTTATTACCATTTTCAGGATAAATATGAGCTTTTGAGCTATATCTATCTTCACGAGCTTTTCGCTGACATCACCAAAGGCGTAAACTACGACAACTGGTATGAGCGTCTTGAAGGATTTCTCGTAAATATGCTCAAAGACAAGCGCTTTTACTCAAACACGCTAAAAAGCAACGAAAAGATATTCGAGCATTATCTTTTCAGAAGTATGCACAAGCTGTTCATCAGATTTTTCTATCACGCTGTTGCTATAACCAGAAAGCGTTCCGATAAGGCGAAGTTCTTTGCCGATTTTTATTCTCATGGCTATTGCGGAATAATAATAGATTGGGCAACGGGCGGAATGAGAGAAACTCCACATGACGTAATGCTGAAAATGCGTGAGCTTGCATACGAAAATGTTACCATTGGTGAGGGATTCAGACAGAACCTTTGACAAAAGTCACACAATCACTCTGTTATTTTATCATATTTTATGTAATAAGTGAATAGACAAACCTAAACATACGACAAAAAAAGCGACAGATATAAATTTCTGTCGCTTTTTTTTCCTACTTTGAAGCTTTTGATTTTCTTCTGTCAATAATAACGCATACTATGAATATCAGCAAGCCTGCCCCTGAGAGAACTATGCCCTCGTGGAGCAACGGTGCGGTAAAGGTTATCTTTATGCTGTGGCTGCCCTTTGGTATCTTGAAGCCAAGGAATGCAGTGTCGGTCTTTTCACACTGCACCTCTTTTCCGTCGATCTCAGCGGTGAAGCCGTCGGTATACGGAATGGAAATGGTGAAATAGCCGTCATTTTTAACGTCTATAGTGCCGCTTATCACATCTCCGTGAGAGGTCTTCTTGTCTATCATGAACGGGTCAACGTCACGCACAAGGCTGTCTTTGTCGATGACATAACAGCGAACGTTGGTTATCTCATACTTGCCGTCAGAGAAATTCACCTTAACGCTGTCTGCACTATAGTCCTGACCTGTGGTTATGACATATTCAAAACGTCTGTTATTATTGTAATACTTCCAATCAGGTGCAGTGAGCTTGTTTTTATTGCCGTTTATGGACACCCAAGCGTCCTTTCTGCCACCCTTTATATCGTTGTTCACATTGAAAGATACAAACATTATCTCATTGTTCGTGAGCGTTTCGGGAAGCGTTATCTCCTGAGTGAAAGGCTTTTTAGCGTCAATGGTGTATTTTCCCCATTCACGCTTTATCTGGTCGCACTCTGTAAAGTTGATGGAGCGTACCTTTTTGATATCAGATGAAAATGACTTTTCCGTCTTATCCTCAACTATTATATTATTGAAAAGAGCTTCTACTGAGTAAGGATAATTCAGGGAATTATATTCTTTTCTGCCGATAAGAGCATTGGTAGCATATCCGAAAGGCAGAACGTCATTGTTTTCATAAAGTGAAAGGCTTCCGCTCTCTTTTATCTTCTTGTAGCCTGACACTGCCTTTACCGGGTCGTCAGTGATAAGATATCTGTTTGAAAAATACATATCTGCAATAAGGCTTCGTGTCTGAGTGGTCAGGGAAGTGTTGCGGTATGAATTTTCGTTGTATATCTCGCTGTAATAAAATTTGTTGTAATCTTTATTGTGCAGTGAGGAATATATTGACATGGTGTAATAATCTGCATTATATATCATGTTCACTGTGTTCACTTCGTCAACGCAGTTTGAAGTCCTCGATATCTCCTCTTGCGAGCCAACATAGTCTGCAAGTGTATTCATATCACTGCTGTTATCATATTCAAGCTCTCTTAAAGGCACAAGCTCGTCTGCAAAGTTTGCATATACTGTGGATACCACGAGGCAAAGGGACATTCCTATATTGAGTATGAACTCTTTTTTGCAACGTCTGTATACAAACAGGCTCGACATAAGCACAACAAAGTCAAGGATAATATAAAACTCCACTTTTTTGGTGGTCTTGAACCAGAAAACTCCTGCCAATGCAACTAAAAGGGTTATCACTGCAAGTGGTTTAAGCTTTAGCTTTCCTCTTATTATATCAAAATAGGTGTGTCCGAAAAGGAGCATACCAAGAGGAAGGAAAGGTATAAGAACTTTCGGGTCAACATACAGTGTGCCGTTTAACATATAGACTATTATAGGGCAGGTGGCTATTACCATCATAACGATCCCGAGAAATCTTCTATAGCGTTGTTTTGAGAACACCGCCGATATTATGCTAAGCACTGTGAAAAGGCAAAGCCCCATTGAGTAGTGATAATAGAGCAGGAATTTCAAGTTTACACCTGGTATGAACGACTTGAGATCAACATGGCTGTTGCCTGCCTCTCTGCCTGAGAGCATACAGTGCAGTGTCGGCAGGATAAGCACACACGCCATTATCACTGCCAGGATAAGCCTGAAAGCGAATGCTGTTCCGTCTTTGCAGAATTTCTTGAAAGTTGGCTTTTCATTTATTTTCAGCCAGCGGTAAACGCCATACACTGCCATTGCCGCAAGACCCGACACTGCAAAGAAATAGCTTGTCATGAGCATCAAAAATGCCCAAAGCGTCACCATGTATTTTCTCTTGCCCTCAAAATAATCCTCGATAGCCATAAAACCTAAAAGCAGGAACGGCATATAATTTACGAACATTATGTGCCTGTGACTGTGGAAGATAAGGGGCGCTGAAAAGAGAAAAACAAAGCTCAGTGCAAACGCTGTGTTGTCTGTGAATTTCTGCCGCATCCATATATAGAATATCCACAGGCTTGCTATAATGCCTATTATGGATACTATCTGTATATAGGTGGACATTTTCACAAAGGGCAGAAGATAAGAAAAAAGTATTATAGGCGAATAAAGCCCATAATATGACAGATTATAGATGTTCTCACCACAACCTATGTTCGGGGCAAAGGAGGGAAAAAAGTCCCCTGTTTTGTAAAAGAGCTTTCTGAAATAATCAGGGATAGCATAGTGCTGTCCGCCCCAATCAAGCTCAGAGCCATAGGCGTATTTAAACCTTGTGAGCGCAAGGACAAACAGAAGATATATCCCTGTAAGCATACACAGATGTATTATATTTTTCTTACTGAGCTTCATTCACAGCCACTCCCAGCGCAGTTGCAGTTTGTTTTTTCATTTCAGGGTGTTCGCTGTAGCGTTTATACAGCGTCCAATCCTCATAATAAGCCATATGCCACAGCTTGTCTACAGTTTTCTCCTGAGAGGTATACATATCCGCAAGCTTTTTCTTGAACTCGTATCTCTCTTTTGATATCTTTGGCAAAGTGTTGCCCACCACTTTCATACGGCTAGCCTTGTAATACTTGCCAAAGCAGTAAAGGTCGCACTGGATATCGTTTTTATCGTATATCTCAGTGACGTAATTATGCACGTTTACATGGTGGATATGACCATATTCGCCTTTTTGATTATGCACAGCTATAAGCTTCCAATCCTTGCAGGTCATTATCTTTTCAAGGTCAGATTCGATACCGTCCTTAACAAGCGCCCAATCGTCACGCTTACCCCTGACTTTATCAGGATATTCAAGCATTATACACTCGTTGCCCGAGGCAGTCACCACGTCCTTGAACTCCTGAGAACGCACCTTATTTCTTCCGTTTGTTACACACACAACAAGATAGCCTTTATCATAAAGATGTCCTCCGCCCCAAAGCACTTCGTCATCAGGGTGAGCCACTATCATAAGCTTATCAGCCTTTGATGACGAAGCAAGCTGTAACTGTATGGCGGATATAGGCGTAACGTCATAAGCCTGATTGATCGTATCTCTTATATGCCTTTTGTAGCCTAAAAACCACAGTGTGCCTATAAAAATGACTATTGCCAGAATTATTGCTGTTTCCTTTATATGCTGTCTTGTAAATCTGAGCATAAAAATGCCCGCACCCTTGCGGGATCTCTCCTGCGAGATACGGGCGTTCACCTCTTTCTTTATTACTTGTTGTTCACATAGTCTATAAATCTTTCAAATGCAGCTTTTCCGTCTTTGTTTCTCTTGTAAACGCCTGCATGTTCAAGCACCTTTGCGAACACGATGCCTATTTCTTTCTGCAAGACCTCATGAACGTTCTCGGCTGTTATATTGTTTTTCTTTGATATCTCCTCAGCCCAGTCAGCGTGCTTTTCTATCAGCTTGTCACGGCGTACACCCTCTGTTCCCTCTGTGACCAGAACCTGCGCAAGCTTCTCCATTTCGCCTTTAAGTCTTGACGGAAGCACTGCAAGACCCATTACTTCGATAAGACCGATATTCTCTTTCTTTATATGATGAAGCTCCTGATGGGGGTGATAAACGCCAAGAGGATATTCCTCGGTGGTGATGTTGTTTCTAAGCACAAGGTCAAGCTCATATCTGCCGTCTCTCATTCTTGCGATAGGTGTGATAGTGTTGTGCGGCTCACCCTCTGTTTCAGCGTAAATGAACGCTTCTTCGTCGGTGTAGCCTCTCCAAGCTTTGAGTATCTTGTCAGCAAGGTCAACGAGAGCGATTTTGTCCTCGCTGTTTATTCTGATAACTGACATAGGCCATTTAACGATACCTGCGTCAACGTTCTCAAAGCCCTTGAAAACTATCTTTTCTTCAACAAGGGCTTTCGCCATTGCAAAAGTATAATGACCGCCCTGAAAATGTTCGTGCGAAAGGATAGATCCGCCAACGATAGGCAGGTCAGCGTTTGAACCTATGAAATAGTGCGGAAACTGTCTGACAAAGTCAAAAAGCTTCTCAAATGCCGAACGGTCTATTACCATAGGAGTATGCTTCTTATTGAAAAGGATGCAATGCTCGTTGTAATAAACATATGGGGAATACTGAAGTCCCCAGTCTGTGCCGTTTATTTTAAGGGATATAACACGGTGGTTCTGTCTTGCAGGGGAGTTCACTCGTCCTGCATATCCCACGTTCTCATAGCACAGCAGGCACTTAGGATATCCCGACTGCTTTGCAAGCTTTGCCGCCGCAATGGCTTTCGGGTCTTTTTCAGGCTTGGAAAGATTGATAGTTATATCAAGGTCGCCGTACTCTGTTGGAGCTATCCAGCGCATATCCTTCTTTACTCTGTATCTTCTTATGTAGTCCGTGTCCTGCGAAAGCTTGTAGAAATAGTCAGTTGCGACCTTTGCAGACTGGTGGTTGTAAAGTCCCCAGAACTTTGTGTCTACCTCTGACGGTCTTGGAGTAAGAAGCCCCATGAGTTTTGTGTCGAAAAGATCTCTGTATACAATAGAATTTTCTGTAAGGCCCTTTTCCACAGCGTAATCGAGAAGCTCTTTGAGAGTGCTTTCAAGATCAACGTCAGAAAACTCCTCCGCTGGCTCGTCATATTCCTCAAGGTCAAGGGCTTCAAGAAGCCTGTTTGTAGTATAAACTCTGTCGCTCTCCTCAATAAGTCCGCTTTCCAGACCATATGTTACAAGCTTTTTAATGTTTTCAAATATCATGTTATAGATCCCCTTTTGTACAAAAGTATGAGTGGTAACCCCCTCAGCCAGCATCTATTATTATAGACCATTGCTTATTCTTTGTCAACCGACAGACAGGCTAATTAAGATACTTTTAAGCATTTGAAAAGCGTAATAAGAATATTTTAAGATTATTTTGCAGGGGACACCAGCCCCTACATTTAAGGTCAGGAAAAACGATTTAACATCGAATATTAACAAATTGTTAAATCAGCAATTGTCCTATTGACAAAAGCGGGAAGTATGGGTATAATAAAAACAATATGACAAAGGCGTTGACAGGAACAAAAGCAAAGTTCTGACATTACAGAGAGCCGTCGGTGGGTGCAAGACGGTATGCGGAATTTGTGATAACTCGTCCCCGAGCCTGAACGGTGAAATCTTATTAGCCGCTCACGGGTTCTCCCGTTATAGAGATACGCATTGATAGATGCGGCTGAGATATGCGGTGTGAGCCGTATATGAATGAGAGTGGTAACACGGCAAAGCTCGTCTCTCCTTTTTGGTAGGAGTGGCGATTTTTTTTATGCCCTTTTCCACATCACTATCAAAATAATTATCGGCTTTATATTTATAAGGAGGATCTGACATGAAAAACGTAGAAAAGTATGAGAGAGGCTATTATATGCCTCCTGTAAAGTGCATGAAGTGGGCTGAAAAAGAGTATGTTGACCACGCTCCTGCATGGTGTTCTGTTGACCTGAGAGACGGAAATCAGGCTCTTATCATTCCTATGAGCCTTGAAGAAAAGCTGGAGTTTTTCACAAAGCTCGTTGAGATAGGCTTTAAGGAGATAGAGATAGGTTTCCCTGCCGCCTCTGAAACAGAGTATGAGTTCTGCCGCACACTTATTGAGAAGAACATGATACCTGATGATGTTACTATTCAGGTGCTCACACAGTCAAGAGAGCATATCATAAAGAAAACATTTGAAGCTATCGACGGTGCAAAGAACGCTGTTGTCCACCTTTATAACTCAACATCTGTTGCACAGAGAGAGCAGGTTTTCCGAAAGTCTAAGGAAGAGATAATCAAGATAGCTACAGACGGTGCAAAGCTCTGTAACGAGTATAAGAAGCACGCAAAGGGCAATATCGTATTCGAGTATTCTCCTGAGAGCTTCACAGGCACAGAGCCTGAGTTTGCAAGAGATATCTGCAACGCTGTTATCGACATCTGGCAGCCTACACCTGATAACAAGGTCATCATCAACCTGCCTGTAACAGTTGAAATGTCAATGCCTCATGTTTATGCTCAGCAGGTAGAGTATATGTGCGACACTCTTCACAACAGAGAGAACATTATAGTTTCACTTCACCCACATAATGACAGAGGCTGTGCAGTGGCAGACTGCGAAATGGGTCTGCTTGCAGGTGCTGACAGAATAGAGGGTACTTGTTTCGGCAATGGTGAGAGAACAGGCAATGCCGATATCGTTACTATCGCACTTAATATGTACACTCACGGAGTTGACCCTAAGCTGGACTTCTCAGATATGCCTGCACTGGTAGAGCTTTATGAGAGAGTTACAAGAATGAAGGTTTATGACAGAAGCCCATATTCAGGCGCACTTGTATTCGCTGCATTCTCAGGCTCACATCAGGACGCTATCGCAAAGGGCATGAACTGGAGAAAAGAAAAGAGCTGTGACAAGTGGACTGTTCCTTATCTGCCTATCGACCCACATGATGTTGGAAGAGAGTATGACGGTGACGTTATCAGAATAAACTCGCAATCAGGCAAGGGAGGAATTGGCTTTATCCTCCAAAATCAGTTCGGCTATGATCTTCCAAAGAAGATGAGAGAGGACTTTGGCTACAAGGTAAAGGCTGTTTCAGACCACAAGCACAAGGAGCTTATGCCTGATGAGGTCTACAAGATATTCAAGGACGAGTACCTCAACAAGTGCGCACCTGTTGACATTCCTGAAGCACACTATGTTCAGAAGCAGAACGGCACTATCTGCGCCGCTATCACAGCTTCAGTAAACGGTGTAACAGACGATCATACAGCAGAGGGCAACGGACGTCTTGACGCTGTGGCAAATGCTATCAAGCAGGCTTTGAACTTTGATTTTACCGTGGAAACATACACAGAACACGCTCTTGAAAGAAAGTCAACATCTGAGGCTGTTTCGTATGTTGGAATTTCCTGCGGTGATAAGATGTATTGGGGCGTCGGCAGACACTCAGATATCATCGTATCTTCTATCAAGGGTCTTGTTTCAGCTATCAACAACGCTTTTGCAGATAAGAAGTAATGAATAAAAATTTAAGGGACAGGCGAAAGTCTGCCCCTTTTTTTGTACAAAAAATGCAGCCATATAGAATATGACCGCATTGTATATTATTTCTTTTTTCTTCTGAAAAGCCTTTTGAGCCAGCCTAAAAAGCCCTTTTTCTCCTTTTCAGGCTCAACAGCCTTTGAATCATTAACAGGAGCAGGCTTTGGTGCATTGGCGTATGCTTCAGCGTAAAATCTGCTTTGTGCGTCAATGGCGATATCTCCACGCTCTGTACGGACATATTTTCCGTCAGGCTGCATTATCCTTGCTTTTACGTTGTCCTGCATCTGGGTGTCAAAAATATCGAGGACACGTTTTTTTACTTCTTCACTGAGGATAGGTGCGGCGACCTCAACTCGCCTTGTGGTGTTTCTTGTCATATAGTCTGCGCTGGATATGTATACCTTTTTGCGAACACCTGTGCCGAAAATATATATCCTTGCGTGTTCAAGATATCTGCCCACTATTGAGCGTATCTGCACATTGTCAGTAACGCCCTCCACACCTGCCACAAGGCAGGATATACCTCTTATAACAAGCTCTACCTTCACGCCTGCCTGAGAACATTCTATTATCTTGTCCATAAGCACCTTATCAGTAAGAGAATTGAGCTTTGCGGCAACATATCCCTCACCGCCTGCTCTTGCAATGCTTATCTCATTATCCATAAGCTCCACTACCTTATTTTGCAGACAGTGGGGAGCGACCATAAGTGCCTTTGAGCTTTCCACAAGCTCGCCCATTGACAGCGTTCTGAACACCTCGCAAGCATCCTGAGCAATGTCATTGTTTGATGTCATAAGGCAAAGGTCGGTATAAAGCCCTGCGGTCTTTTCGTTGTAGTTTCCTGTACCCACCTGAACAGTGTACTTAACGCTGTCGCCAACTTTTCTTGTAATAAGACAAAGCTTTGAATGGACTTTAAGTCCCTGCGGACCATACATTACATGACAGCCTGACTCCTCGAGAAGCTTTGACCAGCCTATATTGTTTTCCTCATCAAAACGTGCCCTCAGCTCCACAAGCACAAGCACGTCCTTGCCATTTTCAGCGGCGTTGCACAACGCCTTTATGACCTTGGAGTTCTTCGCCACACGATACAAAGTCATTTTGACAGACGTAACGCTATCGTCCTTAGCCGCCTCGTCAAGAAGCCTGATAAAAGGCTTTATGGACTCATAAGGATAGTGCAGAAAAAGATCCTTTTCGTCTATCTGCTCTATCATTGACCTTGACGGGTCTATCATCGCAGAGGGCTGAGGCTCCTGCTTCGGAAAAAAAAGCTCTTTTCTGTCCGATGCCTTGTCAAACACAGCGAACACATAGGACATATCAAGGGGAGTTTTCTCCACAAAGACTTGCTTTTCTGAAAGCTCCAACCTTGAAAGCAGTTCGTTCAGCACAGTGTCGGATATTTGCTTTGAAAGCTGCAATCTCACAGGGCAAAGCCTTTTACGCTTGTTGATAAGCTCAGACATATTTTGTCTGAAATCAAGTTCCGAGTCAAAGCCCTCGTCGACGTCGATGTCGGCGTTTCGTGTCACTCTCATAAGAGCCTTTTCTTCTATTTTATAGCCCTCAAATGCCTTGTCAGCATAATGGAGAATAAGCTCTTCTACAAGGATATAGTTTATGCACCCTTCGTCAGCAGGAAGAAAGATCACACGCTGGAATTTCTCGTTGCAGCTAACTATACCCACTGTGACGGCAGACTTTGAAGCGAGTTTTGCGACCGCATAAATACTTTGATTTGCAAGAAACGGGAAAGGGTGCCTTTTATCGATAATAAAGGCGTTAAGAAACGGCTTGACCTCATAGGCATAATAAGCTTCAAGAAATTTCTTATCCTGTTCAGTGAGAGCCTTTATGTTTTTATGTACTATATTTTTAAGCTCCAGTTCCTCGCAGATAGCTTTGTATGTCTTATCTTTTATTGGTATAAGCTCATGAACACGCTCAAATATTGCAGAAAGCTGTTCAGATGGACGCATTTTGGACTTGTTGTCTTTATGATCGTCGTCCACAAGCGAGGAATCATAAAGTGAACCCACACGCACCCTAAAAAACTCGTCAAGATTGCTTGCAAATATAGACTGAAAAAGCAATCTTTCAAGAAGCGGCGTAGAGCTGTCCTGAGCTTCTTCAAGAACTCTCTCGTTAAATTTAAGCCATGATAACTCTCTGTTATCGTAGACCTTGTTATTCATATTCTTATTTCTCCTAACTCCTATCGTAAGAAAGGCATCTTATATCATACTGTATTATTATACCGCCAAACGAATATGATGTCAATGCAGGTGCCGTAAAAAGCTTGTAAAATCGCCATAAAACAAAAAAACTCCCGCCCGAAGGCAGGAGCAAATCGTCTTGAAGATCAGATCCCGATATATTCCTTAGCGGTCTGGCATATATTTGCACAGTTATTCGCAAGGACGCTGTTGTCTTGTGGAAGATTCGGCAACATGATAAGCCAAAAAAGAATGAACACCATTATAAGCATAAGCGTAGCACCAGTCAAAAGTATCAAAGCGGCTGAACGCTTTGATTTCAGTGTTGTATGTACGTCGCTGTACACTTTTTCGGCGGGCTGTGCATTTTCTTTTTCCTCGTTAGGAATACGTTTTTCTTGCTCTTTTTTACACTCAGTACACAACATATACTTTAAACCTCCATAATCTATTTTTACTTCATTAATTATTATACCACATTCTTACCGTCTTGTGTTAAGCTGGCAGCTATAATTTACAGAAATTTCGACTGAACTTTTTGTTAATATGTAAAATTCTAAAACTTGCCATGCGCATATAATCTATCTTCATAAACAAAACCCCTAAAAGAATAACTTAACAAAATCAAATATTGATATAATTCTGCTATTGACAAATGAGAAACATATGATATAATTACTGTGTGTGGAAAAATAATCGACCTACGCTCATATGCGTGTTATGTGGAGGAAGTAAAAATGGTAGACAATGTACGTCGTGAATGTATCATGTCAATGTATGAGATATACCCTCTCAGCAGAAAATTGGTATTTGATACGTTTGATAAGAAAAAGTATGATATAACAAGAACTCAGCAGATAATAATGCTGTCACTATGTATTGAGGGAACGCTCACAATGTCACAGCTTGCAAGCAAGATAAACACTTCTAATGAGCAGGCAACAAGGGCTGTGGCACAGCTTGTTGACAAGGGCTTTGTTATCAGAATGCAAAACCCCGATAATCGCAGAGTTATCAACATCAGGCTCACTGACGAAGCTATGCGCTTTATGGAAAAGATGAAAAACGAGATACTTGATGATATACTTGGTAAATTTTCCAGTGTTTCAGATAGTGATATGAAAAAAATGAAGGACGCACTTGTATTTATAAATAGTATACTTAAAAAGGTGCTTAAATAGGAGGCTGTTATGACAAAGGCAAAGAAAATAGTCAGCCGTTGCGAAAGCTGTGTGAATTACGTTTTTGATGAGGATTGTGAATGTTACTGCTGCATGGTCGATCTTGACGAGGACGAAGCATACAGATCAATGAGCGACAGCGAATATAGCTGTCCATATTACAGGCTTGATGATGAATATGCTGTTGTGAGAAAGCAAAATTGATGATAGATCGGTGAATACATGAAATTTGCCGATTTTTTCTTGCTTTATCGAACGTGTAAAGTTCAGGAGCTTGTCAATATAGATGTGTAAAGTTTGCTTGCTTTGCAGCGAACATTTGCCGTTAAATAAGGACCGATCTGGGGCTGAATGAATATTTGACTAATGATGGAAAGTTATTTATCAAAGTTTACAAAATATTAATAAATACAGCATTAGTATACAATGTTAAAATATTGACTATGCAGGCTGCTATAATCAAAATAGGAAAGATTTTTTTGGGGAAAGTTGCAATTAGCGTAAAAACGCAGGTTTCATATTGTTTCATGTTCAAGGCTAATAAATATGCCGTTTTATCATCTGCCGGCACTGTGAAAATGATAAATCAATATTGTGCGAACTATCAGTATATTTATATGTAATAAAATACAAATATGATATATTGTGGGATTGACAAATGGAAAATCAAGTGATATAATACTTGTAATTATATAGGCATATTGCGTCGGAGGTGAGGCTTTTGAAGGATAAGGCGCTTGAAAAATTGTCAAAAAATGAGCTGCTCGAGTTAATGCTTTATCTGCGAAAAGAATATGATAAGCTTAACGCAGAGAATGAAAAGCTTCTTCAAAAGCTCGAAGATAAAAAAAGTATCACTGACCGACTTGACAGGCTGGAGCGGCAGGTAGCTGCACTGACAGGTCACAAGCTGGTTGTTGAGCAGCCGGTAGTGGAGGAAGATCATGGCAGCAGATAGCAAGAACGAGGTGTTAAAAAAACCTGAGCTTCCTGATGTCCAGACACTTGAGCGGGTGGTAAAAAAGCATCATGAAAGGCGGGAATATCTGAGGATACTCCGCAGCACCGTGGCGTCGCTTCTTGTTGTGGCAGCGGCAGCAGTGATCATATCAATGTTATTTTTGCCTGTTTTGAGAGTAACGGGTACAAGTATGACGCCGACTTTGCATGACGACGAGCTGGTGGTGTGCAGAAAGCGTGGAAGCTTTCAGAAGGGCGATATAGTTGCGTTCTATTATAACAATAAGATACTGTTGAAACGTGTTATCGCTACAGCAGGAGATGTGGTGGATATCAAGGAGGACGGTACTGTTATCGTCAACGGAAAAACCTTGAATGAGCCGTATGTTGACGGCAAAGCTCTGGGAGAATGTGATATCGAGTTGCCTTATCAGGTGCCTGACGAGAGAATATTCGTTATGGGCGACCACAGATCTACGTCTGTTGACAGCCGTACAAAGAGGATAGGCTGTATTGCTGAGGAAGCAGTGCTTGGAAAGGTCTCACTGAGGATATATCCTTTTAAAAGGATAGGCACAGTGGACTAGCGTTTATCATAAATAGTGTATAAATTCGGAGGGAGTGATCCGTTTTGCAGAATTTTAACGGTAAAGTTCGGCAATATCTAAAAGAAAATGAAAGGAAAAAACGCAGCCGCTTGTTCGGTGTGGTGCTGTCTGTAGTTATGACAGTGTCGGTGCTGGCAAGTCTTGTTATGCCTGCAATAAGTGCCACTGAGGGTACTTCCGTGGCAGGTGGAGATGTTTCCTATAACGGCGGAAGCTATTCTTATAAGGATGCGAATAGCGTCACGATAAAATCCTATGATGCGGTCGGTTCAGGAAAAGACCAATCTAAAAAGATCGAATTCAATGTAGAATTTGATTTTGACAAGGGCGAAATGACCAATAGGTATATTTATTTCCCTATCGACGATAATGTTAGCCTGCCCGAGGGCGGTATACCGTCAGACGGAACCTGGGGCGATGTCGAGGATACTCACTTCGATGAAGGACATGGAATTTCAGGTAAGTACAGAGTCGACGAGATAGATGGAAAGAAGTATCTTTTTATTGAGTTTGACGAGCGATATCAACATAAAAATGAGAAGGACGCTATAAGCGGTAAGGCAAGCTTTGAGGGTAATGTAAAGCGTAAGGATACAGATACAGGTGATAAGACCACTGTTGAGATAGGCGGTCAGACGGTTGAAATAGACGGTTTTACTCCGCTCACTATGTCTGCCATAAAGGACGCAAGCGAAACTGCTGACGGAGTTAGGTGGACTATCACAGTGGACAATCCTGCAAAGAAGCCTCTTGACAGGATCGAGGACGAGCTTTTTAAGGATGCCGTTGACGGAAGCTTCACTGTTTCACCTGAGGGTGCAGGAAGCTATGACGCGTCAAGCGGAAAGTTTGTTTTCAGCGATGGATTCAGCGAAGAAAATGTTACCATAAGCTACACGACTCCATATCCTACAAGCGACCCGAATTTCGTTATGTCAGGTAAGGTGGAAAACAAATCCACCACATATGATAAAGACGGAAATGGAGTAAAAGCAGATAAAACTATTTATTCTGAGTCAAAGAAGGATAAGATCTCAAAAACAGGCAAGAATGTTGACTACGACAATAACGAAGTCACATGGGAAATTGTTGTAAGCAACCCTAGCGGTGCAGACCTCAAGGGCTATCACCTTTATGATGAAGCATTCCCTGATGCAAAGCCAGGAAGCTTTGCACTTAAAGCTGATGATGGTTCAGATGTAAAGTACACACTTAATGGAAACACGCTTACGTTTGACGATAAAACAACAGCGTCAAAAATTACTATCGAGTATGTGACAGCTATCGATCCTGACAAGGCGGAAACTACAAATACAGTTAAAATGCAAAGACCTGATAAAAGCCAACCATGGTCTGATATCACATCAAGTGAAACTGTTTATAATAGGTATCAGATATCAAAAAGTGGTTGGATAGATAATAACACGTTAGGTATACTCAAATGGGAAGTAACTGTTAAATGTAATGACAAAAATTCTACCCTTAAAGGCAAGACAATAACTGATAATATGCTTAAAGCAGGACAGATTGTCAGCATAAAGGTTGGAAATGATACCTTTGATGCAACAGTTGCAAGTGACGGTGAGCTTGTTTTGCCTGACAGAATAGGTGACAATAACGAGGTAGTTATTTCCTATGAAACAAAGGTTGCCGACTATGATCTTGGCGACCCTGACAGCAATGGAAATTATGCAGTGAAAAATACTGCAGGTATTGACGGATTCCATTCTGACAAGACAGTTTATTATAAGCCTGTAAACGAGAAGTCAAAAACAGTTCTTGACATTTCTCAGGACGGAAGCAGTGTTACATATAAGTGGCAGGTAGAGGTCAAGCAGACAAACGGTTCCTTTAGGGGCAAGACTATAAGCGATATAATGAACGCTACGTCAAATGATGGTAAGTCAATAAAGAGCGTTCTTGACACTGATTCCATTATCATGTATGTTCAGAGAAATGGAACAGGAAGCTATGAACCGCTTGACAGTTCAAATTACACTGTAGTATCTAATGCCGACAACACTTCGTTTGAGATAAAGTTCAATGATAGTGAAGAATTTGACAATATAAACCTTGTGCAGATACAGTATAGCAGTACCGTAGATGTAACAGGTTTTGACGAAGGTACTATTATAAATGTAAATAACAAGGCTACTTATAAAGGTGAAACATTCGAGCCTAGTGCAGATAAGACTAAGTTTACTATAGGCGACAGCTCCAAAGCGCCTTATGAAAAGTATGACGCTGCAAGCAGTGTAGCAGGCGACACAGTGCATGATCTTAGCAGCCTGCCTGTTGTTACTGTAAATGGTGTTGAGTATTACAGGTTTGATTGGCGGCTTGATATCAACAAGGACGGCACTTATAAGCGTAACGATAATGTCGAAATCGTGGACACGCTTCCGGCGGGAATGATATTCTACGAGAACAAGGATTATCTCAAGTATTCATTTGGAAATAGTTCTGATAAGTATGATTTTGCACAAACAAATCAGTTTGAATATTTCTATGATAAGACAGCCAATACAGTAACTTTCAAGACTGCATGGAATCAGCAGGACGCTTGGACAGCTTACTACAGTACACTTGTAAAGGTTGATGATGTTAAGAATGGTGTTTACAAGAATGGTACTGCAGCGTTCAAAAACACAGTTCAGGATAAAGCTGGAAAATATCCGGAGAGAAGCCAGACGCAGACAGTTAAGGAAAAGAACTTGAAGAAAACTTCTTCTCCGAAGTCCACCGGCTGTGAGATAACTTATACCATTGATGTTAACCCTAAAAAGCTAAAATGCTCAACAAACGGAATGATAACTCTCAACGATGTTATCAAGTGCGGAGGCACGGCTGTAGTTAAGACAAAGGACGCTCAGGGTAACATTCAGACAAAAACGGTAAGCATAAATGGCAATTCCGCTGTTGATATGGATCTGAAGTCTATCAAGGTATTTGACGCAGATACGGGTGCAGAGCTTGCTGTGAGTGATTACAGTTATGTGATATCAGATCCGGAGGTAGTTGACAGCACAGTTTCTTGCAGTGCAGATGTTATTACCAACGAAAAGGGCAAGTTTATCGCTAACTTTATTCCAAGTGAAAGTATTGTTGGCGCTAAGGGTACTATTGATCTAACTTTGCCCGAAGGCTACGAAAACGGAAATATAAAGAGTTACTATGTGGCTTATGGCTATATGGACGGCAACAGCTTCAAAGAAGTAAAAGCTTTTGCCAACAAGAAAACCGAGTGGTCAGATTTTGGCTCAAGCATATCCGTTCCTGTGGAAGAGGTTTCTTCTGAGAAGGCGGGCGGTGTTTTCAGAGTCGAATATGAATACAGGGATGGCAGCGGCTTTTCAAACACTGAAGTCAGCAATGAAAAAATGCTTTCGGCGGTAAAGTGTTCCGCACTGACAGCGAAGACACGAGATTTTGTAAAGAAACTTGAAATAAACGTTCCAGATCAGCGTCACCTGAAATTAGTTTACGTTTATACAGGAAGTCCTGCAAATGATGAGGACGCTGAGAACGATGGCTATAAAGTCCATGTGTTCAATAATATATCATTTGACACAAACGGCTCTGCTGTAAATGACAGTGAAGATAATGATTCCGAGTTTGAGTTGATAAATCAGTCAAAGGCGTCATCAACAACTGTTGAGCCATTTAAGATTATAAAGGTAGACAGCGGAGACTATAGTATTATGCTTAAGGCTTCTTTTGAGATCTACAGATACACTAAGCTGGAAAATGGCACATACGATTGGCTCCCAGCAGTAGATTTCAAAGAAAATGCTGCGAAAGACAGAAAATCAGTTATCTGGGGAAATTCGGCACAGGATAAGGCGCAGACATTCAATGTAAATGCTGACGGGTCATACAACCTTGACCTTGAACCTGCCGCAGGCACCGGAGATACTGAGGGTCATCTTTATAAGCTTATAGAAAAGCAAAGTCCAGAGGGTTATCTTCTTGACGAAACTCCTATATATTTTGCTTTTAAGGTGCGTCCGGCTGTAGTTCCAAGTGAAGTCGGTGAGGACGGATATCAGTTCGTGAAGAACGGAGATATGTTCAGAGTAACAAATCTGCTGAAAGAGTTTAAGATAACTGCAAGCAAGGTTTGGAGCGATGGAAACGGCAATCATTCGGCAGAGAGCGTAAAGTTTCTTCTTGGCTCGTCTACAACTAAGGTTTTAAGCGGTGTTCCAGATGATATTCAGTGGGGCAGTGATGAGGTAACTCTTAACGAAGCTAACAATTGGAAACATGAGTGGACAAAGCTTCCTGGATATACAAAGGTCGGCAATGATTACAAGCAGCTTTACTACTATATCAAAGAGATCGACCTTGCAACAGGATATGAGGCTGTATACAGTGCAACGGCAATGAGCAAAAACACTGATGTTACAGTTACGAACGTCAAGGGACTTAACATTACGAAGGAATGGCGTGATGAGCTTGGAAACAAGCTTGCTGACAGCGAGCTTCCTGCTGGTATCGACAAGATCGAGGCAGATGTTTATGAGTCCTCTGTTGCACCAAATTCAACCTCAAGAGTGAATGGAGATAACGGAATACCAACAGATTGCAAACTTATAAAAACTGTTTCTCTGGAAAAGTCTAAGAATTGGACGGTAACTCTTGACGGTCTTGACAAGGACAAGTATTACTATGTTCTTGAAAAGAATATACCTGACGGCTTTGGCGTTACATATACTTATTCAAATAACGGCAGTGCCACGGGCTTTGATACGATCGTCAATACCAAGAACCCGCAGAAGGTAGAAAATATGGACGTTCGCCTGCAAAAGGCATGGTCTGACGGCGATAGCAATACCCATACCAATGATAAGGTAACGTTCAATATCTATAGGTCAACAAATAAGGCTGACGTGCCTGAAAAATATAACAAGTTTACAGGCACAATGGATAAGGGACAGAATGTTAAATTCAGGATCCTTACAAGCAATGGTGCAGAAATGGCTCAGAACGGAAGCTTTGCCTCTGAGTATACCATGTATGGCTCGGCTAAGTTCAGCTTCACCCTTAATAACGCATGGCTCGAAAGGGGCGATATGAAATATTCCGGAGTAAGGCTTATCAATTCGTCTGGCGATGTTCTTGCTGAGTTCTACAGAGATCGGGATGTTTGGGACGGTGACAAAAATCAGAGTGTTGCGTCATGGAGCGCTTCAAGTAAGTATATAAGTGTGTCAGTTGCTGATCTTTATAATTCCAGCAAGTTCACAGTTGACCTTAGCGATATTACTTCCGATGTTACAGTTGAGCTTACAGCAAAGGTCAATGATGATAGCAGTTGCTCTTATGAGGTGACAGCTAATGAACTTGGCACACCTGAGAAGACGAACGTTACACCTGTTCCTAATAAAGATGCGATACCTAGCGGTGAAGTATTCTTGTGGAAGCAGATAACGCTCACGGCTGATAACAACTGGTCAAATGCCGTTTCTCTCGAAAAAAATGACATCAAGGGTAATAAGTATTACTATTGGTTTGAGGAGACAGACGTGAACGGTCAGCCGATAAGCACATCGTCATACAAAGCTTACTACAGATACAATGGCTCAGAAAATGAGAATTGCATTGATATGACAAAGAACGGTGATCAGTATGTTCAGGTCTATAACAACTCTGAGGAAACTTTGGGAGAGCTGCCTGAAACAGGCGGCATGGGTGTTATCCCATTCGTGGCAGCAGGCGGAACAGTCACTGTTGCTGCAACAATACTTTTAGTTACAAAGCGTCGCAAAAAAACGCTGTAAATAATCAAATATGAAAGGATAATTAATTATGAAGATGAAGAAATTCGCAGCTCTTGCTGCTGCAACAGTTATGTCAGTTTCAGCTATTGCTGCAACATCAGCATTCGGAGTATTTGCTACTACTGATGCTGGCGTTAATAACATTGTTATCAAGGATTCTGATACAAACAGAGTATATAAGGCTTATCAGATCTTTGATCAGGCATCTGCAACAAATACTATCAAGTGGGGCAAAGGCATTAATGGCGATGCTCTGCTTACCAGCCTGAAAACTGCTGGTCTTAGCACTTATATGTCTCAGTTTGACAGTGCCGAGAGCGCAGTAGACGTTGCAAAGATAATATCAGATGCAGATCATTGGACAAAGGAAGATACTGCAAAGTTTGCAAAAGCCGCTTCTGGCTGCATCATCGACAATAAGTCTGTAACCGCCTATGAAGATAACGGTGAGTACACTATTCCGCTTCCAAATGCTGGCTATTATCTCGTTGTCGATGCAACAGAAAATAATGGTGTTGATAAGGCTAACTCAGCTCTTATCCTTAACGTTTCAGGCACAACAAACGTTACTCCAAAGAGGACAAAGCCAACACTTACAAAGCAGATCAAGCATAACGAGAGTGACTCATGGGGCGATGTTGGTGACAACGCAATTGGTGACGATGTAGAATTCAAGATCACAACAACTATACCAAGCGATGTATCAGCTTATGACAAGTATACATACACAGTTCGTGACCAGCTCAGCGAGGGTCTTACATTCAATAATAACCTTACTTACAAATACTATGACGCTAGCGGCAATGAGATCACTCCTGTTACAGTAGGTCCTAACACAACTGTAGGTGTTGATGATCCAAGCACTGCTGATTTCAAAGAGACATTCTATGTTACTTTCGATATCAAGGAGCTTCTGAAAAAATATCCAAATGTTGATAAGATCGAAACTCTCTATTCTGCTAAACTCAACGAGAACGCTAACGTTGTAACAGGTACACTTCCTAATTCAAAAGACAATAACCCTAACACAGCTTATCTGACATATTCAAACAATCCTCAGGACACAACAGGTAAGGAGAAAGGTGAAACACCTAAGGTTACAGTTTATGACTGGACATTCTCACTTGTTGGTAACAAGGTAGACGAAAAGGGCGAGCCTCTTGCAGGTGCTAAGTTCCAGCTTCAGGATAAGAATGGTGCAGTTCTTAAACTTGTTGATATAAGTGATGGGGAAAACAAGAATGTTTACAGACTTGCTATTGGTAACGAGGCAGGTGCTATCGACACTATCATAACAGACGCAACAGGTAAGTTCACTATCAAGGGCATTGATGATCAGACAACATACAAGCTTGTTGAGACAGAAGCTCCTGCTCAGTATAACAGAGCTGATCCATATGAGTTCAAGTTTGACACAACATATGATCCTGCTAATACACTTCAGTCCATTCGTATGCTCGACGGCACTGATTCAGGTACAAGCGGTTCAACAGTTAAGATCATAAATCAGAAGGGCGGCTCACTTCCAACAACTGGCGGTATCGGTACTCAGATCTTCTACGGTGTAGGCGGAGCTATCGTACTGGGCGCAGGTGTGCTTCTCATTGCTAAGAAGAGAGCTAAGAACGACTAATTTTTGAATTTATTTTTACCTTTGTCCTGCCGATCTCGGTCGGCAGGCATCAGGGAGGACTCCATGAGGAAGAAAAGCGGTAAATCAACTACAATTTTATTGGTCTTGTTATTGCTTGTGGGGCTCTCCGTGATGTTATATCCAACAATAAGCGATTGGTGGAATTCAAAAACGCAAAGCCGTGCGGTGGCGACTTATCAGAAAGCGGCAAATGACCTTTCTGACAAGGAGAATGAAGAGATACTCAGCCAAGCCAGAAAATATAATGAAGAGATAGCAAAGCTTGCCCGACCTTTTGTTGATTATGATAAGGTCAAGGGCTATGAGGATATCCTAGATATCACGGGGACGGGTGTTATGGGCTATATTTCCATTCCGACTATAAGGGTGGAGTTGCCTATTTATCATGGCACAAGTGATGGCGTGTTAAATGTCGCTGTGGGACATCTGCAGGGTTCGAGCCTGCCTGTTGGCGGAGCGGACACTCATTCGGTCATTTCAGCACATAGAGGTCTGCCGTCGGCAAAGCTTTTCAGCGACCTTGATAAGCTTGCAGAGGGCGATGAGTTCACTATAACAGTGTTGAAAGAGGTCTATACATATGAGGTCGAGGCTGTTTATATAGTTCTGCCTAATGAAATGGATAAGCTGAACATTATTCCAGGTGAGGATCATGTTACGTTGACTACCTGCACACCATACGGAGTCAATTCTCACAGGCTTCTTGTTCGTGCAAAGAGAGTTGAAACTGCGGACGATACAAAGAGTGTTTCAAAAATAACGGCAGACGCTGTTCAGCTCGATTCTCTTATGGTCGTGCCTTTTGTAGCAATACCATTGTTTGTGGTACTGCTTGTGTGGTGGTTTGTGGATTCAAAACGCAAAAAAATTTCTCATGATGAGCTTGTGGCAATGCTGGATAAGCCAGAGAGTGACGATAATGTTGAAAATCTACCTGATAAGGAGAGTAGCAAAGATGAAACTTAAATTTTCTCAGCTTGCAAAGGCTGTTTTGTGTACGGCGGCAATGGCTGTTTCAGCCTTGGGAAGCATGACGATCTCAGCTTCTGCGGCGGATAATATCAATGTGGATATAGTGTGCAAAAATGATACAACGACTGTTAGTAATGCCGAGTGGAGTATATATAAGGTCGGTGAGCGTAAAGAAGCTGACTTTGTCCTTACTGGCGAGTTCAGCGATTATCCTATAGATATGTCTGATTTTACTGACGCTTCAAAAATGCAGGCTGTCGCTGATACTCTCGACAACTACGTAAAAACTGATGGCATAACACCAGTTTCAACAGGCAAGACGGACGCAAACGGTGAAGTAAAGCTTTCTGCTGATTCTGTGGGTTTGTATCTTGTTTCAGGCAAGAGTTTTGAAAACACAACGGCTAAGTTTACACCTTCTCCGTCACTTATCGAGATAGATAAGGATATCGTGGCTGAGGGTCAGATAACAGTTTACACCAAGTTTACATACGAAGAGATCCCAGCAGGGGACAGTGATTATGGTGTAAGAAAGTCGTGGATAGTTCCTGATGGTCAGGAAAAGCTCATACCTGATAATATCAAGGTGGAGATATATCGTGATGGCAAGCTTTTTGATACTGTTACTCTTAACGCTGACAACAATTGGGAGTATTTCTGGAAAGACAATTCTGCGGCTGAGTGGACAGTTAAGGAGATAGATATTCCTGCCAACTACACAGTTGTTACCAAAAGCAATGACAAGCTGTTTCTTATAGAGAACACATATAAGTCAGACAGTTCGAGTAATACAGATAGTAGTTCAAGCACACCTGACAGCAGCTCATCAGGCTCTGATTCATCAAGCTCAACGCCTGACAACATACCACAGACTGGTTCGCTCAACTGGCCGGTGCCTGTACTTATAGGCGGTGGAGTTATCCTTATCGTGGCAGGTTGGAGAGTAAGCAGAAAAGAGAAATAAAGGCGAAACCACATAGGTTCGCCTTTACAACAGGAGAAAAATAGTGACTAAAAAAAAGCTAGGACTTTTGTTGATAATAATGGGGATAATGCTGATAGCGGCGGCATTATCCCTTAATTATTACAACTATTTTCATGAACAGCAAAGTAATAAAAGGATGGAGGCTGTGCTGAGTGACCTGAAAACGCAGATCTCAGACAGTTCAGAGGATAGCGACAGCAGTTCACCCTTTGACATTTTTGACGATAGTCGATCCACGGACAGCGAGATAGATGACCCGGATAAGGATATCGTGCTTGACGGCAACTCATATATAGGCTTGATTTCATTCCCGACACTGGGGCAGGAGTTCCCTGTGACTCGTGGCTGGAGCTATGCTGCAATGAATACTGCAGCTTGTCAGTACAGCGGCAGACGTGTAGACAATGATCTTATAATCTGCGCTCACAATTACACAGGCTTTTTTGATAAGCTGGATAAGCTCAGCTCAGGTGACCAGGTCATTTTCACCGATGTTTATGGCAGAGAATTTAACTATACTGTCACAAACAGCGAACTGCTGAGCGGCTGGGATTCGCCATCGCTCATAAAAGGTGGTGGCAGCGACTGGGATCTGACCTTGTTCACCTGCACATGGAGCGGTTACAGCAGAGTGACTGTAAGACTTGTTTATTCATAAATACATCAAAAACGCACAGAGTTCTACACCCTGTGCGTTTTATATTCCTGCGGCATGTCTTATTTTTTTTATATCAAAAGTTTTTAGTTTGTCATCGTATATGCAGTGTCGTCTTGACTTTCTTGGGTGGCGGCGTGTATAGTCAATGGCTTCTACAAGGTCATTTGTTTGAAAAACTGGACGTTTCATTGCTTTGTTGTATACTGTGTATCTCATAAAAATACCTCCCAAATAATTCTTATAATTAATTATAACATTAATTGGTACGTCGGTCAATAGCAATATTGTACAAATTTAACCTATTAATCAGATATACATAAATTAAAACAGAAATCGACTTGTTTAAGAACACTTCACGACATAAGACGACATAATTCTACTTATAAAAATTATAGAGATAGTGGGATATTGTGCAAAAATGAGAATGGTTGGTCAATTTGACGAACGATAAAGTATAAATTTGTTTTGACAGCGAAAGTTGTAACACAGTTTTCATTGATTGATAATTAATTGAACATTCAAATATGGTATAATACCCTAAAGAATCGGAGAGGAGCGAGGAGTTATGGATAGCTTTGTGCGAAAATATGGAAGATATGTACCCTTTGCTTTAACTATTATCATAATAATTTGCTGTGCTCTTTTTCTGAAAGACCATGAGTTTTCTGAGATACTCAGTTATTGCCCGGACAATTTGTGGCTTGCCGCATTTGTTATTCTGGGGTTTTATGGATTAAAGTCCTTGTCGGTGGTATTCCCGCTTGCGGCTATTTTTGTGTGCGTAGGTGCAATATATCCGTTCTGGGTGGGCATTTTGTTGAACGTAATAGGACTATCGGTTTGTTTTACTGTTCCTTATCTTGTGGGAAGGATATCTGGTGGCGATATCATGCGTGTTATTGAGATGAAATATCCTAAGGCACGGAAGCTTGTAAATTATGGGCATGACAATAATCTGTTCGCCTCCTACATTTCAAGGGCAGTGGTAGTTGTGCCGGGCGACCTTGTTTCAATGATACACGGCGCACTGCGAATGCCTTACAGACCATATCTTCTAGGCTCGATAATGGGAGTGATGCCTGAAATGCTTGTGCAGACATATATTGGAGCACAGTTGAAGCATTTGACAATAAAATCAGTGCTTGTGATGATAGCACTCATAGCCGCAACGCTGGCTTTTTCGCTGATACTTAATAAAAAGGTCAGCAGGAGCGGCAAGCAGATGGACAAGGAAGATTTTTGATATATGTACAAAAAAGCGGACTGATAACAACAGCCCGCTTTTTTTATTATTTGTCAAAGCTAGGATTGAAAGCGTAGAAATTTTTGCTGTCAAGCATATCCTGAATAAGTCTTAGTCCTTCGCCGAAGCGCTGGTAGTGGACTATCTCACGTTCACGAAGAAACTTGATAGGGTCACGGACATCGGGATCGTCAGCAAGCCTGAGAATGTTGTCGTAGGTCAGGCGGGCTTTTTGCTCAGCAGCAAGGTCTTCGTGTATATCAGCAATAGCGTCACCGGTACTTTGGAAGATTTCCGCAGAAAATGGTACACCAGAGGCGGCTATAGGGTAAACGCCTGTAGTGTGGTCAACAAAATAGGTGTCAAAGCCACTGTCTTTTATCTCCTTGAGGGAGAGGTCACGGGTCAGCTGATAGATAATAGTGCCGATCATTTCGATGTGGGCAAGTTCTTCTGTGCCGATATCGTTGAGTATTGCCTGCACTTCACGACAGGGGGCTGAGTAACGCTGATTGAGATAGCGAAGCGCTGCACCAAGCTCGCCGTCGGGGCCTCCAGACTTCAAAAAGTTATATCCACTCTAAAACGACCTAAATACACCATTTCAGCACAGGTAATACATTTCAATGCTTGACGTTTTGCGGTCAAAGACAACTTTGTCAACAATAGTGCGTAAAGCGTTGTTCTTTTCCATAGGTGTGGCATTAGGCGAGGTTATGACCTTGAGGACTTCCTGCGCCCTGACTTTCAGATCAGGCAGGCGGTCGGCGGTGGACTGTGGCTTGGACGGCTGGGCTTGGCGGAGCTTGCTTTCCAGCTCTGTAATGCTGGCGAGGACTTCCGACTTGTTGCGTTTGTATTCCTCCAGCGTGTCAATGCCGTCTGCATACGCCGCCTTCACTCGTTCGAGCTTCATTCGCTCTCGTTCAAGCTGTGTCTCAAACTTGGACGTGTCTTTCTTCGGCTTGGCAGGGGATTGGTCAACAAGCTTGTAATCGGTCGCTGTGCCGTCCACAAGCCCCTGTATGTCCTCTATGACTGCCTTATCTATCTTACCGATAGTAATAGCATGGGACTCCTTACACCGCCCGTGAGCGTACTGATAGCATTGCAGAGTGCCGCTTTTGACCGATCCCATTGTGAGGTTTGAGCCACAAGAACTGCATTTCAGCAGACCCCTGAGCATATACTCGTGCTTGGTGGATCCACTGCGTTCGTATGGTCTGTGAGTCTTTGCAGCTTTCTGCTGAGCCTTTTCAAAAATCTCCTTGTCGATAATGGCAGGGTGGTGAGCTTGCGTTACAACAACGTTCTCGGCTACGGCAGAGCGGTAGTGACCCTTTGAGCCACCTCCGCCGGGCGTCCAACGCTGCATACCGATATAGACGGGATTTTTGATGATGTAAGCGATAGTGCGGGTCTCAAAATCATTGCCATGCAGGGTGCGTATGCCCTCATCGTTCAGCTCACGGGCGATATTGAGGTAACCCATATCTTGGTTGACGTACATATCGAAAATGCGGCGGACGATCTCGGCCCCCTGCTCGTTGACCACAAATTCGCCGTTCTTCATATCATAGCCCAGCGGAGGACCTGAAACTTTCAGACCTCGCCCGAACTTTTCCGTCATACCACGCTTGACTTCTTCGGCAAGGTTAATGCTGTAATACTCGTCCATTGCCTCTATCATAGCCTCGATAAGCACGGACATTTTGTCGTCACCGACATTCTCGGAGATAGAAATGACGTCGATACCAAGCTTTCGGAGCATTGATTTATAGACGATACTGTCTTCACGATTGCGGGCGAAACGGCTGAATTTCCACAGCAGGATAGCGTCAAAGGGCTTTGGCTTGAGCTTAGCTGTGCCGATCATCTGATTAAAGCCCTGCCGCTTGGCAGTGGAACGTCCCGAAATGCCGTCATCGTGAAAGATAAATTCTTTCGGCACGATATAGCCGTTTTTCTTAGCGTATTCACGAATGAGCTTGACCTGGCTGTCAGGGGATAGCTCGGTCTGTTCTTCGGTGGAAACACGAACGTAAGCCGCTGCGATCTTCATTGATTTTTTTCCTCCTATTTTCTTGACATATTTAATAATATGCAGTATAATAAAAGGGCAGAATAAGCCCTTTTGTGGTGATTGGGTTTTGTTCGTTCTGAGCTGATATTGGTAGTATCCGCTCTGCTCGCCTCTGAGTGTTGGTAGCACTTGGGGGCGAGATTTTTTTTGTCATGTCAGTATTTACAATACTTGCAGGGGATTTTATTTTAACACTCTGCCCTGAGCGTCAGTGAAGTTTCCCTGAAACAAATTTATCATATCAACTATTGCTCCAATAAAGAAACCTCCGAAAGTAAAGAAGTACAGCAAACCTGTGCCAGCTTTACCTACATAAAATCTGTTCAAACCGCCCAAGCCTAAAAAGGTCAGCAGGCAAAGTATTTCAGCTGTGCTTTTACTCTTAGGGCTTATTTGCTCAACAGGAACTTGCGGTGCGACCTGCTGGACGTTTGTAACGTATGTGATGTGCTGAACGATATTGCTGTTATGCTCAACGTGGTTATCAATTTTCTGTGGCTGCGGCAGTTCGTGACCGCAATATTCACATACCGCTACGCCTGGTGCGTTTTCGCCTTTACAATTTGGACAAGTCATATTTTTTCCTCCCTATAAATCGACATTTGTAAACAATTTATGAAATCATTTACATTGTCTTAAATTGGTGATATAATGTATTTGTAATCATGCGGGAGAAAATTCTGTGTGCTATCCCTGTCAGTATTTGCGGTACTGGCGGGGAATTTTTTTTTATTATAAGGATTTTATAACTGTTTTTACAATGCCGAGTATTCTTATGCGATCTCTTTCTGCACCGACAAACTCTCTCGGCTGATATTCGGGATTGAATGATACAAGGGTTATCTTGTCATCAGAATACTTGATTTTCTTCACGACGCCGTTTTCGCCGTCGATAAGGGCAACAACTACCTGTCCGTCCTCAGCCCAATCCTGCCTTAATACTTGTATCTTGTCGCCGTTCTCTATCTTCGGATACATACTGTCCCCCGAAACGACAATGCACATTGTATTCTTAGCTTCTTCCTCGTTGACGATATAAAGCGGCATATAGCCCACAATATAATCGTCAGCATAAGCACCAAAACCAGCCGACACGCTCTCATATATAGGTATTATATGTACGTTGTCTTGTGGGAGTATGGTTGCGTTAGAGTCAATAGGTTCGTTGCCTTTTTTATCTTCTTCGTCCCAGCCCATTAAATAAGAGGGCGTAACACCAAGAACTTTTGAAAACTCTACAATGCTACTGCGAGGTATATCTCGACCCTGTGTTTCAATTTTATTTATTGATGAACGTGATTTATAACCTAAGAGATGTGCTAATTCAGTTTGAGAGTAACCTTTTGCCTCTCTTGCTTTCTTTATTCTTTCACCCATTGTCATTATAGAACACCGTCCTTTATATTGAGTATAGCATTTGTAGCCTATAATGTCAACAAAATTTTACGCTTGTAAAATTATTTTGTCAATGTAGACAAAAACGGGTACAAAAACTTAGCAATATTTTTCCGTAAAATAATGTTGACAAATATGCCAACATAGAGTATAATATGTTTGTAGACAAATATGACTACAATAACAAAAAACGGAGGTGAGGGTAGATGAATACATCTATGTTGCTTGATAAGATTGAGAGTAGCGGAATATCCAAAAGCGAAATTGCAGAAACGTTGGGAATAACTCGTCAAGGGTTGTACAACAAGCTTTGCGGTAAGAAAGAGTTCAAGGCGTCAGAAGTGCGAAAGCTTTCGGAACTTCTTGATCTCACAAGTGCTGAGCGAGAGCAAATTTTTTTTGCTGATTGTGTAGGCATAAACGCCAACAAGTAATTAAAGAGGGGGTGAGAAGAATGAACGAAAATCTTTCAACGCTCAGTTTAGACGTTGAAAAAGGAGAATTAAAAGTCAACGGAAAAGATATGTCAGATGTATCGTACTTTAAGCTTGAATTTAATGGTGCTTGGTCATTGACTATATCTGAGGACTTTTACGTCAATGGCAAAAAAAGATCACCTGAAAATTCAGGTGATAAGATCAAGGGACAAATTTTGAAATAAGGTCAAGTACATCGGAAAGACCGTTTTTAAATCGGTTTTCCATATACACAATGGTCTGATCGAGAATATCAAAATCTCCGCCAATGTAAACTTTGATGTATCCATTTCTTGCGAGTTCCAATATGCAATCTGAAATGTCGCTGTCATACCATTTTGATAAGTCTTTATCGCTTTTATAAAAGTCAATTTCAAAACGACGTGATTCAGCCTTTGATTCACCATTTTTACGGCGTTCAAGGTACATTTTGTATATGTAACAAATGACCTTTTCAGAATCCTTTGTAATATTCATAAGTTTGCCTCCTTCCTTTGTAAGATATAGCCATTATATCACAACTGAGGAGAAAATGCAACAAATGATTGAAGAAGGGGGTGAGAGAAACGTGGAAAAGAAAATTACTGCTATTCCAAGAGGGTGTGACAGTGCCAGGATTGAGCAGGTGATCGTAACAAGAGCCTTAAAAGGCGCAGGAACAGAAAATGACCCCTGTAGAGAGGTCATTCAGTATTGGACTCTTGACGGAAAATTGCTCTGCGAAAAGGATTAATCAGATTTTCCTACAAGTTGTTCAGCTTTTTTTAGTTCAAGCTCTGAGTTTATGTATGAAACAATGGCATTAATAAAAGCTTTTAAATGCTCTATATTGTAATCTTCGTGTTGACGGCAATAGTGGGTTTCGTCATTACCGATCCAAGCAGAAGCTTTTGAAAGGGTTTTTATCTTTGGACTGTCTATGAAGTTTTCGATACATTGAGCTAACGGTTGCTTTTTGATTTTTTCTACTTCTTCTGGGTGAAGATTAATCGCAAAATCTTTAACCAGAAATTCAAGAGCTTTTCTATAACCCATACCGCATATTTCAGTTAGTCCATTTTGTTCAGCTTGAAACGATTCATTATAAATTTTGATAAATCCAGGTGATATCTCAGAGATGTCAGTATCAAAATCTATGCGTTCTGAGGTTTCTGGAATTATCTTGAATGGAATAAGCGTTTCTGCAGGGTAGCCCTTATATATAGCCATAAATATTTCTTCGCAACTAGGACACAAAAAGTTTGCATAAATAGTTATTGAGCCACCATAAGTGGGCCTGATGTGGAAGCTTTTTAGATGCTTAACAAATATGTTTTGTGAACAATGAGGACAAAAACAAGGAAATTGTATATTAAATTCAATATCATCATCTTTGTGAAGTGCGTTGTTTGAAGTAATTACATCAGTCATAGATTTACACATCCTTTATTTATGATAAATGTATTATACCACACAAAGTTAGATTTTTCAAGGAGGTACAAAAATGAAACACTACAAAATTAAGCTGACAGACAAGTTCAGCGGCGTAAGGCTGGTAACAGTCACGGCAAAGACGGCAGGCGAGGCTCTGGATCTTGTTGACCACTCAGAGGGCGAGAACATCGCCGTTATCGAGGAGCTTGTCTAGCATAGTACAACCCCGATATCCAATAGAATTGAGTAGGAGGTGATAAAAATGCCGAAATATCCGCCTTTAAAGGTCATAAGGCACGTTTCGTTCGACGGTGGCAAGAGTTACAAGCTTTGGGACGATTGCACGGAGCAGGAGCGGCAGGCGGCTGCGGACAGTATCGGTCGCAAGCTTGCAGGAGCTTTGCAGGATATGGTCGGGCGTGACCCGTCGCTCTGGGATAAGCTTTGTGAAACGGCGAGGACTGAACACCCTGAGTGGATAGCTTAAAACACAGGACGTTAAAATGAAAGGACGTGAGAAAATGATAGCCGTACTAGAGATAATCAGATGTGCCGCAGCGGTAGCGCTCGTTGTGGTGCTTGCAATGTATGTAGCGTACAGGTGGTATGTAAGCGTAAAAGAAACTGCCTACGAGGAAGCAGAGAAGAGCATTAAGCGTGCAGTGAGAGAAGCAGGCAGACCCATAGTCAAGGTCGAAGTTGAAATGAAAGGAAAGTGGTAAAATGGCGTTGATACTGCTGATAACAGTAGCCGTGCTTGCAGCGATAGATGTAGTGATGTACATATTACTTGGCGCCATTGAAAAGCACTGGGAGAAAAAGTTTAAGGAGGATAACGATGATAACGAAAGAGGAGTTTGAAAAGGCGGTGGAGGTTTGCACTAATACAGATGAGACCTGTGAACACTGTCCTCTTAGCAAAAAATTTTTTTCATGCGGCGGATATCTTACCCGCTACATAAAAGAAAACGAGCTTGCACCTGCGGCAACAGGCACAAGCTCAACGAAAAAAGAAAACACTTTTCAAATTGATGATAGCACAAAAGAGAAGATTTGTCAAGCATACAAAACTGCTGATGAAGCTTGCTCAAATATACTTACTGTTTATGAGGGAATGTCAGAATGTGAGCAGAGAGCCTTTGATATCGGAGAGGCATACGGAAAAATATTCGACACAAGATGTAAGCTTGAAGAACTGAGAGGCGGTGACGGCAATGAACATTAACGCCAAGAAAGCTCAGGACAAGCTGTCGCAGGAGCTTTCTGCCGCTAAGCTTGGCAAGTATGCGCAGGCGGTTGCAAAACCTACTCTTGAGGCTCTCAAAACTTTCTGTGAGCAGAACGAGGAGTTCGCTCAGGCGGTCCTGCAGACGGACAGGACTTTCGCTGAGTGTGCGGAAAACGCTGTTAAGGGTGTAAGGGAAAGTATTTCGGATATCGAGGTCTACCGCAGAGCTGTAAGCTTTTACTTCAAAGGTGCGGACGTTCATTTCAATATGACTATCGACCTGGGCGACGGCTCGGACAGCGAAGAAACAGCAAAACCGCCTGTCAGCCTATCCCTTGACGGCTTGCTTGACTTCTGAGGTAGCAGTATGAAAAAGACAAGAAAAGAGGCTCTTATCTACTGCTTTCCTGCGGTGGATAAAGAGCTTATGGATAAGATGAAAGGCAGAGGTGCTAAGAATTATGTGGTGTTCCTCACAAGGGGTGCTGAACTTTTCGCACGTTGCTTTCACCGATACTCAACGGGTGATCTTGTGGAAAGACAGCGGTATGTGTTCGCCCGTGACGGATCTGTGAGATACGGCAGTGATAACGGCATTAACTGGGCTGTGCGTAATGACTTCCGTGAGCCTGTCTTTTGCAAGTGCTGTATGGGATACAACTATGATAATTCCTATTCGGTACTGAACATCAAAGCCATAGACAAATCGGATATGCGGTACAGTCAGTATCAGCATTATCACGGTAATATGCTGATGAGCTATCTTCACGCATATTGCAAGCACCCTAATCTTGAGTATCTTATGAAGCAAGACTATGACGTAACAAGCGTGAGATACACAGGTTGGTGGGGATATCAGGAAAAGTTCCTGCTCTCTCAGCGTGTGAACTGGAAAAGTAATGACCTGCTGAAAATGCTCGGACTGAACAAGACGGAGTTCAAGACACTCAAAGGCAGCGAACAGCTGTGGGAGCAGTATCTTGACTATCGTGAGGAATATCCAAAACTCAGACCAGAAGATTTACTGAATATAGCAAAGGTCTTTAAGAACGAACACGGCACTCTTGAACGTCTTGTGAGGATAACAGGGCTTACACCGCAAAGGGTGGCACGATACATACACGAGCAGAAGATGACACCTCTTGATTACAGCGACTATCTGGAGCAGTGCGAAACGCTGGAGTATAACATTCACGATACAATGATAGCATTGCCACACGATTTCTGGACAATGCACAACAGACTCACTCAGATCATCAACTATGAGCATGACGAGCTTGTTTTGCAGAACTTCACAAAAAGGCTTGCAGAGCGTGTCTGCCTTGAATTTTCGGCAGACGGCTTGCTTGTCAGACAGCCCCACAGTTTGAAAGAGATAGAGGACGAGGGCAGGATACTTTCCCATTGTGTGGGCGGATATGCAGAACGCCATGCTATGGGGAAACTCAGCATAATGTTTCTGCGGAAAGCCTCTGAGCCTAACAAGCCTTACTATACTGTGGAGGTTAGCCAATACGGCGGTATCGTGCAGTGCAGAGGATATAGAAACAACGTGGTACAAAACGGCGGTGAGGACAAACCGCAGGAGATAAAGGACTTTGAACAGAAGTATCAGCGGTATCTTGACAGGGTGTTCGCTGAGAAACGAAAGGAGCGTAAAACAGCATGAACGAACTATCGGCAGAATATATCAAGGCGGTTGAGCTTGACCGCAGGATAAAGACCTCAGCTCAGCTTGCACAGCAGAGCCTTTACGATATGTGTATGGGCTTTAAGGAAATGAGAGACAGCAGGCTTTACAAGGAACTTGGGTACTCAGATTTTGGAGAGTATTGCGAGCAGGAAACAGGGTTTAAAAGAACGAATGTGTATAATTACATATCTGTTGCTGAAAATCTTCCAGAAGATTTTGTCCACTCGAGTGGACAAATTGGAATAAAAAAGCTGACACTTCTTTCAACCCTGTCTGATGAGCAAAGAGAAACCATTACCGAAACCACAGATATAGAGAATACAACTGTCAAGGAGCTTAAAGCGAAAATCGACAGCGTGAAAAAGCAAAATGACGCACTTCACGAAGAAATGAGATACCGTGAGGAAGAACACGAAACGAAGTCACAGAAATTCAAGGATAGAATTGCTGAGCTTGAAGCCGAGATAAAGGAGCTTGAGAGCCGTCCTATCGAGGTGGCTGTGGAAACGGACAGCAAAGAGGTGGCAAACCTTAAAGACGCTATGCGGCGTGTTGATCTTGACTGGTCGGAAAAATATTCAAAGCTTGAAGAAGACAGCCTGAAAGACCGCAGAGAGCTTTTGCAGAAAGCTGAGCGGGCTGAAAAGGATAAGCAGGACAAGCTTTCACAACTTCGTGAGGAGCTTGACAGAACTAAGGCGGAGTATGAGAAAAAGCTTGCGGGGAAGACAGAGATAACGTCAACGCAGGACGATAAAGCCATATTCAAGGCTTATCTTTCCACCGCTGTTGACAGCGTAACAAGGCTCGTGGACTTTGTGAATGAGCATAATGACAGCGACAATTACGGACTTTTCACACAGAAAGCAAGACAGCTTGCGGATATAATCAATTCAAAACTGGAGGTATAAAAAATGAAACTTTATGAGCTTACAAACGATTTTCAGAGGCTTTTTGACAGCCTTGAGGATATGACGGAAAATGCCGAGCTTACGGCAGAGGAAAAGGCTGAGGCTGAAAAGGTGTGGTTTGATACCCTTGAATGCGTTGAGGCTGAGTTTACGGACAAGGCGGAGAACGTTGCGGCTTATGTTAAGGTGCTGAGCAGCGAGGCGAAAATGCTTGAAGCAGAGGAGAAAGCCCTCAAAGCAAGACGTGAGCAGAAGGTCAAGCAGGCAGAGAGCCTTAAAGCTTATCTTATGAACAGTATGCAGAGGGTCAACCTTAACAAGATAGAGGGCGTTATGGCTAAGATAAGCATTACAAAGGGCAGGGAAAGCACCGAGATAACAGACCCGAAAGCCTTTGTGGAGTGGGCAAAGGTCAATGATGACAGCCTGCTGAAATACAAAGATCCTGACATAAGCAAGACGGCTGTCAAGGCGGCTATCGAAGCAGGCAGAGAGATCCCCTATGCGGCAGTTGTACGCAGACCTGGGCTGAACATAAGATAAGGAGGGAAAGAGAATGGGACTTGCGATACTTGTATTAGGCTTTTCAGGAAGCGGCAAATCTGCTTCCCTGAGAAATTTCAAAGAGGACGAGCTTGCACTTGTGAACGTGAACGGAAAACAGCTTCCGTTTCGCACACAGTTTAAGTCAACGATACATACCGACAATTACAGTGAGATAGAACGCTTTATGAAAGCTCAGACGGCAAAGTCCATAGCCGTTGACGATAGTCAGTATCTTATGGTGAACGAGTTTATGCGCCGTGCAAAGGAAACGGGCTATCAGAAGTTCACTGACATTGCAAAGAATTTCTGGGAGCTTGTGAGAAGCGTTGAAATGCTTCCGGAGGACGTTATCGTGTATTTTCTCAATCACCTTGATACAGGCGAGGACGGCAGGCAGAAAGCTAAAACTATCGGCAAGCTGCTTGATGAGAAGATAACTGTCGAGGGTATGTTCACAACTGTGCTTAAAACTGTTGTGGTTGACGGCAAGTATCTTTTCGCCACTCAGACGGACGGCACTGACACCTGCAAAAGTCCTATCGGGCTGTTTGACAGTATGTACATAAGCAACGATCTGAAACTTGTTGATGAAGCGCTGAGGACATACTATCATCTTGCAGACGAACATATCTGCTCAGAGTGCGGAAAGACGATAATGTCAGACGGCAAGCGTACTGTTCAGCAGATAATAGACGGCTCGATGAAGAATTACGGCAAACAGCTTTGTATGAAGTGCGTTCTGAAAAGGGTAAAGGCGGCGAAGTCCAATGAAGCTGAGAGCGTATCAGAATGAGCTGGTGGAGCAGGTAAGGCAGGCGTGGCGTGCAGGGTATAAAGCACCCTGCATAGTCCTGCCCTGCGGTGGCGGAAAGTCCTGCATTGTGGCTGAAATGGCAAGGCGAACGACCTTTAACGGCAAGAGAGTGCTTTTTCTTGTCCACCGCCGTGAGCTTGTGGATCAGATAAAAAAGACGTTTATTCGCTGGGGCGTTGATATGAAACTCTGCGAGGTGGGTATGGTGCAGACTATTACAAGACGGCTTAAAAAGCTTGCCAGGCCTGCACTTATCATAACTGACGAAAATCATCACAGCCTTGCTCAGTCCTACAAACGCATATACGAATACTTTTCAGACGTGCCGAGAGTGGGCGTTACTGCGACACCTGTTCGCCTTAATGGTGACGGGCTTGGTGACGTGAACGATAAGCTTATCATTGGCGTATCCGCAAAATGGCTTATTGATAACAACTGTCTTGCACCTTATGACTACTATGCTCCTGACGTTGCCGACCTTACAGGGCTTCACGTTTCTCACGGAGAATATATGGCGGCGGAGATTGAAAAAGCTATGGTGAAGAACACTGTTTTCGGCGACGTCATAAAGTATTACAAACAGTTAGCAAATGGCAAAAAAGCGGTCTGCTACTGTGCTTCCGTCAGACATTCTCAGCGAACGGCTGATGTGTTTAATGAAAACGGCATAAAGGCGGCTCATATCGACGGCTCGACCCCAAAGGCAGAGCGTGACAGCATTATCTCAGCTTTCCGCAGGGGAGATATAACTGTGCTGTGCAACGTTGACCTTATCTCAGAGGGCTTTGACGTCCCCGACTGCGAGTGTGCCATACTTCTTAGACCCACCAAGAGCCTTACTCTTTACATTCAGCAGGCTATGAGATGTATGCGGTATCGTCCTGATAAAAGAGCCGTCATAATCGACCACGTTGGCAACTATGCAAGGTTTGGTATGCCTGACGATGACAGGGAGTGGAGCTTGGAGAAAAAGCCGAAAGCTCAGCATAAAAAGCAGGAGCAGAGCGACAAGGTGAAACAATGCCCTGAATGTTTCTATACTTTCTCTGCTCCTCCTGCGGGGGTGAAAGTATGCTGTCCTCATTGCGGATATGAGTTCCCCTCAGCCGAGAGAAAGCTTGAAACTGACAGCAGCGTGGGGCTTGTAAAGGTGGAGGGATTTAAGCTTGATTTTTCAAGCCCTGCCGATTGTCATACCTATCCCGAACTTTTGCAGTATGCGAAAAGTCACGGCTACAAATCAGGCTGGGCGTATTATCAGGCAAGGCAAAGGGGGCTTATAGGTTGACGGAAGAACACAGGATACAAAACGAGATACGCTGTGCGGTATCGCCCTACTGCACTGTCTTTCGTGTGAACGTGGGCGAGGGGAAAACAGTTGACGGCAGATATTTCACCACAGGAGTGCAGAAAGGTTTTTCAGATCTGTTCGGCGTAAGGCATAAGGACGGCAGAGCTGTCTTTATCGAAGTCAAAACAAAGTCGGGGCGAGTTCGTCCCGAGCAGAAGAAGTTCATAACAAAAATGCGTGAGTGCGGAGCATTGGCAGGCATATGCCGCTCAGCAGAGGACGCAGTAAATTTACTAACGGAGGAATAAAAAATGGGATTTAAGTCAAATCAATCAGAGGCATTTCAGAACGGATTAAAGCCTGAGGGCGATTACGAGTGCATCATAACCGCTATCGAGGAACGCACAACAAAGAAAGGCTCGGTGGGTCTTAACTTCACTCTCGTCATCAGAAATGACGTGCAGGGACAGAAATACGGCAACTCCTGCCTGTTTCACACCATATGGAAAAAGCATGAGCCTAACGAGAACGATATGCAGGTGGAGGGCTACAACTTTGCTCAGCTTATGGCAATGGGCAAGGCGGCTAAGCTTCCTGACGGCAAGGAGTATGACAGCCTTAAAGCATACTGCACCGACCTGCTGAACAAGTGCATAAGGGTAGATCTCACACACGAAGAATGGAACGGCAAGGAGCGGGAACGCATTAATTTTGTCAACCCTACAAAGTATCCTGAATGCAAGCATAAGTTCAAATCCTCTGCACCGAAGGCGGACAGCTTTGCGACTAAGCAGACGGGCTTTGCAACGCCTAAGACAAATACGCAGGCTGACAGCGCCATAGGCTCCCTTGAAGATTTTGAGGACGTGCTTACAGATGACGGCGTGCCGTTCTGATTTCTGAGAAAAGCGAAAAGTCATAGTGCTTTTGCATAAAAACGCAGATGATATTTTGTGCAAACAAATGATTTATATTTTAATTTGGCAACATTTCTGCAATTGTTGTATTTTTTATGCAACAAAAGTGGTGTTTTTCGGGGATAAGTGAAAGGCTTTGACTTTTCAAAATTTATGTTAGGAGTTGGATATATGTACGAACAAATACCGCAGGAGCTTAAAGCCCTGCCAAACTGGATATGCTGGGACGCTGTGCCTGATGAAAAGAGAGGGAAGATAAAGAAAGTGCCGATAAACGCACTTACCGGCGGAGGGGCTATGTCAAATAACCCCTCTACTTGGTGCGATTTCGATACGGCGGTGAGAGCCTCAGAAAAACATTCGGGCATAGGATTTATGTTCGGTGGCTGTCCATATTTCGGTGTTGACATTGACGGCAAAGAGGAGGAGCTTGAGGCATACCAGAGGGGAGAGAACGGCAACATCATATCTGAATTTATCTCAACCCTGCAAAGTTATACTGAGATATCTCAATCGGGCAAGGGCATACATATCATATGCAGAGGAACGCTCCCGAAGCGTGGCAGACGTAAAGGCTCAGTTGAGATGTATGAGGACGGCAGATTTTTCGTTATGACAGGCAACTCCTGCTCAGAATATGAGAGTATCGCAGAGTGTTCCGACAGCATAAAGCCATTGCACGAAAAGTACATAGGAGGCGGTCACGAGCCTGTGGCAAAGGCTGTTCCTGCTGTCAGACTTGACACCGCAGACCAGATAATCAAAGCTGCGGCAGGTGCAAAGAACGGAGGAAAGTTCGTTTCTCTCTACAGCGGCAGAACCGCAGGATATACCTCTCAGTCTGAGGCTGATATGGCGTTTTGCTCAATGCTTGCCTTCTGGACAGGCTGTGACGCAGAGAAAATGGATATGATATTCCGCTCCTCAGGTCTTATGCGTGAAAAGTGGGACAGGGCGCAAAGCGGTTCGACCTATGGCGCACTCACCATTCAGAAAGCCATTGCAGATTGCGACAAGACCTATTCGCCAAAGTTCGCAGAGGGATTTTCTCTTAACTTCAAGTCACCCTCTGAGCCGATTTCTGTGGGTGCTGTAGAGCAGGAAGAAACCAAGCCAAGACTTTATTCATTTGACGATACAGGCAATGCAGAACGCTTTGTTGACCTTTTTGGCGAGCAGGTGAGATACTGTTATACAGACAAACGCTGGCTTTGGTATGACGGCAGAAAGTGGTGTACCGATATGACAGGCACGGTTAAACGCCTTGCTGATAAGGCTGTGGCTTGTATGGCGGCAGAGGCAAAGGTGTACGCTCAGCTTGACGCAGACGAGGGAACGGATATGGCGAAAGCTTTTGAAAAGCATATGAAGTCCTGCCGTTCTAACAAATCAAAGAACGCAATGCTAAGCGAGGTCATGCACCACGTTCCTGTTCTGCCTGCTCAAATGGACAGATTTAAAACTGTACTCAATACCCCGGGTGGAGTTATCGACCTGCGAAGCGGCGGCATATCTCCTCACGACCCTATGACATATCTGACGAAAATGACAGCCGTTGAGTATTCAGAGAATGCCGATTGCCCTCGTTGGCTTGCATTTCTTGACGACATTTTCAGAGGGGATAAAGACCTTATCAGATACGTTCAGAAAGCTGTGGGATATTCCCTGACTGGCTCGACCACCGAGCAATGTGCGTTCTTTCTTTACGGAACAGGACGAAACGGCAAGTCAACTTTCATTGATATCATAAGGGATATTTTCGGGGACTATGCGACAAATATCCAGCCGGAAACTATTATGGTGCGCAGTAATCAGAGCACCGCCATAAACAGCGACATCGCAAGGCTCAAAGGTGCAAGGCTCGTGACAAGTGTTGAGCCTAACGAGGGCGTTCGTATCAACGAGGGCCTGCTCAAACAGCTTACAGGCGACGATACTGTTACGGCAAGAAAGCTTTACGGCGACGAGTTCGAGTTCAAGCCTGAGTTCAAGCTTTGGATGGCGACAAACCATAAGCCTGTCATCAGAGGAACAGATACGGGCATTTGGCGAAGAATTCATATGATACCCTTCACTGTGCAGATACCCGAAGAAAAGATAGACCGCAGGCTGAAATACAAGCTGTCGGCGGAGCTTACGGGCATATTCCGCTGGGCGGTTGAGGGCTGTCTGCTGTGGCAGAAAGAGGGGCTTAAAATGCCTCGTGCCGTTCTTGAAGAAGTGAGGGAGTACCGTCGTGAAATGGACGTTATCTCTGCATTTGTTGAGGATAAGTGTACTGTGGGCAAGGGTCTGAGCGTTAAGTCAAGTCAGCTTTTTGCGGCGTATCTTAACTGGGCTGAGCAGAACAATGAATATCGTATGAGTTCAACAAAGTTCGGTATGGAGCTTGCAAAACGCTTTGAGAAAGTAAGAACAAGGGGCGGTATATACTTCAATGGACTGTCACTTGATAATGTGTAAGTAATTGTAAGCGTGTAGGGTTGTGTAGGGTTGAAGGGTTTTTCTAACCTTTCGTATTAGAAAATAAAAAAGAATATATATAAAGAAAGAGTTCTTTAAAAAGGGTGCAAACCCTTCACAACCCTTCACAAAGGGGGTACCAACTATAAAGATAGATTTCAAAAGAATGTCACAAGAAGAGTTCGCACGATATGAAGATATGGCAATAGACGGCAGACTTATTTATGACGAGTATCCTGCTGAGGAATATAAGTATTTCTCACAGTTATCAAGACTTGGCTACAAGAACAGGCATGAGGGGTGGTCAAAAGAGATATGTGAGGACAAGCAGGCGGAATACAAGCGGGAATATCTTCACAGCAAAGAGCGAAACGGCAGGTTTTTCAGACAAGCCTGCATAATGCAGGAGAATATCCGCAGAGGGCAGACAACAGTCTGGAAGATAAACAAAACGCAGGACGGGGAAGAAAAGCTCAAATACGCATTGCAGGCACTGGAGCTGATACTCTGCGACGAGGGACTTGCGAAACATAACGGCGTAAACATACCTGAATATGCAGGCTGTGAATACTGCAATGGAGTGACAGAGTGGAGCGAAAAGCTTGGTGCAGACGGTAAGGAAGTCCGTTTTGAGTTCTGTCCTGTTTGCGGAAGAATGATCGAGGAGGGATAAAGGTTGACAATACAAGAAAAGATATCACGCTATCAGCTGATACCAAAGCTCATAGCCAATCTTGAAGAAAACAGGGCAAGGATACTGAATGGGAAAGCCGTATGCTATGACAAGAATGACAGTTCGGCAGGAACGCCCGGTAACACGGCTGAAAGCTCAATGCTGAGTTATGCCTGCAAGGGTGAGAAACAAAAGGAGCTGAGTGAAGAACGTGCAAGGCTCACGCAGGAGATACAGTCTGAGATAGACGAAATGTTCTGCAATGAGGAAGCTGAAACCATAGATACTGCAAGGATAATCAAGCTGTATTTCATCAACGGCATATCGGTGAAGAAGATAGCTCACAACTATATTTTCAGAGATTACAAGACGGTGCTGAGAATGTTTCACAATGGCTGTGAGAAATTAAATATACCACACAAGACCACTCAATACCACTTGCAGGAACGTACATAGTATGATATCATTACAATAGCCAATAAGGCAAGCAAACATTTGCGGACCTCCATAAAAAAGTCCGACGGGGCGAAAGCTCCGTATGCAGGTCGAGAGCGTGCCAGCTCGAAGTCTGCTCCACCATTTTAGATACTCCTTATAATATATTTGCAAGGGCGGCTGCATTTTTGCGGTCGCTTTTGCGTTGTGTCGCAAAAGGTTCATAAATGTCGTATTTTTGATATACTGCATAAAAAATACAAATGCTATTTATGCAGGAGGGAGAACTTTTGTGCAAAAGCTTGACTTTATTTGCTTTATGGTGTTATCATGTTGTTCAAGGGAGGTAATCGTGGTGTGTGATGAGAAAGATAATGCTGAGAAAGATAATACGCTTGGCAATCTGAAATTAGAAAATGCAAAATTGATGTTAGATTCGGCAAAACTTGATTATGATCGACAATGGAGTCGTAAGGCAAAACTTGATAGTAAAGCTAATGTTACACTCACAATTTCAGGTGTGTATGCATCTTTTTTTACTTTTCTGTATGATTTATCTAATATTTTTAATAAGAATAAATTCACGAAAAGCGAGGTTTTTGTAATATCAACTTATTTTCTTTTCATAGTTATTGCTCTTTTATTTTTTATATGTGGGGTAGCCGTATTACTATACATCATAAAAGCAAACAAATATATGGTTCCTAATACATCTGAAATTTATGAAGAAAATATGATGACTGTTCCAACATCAATTTTGTATAAAGCGTATGTAAATCAAATAATTAAATCTGTTCATTATAATAATTCTTTGCTGGATAAATTATTTATGTTGTATAATAGATCTTTGACTTGTATAGTTATCTCAATAATTATGGCGGTATTGGGTTTCTGTATTAGAATAAATTGTTTGTGAGGTGAGAATGATGGGAATAAAGGAAGATGTCGAAAAAATGCTCAGAGGTGAATCAGCTGAACCTGATTTTATTAGTAAATCTAGTGAAATAGGGCAGAAATCTGCGTATATTACAGAGGGATTACGAGCAGATGAATTAAGAAAAAGAAAAATGGAGACCTTTGAACTCAATGAATTTGTATTTGAATATAAAGATATAGATAAATGCAAATCAAATAAAGACTAAGTATGTTTTTTGTGCAATAATGATATGCTAGTTTTAAATTATAAAGGACATCTTTTCATAAGGTGTCTTTTTTTGTACTGTCAAAAGAGAGGTGAGGTGAATGCCGAATGAACAGAATTTAATAGTTCCAAGCTCGAGTGAAGCTCGAAAAAACGGCTCGAAAGGCGGTAAAAAATCAGGCGAAGTCCGCAGGCGTAAAAAGACTATGAAGCAGGTAATGGACTTCCTGCTTGAACAGCCTGCCAATACCAGAGCAGACTATGAGTTTCTAGTGGAGCAGGGCATTGACCTTAACAGCCTTGACCCCGACTTCATAAACAATATGCTTCTTGTGAATGCGGCTCTTATGGCAAGGGCTAAGCAAGGGGACGTTGCGGCGGTGAAAGAGCTGCGTGACATTATCCGTGATGACGATATGCTCAAACATAAGATAAAATACGATAACGCAAGGCTCAGGCTTGAAAAACAAAAGCTTGAGCCTGTTTCTATGCCTGATAAGGCGTACAGCGGTATCCCTGCGAGCCTTGTCGCTCCTACGTTCTCGCCTGTCCTGTTCGATATTGCAGAGCAGGAACATTCTGAGTATGTTTTCCCTGGCGGACGTGGCTCGACTAAATCTTCATTCTGCGGTCTGAACGTTATCGACCTGCTGATGAAGAACGAGAATATGCACGCCTGCGTCCTGCGTGCTGTGGCGAATACTCTTAAAGACAGCGTTTATTCTCAGATACTCTGGGCAATATCTGCACTTGGTCTTGATGATGAGTTTGCCTGCACAAAGTCGCCCCTTGAGATCACACGCATTTCAACAGGGCAGAAAATATACTTTCGTGGTGCCGATGACCCGCACAAGATAAAGTCTATCAAGCCGCCTTTTGGCTATATCGGCATCGTGTGGTTTGAGGAGCTTGACCAGTTCGGCGGTGAAGAAGCTGTGCGAACGATAGAACAGTCTGTTATAAGAGGCGGCGAGAGAGCATATAAGTTCAAGTCTTTCAACCCTCCGAAGTCGGCTCAGAACTGGGCGAATAAGTACATCAAAGTGCCGAGAACGGACAGACTCGTTACCGAAAGCACTTATCTTACTGTGCCGAAAAAGTGGCTTGGCAAGCCTTTTCTTGATGACGCCGAATTTCTCAAAGAAACCAATCCCACTGCCTATGAGAACGAGTATATGGGCGTTGCAAACGGCACAGGTGGCAATGTCTTCGACAACGTCCTCATAAGAGAGATAACCGACGACGAGATAGCACAGTTCGATAACATCTATAACGGCGTTGACTGGGGCTGGTATCCCGACCTTTACGCTTTTGTCAGAGTGCATTACGCTCCTGCTCAGCACACGCTGTTCATATGGCAGGAGTACACCTGCAACAAAACAAAGAATGTTGATACCGCAAAGCATTTGCTGGAGCTTGGTATCACGGCAAATGACCTTATCACCTGCGACAGTGCAGAGAATAAGTCTGTTGAGGATTACAGAGCATACGGCTTGCTTGCGAGAGGCGCAGAGAAAGGCCCTAACAGCAGGGAGTATTCATATAAGTGGCTGCAATCTCTGCGAAGTATCGTTATAGATAACAAGCGTTGTCCTGTGGCTTGCGAGGAGTTCATCAACTGCGAGTATGACAGGGATAAAGAGGGCAATGTTATAAGCGGCTATCCTGACGGCAATGACCACGTTATCGACGCCGTTCGGTATGCAATGGAAAGAGTATGGAAAAGGCGGGGTCAGTAAGCTATGGGCATTATTTCAAAAATAAGGGAGTGGATAAGCAGAATGCTTTCAAAGTCAGATATAAAGGGCGTTTACGGTATTGATATCGCCGTGACGGACAGTATGATAAGAGCTATCGACAAGTGGGACAGAATGTATGCAGGCAATGCAGCACCCAAGGGAGTTCACTCTCTGCGGCTTGAACACGCTGTTGTGAGGGAGTTTGCAAACACGGCTATCAATGAAATGACCCTGAAAGTTTCCAACGATAAGCTTGATGCCATAATGAAAAACGCCCTTGAAAACCTCAACAAAAATCTGCAAAGAGGTCTTGCAACAGGAGCAATGATAATAAAGCCGCTGGGTACTGATAAGGTGCAGTATGTTCCGCAGTCGCAGTTCATTCCTGTGGAGTATGACGTGAACGGCAGGCTTATAAAGGTCATTTTCCCTGAGATAAAACGCATGGGCGATAATGATTACCGCATAAGGCTTGAATATCACGCTCTGGACTATGAAAAAGGGCTGACTATCACAAACAGGGCTTTTCGCTCCAATGACGGCATATCTCTCGGGGCTGAGATACCTCTCACGGCTGTTGCAGAGTGGGCAGAGCTTATCCCTCAGGTGGCCTATCCCCTTATGCTGCGACCCTCTTTCGGCTATTATGTCAACCCTATCGACAATACAGTTGACGGTTCACATTCAGGCGTATCAGTGTTCGCAGGGGCGGAAGAAGTCATAAGAAAAGCTGATATCCAGTTTGGCAGGCTCGATTGGGAGTTTGAATCTGGGGAGCGTGCCATAGACGTTGACGAGGCTGTGCTAAGACCTGTGACAGACCCGTTCACAGGTAAGAAGCGTGCAGAAATGCCAAAGCTCAATGAACGGCTTTTCAGAGGGGTAAATGTGTCGGCTGGCACGAGCGGTGACTTTTATCACGAGTTCTCACCGCAGTTAAGACAGGCTGATTTTATCGCAGGACTTGAAGAATACAAGCGTGAGATAGAATTTTCTGTGGGGCTGTCCTATGGGGATATCTCAAACCCACAGACAATTGATAAGACAGCCACAGAGATAAAGTCCTCAAAGCAGAGAAAGTTTGATACTGTCACGGCGATACAGAATAACCTCCGTGTCTGCCTTGAAGACCTGTGCTATTCGCTGGCGTTTTATAATGGGCTTACTCAAAGCGGTTATGAGCTGTCTGTGAACTTCGAGGACAGCATCCTTGCAGATGATGAAACAAAGCGTGCAAGCGATCGTCAGGACGTTTCTATGGGCATTATGCCACTGTGGGAATACCGAATGAAATGGTATGGTGAGGACGAGGAAACGGCTAAGAAAATGACCTCCGACAGCACCGCAGAGGTTATAGAATAATGCTCAAAGCAAGCGAGATAGAGCGAGTTTCAATGGTTCTTGACAAGCCCCTGCGTGACCTTGAAATGCAGATAATGGAGGATATTGTCCGCAGGATAAAGATAAACGGCGAGATAACACGTTCGGCAGATTGGCAGATATACAAACTTCACGAGCTTGGAATGAGCAAGCGTGAGATAAAGAAAGCCATAGCCGATAACCTTGAACTCTCCAAAGCTGAGATAAAAGAGCTGTACAATGATATCCTGCAAAAAGGCTATGAATGGGACGATAGCATATACAAGACCAAAGGCAAGGCACGGATACCCCTTGAAGAAAATGAGGGTCTGCAAAGGCTGCTGTCGGCTGTATCGGAGCAGACTTCGGGGGAGCTTAAAAACATATCTCAGTCACTTGGATTTGCAGTAAAACAGCCTGACGGCAAACTTAAATTCACGCAGGCGGCTGACTTCTATCAGCAGAGCCTTGACAACGCCATAATGGGCATAGCAAGCGGAGCGTTCGATTATAACACGGTCATAAAGAAAGTCATTTCGGATATGACGAACTCAGGTCTTCGCACTGTGGACTATGCCACAGGCTGGAGCAACAGGGCAGACGTAGCCGCAAGGCGTTCGGTGATGACAGGGCTTTCACAGCTAACCGCAAAAATGAATGAGGACAACGCCAAAGAGCTTGGCACAGACTATTTTGAAGTCACTTGGCACAGTGGGGCAAGACCCTCTCATCAAGAATGGCAGGGCAAGGTCTACAGCAAAAAAGAACTTGAAACTATCTGCGGTCTTGGTACTGTGACAGGTCTGTGCGGAGCGAATTGCTATCACGATTATTACCCCTTTATCCCCGGCATATCTGAGCGTTCCTACACAGACGAGGAGCTTACACAGATGAATGCAGAGGAGAACAAGCCTGTTAAGTACGGTGATAAAGAGTACACAAAGTACGAGGCTTTACAGCGGCAAAGAAAGCTTGAAACTGCAATGAGAGCTCAGCGACAGAAGATACATCTTCTTGAAGAGGCAGGTGCTGATGAGGAAGATATCATCAACGCACGCTGCCGATATCGTGGCACTTCCCAGGAGTATACAAGGTTTTCAAAAGCAATGGGTCTGCCTCAGCAGAGAGAGCGTGTGAACGCCGACGGACTTGGGAATATCGGGGTGGGAAAAACCAAGATAGACTTGACGCAAAAAGATTATAGTGATATAATTGATATGAAAGGTAAGATGTCTGATATAGACGTGCGAAAGTGGTACAGACACCATAACAAAAATATCCCTCAGCTTATCGACAAAAGCAAGTCTATTGAAGAACAGGCAAGGCAAGCTTGTGAACTGCGTAACAAGTATCGCTTTCAGGCAAGAGAGTTAATGGAAAATCAAAAAGCTCGTAAAACCCTTGACCAGACCGACCCTATCATTTCTTTTGAAGACTTGGTATCAGATAAAATGGCACGAAAAAACATGAGCAGAGAAGAAGCTGTAACAGACACTTTGAAGACCGCTGTAAAAACACGAAGGTCAGTAGATAAAAGGTATGGATTGGATGATCAGCAATGAAAAAATATGAATACAATATTTGCACGGCTGCGGACAAAGAAATTTTTGATAAGCAATGTGCAGCATTGGAAAAGCATATTCCAGGCATTGAACGTTTCGATATGCTGACAGATGTTGACGGCTCACAAACGCAGATATATGAATTAAACGGAAAGAAGATAATCGTACACAACAGTTATTATATTGACGCTGTGTACATTGATTCAGAAGTTGAACTTACAGAGTATTTCAAACGATAACTTTACCGCTTGACTAATGTCGGGCGGTATTTTTATACCCAAATATCGGAACTAAGCACCTTAATGGGTGCTTTTTTCATACCATTTCGTCCTTGATATGACGTTAAACTGTCAGACTTTCACACCGCAGACAGAGCGGTATATAAGCTATGTAGAAAGGACAAACATATGAAAAACATTTTTGAGATCCTTGCCGCTCTGGGTATCGTTATCCCTGAGGACAAGAAACAGGACATCACAAAACAGGTGGCAGAGAATTATAAGACTGTGGCTGAGTTTGAAAAGGTGAAAAGCCGCCTTGAGGTGGAGCGTGATAACTATAAGGACAGCCTTGATACCGCACAGAACTCTCTCAAAGAATTTGAGGGCGTGGACGTCAAGGAGCTTAACGGCAAAGTCGCACAGCTCACCGCTGACCTTGCTAAGAAAGATACCGAGTATCAGGCGAAGATATCTGATATGGAGTTTGACGCTACCCTTGATAACGCTATCTCGGCAAGCAAGGCAAGAAACGTCAAGGCTCTTAAAGCTTTGCTTGATGTGGAAACTCTCAAAGCTTCCAAAAATCAGACTGAGGATATCAAGACGGCTATCGAGAACGTGAAGAAAGATAACGATTATCTTTTTGAAAGTTCCGAGCCTATCAAGAACCCGGTTGCTCCCACAGGGACGCCTGCCGCAGGTGAAGTGAGCAAGGAAACCTTTGCAAAAATGGGGTATATGCAGAGGTTGGAACTTAAACGAACAGACCCCGAAAAATACGAACAGTTGAAAGGATAGGATATTATGAAAAAGACAAATGGCATTAGAATTTCTATGCAGTATTTCGCAGAGCAGACAAAGATCACCGACCTTATCGATCCTGAGGTGATGAGTGATATGATCGACGCAAAGATAGAGTCTAAGATAACTGTATCTCCTTTTGCAAAGATAGACAGAACACTCGTTGGCGTGCCTGGCGATACTATCACAGTGCCGCAGTACAAGTATATCGGCGACGCAGTTGATGTTGCAGAGGGCGTTGAAGCCGAAACTGTCAAGCTTGAAACAGACTCCACTCAGGCTAAGGTAAAGAAAGCCATGAAAGCGGTGGAGATAACTGATGAAGCACTTCTCAGCGGCTATGGCAATCCTGCGGGTCAGGCGACTTCACAGCTTGCAATGTCTATCGCTTCTAAGGTGGATGCAGACAGCATGGACGCACTTATGAAAGCTCAGCTCATCTATGACGGCTCGGCTTCTGCTATCTCTTACAGCGGCATTGTTGACGCTGTTGACAAGTTCAATGAGGAGCTGAACACCGAAAAGGCTATGTTTATTAATCCTCATCAGAACTCACAGCTTAGAAAGGATCCGAACTTTATTTCTGCCGATAAGTATGACGGCAATGTGGTCATGACAGGCGAGATAGGCAAAATAGCGAACTGCCGTATCGTTCCGTCAAAGAAGGTTTCACTTAACGAGGCTATCCCAGAACAGTATGTAAGAGTTGACAGCGATGCAGAGGGTGCAAAGGAAGTTGTTGCGGACAGCACAGCTTCACCAACTGCTTCACAGATAAAGCTCGGCTCAGTAACGCCTTGTGCAGAGGGTTACGCTCCAAAGGTGGGTGACTATGTTGTAAAGAACGCCGCTGTCAAGGCTGGCACTTTCTACATATGCCCTATCATCAAGCTCAACGCTGATACTGAAACAGAGGACGAAACATCAGCTCTGACTATCTACCTCAAGCGTGACACCAACGTTGAAACAGAGAGAAGAAGCACAAAGCGCTGCACAGATATATCTGCTGACAAGCATTACACTGTGGCTATTTCAGACCAGTCAAAGGTAGTGCTTGCAAGATTCAAGAAGTAAAGAGGTGCGGCAGTATGAAAGCATATGCAAACGAGAGCTATTATATAGGCGTTTATCTTTGCGGCAAAGAGCCTGACATATCTGCCGCTTTTGACTTCTATGCAATGCAAGCCACAAGCCTTATGAAGCAATATACCCTTGACAACGTTGACGAGAACGATATCCCCGAAGAAGTGAAAATGTGCTGCTGCGAGCTTGCGGAGAATATCTTCAAGGCAGAGCAGGAGGGCGGCACTCAGGGGGTATCTTCCGAAAGCGTTGGGGGCTGGTCAAAGTCATATGAAAGCTCAGATATCCGCAGACAGAACGCTGACAGAGCCGTTCACGATATCGTGTACAAATGGCTCAGCGGAACAGGGCTGCTTTACAGAGGGGTGAGGTAAATGCTTGCAAACAGCGATTGCACAGTGTATCTTTTCGACAAGCAGACAGAGGGATTTGTGCGGAAGTATGCAGAGAAAGTTTACTGGTGTGAGAATAAGTCGGGAAGTATCGTGAAAAGCGGTATGCAGACCTCAGACAGCACAAGGGTGTATTTCTATGATGATAATGCACCGAAAACCCCTGCAAAGGATATGCTTGTGAGAGGAAAATGCGAGTTTGAGTTCGATAATCAAACGCCGCAGAGTATATCTGAGAGCATGAAAAAGTTCCGCACCGAGTATGACTTTGTTACGGTAATGAGCATTGATGATTATATGTTCGGCGGTCTGCCACATATGGAGGTGAGCGTGAAATGAAGATAGGTCAGCCTATGGACAGCAGGGCTATCACTTGGGATAAGTCCTTTGCAGGCAAGTATTCAGAACGCTTTGATAAGGCTCAAAAGTTCATTGACGCCGAGTGCATAAGGCATATGGTGAAGTATACACCTACCCTCAGCACAAACCTGAGAAAGTCCGCCACAAGAGGCACTAAAATAGGCAGCGGCAAGATACAGTATCTTGCACCTTACGCACGCTATCAGTATTACGGCAAGCTTATGGTATCCTCTGTTACAGGCTCTGCATACGCCCGACATGGAGAAAAGAAAGTGCTGACGGACAAAGGCCTTGTTTACAGCACTTTTAAAGAGCCACTTGCCGGTAAGCTTTGGTTTGAGCGAATGAAAGCCGACAAGAAAAAGCAGATACTCAGAGGAGCGGCGGCGATAATGGGAGGCAAAGCGAAATGAACATAATCGAGCTTGTGAAAGATATTTTGCAGCAGTTTCCGAAAATATCGGAGGTTTGCAACGATATCCATATCGACTTTACCGACGATACGCCAACCAATTATGGCTTGTCCTCGACAGGCGACAGCCTTGTAAGCTCTGACATTCTGGGCGGTCAGACAAGACAGCACAACTTCATTCTCTATGCTGTGTATCAGTCTATGAACGACTTTGACAGAATGTCAAACAGCGGTGTGCTGCTTGAATTGCAGATGTGGCTTGAAAGCTATGCAGACAAGCACCGAGATACCACGTTCACTACCATAACAGAGGACGAGGAAAGGACAGGCGTTCTTGAAAAGCTCACCTGTGCAAACGGAATGATATATGCAATACCAAATGAAAACACAAACGATACTGTGCAGTATCAATTGCAGATAGCGGCACAGTATCAGATATAAAAGGAGGAAAACATATGCCTGATTATTCATACAAGAGCGGAAAGCTCAACAGAAGCCATCTTCTGCATTATCTTGACACTACATTCGCAGCGGTCGCCTCATCACCAAGCTGGTATCTTCTCGGCAAGGACGTTGAGGACGCAAGTGTGGCACTCAACCCTGACACTTCCACAAAGAAGAATATCCTTGATGAAACCACAGTTGAGGACAACGGCTATGAGCCTGAGTTCGACCTTGACACATTCTATGCAAAGCCCGGTGACGCACTTTACGAAAAGCTCAAGGATATCATGATGAATCGTCTTACCGGCGACGCCTGCAAGACAAGCGTGCTTGAAGTCATCGTTGACAAGACCACAGGCGCGTATGACGCATGGACGGAAGATGTCATAGTCAAGCCGCAGTCATATGGCGGACCACAGGGGGGCGTAAATATCCCGTTCAACTGCACCTTTGCAGGAAACAGAGTGAAAGGCTCTGTCACCTTTGCGGCAGGCGTGCCAACGTTTGCAAAGACTACGGAAGAATAAACTATATGACAAACATATGAAAGCACTTCGTTCAGAGCGGAGTGCTTTTTGTTTGCCATAATACAGAAAGGATGATAGAAATGTCAATGCAGTCAATAAATTTTAACAGCGGCAATTACAAAGAGTACGCTATAAACGGTGACGAGAACAGAGTTATAAGGATAAACGTGTCAGACGTTGGTATCATCACAAGGATACAGGACGCTATGAGCAATGCTGACAATATCGCAGAAGAAGTGTCAGAACGTGAGAAGAACGAGGACAGAACTCAGCTTCTCAAAGAGTATGACCAGCGTGCAAGAGAAATGGTCAATGACATATTTGGAAGCGATGTGTGTACGGCGGCGCTTGGAAGCGTGAACGTGTTCTCTGTGGCTTCAAACGGCAAGCCTGTGCTTGTGAACTTCCTTGAAGCGCTTCTTGTTGTGGTGGTGCAGGAGATAAAGTCAGCACAGACTGCGGCTCAGATAAAGCTCGAAGAAAAGGTGGAGAAGTACACCGCACCTGTTATCGCTCATCAACATATTGCTCAGCCTGCGGTCAATGTGGCGGAGCTTTCTGACGAGGACAAAAAGGCTCTGCTCAGGGAGCTACTGAAATGATAGGCAGTTTGCCAACAGCCCTTGAAATAGACGGCAGAGAGTATGCCATACACTCGGATTTTCGGGTCATACTGCGGATATATTCAGCCTTTGCAGACCCCGAACTTGACGAGCGTGAAAAGTGCTATGTGTGTCTTAAATGCCTTTACGCTGAGGATATCCCACGAGAGCATTTGCAGGAGGCTGTCAACAAGGCTTATTGGTTTGTAGGCGGTGGAGATGTTCCGCAGGAGAGTGTTCAGCCTGCAAAAACTATCGACTGGGAGCAGGACGAGAGTATTATTTTTCCTGCGGTGAACAAGGCGGCAGGCTTTGAAACGAGGACGGTAAAATATCTTCATTGGTGGACTTTTCTCGGCTATTTCAATGAGATAGGCGAGGGGCTTTTTTCGTCTGTTATAGGCATACGGCAAAAGCTTAACAAGGACAAAAAGCTTGAAAAATACGAGCAGGAGTTTTACAGAAACCACCGCAATATGATAGACCTTAAACGAAAGCTCTCAGCAGAAGAGCAGAGGGCTGAAAACGAGGACAAAGAGTTTCTGAAACAACTGACGGGAGGTGAATGACAATGGCTGATGGGTGCTTGAATTTTGACACCAACATAAACAGTGAGGGCTTTGAAAAGGGCTTGAAAAGCCTTTCCGATATGGTGGGGGATATCAAGCCAAAACTTAAAAGCCTTGCAATGGCTCTGACAGCTGCATTCTCCGTCAAGAAGCTTGTGGACTTCGGCAGGCAATCCATAGAAACAGCCTCAGACCTTGCGGAAGTTCAGAACGTTGTTGACACGGCTTTCGGTGAATCAAAGCAGAAAATGGAGGACTTCGCTGACACGGCTGTAAAGACCTACGGCATTTCAAAGCTCACCGCAAAGCAGACAGGCTCAAACTTCATGGCAATGGCGGCAGGAATGGGGCTTGCCAATGACAGTGCAAGCGATATGGCTATGGCTCTTACAGGGCTGTCGGCGGATATGGCGTCATTTTATAATGTCGGTCAGGACGTAGCAAGCACGGCGCTGAAATCAATTTTTACAGGCGAAACTGAGACCCTCAAACAGTTCGGTATTGTTATGACGGACGCCAATTTGCAGGCGTATGCGCTTTCAAAGGGCATCACGAAATCAACTGCTGATATGTCGCAGGCTGAAAAAGTTCAACTGAGATACAACTACGTTATGTCACAGACGGCTCTTGCTCAGGGGGACTTTGCAAAGACTTCTGACAGCTGGGCGAACCAGACAAGAATACTTTCTGAACAATGGAAAGAGTTCGGAGCAACTATCGGCACTGTGCTGATGAACGTTCTTTTGCCTGCTGTCAAGGCGATAAACAGTCTGCTATCACAGCTCATAGCTTTGGCACAGGGGGCAGCGAGGTCACTTTCAGAGGCGTTCGGTTTTGAACTAAGCAACAGTGCAGACGAGGCTCAAAGCATAGTGAAAAGCACCTCTCAGGCGGCGGATAATTACAGCGATATAGCCGACAATGCACAACAGACTCAGGAGGCACAGGAAGGATCTCTTGCAAGCTTTGACCAGATGAACAAGCTGAATGATGAGAGCAAGTCAGACAGCACTGGGGTCAGCGGAGCTGGGGATATAATGCAGCCTTCCGGGACTAGCGTTGAGGTGGATACGGGAAAGGCAGATAAAAAGCTGTCTGACTTTTTCAAATCAGTAAGAACTCAGTTTGAAAAGCTTGCAGACTATCTTGATAAGAATTTTAAGCCTATTTTCGCTGATATATGGAGCGGACTTGAAAGAGAGAGCATTGAACTTGCTCAGATACTCGGCGGAGTTTTCAGTGATATAATGTCGCTTTCCGAACCGCTCAAAGCTTATTTTATAAACGATTTTACACCGCTTATGCAGACCGCTTTCAGCACGCTTGGCAAGATAGGCATAGGACTTTTTGACAGCTTCAACAAGGTGTTTTCTGATATCTGGAATGTGGCAGTGTTCCCTATACTGCAAAACTTTCTCACTGTAGGATTACCCCTAATAGCGGATTTTGGCACGCAGACATGGAACACGCTAGGCGTACTGTTTGACAACATAAAAGAGATCTTCGATACCTTGTGGAACGGCGTTGCACAGCCTGTGTTGAACGCCTTGAAAACACTGTGGTGCGATACTTGGCAGAGCATTTCAGATTTTTGGAACGAGTGGGGACAGCCTATATTTGACGGCATAAACGAGGGTATAACCACTACAAAGAACGTATTCCTCAACCTGTGGGAAACGGTCTTGAAACCTGTGTTTGACAAGCTCATGGACGTGGCTGACAGCGTTTGGACGGAGCACTTGAAACCTCTGCTTGATGAGTTTCTCGACTTTGTTGGAACACTTATCACAAGCGTTCTGAACATTTACAACAAAGCCATAGCACCTGTTGTGAACTGGCTTGTGAGCATACTCGGACCGATAGTCAGCAGTGTGCTTGGTAAGATAATAAAGACAGTAGGCAATGTCATAAGCAATATAATTGACGCCGTGAAGAACATCATTTCAGCACTTAAAGGCGTTGTGTTGTTCATAGCGGGAGTGTTCACCGGTGA
>ERZ827104.237-NODE-237-length-63726-cov-6.777889_pt1 | contig 63726 bp, 61 predicted proteins | sample MGYA00519781_ERZ827104 | MGnify/ENA primary metagenome ERZ827104 (study PRJEB31778, sample SAMEA3449257) | human gut metagenome | biome: human gut; feature: human-associated habitat; material: faeces | place: United Kingdom | collected 2010/2012 ...
TGAAGTTCAAAGTCGTTGAGCTGAAGACCGACCCGCAGCTGATGGGCGCTCTGGGTGCTGCCGAGTACGCTCGCCAGAAGGGTCTCGCCAAGAAGTAAGGAGACGATTACATGAAACTGTTGAAGAAGCTTCTCACCATCCTGCTGGCTACCTCCGGCGCTCTGTTCACCGTGTACCAGTTCAATCTGGATATGAAGCTCGTTGGCTGGCTGTACAATGTCCTCCATGAGTTCCATACCCGCAAACCGGTTACGACCGAGTTCTAAGGAAATCCCGCAAGCGGCCGCTGAGCGATCAGCGGCCGCTTTTTCTGCCGCCTGTGCTATGCGCGAGCGGCAGAAAAAGCGAAATATTCCATTCGAGGCGGGCGTTTTGCCCCCTCGAGCTCCCCCGTTGCTCAGAAGCTTTCACGGGAGCGGGGGCCGTCTATTGGAAGTGGCCGCCGATCATCGGCGGCCACTTCCGCTTGCGGAGCATAGACAAAAGCAAACGATCCGATTCGCCGCTGGTGCCCTTATCCCCAATAGCCCGAGATGCCGTCCGGCGCGTGCGCTTTGCTCGGCGGTAGGGCGTCGTTTTTTCGGTTGCCGTGCGGGGCGCTGTGGTCGCGCGCTGCCGCACGCTGGTCATGCCCGGTCGGTACCGGTGCGGGCTTGCGCCCGCCGCGTTTGTCTTCCATGATGCTATCCTCCCTGTCAGGCCAGACCGAATACGGCCAGGATCAGTCCATAGATCACGCTCGCGCTGATTCCGTAGACGATGACCGGCCCCGCGATCGTAAAGATCTTCACCGCCGTACCCGTGACGAAGCCCTCGGTCTTGAACTCCAGTGCCGGGGACACGACGGAGTTTGCAAACCCCGTGATCGGCACGAGCGATCCGGCTCCGGCGAAGCGCGCCAGATCGTCGTAAACGCCCAGCCCCGTCAGCAGCGCGCCGAGAAACACAAGCGTGATCGAGCACCACGTCGCCGCCACGGTCGCCGGCGCGCCCCAGTGTTCATACAGGTTCACCAGCGCCTGACCGACCACGCAGATCGCGCCGCCGATCAGTCCCGCGCGCAGCAGGTCGCCCCAGATGGGCGAGCGCGGCGAGAGCGAATCGACAAACGCTGCATATTCTTCGTTGCTCATGCGCATTGTCCTCATCTCCTGCGCACAGTATGGCCGCGCGCGGTCAAAATTATGCAAAAACAAGCGCCCCCGCAATACACGGAGACGCTTGCCGTCCATTTTTAAAATTGTGTGATCGTGTTTATGACTCATTAGCGAAGCGGCTGGCATCCAGGTATTTGATGACCTGCGCCGGATTGCCGACCGCAACCGCATAGTCGGGCACGTCCTTCGTCACGACGGAGCCGGCACCGACGATGGCGTGCCGGCCGATGCGGACACCGGGCAGGATTGTCGCGCCCGCACCGATCCACGCGGCTTTGCAGATGTGCACCGGCTTGCACGTCAGCACCGAGAGATCATACGGGTCGTGGTTGTTGGAGATGAGCTGCACGTTCGCCGCGATCTGCACGCCGTCCTCGATCGTGATGCCGCCGCGCGCCATGGCGAGCAGGCCGGAGTTGATGAACACGCCCTTGCCGATGTGCATCGTGCTCACGCACGCGCCGCTGATCGGCGCCGCGACATAGCTGCCCTCGCCAAGGTTGTCACCAAATAGCTCCCGGAGCAGGGTGTTGTATTCGTCGGTAAACGGCATGGTCTGATTCAGCCGGTATATTATCTGCGCCGACCGAATGTTTTCCGCGTGGCCTTCCGGATCCGGCACGCGCATATCATAGCGGACTTCTTCACAATCCATGTTGGCTTTGCCCCCTCCGCTTTGGTGCGGCTGCCCGCCGCGGGTTCTTACGATATTGGTGGGAATTCAGGCTTCCAGCACCAGATTTTCCACGCCGGACTTTTCAAATTCGTCCATGTATTCGTCCATGCGGGCGTTGAGCTCCGTATAGTCGGCCGGCTCGCTGTCGAGACAGCCGAGGTCGCGCCGCGCCAGCTCCTCGGCCAGAATGTCGAAAAACACGGCGTCCTCATAGTCGGCGATGGCCTCGTGAATGCCGCCGTTTTCATAGGCGGGCGAGGGGAAAATGTGCCCCTGCCAGCGGGAAATGAGCGCGTTCATGCCGTTTTTGGCGCACTGCGCGAAGAGCTTTTCCTGCAAAATATCGTAATCCTCAAACCGATCTTTCTCGCGTGTGGAGTTGAGGATCCAGTTGCCGATGTAGACGAGATCCAGCAGCCGCCGGAACTCCTTGTCGGTGAGTTCTATGTTCATCCGGTCATCCCTCCCGACGGGAGCCTGCGCCCCCGAAAAATGGCTTGCATCCGCAGCGGTCGGCAGCGGATGCGCTTATGCTACCATTATAGCAAACGGCGGCGGGAAATTCTACACCAATTTTCTGTTGCGAAGTTGGACAAAACAGTATATGATAATAGAATCGCACTGTTATGCAAAGGAGGCGGCGTATGCAGGTCGTCATTACGATCGAGGGCTCCCAGGCGGACATGCTGGAGCAGGAGCCGGACGAGCTGGTACAGTTTGCGACCGACGGGGAGTATACCTGTGCCGACGGCTGCGGCGTGCTCTCCTATCCCGAGAGTGAGCTGACGGGCATGGTCGGCACGGTCACGACCATCACGTTTACGCCGGACAGCGCCGTGCTCAAGCGCACCGGCACGGTCACGAGCCGCATGGTCTTCGCCCCCGGCGCGCGCAACACGTTTTTGTACCAGACGCCGTACGGAACCAGCACCGTCGGCCTGGAAACACAGCGCTACCGCTCCACGCTCGGCGCGCACGGCGGCGTGCTGGATCTGATCTACGTCGTGGATTTTGACCACGCCTGCGCCAACCGCAACCGGCTCAAGATCACCGTCAGGGAACAATAAGAACAATAAGATTATAGAATAGAGGGTAACTGATTATGGCCAATCGAATCGAACAGGCACGCGCCGCCGTGGATGCGTGCATCCGGGAAGCATATCTGCGCGCCGCCGCGGCGGGCACGCTGCCCGAGGGCGCGGAGATCCGCGGCTCCGTCGAGCAGCCGAAGGACACCGCCAACGGCGACTTTGCCGCCAACCACGCCATGGCGTCGGCTAAGACCCTGCACTTGGCGCCGCGCAAGATCGCCGAGGCGCTCATCGCGCACATGGAGCTGGGCGGCACGTGGTTTGCCTCCGTCGAGGCTGCCGGCCCAGGCTTTTTGAACTTCCGCCTGTCCGACAAGTGGTACCAGGACGTGCTGAGCGCAGTGGATGCATCCGGCGCGGACTACGGCCGCGTGGACGACGGCCACGGCGAGAAGGTCATGGTGGAGTTTGTGTCCGCCAATCCGACCGGCCCCATGACGATCGGCAACGCGCGCGGCGGCGTGCTCGGCGACGCGCTCGCGTCCGTGCTCGACCGCGCGGGCTACAACGTCTGGCGCGAGTTTTACGTCAATGACGCCGGCAATCAGGTCGACCTGTTCGGCAAGTCCATCGAGGCGCGCTACCTCCAGCTCATCCAGGGCGAGGACGCGGTCGTGTTTCCGGACAACGGCTACCACGGCGACGATATCAAGGCACTGGCCAAGCTCATCTACGAGCGCGACGGCGACAAGTACCTCACCATGCCGAGCGCGGAGCGCTGCGCGGCGTTCGTGGCCTTCGGCCTGCCGTATAACATCGCGCGCATGCAGCGTGACCTTGAACGCTACCGCATCCACTTCGACCAGTGGTTCCTCGAGAGCAGCCTGCACAGCTCCGGCTACGTGGCCAAGACCGTGCAGCTCCTCGTCGACGCCGGCCTGACGTATGAAAAAGACGGCGCGCTCTGGCTGCGCAACACCGACCTCGGCGCCGACAAGGACGAGGTCCTGCGCCGCTCGAACGGATTCTATACGTACTACGCGGTCGACATTGCCTACCACCGCAACAAATTCATCGAGCGCGGCTTTGACCGCGTCATCGACGTCTGGGGCGCGGATCACCACGGCCACGCTATCCGCTTTGCCGCCACCATGCGCGCGCCTGCGTTGGGGCTCGAGGGGCGCAAGCTCGACTTCCTCATCATGCAGATGGTGCGCCTCATGCGCGGCGACGAGATCGTCAAGGTCTCCAAGCGCACGGGCAAGGCGCTCTCGCTGGCTGACCTCATGGACGAGATCGGTGTTGACGCCTGCCGCTTCTTCTTCAACGCCAAGCCGGACACGCACCTGGAGTTTGACCTCGATCTCGCCGTGCGGCAGGACAGCGAAAACCCCGTCTACTACGTCCAGTACGCGCACGCGCGCATCTGCACGCTGCTCGCCGCCATGGCGGAGGCCGGCTGCACCGTGCCCGCCGCCGCGGATGTGGACGTGTCCCTGCTCACAACGCCGCAGGAGCGTGAGCTCATCAAGCAGATCGCCATGCTCCCGGAGGAGATCCACCTCGCCGCACGCGATTACGACCCCAGCCGCATCAATCGCTATGTGACGGAGCTGGCCGCGCGCTTCCACCGGTTCTACAACGTCTGCCGCATCAAGGACGCGGAGCCCGCCGTGCGCGACGCCCGCCTGAAGCTGGCCGATACGACGCGCCGCGTGCTCGAGATCGCACTCGGTATCATCGGCGTGACCGCGCCGGAGAAAATGTGATCCCGGATCCGCAGACATGCAGCAGCCCTCCCACCGCCAATGCGGGGGAGGGCTTTTTGTGTTCCTGCCCGGAAACGGCAACAGCGTGCCGCCGGAGAGTGGCGACACGCTGCTGTCGAGAGAGCAAAAATAAGAAGAGAAAAGAAAGAAATCGGAAGAACGTTGAGTTAATTTATTAACTAACGTGATTATTTTATAACACATTCTTTTCGCGTTGTAAAGGAAAAATCGCGGATTTTTTCAAAATAGGCGTTTCGTCAAAAAAATATCAGCCGGATATCGTGCTTTTGTGCAATTTGTCCGGTGCCTACGCGCCCCAGATCCAGCGCACGAGCGCGGCTGCCACGAGAAATCCCGTCAGATCGGCGGCGATGGCGGCGGGGATCGCCCAGCGGCTGCGCCGGACGCCGCAGGCGCCGAAATACACAGCCAGGACATAGAAGGTCGTCTCGGTCGAGCCGAGCATGACGGCGGCGGTGCGGCCGATGCGCGAATCGGGGCCGTAGGTACGGATGATATCGTTCGCCGCGGCCAGCGCGCCGCTGCCGCTCACCGGCCGCACGACCATGAGGATCGTCGTCTCCGGCGGGATGCCGAGCCATGCCAGTACCGGTGCAAAGATGCGCGTGAGCGCGTCAAGCGCGCCGGACGCGCGCAGCATGCTCACCGCCGCCAGCAGCGCCACGAGGGCGGGGAAGATGCGCACGACGGTCTTGAGCCCGTCCAGCACCCCGGCCGTCAGCGCGGAAAAGACATCCGTCCCCCGCAGCGCGCCGTAGAGCCCCACGCCGGCCAGCAGCGCCGGGACGGTCAGCGCCAGCACGTCGCTCATCGCCATACGCGCGCCAGCGCCTTCCCGGTCAGCAGCCCCACCGCGACCGAGCACAGCGAGGTCACCCACACGGCCGGCAGAATGTCAAACGGCACGGCCGCGCCGGCCGCTTCGCGCACGGCGGCGATCGTGACCGGAAGCAGTTGGATCGACGCCGTGTTGAGCACCACCAGCAGGCACAGCTCGTCGCTGGCGGCGTCACCGCGGATCTCGCGTGCCATCGCCTGCGCCGCGCGCACACCTGCCGGCGTCGCCGCATTGCCGAGCCCGAGGAGGTTTGCGCTCACGTTCATGCTCAGCGCGTCGAGCGTCTGCGCATCGCGCGCCGCGTGCGGGAACAACCGCCGCAGAACCGGCTGCAGGAGCCGCGACAGGCCGGCCGCGATGCCGCTGCGCCGCATGATCTCCATCACGCCCGACCACAGGCAGATCATGCCGCCCACCGTCAGGCAGAATTCCACCGCCTGCTGTACGCCCTGCGCCGCTGCCGCGCCCACGGCTGCGCTCTGCCCGGTCGCTGCGCCGAACAGCAGCGCTACACACACCATACCTACCCATACCCATGTCAAGGCCATGCTGGTCGCCCCAATCCACAAAATTTTTGAAATTTTTTGTGATTATTCACAAAACAGATTATGCTGGCACGTGCCAAAATATGCAAATGGTAGAAAAGCGCAATTCGTCCGACAAGTTTCTGTGAATGCGTTGACTTTTTGTCATAGTTTGGTATAATGCAGGTGTTGAAATGATTGATCTGGTAATTTATATGGTATAAGACCTGAACCCATTCGTATTGGAGGACATTTGCTATGAAATCTACAGGTATTGTGAGAAAAGTCGATGAACTGGGCCGTATCGTGCTCCCCATCGAGCTGAGAAGAACGCTCGGCATCGAGGAAAAGGATCGCATCGAGATCTTCGTGGATGGTGAATCCATCATTCTGCGCAAGTATCAGCCTGCCTGCATCTTCTGCGATAACGCGAAAGATATCATCAATTACAAGGGCAAGAACATCTGCCCCGACTGCATCCGCGCCATGAACGAGAAGCTCTGAGCACGGAGCGAAAAATCCCCCGGCAGCATATGCTGCCGGGGGATTTTTCTATGCTGTCTCTGCCGCGGTCAGGCGTTGAGCGCCATTTGATACAGCTCATTTTTGCCGAAGCCGGTGTCGGCCGCAGCGAGCTTGCACGCCTCTTTGAGCGCGCGCCCCTCGCTGCGGTAGCGCGCCACGATCTCGAGCGCCTGCTCGGCCGTGACGGTCGGCGCCGAGCACTCCGGCGCGCCGCGCAGCACGAGCACGAACTCGCCCTTCGGCGGCGTCTCTGTGAAATAGGCCACGGCGCCGTCGAGCGTCGTGCGCAGCTTCTGCTCATGGAGCTTGGTCAGCTCGCGTGCGAGGGTGATCTCCCGCGCGCCGCCGAACGTGTCGCGCAGGTCGCAGAGCGTGCGCAGCAGCTTGTGCGGCGCCTCATAAAAGATCATGGTGCGCGTCTCGCCGCGCAGACGTTCGAGGTGTTCGCGCCGGGTCTTGCCGCTCACGGCGAGGAAGCCCTCAAAGCAGAACTGCTGCGTCGGCAGGCCGGACACGGCCAGCGCCGCGATGGCGGCGCACGGGCCGGGAATGACCTGCACGTCGATGCCCTGTTCGGCGCACTGGCGCACGATGTCCTCGCCGGGGTCAGAGATGGCGGGCATGCCGGCATCGGTCACAAGCGCGCAGGTCTCGCCGGCGAGCAGCCGGGCGAGGATCTTCTCGCCGCTGGCGTATTTGTTGTGCTCGTAGTAGCTCACGCACGGCTTTTTGATCTCAAAATGGTTGAGGAGCTTTGCCGTCACGCGCGTGTCCTCGGCGGCGATAAAGTCGGCGCTGCGCAGTGTTTCGAGCGCGCGCACGGACAGGTCGCCGAGGTTGCCGATCGGCGTGCCGACCAGATACAGTGTTCCGCTCATGGTTGCGTCCTCCTGTGATAAATTCTGCGGATCTCTTCCGAGTCCGTACCGTCCGGCGCGCACAGCGCCAGCGGCGGCAGGAGCTTCAGCCCCGGTTTTCCGCCGCGGCGTGCCTCGACCAGTACGAGGCTGGGCGCGGCATCCGCCGTGCGCGCCACGGTGCGCAGGCGCTTCGGCTCCAGTCCGGCGGCCGTGAGCGTGCACAGCAGCTCACTCAGCCGCTCCGGACGGTGCACGAGTGCGGCGCTGCCGCCCCAGCGTGTGAGGTAGGCCATGGCGGTGCAGATGTCCTTCATGGTGCAGGTGCGCTCATCGCGTGCGTGTGCGCGTACGGGGTCAGGCGAGGTGTAGCCGCTGCCTGCGGCGAAATACGGCGGGTTTGCCACGACGAGGTCGAACCCGCCGGCCGGGAGCACCGCGCGGTGCGCGCGCAGGTCGGCGCAGAGGATCTCCGCCCGCTCGTCCAGTCCATTCGCGGCGAGATTGCCGCGCGCGAGCTGCGCCGCCTCCGGCTGCAGCTCCACGCCAACGGCCGTCGCCTGCGGCAGTGCGTACAGCAGCAGCACCGTCAGCACGCCGGCGCCGCAGCCAAGATCGGCCAGACGGCGCATGCGCCGGTCGGCCGCAAAGTCTGCCAGCAGCACGCTGTCCGTGCCGAGGGCGAACCCGGCGCCGGAGCGCGCAAACCGCGGGCCGTCCGGCCACAGATCGTCATATTGTGGGCAGGGGGTCATGGCATGTGCTCCTTTCGGGGCCTGATATAGGCAGAGGCGATATGCACGGAGCATATCGCCTCATTCGTTTGCGTTTTTCTCAGACCGAATCTTAGTCGACCGAGATCGCGCCCACCGGGCAGTTCGCAGCGCAGGTGCCGCACTCCATGCAGCTATCCGCGTTGATGACGTACTTGCCGTTGCCCTCGGAAATCGCCTCAGCCGGGCAGTTCGCAGCACAGGTGCCGCACATGACGCAATCGTCGCCAATAACAAAAGCCATTGTAATTACCTCCTATGATTTTGACCAGACTTCTCTTCCTCTGGCACCAGCCATTGTAGCACAAAAATCCAAAAAATCAACCGTCAATTTCTGAATTTGAAAAACCGTGTTGATTAAAATACAGGAAGGGGTGGAAATAATAAAAATCAGCTTCCCGGATTCGGCAGGTTCCTTGTGCCGGCCGGGCGATAATAGAGGCGTATGACCAGCGAAGGAGGCAAACGATCTATGCGCGGCAGCGAACGGTTTACACAGCGGGCGTCCACGGCGATCACGAAGGCACACGACGCGGCGATGCGGATGGGGCACAGTTATGTTGGCACGGAGCATCTCCTGCTCGGCATCGTCCGGGAGGGGGAGGGGCTCGGCGCCCGCATCCTGACGGACAATGCGCTGACGGATACCGTGCTCACGCGCATGGTCGCGGAAACGGTCGGCCGCGGCGTGCCCGGCACGCCGGAGCAGGGGCTCAGTCCGCGGGCGCGGCACGTCATCGAGCTGGCTGCCGAGGACGCCAACCGCCTCGGGCACTGCTACGTCGGCACGGAGCACATTCTCATGGGCATCCTCCGCGAGGCGGACAGCGCCGGCGCGCGCATCATCGTGGCGGCCGGTGGCGACCTGAACAAGATCTACACGGATATCATGGACGTGTTCGGCCGGCCGGAGTATAAGCCCCGGCCGCAGCAGTCGACGCCGCGCACACAGCCGCGCCGTGCCGCCGACACGAAAACGCTCGACCAGTACGGCCGCGATCTCACGGAGCTGGCCGCCGGCGGAAAGATGGATCCGGTCATCGGCCGCGACCGGGAGATCGAGCGCGCCATTCAGATCCTCTCTCGCCGCAGCAAGAATAACCCCGTGCTCATCGGCGAGCCGGGCGTCGGCAAGACGGCCGTGGCCGAGGGGCTGGCGCAGCGCATCTCGGACGGCAACGTACCCGAGGATCTGCAAAATAAGCGCATCGTCAGCGTGGATCTGACGGCCATGCTCGCGGGCACGAAGTACCGCGGTGACTTTGAAGAGCGCGTCAAGTGCGTCCTGCACGAGGTGCAGCGCGCGGGCAACGTCATCCTCTTCATCGACGAGCTGCACACGATCGTCGGCGCAGGTTCGGCCGAGGGCGCGATCGACGCGGCCAACATCCTCAAGCCCGCGCTCGGGCGCGACGAGCTGCAGATCATCGGCGCGACGACGCTGGAAGAATACCGCAAGTATATCGAAAAGGACGCGGCGCTCGAGCGGCGCTTTCAGCCCGTGCGCATCGCGGAGCCCACACCGGAGCAGAGCCTGCTGATCCTGCGCGGGCTGCGCGAGCGGCTCGAGGCGCACCACCGCCTGCACATCACGGACGAGGCGCTGCGCAAGGCGGTCACGCTCTCCGTGCGCTATATCGGCGACCGCTGGCTGCCGGATAAGGCCATCGACCTCGTCGATGAGGCGGCCTCGCGCGTGCGCATGCAGGCGCTGGTGCAGCCGGAGCGGGTGCACGCGCTGGAGATGCACCTGACGAACGTGACGGCGGACATGGAGAGTGCCGTGCGCGCGCAGAACTTCGAGCGCGCGGCCAAGCTGCGCGACCGCGAGCAGAAGCTGCGCACGGAGCTTGAGCAGCAGCGCAGCCAGTGGGAGCAGACGCACAACGGTCCCGTGCGCGCCGTGACGGGCGAGGACGTGGCCGAGATCGTCTCGCTCTGGACGGGCATCCCGGTCGCGGGCATCACATCGAGCGAGAGCAAGCAGCTCCTGCAAATGGAGACGTCGCTGCGCCGCCGCGTCGTCGGGCAGGAGGAGGCGGTGCACGCGGTCTCGAACGCCATCCGCCGCAGCCGTGTCGGCCTCGGCGATCCGAACCGTCCGATCGGCAGTTTCCTGTTTCTCGGGCCGACCGGCGTCGGCAAGACGGAGCTTTGCCGCGCGCTGGCCGAGGCACTCTTCGGCGATGAGAAGGCGCTCATCCGCGTGGATATGTCGGAATATATGGAGCGGCACAGCGTCTCGCGGCTCATCGGCTCGCCCCCGGGCTATATCGGCCACGAGGAGGGCGGCCAGCTCACGGAGAAAGTGCGCCGCAAGCCGTATTCCGTTGTGCTCTTCGACGAGATCGAAAAGGCGCACGAGGATGTGTTCAACCTCCTGCTGCAGGTCATGGAGGACGGCCAGCTCACGGATTCGCTCGGGCGGAAGGTGAACTTCCGCAACGCGGTCGTGGTCATGACCTCGAACGTCGGCGCCAAAGCCATCACGGACAGCCGCCGGAGCCTCGGCTTCACGCAGCAGTCGGGCGAGGGCGCCGGGCGCACGGACGCCGAGATCCGCGGCATGGTCATGTCCGACCTGAAAAAGACGTTCCGGCCGGAATTTCTCAACCGCGTGGATGATATCATCGTGTTCCACAAGCTTACGCGCGCAAACATCCGCCAGATCGCGCAAAAGCTCCTCGGCACGGTCAACGCGCGCATGGAGCGCGCGGGTGTGGAGCTGCAGGTGCCGGATGCGGCGCTCGATGCGCTCTCGGCCACGGGGTACGACCCCGTGTACGGCGCGCGGCCGCTGCGCCGGGCCATTCAGAGCACGATCGCCGATCAGGCGGCGGGCATGCTGCTTGACGGCACGCTCCACAGCGGCGATGTCGTGACGGCGGAAGTGCACGACGGAAAAATTGTTTTGACGAAAACGTGTGAACGTGGTACGATAACGTCTTGATGAAAAAATACAGATGAATCAGACGGAGGGTACCCCAGCATGGAAGAGAACAAAGCACAGAAGGATCTGAGTGCATTTCGTGACCCGTTTCGTTACAACACGTTTCACGGTTTTAATTCGCACAATCACATCGTTGTCACCGAAGTCGGCGAGGGCACGAGCGTCGTCGAAGTCGAGCTGACGCAGGATGGCATGAATCCGCTCGGCATTGCGCACGGCGGGCTGGTCTTCAGCCTTTGCGACGTGGCGACCGGCGTCGCCGCGCGCACCGGCGGGCGCATTACCGTGACGCTCGACAGCAGCATCCACTTCCTGCGCCCCGGTGCGGACACACACAAGCTCGTGGCGCACGGCCGCGTGGTCAAAGAGGGTCGCACGACCGGCCTCGTGACGGCGGAAGTGTTCAACGACGGCGGTGAGCTCCTTGCCACCGCGTCCGTGATGGTCTACTATGTGGACGAGAGCCGCTATACGGACGAGACGATGCAGTAACATGTGCATAAACGCAAAAAGAGACGTTCGGAGGGACGTCTCTTTTTTGCATCCGGCGGTCATGTTTCCGCCCGGATGAGCGTCGTGCCGGGGTAGTAGTGCGCGAGAATGTCGGCATACCCGCTGCCGCGCAGCGCCATGACGTTTGCGCCGTACTGGCTCATGCCGACGCCGTGGCCGCTGCCGGTGACGGTGAAGGTGAACACGCCGTCGCCGTACCCGACGGAAAACGCCGCTGAGCGCAGGGAAAAGAGCGCGCGCACCTGCGCGCCCGTGAGTGTCTCGGAGCCGACGGGGATGCTTGCCACGCGGCCGCTGTCATCGAGCACCGGCGTGCCGAACCACGTACCCGGATCGTCGCCGAGCACGCAGTCCGGGTAGCCGTCGAGAATAGCCGCGCGCACGGTATCGGCCGCGATCTCGGCCGTCGAGACGTAGTTCGGCACGTCCTGTGCCGTCTCGGGGGACGACACGCTCACGAGATACGGCGCGTCGCCGCTCCAGAGCGCGGCGCTGCTCTCGGTCGCCCCGGCGGACGAGGCGTGGAACACCGCACGGATGAGCTGTCCGCCGTAGGTGAGGTACTGCCCGTCCGTGTCGGTCACGGCCTGACGGATGCGTGCCATGTTGCGCGCGTAGTCCGCGCCCCACTGTTCGCGCAGCGCAGCATCGTCCTTGCGCGCGCAGCAGCAGGTGTATTGATCGCAGACGCCGGCCTCCGGATGGTTGGCCGCGCCGCCGCGCACGCGCTGGAGGATATACGTGCGTGCGGCGACCGCCTGCGCCCGCAGCGCCTCGGGCGCGAACGATGCGGGCATCTCCGCGGCCACGACGCCGGGGAGCCAGTCAGCCATCGTCGTCTCGACGCGCTCGCCGCCGCTGAGCGCCGTGATGGCCGTCTCGCTGTCGGGCGCGACGGCGGCCGACGCCGTCACGGACGGGATGGGCTGCGCTGCCGGCTCCGGCTCCGGGCCGAGCGAGACCACCAGCCACGGAATCACGAGCGAGAGCACCACAAGCAGCAGCGACAGCAGAAAAACTTTGCGTATATGCGCCGCCTCCTTTCCACAGTGCGGGCGTTTTGCGCCTTGACGCAGCATAGAAATCAGTATAAAATATGTCTATTCAATATGTATTGGGACAGGTAGTTTGTTATGCGAAAAAATGCTTGGGTAATCTGCTGCTGCACGGCTGTGCTGGCAGCGTTCGGAACTTTTTTCCGCTGGCTGCAGGATCAGGTCTGTTTTGAGGCGGACACCGGTCTTGCCGTGCGCGGCAGCATCTGGCCGTATGCCGTCGCACTGATGATCGTCATCGCCGCGGCCGTGCTGGCCGTGGTGTGCTTCCGGATGAAAAACCAGCCGCACATGTACTTTCCGGATTCGCTCGCGGCTGCCTTTGCCGCGGCGCCGCGCGTGCGCGCCATCGGCGGCATCACGCTCGGGGCGCTGCTGGCCGTCGGCGGCCTCTGGCTGCTGCTCGGCAGCGGCACGCTCTCGTCGCCCGGGCTGCAGCGTGTGCTGGCCGTGCTTGCGATCGTGACGGGCGCGGCGTTCGCGCGCCAGATGCTCGCCCCCGGCGCGGGGGAGTCGACCTCCGGCGCCGTGCTGTGCGCGTCCATGCCGATCGTGCTGCTCGCGTTCTGGCTGATCGAGAGCTATAAGGTCAACATCGTCAACCCCACCATTTCCGCCTACGCGGTCGAGATCCTGGCGCTGTGCGCTGCGCTCATTGCGTTTTACCAGCTTGCAGGCTTTGCCTACGGCCGGCCGAAGGCGATCAAGAGCATTTACTGGAGCCAGTTTGCGGCGTTTTTGTGCATCACGGCGCTGCCGGATGACCGCGCCGGCGGCCAGCAGCTCATGCTGGCGGCGATCGCAGGCATTCTGGTGTTTCAATCGTACCTGACCGCGTCCAATATCCGTCCGGCCGTGTCCGGCCCTGTCAGCGACGTGCAATAAGGTGTGAAATGCCCGCGCGGCGCTGCCGTGCGGGCACTTTCATATAGAGACCGGCATCTGCCGGAGAGGAGAAACGTCTATGAACAACATTCTGACCCAGCTCAACAGCGTGCCCATGTACGCGATCTGCGGCGGCATCATCGCGTTCGTCGCGGTGGTGTGCGTCATCTTTCTCGTGCGCTCTTACCGCGCGGGGCTTGCCATCGGCATCGACCCCGCGCGCATGAAGCGCGCCATCACGTCGAGCGCCACGTTCTCGGTTCTGCCGAGCGTGGGCATCCTGCTCGGCGTCATCGCCCTGTCCGGCAGCCTCGGCACGCCGTGGCCGTGGCTGCGATTGTCTGTCATCGGCGCGCTGCATTATGAGACGCAGGTCGCCCAGGCCGCGGCCGAGCAGGTCGGCATGCACGCCCTGTCCGCCGCCGAGATGACGCCGCAGGCCTTTACGACGATCGCCCTGCTCATGAGCGTGTGCATCATGTGGGGCATGATCCTGTCGATCTTCTTCAACAAGCGCTATCTCAAGCGCCTCGGCAACGACGGGGCAAAGTCCGCCTCCGGCGTCGGCTTTGGCGACAGCGCCATGACGGCCATGTTCATCGGCCTCGTGTGCGCGTACATCGGCAGCTACATCGGCGCGTTCGTGTCCGGCGAGGGGCTGTTCACCTGCACCGGCGACTGGACGCCGCTGATCGTCGTGGCCGTATCGGCGGCGGTGATGGCGCTGTTTGTCTATCTGTCGGAGAAAAAGAACATGGCATGGCTTGAGAGCTTTTCCATTGCCGGCAGTATGCTCATCGGCATGGCCGCGGCTGTGCTCGTACGGCTGTAAGGAGGGAACATCATGAACGAAACCGAACGCAAAACCTATCTTGAACGGTTCAACCGCAGGACGCACGTCATCGGCCGCATCGTGAGCGCCGTCACACTCGTGCTGCTCGTCGGCGCGCCGTTTCTCATCGGCACGTTCCTCGGTGCGATGCCCGATATGGGCGCCGTTGCCAAGGGTTTTTTGTCCGTCGGCCTCGTGTGGACGGTCAGCAGCGTGGCCGAATTTCTCATCTACACGCCCATGCTCGGCGCGGGCGGCGGCTACCTCGCCTTTATCACCGGCAACCTCATCAACATGAAAATTCCGTGCGCCGTCAACGCGCGCGATATCGTCGGCACCAAGACCGGCACGGCCGAAAACGAGATCATCTCGACGCTCTCGATCGCAACCAGCTCGCTCGTGACCATCGTCGTGCTCGCGCTCGGCGTGGCGCTACTCGTGCCGCTGCAGCCCGTGCTGCAGAGCCCCGTGCTGCAGCCGGCGTTTGCCAACGTCGTCCCGGCGCTCTTCGGCGCGATGGCGTATCAGTATTTCCGCAAGAACGTGCAGGTCGCTGTTGCGCCGCTGGTCGTGATGAGCCTGTTGTTCATGCTCGTCCCGTCACTGACGGGCTCGACGAGCTTCATGATCATTCCGAGCGGCGCATTGGCCATCGGCATCGCCTACGCCATGTACCGCAAGCAGAAAAAGGAGGCCGAAGCCAAATGAAATTCCGTCCCGGTTATCTCGCGCTCGCGCCGCTGGTTCCGCTGGGGGCGGCGGTGGCGCACGCCGCGCTCACACCGCGCAAAACGTCCGATTATCAGCCGCAGCCGGATCCCGACCGTGCCATGGCCTATGCCGAGAAGCTCTCGGCCATGATCCGGTGCGACACCACGTCGCACGCCAACGTCCGTGAGCCGGAGAAGTTCGAGCGCTTTCACACTCTGCTGGCCGAGCTCTTCCCGCTCGTGCACGAAAAGCTCGAGCGCACGGACATTGACGGCAACCTGCTCTATTACTGGCCGGGTCGGGCGCACGACCGGCCGATCGTGCTCATGAGCCATCAGGACGTCGTGCCCGCCGAGGGCACGTGGGTGCACGCACCGTTTTCCGGCGACATTGCCGACGGTAAGGTCTGGGGGCGCGGCGCGTCGGATACCAAGTGCTCCGTCATGGCGTTTTTCCAGGCGGTCGAGGAGCTGCTCGCCGCCGGGTACGAGCCGGCCAATGACGTTTACATCGCCTCGTCCTGCACGGAGGAGTGGGCAGGCGACGGCGCGCCGAAGCTCGTCGCCGAGCTCAAGCGCCGCGGCGTGCGGCCGTTTCTCGTCTGTGACGAGGGCGGCGGCATCATCACCGAGCCGATCGGCGGCATCCCCGGCAACTTCGCCATGGTCGGCGTGTTCGAAAAGGGCAAGGCGGACGTGAAGTTCACCGCCCGCAGCACCGGCGGCCATGCCAGCGCGCCGACGGCGAACACGCCCATCGCGCGCTTGTCCGCGTTCGTGACGGATGTGGAGCGCCATGCGCCGTTTCGTAAGAAGTTCCTGCCCGAGGTCACAGCCATGTTCACGCGCCTGGCGCCGTATGCGCCGTTCGGCCTGCGGCTCGTGATGGGCAATCTCTGGCTGTTTGCCCCGCTGATGAAGGTCGTGCTGCCGCGCGTGTCGGCGCAGGCGGGCGCGATGCTGCGCACAACGATCGCCTTCACGATGCAGTCCGGCTCGGATGCCTACAATGTCCTGCCGCAGGAGGCGACGCTGGGGGCAAACATGCGCTTCATCCCGCACCAGGGCGAGCAGGAGAGCCTTGCCATCATCCGCCGGCTCGCCGAAAAGCACGGTCTGGAGATGGAGGTCGTGCACACGAACGACTACTCCGAGCCCGTGGACATCCACGGCGAGGCGTTTCGTCAGGTGGAGCGGGTCATCGGCGAGACGTTCCCCGGCCTACCCGTCAGCCCCTATGTCATGACCGGCGCGACGGACGCGCACTTCTATCAGGAGATCTGCGATAGCTGCGTGCGCTTTGCCCCCGTGATCTACGGCCCGGAGCAGATGAAGGGCATGCACGGCATCAACGAGAACATCGAATATAACTGCCTGCCCGGCGCGGTCGACTTTTACAAGAATCTCATCCGCGCGCAGGAACAATAAAAAAAGCAGCAAAATGCCCCGGTGAAAACCGGGGCATTTTGCTGCCGGATGGCGCATAGATTATTCAAACGAGATCATGTAATAATACACCGGCTGACCGCCGTTGACGACGTTCACGTCCGCCAGCGGCAGACGCTCGCCGAGCAGGTCGGCCGCGTGCTGGGCGGCGTCGCCCTGCACGTCCTCACCGTAGTAGATGGAGACGATCTCGGGGTCGAGATCATTCGCGGCATCGGCGATCTTGGTCAGCACCTTGTCGAGATCGGCGTCGCTGCCGAGCAGCGCACCGTCCATCAGCGCGAGATACTCGCCCTTGTGGATGTCGTGACCGTCGAAGTCGGAGTCGCGCGCGGCGTAGGTGATCTGCGCGGTGTGCACGCTCTCGATCGCGGCGCTCAGCTCCGCCTCGATGACGTCCTCGGCGCTCGACGGGTCGAACGAGAGCATCGCGGTGATGCCCTGCGGCACGGTCTTGGTCGGGATGACGATGACCTTCTTGTCCGACAGCGGGATGCACTGCTGGGCGGCCATAGTGATGTTCTTGTTGTTCGGCAGCACGAACACGACCTCTGCCGGGGTCTTGTTGATCTCGGTGAGAATGTCCTCCGTGGAGGGGTTCATGGTCTGGCCGCCGGTGACGACGCGATCCACGCCCAGCTCGCGGAAGAGGTTCGCCATGCCTTCGCCCGCGCACACGGTCACGACACCGAACTGCTTTTCGGGCTTGGCCACGGCGGGCTCGGCCGGAGCCGCGGCGGCTTCGGCGGCGTCTTTGCCGGAGAGAGCGGTGTGCTGGTTGCGCATGTTCTCGATCTTCACGGTCTGGAGCGGGCCGTAGGTCAGTGCCTCGGTCAGCACCTCGCCGGGCACGTTCGTGTGCACGTGCACCTTGATGATCTCATCATCGTCGACCACGACGACGCAGTCGCCGAGATTTTTCAGGAACGAGCGCAGCAGCTCCGGGCTCTTGTTGTTTTCACGCGCGACGATAAACTCCGTGCAGTAGCCGAACGTGATCTCGCCGGTGTCGAACTCGGAAAAGTCCGCGCCCTCCTTCGGCGCCTCGGCGGCGGCCGGAGCGGCAGCGGTCACGGGTGCGGCGGTGCGGCCCTGCAGGCAGCCGAGCATGGCGTCCATGACGAGCACGAAGCCCTCGCCGCCGGCGTCGACCACGCCTGCGCGGCGCAGCACGGGGTTGATGTTCTGCGTGTCAGCCAGCGCCTCGCGCGCGGCGGCGAGCAGCGCATCGAGCATGCCCTCAAAGTCCGTGCTGTCCTTGGCGAAGGCCGCGGCGGCCTGCGCGCCCAGACGGCTGACGGTGAGGATCGTGCCCTCGGCCGGCTTCATGACGGCCTTGTAGGCAGCGTCCACGCCGGCGGAGACGGCAGCGGCAAACTCCGCTGCACTCGCATTCTCGCGGCCCTTGAGGGATTTGGCGATCCCGCGGAACAGCAGCGACAGGATGACGCCGGAGTTGCCGCGCGCACCGCGCAGCAGCGCGCTCGCGGCGCAGTCAGCCACGGCGCCGACGGTCTCGGGCGATTTGCGGCCGAGCTCGATGGCGGCCGAGTTCATCGTCAGGCTCATGTTCGTGCCGGTGTCACCGTCCGGGACGGGGAACACGTTGAGCTCGTTGATCTTCTGTTTGTTTTCTTCCAGTGCCGCGTTCGCGCACAGGAGCATTTCCCGGAACGTTGCGGCATCAATGATTTCTCTCAAATCTGTACACCTCCGACAGGGGGAATGAAATTACCCGGAAGCGGTGCCTCCGGGTTGGGGAAGCCGGGTAAGCGGTGCCGGTTTTAATCGAGGAACATGGTGTCCACGTACACGTCCACACGTGCTACGGGCACACCGGTCGCCTGATTGACCTTATAGCTGACTTCGTTGATGATACTGTGGGCAAGCGCGGAAATGTTGACGCCGTGATCGACCGCGATGTGCAGCTCGAGCGAGATGCTGCCGTCATCGGCGAACGTGGCGTTGACGCCCTTGGACATGGACTCGCGGCGCAGGAGCTGGAACGGGCCGCTGTCCTTGCTGCGGCCGACCATGCCCTTCACGCCGAAGCAGCTGGTTGCGGCGTCGCCTGCAAGGTTGGTGAATACTTCGTTGGTGATGCTGATGGTGCCATTCGATTGTTCGATTTTGACCATGTAGACAGCCCCTTTCTTAACAGCAGTGATATATTATATAACAAGTGCAGGGAAATCACAAGCGGAAAAACACCGAAAAAACCGGATTTTTTCCGTGAAAACGCCGGTTTTTCCACGGATGCTTTTCACAATTTCTATGGTTGCGTTTCAAAATTCGAATGGGAATTGCAAAACAATGGTTTACGCGATTTTGAAAATGTGCTATCATATTGACGTGAATGTGGGCCTGTGGGAGACCCGCGCAACAACACGAAGAACAAGAGAAATAGGAGATGAAGTTTATGGCAAGAAAGCTCGTTACCATGGACGGCAACAACGCTGCCGCCCACGTGTCCTATGCGTTCACGGAAGTGGCTGCCATTTACCCGATCACCCCGTCGAGCCCGATGGCCGACCTGGTCGATCAGTGGGCCGCTGCCGGCCGCAAAAACATCTTCGGCACGAAGGTTCGTGTCCAGGAGATGCAGGCGGAGTCCGGCGCAGCCGGCGCCGTCCACGGTTCGCTGAACGCCGGTGCCCTGACCACGACGTATACCGCCTCTCAGGGTCTGCTGCTCATGATTCCGAATATGTACAAGATGGCCGGTGAACTGCTGCCGGCCGTGTTCCACGTGACGGCTCGCGCCCTCGCGTCGCACACGCTGTCCATCTTCGGCGATCAGTCCGATGTCATGGCCTGCCGTCAGACCGGCTTCGCCATGCTCGCCGAGGGCAATGTGCAGGAAGTTATGGATCTGTCCCCCGTGGCGCATCTGGCCGCCATCAAGGGGCGCGTCCCGTTCCTGAACTTCTTTGACGGCTTCCGTACCTCGCACGAGATCCAGAAGATCGCCGTCTGGGATTATGACGATCTGGCCGAGATGGTAGACATGGATGCGGTCAATGCTTTCCGTCAGCGCGGCCTGAACCCGCAGCATCCGCAGATGCGCGGCAGCCATGAAAACGGCGATATCTTCTTCCAGAACCGTGAGGCGTCCAACAAGTACTATGACGCCGTGCCGGATCTGGTCGAGGAGTACATGGGCAAGATCAATGCCAAGCTCGGCACGAACTACCAGCTCTTCAACTACTATGGCGCCCCGGATGCTGACCGTGTCATCATTTCCATGGGCTCCATCTGCGACGTGGCCGAGGAAGTCATCGACTACCTCAACGCCCACGGCGAAAAGGTCGGCCTCGTGAAGGTGCGTCTGTACCGTCCGTTCCGTGCCGACAAGCTCATCGCGGCCATCCCGGCGACCTGCAAGAAGATCGCGGTGCTCGACCGCACGAAGGAGCCCGGCGCACAGGGCGAGCCCCTGTACCTCGACGTTGTCACCGCGCTGGCCAATGCCGGCCGCAACGACATCGTCGTCACCGGCGGCCGCTACGGCCTCGGCTCCAAGGATACCCCGCCGTCCTCCGTGTTCGCGGTCTATGAAGAGCTCAAGCGCGACACGCCGAAGCGTCAGTTCACGATCGGCATCGTCGATGACGTGACCAACCTCTCCCTGCCGGAGCACGACGCGCCCGACACTTCCCCCGAGGGCACCATCGCCTGCAAGTTCTGGGGTCTCGGCGGCGACGGCACCGTCGGCGCGAACAAGAACTCCATCAAGATCATCGGTGACCACACCGATAAATACGTGCAGGCCTACTTCCAGTACGACTCCAAGAAGACCGGCGGCGTGACCATCAGCCACCTGCGCTTCGGCGATCACGAGATCAAGAGCCCGTACTATATCAATAAGGCCGACTTCGTCGCCTGCCACAACCCGTCTTACATCACCAAGGGCTTCAAGATGGTGCAGGATGTCAAGCCCGGCGGCGTGTTCATGATCAACTGCGAGTGGACGCCCGAGGAGCTCAGCCAGCATCTGGACGCTTCCGCCAAGCGCTACATCGCCAGAAACAACATCCAGCTCTACACGATCAACGCCATTGACCTGGCCATCAAGATCGGCATGGGCAAGCGCAACAACACCATCCTGCAGTCCGCGTTCTTCTCTCTGGCGAAGATCATGCCCGAAGAGGACGCCATCCGCTACATGAAGGAGAAAGCCAAGGCCTCCTACATGAAGAAGGGTGAGGACGTCGTCGAGATGAACTACAAGGCCATCGACCTCGGCGCGACCGCGTATGTGAAGATCGACGTCCCGGCCGACTGGGCCGACGCCGTTGACGACGCACCTGCCAAGGAGCTGACCGGCCGCCCGGCCACCGTCAAGATGGTGCGCGACATTCTCACCCCGGTCGACAAGATGGACGGCGACAGCCTGCCGGTCTCCGCGTTCGTCGACCATGCCGACGGCACGTTCGAGCTCGGCGCCTCCGCGTATGAGAAGCGCGGCGTGGCCGTCTCCGTGCCCGAGTGGGACAGCGCCAAGTGCATCCAGTGCAACCAGTGCGCCTATGTCTGCCCGCATGCGACCATCCGCCCGTTCGCGCTCACGGCCGACGAGCTGGCCGCCGCGCCCGAGCAGACCAAGGCGGTCGACTTCAAGGTCGGCGCCGGCAAGGGCGTTTACAAGTTCTCCATGGCCATCTCCCCGCTCGACTGCATGGGCTGCGGCGTCTGCACGCACGTCTGCCCGGTCGGCGCGCTGACGATGCAGCCGCTCGAGAGCCAGGAAAATCAGCAGCCCGTGTTCGACTACATGGTCGCCAAGGTTGCCGAGAAGAAAGAGCTTCAGGACTTCACCGTCAAGGGCAGCCAGTTCCGGCAGCCCATGCTCGAGTTCTCCGGCTCCTGCGCCGGCTGCGCCGAGACGAGCTATGCCCGCCTGGTCACGCAGCTCTTCGGCGATCACATGATGATCTCCAACGCGACCGGCTGCTCGTCCATCTGGGGCGGCCCGGCTGCCACCAGCCCGTACACCGTCAACAAGGAAGGCAAGGGTCCCGCCTGGGCCAACTCCCTGTTCGAGGATAACGCGGAGCACGGTCTCGGCATGTACCTCGGCCAGAAGAAGATCCGCGACGATCTGGCGGAGGATATCCGCTACATCGCCGAAAACGGCAAGGATCCCGCCAAGGTCGCGGCTGCCAAGAAGTACCTCGAGACCTACAACGACGGCGAGGCCAACCAGGCCGCGACGGCGGAGTTCCTCGCGGTGATGGAGGCAAAGCCGGCCTGCGATTGTGAGCGCTACCAGCGCATCATGACCAACAAGGACTTCCTCAACAAGAAGAGCTGCTGGATCTTCGGCGGCGACGGCTGGGCTTACGACATCGGCTTCGGCGGCCTGGATCATGTCCTGGCGCAGGACGAGGACGTGAACGTGTTCGTCTTCAACACCGAGGTCTATTCCAACACCGGCGGCCAGGCTTCCAAGGCCTCCAACATCGGCCAGGTCGCGCAGTTCGCGGCAGCCGGTAAGGAGCTCAAGAGCAAGAGCCTTGCCGAGATCGCCATGAGCTATGGCTACATCTACGTGGCGCAGGTTGCCATGGGCGCAAATCCGGCGCAGACCATCAAGGCCATCAAGGAAGCGGAAGCTTACCCCGGCCCGTCCCTCATCATCGGCTACGCCCCCTGCGAGATGCACAGCATCAAGAAGGGCGGCATGACCAACTGCCAGGGCGAGATGAAGCGCGCGGTCGACTGCGGCTACTGGAACCTGTTCCGCTACGATCCGTCCGCTGAAAAGCCCTTCGCGCTCGACAGCAAGGAGCCGGCCGGCGGCTACCGCGACTTCCTCATGAACGAGGCGCGTTACGCCCGCCTGACCAACGAGTTCCCGGATCGCGCCGAGGAGCTGTTCGCCAAGTCCGAGTCGAACGCCAAGGCCCGCTACGAGCACCTGCTCAAGCTCAAGCAGCTTTACGACGAGGCATAATTTTTCCTACCCACGCAGGCGGGGCTGATCTCAGCCCCGCCTTTTCTATTCGGCTTGCTGGAACGTGTTGAAAACCGGCGCATAAAGGGGTATACTCTACCTACGCAATGTTACCCGGGAAAGGGGAGACCGCCATTGGGTACTGACACTTATCAGAATGCGCTCGAATCTACAAAGGAGAGTGTCGAGGACGTGAACAACGCCATCGGCTTCAGTCTCGGCAACCTCACGCTCGAAAAACTCATCACCTCCGCCATCACGCTCGTGATCTGCGTGCTCGTCATCTGGCTGGTCATGCGCGTCGCGCGGCGCATCTCGGCGCACTCGCGCCTGTCCGAGAGCCTGAGCAAGTTCATCCTCAAGGTGCTCAAGATCGCGCTGGAATTCATGGCCATCCTCATCGTGGCCGACAGCCTCGGCTTTAATGTCACGGCACTGCTGGCTGTGTTCAGCCTGCTCGGCCTGGCCTTGTCGCTCTCGGTGCAAAACTGCCTGTCCAACGCCATGAGCGGCATCACCATCCTGCTCACGCGGCCGTTCGTAGACGGCGATTTCATTGAGGCTGGCGACGTATCCGGTACGGTGCGGGACATCGGTCTGATCTATACGCAGCTTTGCACGCTGGACAATAAGGACATCTACGTGCCGAACAGCGACCTCTCGGCGTCCAAGATCGTTAACTACAACCGTGAGCCGCAGCGCCGCGTGGATCTGACGTTTGGCGCCGACTATACCTGCCGGCCGGAGCAGGTGAAGGCGGCGCTCCATAACGCTGTGTCGCTCGTGTCCGGCATCCTGCCGGAGCCGGCGCCGTTCGTGCGTGTGTCGGGCTACGGGGAGAGCAACATCGAGTACACCGTGCGCGTCTGGTGCAAGACTGACGATTACTGGACGGTGTATTACGACCTCATGGAGGCTGTCGGCGCGGCGTTTGACGCGCACGGTATCTCCATGTCCTACCCGCAGATGAACGTGCATGTGCTCGACACGCCGGAAAGTGCAAAAAAGGATTGACTTTCCCGCTTTTTCAGGTATAATAATATGGCCTGCGTGTTGACGTGGGTGATCCTTGCTCTCATTTGAGATGAGGGCCACTAGACCAGAAGGAGGTGCAACTGAAATGGCAAAAACCACCGAAAAGTACGAACTGATGTATATCATCAACCCCAATCTGTCGGAGGAAGAGACTGCAGCAGTCGTCGAGAAGTTCAAGGCGCTTGTCGAGCAGAATGGCACGCTGGAGGAAATGGAGGAGATGGGTAAGCGCAAGCTCGCTTACGAGATCAACTACATTTCTGAGGGCTACTACGTGCTCGTCAAGTTCACCAGCGGCCCGGAGTTCCCGGCCGAGCTGGATCGTGTGCTGGGCATCACGGACGGTATTCTCCGCTCCCTGATCACCCGTCGCCCGGAATAAGGAGGCGCGGCAATGCTGAACCACATTGTGCTCATGGGCCGTCTGACCCGTGACCCCGAGCTTCGTTATACCCAGTCCCAGCTTCCCGTTGCGTCGTTCACGCTGGCGGTCGACCGCGATTTCGGCGGCCGTGACGGCAGCGAGCGGCAGACGGACTTCATCGACATTGTCGCGTGGAGAAGCACGGCGGAGTTTGTCTCCAAGTACTTCACCAAGGGCAGCATGGCCGCCGTGAGCGGCCGCCTGCAGATCCGCGACTGGACCGACCGCGACGGCAACAAGCGCCGCAGCGCAGAGGTCGTGGCGGACAATGTCTACTTCGGCGAGAGCAAGCGCCGCGACGGCGGCGATACGTCTCGCCCGGCAGCGCCGAGCACATCGGCACCGGCTCACCGCGGCAGCTATGGCGGATATGACAATGTCCCCCAGGGCGGCAGCGCATTTTCCGAGCTGGACGACGATGACGGCGACCTGCCGTTCTGATTTTGATAAAGGAGGATTACAGTCTTGGCTTTTGACAGAGATAAGAGCAAGAACCGCAAACGCAGAAAAGTTTGCCAGTTCTGTGTGGACAAGTGCACTTATATCGACTACAAAGACACCGCGAAGCTTCGCCGCTTCCTGTCCGAGCGCAGCAAGATCCTGCCGCGCCGCACGACCGGCACCTGCGCGATGCATCAGCGCGAGCTCACCGAGGCCATCAAGAGAGCGCGTCAGATCGCCCTCCTGCCGTACGTGACCGACTGAGTTTCTGTTCACAGACGCAAAACTGCCCCCATCGGACGATGGGGGCAGTTTTTTGTGCCCTTTGGCGCTGCGTCAATCTTCGAGATGCAGCGGGATGTTTTCCACCTGTGCAATGACGGTGACCAAGGCGCGGATCTGCGGCGTGAGCACCTTGTCGCGGTGATGCACAAGCTGGCTCCACTGCTCCATGTGGCAGTCCGTGACCGGCAGAATGGCCAGACGCCCTTCCTCCGCGCGGCGGCGCGCCGTGTAGCGCGGCAGCACGGACAGATACGGGTTGTGCTCGAGAAGCTGCATGACCATGCTCGTGCTCTCCAGCTCCAGAAACGGCCGGAGCGTCAGCTTCTGGTGCGCCAGCTCCATATCGAACTGGTGCCGGTAGCTGTTCGACTGCGGCATGAGCACGAACGGCTCGTTGACGAGGTCGGCCAGTTTGAGCGCTTTTGCAGCCGCAAACGGGTGCTTGGGGCTGGCGACGATAACAATGTCCTGCGGGCACTCAAAGAGCTTGACCTTCTGCGCGTCATAGCCCATATCGTCGAGCGTGTAGATCAGATCCACCTCATTGTGCATGAGCATATCCGAGAGCGTTTTCGTGTCGCCTTCGATCAACTGTGTGTTCACGTGCGGACAGTGCTCGTGATACAGCGGCAGGATCTCCCCGAAGCTGGCCGTCATGATCGACTCGATCGTGCCGATGCGCAGCGTGCCGGTCAGGTCGCGCTCCTGCACCGTAAACGACACGGCGCGCGCGGCCGCCGACACGACATCGCGTGCGTAGGGAATGAACTCCTGCCCGTAGTGCGTGATGGACACCGTCTTGCCGATGCGGTCGAACAGGCGCACGCCCAGCTCGTTTTCAAGCTGCTGCACCTGAACGGTGACGGCGGACTGGGAATAGCCCAGTGATTCTGCGGCTTTGGAGAAGCTTTGCAGCTGAGCGACCTTCAAAAATGTATTGAGCAGGCGAAGTTCCATAGGCGATGCCTCCTTATCCCGTGGGGTTCCGTTTTTTTCTCAAGACTATAATACGTCGCAAATCCAGCCGCCGTCAAGCATTTTTTCGCCTATCCGACAAACGGGAGGGAAAGATTGACATAAATTTATCGTTTTCAGAAAAGAATGTCATCAAAAATTTGAATTGAATCGAAAACGCAAAAGGTGCGTTTCAAAATTGTGAATTTTACAACACAGTAAACCTGTGTTATCATGCGATTGTAAGCGAGGGGTATGGAAACGCCCCGGATAAAAAATTCAGGAGGTAGCTGCCATGAAAAACATCTGGCTGAACATTCTTGCATTCGTTGCGTTCCTTGCGATCGAGATCACCGCTGTCTCCTTTATGAGCACGTACTCCGCCGGCTCTGCCGCCATGGCGCTGCTGGGTGTGCTTGCGCTCGTAATCGGCGGCCTGTACACGGTTCTGCTCGGCAGAGACATCGTGAATGTAAAGCGCTGAGCCGATTTTTCCTTTGCTATTTTTTCATCCATTTCTGTTTTTTCTCCATGGTTTCCGGGAGTAACCGCCTCCCGGTGACCGCCCCCCAACGTGTGAGCTCTCACACCAAAAAATCTCCTCCCGTAACCGCCGGGAGGAGATTTTTTTATTCTGCACCGGTGCCCGGAAAAGGATTTACAACCGTCCCGGCCTGTGATACACTACGGGCAGAACTGTATATTGCACAGTCTTCGCCGCTTCGGGCGGCAGGGGAAATGCGGGTGCAAAGCCCCGCGAGTCGGTCACTGTGAAGCCGCCGGATGGCGGATAAGTCAGAATACCCGAAGGCTGCAGGCATTTCTGCCGGAACCGGAAGTTGCATGGCTGAACGAAGAAATTTCGTTCGGCCGGTTTTGCTGCACCTGTCCGCCGGTTTCGGCGGGCAGAATTTTTTCTTTCAGGAGGGAAACACATGAAAAAACGGTTACTGTCCCTGCTGCTGGTGCTGGCAATGGTGTTCAGCCTCATGCCGGCGGCACTGGCGGCGGACAAGCCGAGCTTCCAGAGCTTCTTTGAAAGCGTCCCGGCCAACGCCGAGACGGAGCCCGGCTCCCCGAACAGCACGAACAAATGGAAAGTGGCCTCGTTGGGCGGGGACTATGTGCTCAAGTCCGGCGGAGCCGGAAAAAGCAGAGCCAGAAGCACCCTGCAGTTGACCTTTACCGCAGACGCAGAGCTCAAATTTGAGTACAAGGTCTCGTCCGAGCCCAATTGCGACTGCTTCACCATCACCTATGACGGGGCGGAAAAGGTCAAAGAGAGCGGCGACCTCGACTGGAAGACCTACACGCTCTCGGCCGAGTCCGGCAAGGTGCTGACGCTGACCTATGCAAAGGACGGCAGCGACGACAAATTTAACGACTGCGTCTATGTCCGCAACTTCACGGCGGGCGAGGCCACGGTCGTCACCTTCCACGCCAACGGCGGCGTGGGCGACGACTACACGCAGAATTTCTACGGTCAGGCCGCGCTCAAGCTCAACGCCTTCACGAAGGCGGACGGCGTGTTCGCCGGCTGGGCGACAACACCGGACGGGGAAGTCGCTTACACCGACGGCGCGAAGCTCAACCCCACGGAGGCGATGGATCTCTACGCCGTCTGGACGCCGGCGCACACCGTCACCTTTGCCTATAACGACGGCACAACAGCCGACACCACGGTCGCCATCGCGTGCGATACGGCCATCGGCGCCGGCGCCATCCCGCAGCCGACGCGCACCGGCTATACGTTCGGCGGCTGGTTCGCCGGCGCCACCGCGCTGACGGCGGACACGGTCATTGCGGCCGACACGACCTATACGGCCGCGTGGACGGCCAACACCTACACCGTGCAGTACCTGCCCAACGGCGGCACGGGCGAGATGGCCGCGCAGACCTTCACCTATGACGCCGAGCAGGCGCTGACGGCCAACGCCTTCACCCGCGCGGGCTACGACTTCCGCGGCTGGAACACCTCTGCTTCCGGCAGCAGCGTGCAGTATACCGACGGCGCGGCCGTCAAGAACCTGAGCGCGGAGAACAACGCTGTTGTGAAGCTCTACGCCGTCTGGGCCGGTCAGCGGGTGCAGGTGACGGTGGATCGCAACGACGGCTCCGAGCCGACCGTGCGCACCGGCGTTGTGGGCTATAACTATAACTTCATCTACGAAAACGGCAGCGCCCGCTACAACCAGATCCCCGATCCCACCCGCACGGGCTACATCTTCCTCGGCTGGTTCGACGCGCCGGAGGGCGGCACGGAGATCACCAACCAGACCAAGTTCGCCGACGCCACGCCCGTGACGCTCTATGCGCACTGGCAGGAGGGCATCACCGTTCATTTTGATGGCAACGGCTACAAGGGCAAGATCTCGGACAAGACCGTGCGCAAGGATGCCGTCGGCAAGAATCTGCCCTACCTGTCGGAGTACAGCTACCCGGCCAACAAGGCGCTCGACGGCTGGTATACCGCCAAAGAGGGCGGCGAGCGCGTGACGCAGGACACGGTCTTCACCGAATCCGAGATCATGCTCTATGCCCACTGGAGAGACTATCAGTATCAGGTCGAATTTAACGTTCGATACAGCGACAAGAGCAGCGTGACCGGCGAGATGGCCACCGTGGCCGTCCCGTTCGGCGTGGACTACACACTGCCTGCCTGCACATTCCAGCGCGAGGGCTACAAGTTTGCCGGCTGGAGCGAGTCGCCTTATGGCACGACGGTCACGACGGTCAAGTATGCCGATCAGGCGACCATCCACCGTGTTTTTAAAGACGACGACGGCTGGGACGACGGCAGCGAAGACAACGAGATCTACAAGCTCTATGCCGTCTGGACGAAGGATGCTTTCGGCATCGCGTTTGACGCGGTCGCAGCCGCGCTGCCGGCCGACGGCACCATCCGCACCGCGGATGCGCTCACGCTGCCCACGAGCGGTGACGGCTATACGATCACCTACACCAGCAGCGCCCCGGCGGTGCTGGCTGCCGACGGCACGGTCACGCTGCCGGCCTCCGGCGTGCAGACCGTGACGCTCACCGCCACGGTTACGGACACCGACGGCACGGTAAAGACGCGCGACTATACGCTCACGGTCTATTCGGCTGCGGCCGCCGCGGCCGAGGCGCGCCTTGCACAGGCGGCGCAGACGCTGGGCAAAACGTTTGAGCCGGCCTACGGCAAGGATACGAACGCGGCCGACGCCCTTGCCGCGCTGCTGGCGTCCAAGGGCTACGACGATGTGACCGTCACGGTCAAGGCCGCCGCGGGCGACGCGAAGGCCTCCATTGACGCCGACGGCACGATCCATTATTACTTCGATGCCGGCATGAGCAGCCGCAGCAGCTATTTCTACGCGACGTTTGTCCTCAGTCTGGACGGCGCCAGCGTGGAAAAAGAAGTCTATGTGCACATCACCTGGGATCTGGCGCGCGCGCAGGCCGTGCTGCAGGCGGAGCTGGATCGCATCACGCTCCCGACCGAGCCGGTCACGTCTCTGACGCTGCCGCGCTACCCGGTCAAGGAAGGCATTGACCCGTCGCAGGTCGATTACAGCGAGTACGACAACTTCAACACCTGGGCGACCGTCACCTGGACGAGCGCCAACGACCAGATCGTCAAGGTCGGCTCGGCACCCTACACGCCGTACTACGCGCCCTACGCCACGACGCTCACCCGCACCGCGGCAGACCAGCAGGTGACGCTCACGGCGTCCATCGTCTGCAACAGCATTGAGGGACTGACGCTGACGAAGGCCTTTACTGTGACGGTGGCCGCCTCGCAGGAATCGCAGGCGACGCTGCGCGAGCAGCTTCAGGCCAAGCTCGACGCGGGCTTTGCCGCCTATGGCGGCCTGCGCGATGCCGTGACCGGTGAGCCCCTGGAAGAGCGCGACGGCAAGTACATCGCAGCCAACGACATCCACTTCCCGAACACGCGCGATTTCGGCGTGGACGGCAAGTATACCCCGGTCATCATCACGAGCAGCGATGCGGACACCATCGTGCCCCCCGGCGTGAACAACGCCGCGCGCGTGGAGGTCTACCGTCCGCTGCCCGGCGAGGATGCAAAGGACGTCACCGTCACCGTGACGATCAAGGATAAGGAGACCGGCATCGCCGTCTCGCGCGATTTTGTCATCGCCGTCCAGCCGCTCACGCAGCAGGAGATCGACGACGAGCTCGCGCTCATGGCCGAGGTCAAGGCGCATTACTTTGACGGCATCCGCAACGGCAATCCCGATCCCGACCACATCACCGGCAATCTGCACGCCTTCCGCGAGGCGTATCTGGACGCCGACGGCCAGCTCGTCTGGGTGTACGACGTTGACGATCAGGCCAACCACGGCATCGTCCCCTCGGAGCTGCCGGGCTGGCAGGCCAGCGAGCGGTGGCGCCTGTTCCGCTCGACGAATCCGGCCGTCATCAGCCACGAAAACCTGCTCGTAACGCGCGCGACGGAGCATAAGGCCGTCACGATTGTCAGCGAGCTCTCGAGTGAGACGCTCGGCAAGTATGCCGCGCGCTACCCGGACAATGCCGACTTCCAGGCGCTGAGCCATCAGGCCGTTTCCACGCGCCTGATCGTGCGCGGCACCGCACCCACGAGCGACGAGCCGCAGGTCACGACCAGCACCGTCACCTTCCAACTGCACACGGACACCGAAATGTGGATCCAGCCGACCGTCGTCTACGACCAGCCCGAGGGCACGACGGCGATGGATGTGTTCCAGCAGGTGCTCACGGCCAACGGCTACACCTATGAGGCCAAGGGCAGCTACGTGCAGGCCGTCATCAAGCCCGACAGCACGAAAGTGGCCGAGTTCAGCAAGGGACCCAATTCCGGCTGGATCTTCCGTGTCAACGGGGAGTTCCCGGACGTCACCATGCGAGACTACCAGATCTCGGACGGTGACGTGATCGAGGTGCTCTTCACCGCCAACTATATGGATGAGCCGGGGCTGTTCCTGCCGTTCACCGACGTGACGAATCACTGGGCATACAGCGCGATCAAGCGCATCTACAACCTCGGCTACATGGGCGGCGTGAGCAGCACGCACTTTGCCCCGAACGCCGTGCTTACCCGCGGCATGCTTGCGACCATTCTCTATGCCATGGAGGATCGCCCGGATGTGACGGAGAATGCTCCGTTCACGGATGTTCCCGCCGGCCAGTGGTACACGAACGCAGTCGCCTGGGCGGCGGCCAACGGTATTGCCGGCGGCTTCGGCGACGGGACCTTCCGCCCGAACGAGCCGGTCACCCGCGCGCAGGCAGCGGTGATGCTGCGTGCCTACGCGGCCTTCTCCGGCCGGGACACGTCGAAGAGCACGGATCTGTCCGGTTACAGCGACGCAGCGGACATTCCGTCCTGGGCGCTGACCGGTATGCAGTGGGCAAACGCCGAAAAGCTCATCTGCGGCCGCAGCGGCACGGTGCTCGCTCCGAACGGCCTGACGACGCGCGCGGAGATGGCCACCATCCTCAGCGCGTACATCGGCAAATAATCACAAAAACGGCAACACCCCCGAACTTCGGTTCGGGGGTGTTGTGCGCTTTGGGGAGAGAAGGGGGGAAAGCGGTTTCTTATTTTTTCGTGCCGCAGACCTGATACATCCGGTCGTCCGAGATGACGACATCGACGTCGAAATACGGCGCCATGAGTGCGGCCAGCTCCGTCTCGCTCATCAGCGAGACGGAGACCGTGCTGGCCGCGCCTGCGTGGTGCCGGTCGAGCATGGCGCGGCTCATGCCGTGCGCGACGGACAGCCGTCCGCCGGTCTTGAGCAGCGACGCCAGATGTGCGATTAGGCGCGCCGGGTCGGGGAAGTGGGGGAAGGCGTTGTAGACCATGCAGCAGTCAAACTGCCGGGGCAGCGGTACGGTCTCGATATCACCGCAGAGCACGGTCACGCGCGCATCGCGGAATTTTTCGGCGGCGCGCCGGGCCATTTCCGGGGCAATGTCCACGCCGGTGACGCTGTGCACGTCCCGCGCCAGATAATCCGGGAAGAGCACGCCCGTGCCGCAGGCCACGTCGAGCACGTCTATGCCCGCGCGGATGCCGGCGTTGTCAAGAATGGTGCGGATGACCGGCTCATTGCGGATCATTTCCGCGTCCCAGTTCGGGGCGCAGCGGTCGAAAAACGAAATGACGTCACTGCGCTCAATCATCGGCAGGTACCTCCTTCGGGTAGCGCTCGGGAATGAGGCGTGCCTTCATCAGCGCGAACACGATGCTCGGAATGAACACGAGCTGGATGACCGTGCCCGGCCAGCTCTTGACGACGGAGCCCGCGACCCACGTGGCCATGGAGTAGCTGCCGCGCGCGAAGATGAGCGCATTGACCAGACCGTTGACAACGCGGCCGGCGACGATGGCGACGATGAGGCTGATATAGAGGTCGGCGTACACGTGGCGCGTGCGCACGCAGCGCATCATGATGCCGGCGATCAGGCCGTAGACGGCCAGCTCGATCATCATCGACGGCAGAATGCTCACCGGGGGCATGCCGCACAGTGCGCTCGAGAGCGCGGGGCCGGCCAGACCGCACAGCAGGCCGAACTGCCAGCCGCACACCAGCCCGCACAGGAAGACGGGGATGTGCATCGGGCAGAAGATCTGGCCTGCGCCCTGAATGCCGTGAAACAGCAGCGGCAGCACATAGCACAGCGCAATGCACACGGCGGTGATGATGGATTTTTTGACGGTAGACATGGTTTGCATCGGACTTCAGTTCCTTTCTGATGTTGGATTTACAGGAGTATTTCCGCTGCGCACACGGCGGCGCACAGCGCAAGCGCGCCCCAGCCGCTCAGGGGCAGGGGAACGGACTTTTTCCGGGTGCGGCCGCGCGCGCCGCGGTAGCCGCGCGCCTCCATAGCCATGGCGAGCTCATCGGCGCGCTTGAAGGCGCTGAGAAAAATCGGCACGATCAGCGGCAGCATGGCCTGCGCGCGCTCGTGTAGGCGGCGGCTTTCAAAGCGCGCGCCGCGCGCGATCTGCGCCTTGCGGATGGTATCAGTCTCCTCGAGCAGCGTCGGGATGAACTGCACGGCGACGGAGAGGATCATGGCAATGTCCTCGACTGGCAGGCGCACGAGCCGCAGCGGGCTGAGCAGCGTCTGGATCGCGCCCGTGATCTCGAGCGGCGGCGTCGTGCATGTGAGGACGTTGCTCAGCACAAGGATGAGCGCGAGCCGTACCGTCACCTGCGCGCCCTGCAGGATGCCGGGCACGGACAGCGTGAAGATCCACCAGTGCCAGATGGCGTCGTCGGTTGCAAAAAACAGGGCGTTCATCGCAAAGATGAGCAGGAAAAACCAGCCCATGCGCGCAATGGACGCGAGCGCAATGCGCACCGGCAGACCGCTCACGGCCACGATCGCGGCCGTGACGGCGAGCAGCAGCGCATAGCCGAGCCACGTGTTCGTGTACACGGTGGCGGCGATGAGGATGAGAAAGCCGAAAAACTTCGCCCGCGCGTCCAGCCGGTGCAAAATCGAGCTGCCGGGCGTGAACTGTCCGGTCAGGTGCTGGTTCATGCGCCGTCACCGCCCTTCGCGCGCAGCACGGCCGCGAGCAGCGCGTCGTAGCTTGCGATGTCCTGCGGGATGTCCAGGCCGCCCTGCTTCAGCAGTGCGGCTGCGGTGCGGCTCTGCGGCACGCCCAGCCGGTGCGCACGCATCCAGTCGAGATCGGCGTAGATCTCCTCCGGCGTGCCGTCGCGCACGAGCTGCCCGTCCTCCAGCACGAGCAGCCGCTGCGCATACGCGCCCAGGCAGTCGGCGTTGTGCGAGACCATGAGGATGGTCATGCCGCCGCGGTTGAGCTCGGTGATGAGCTGCAGAAACGCCTCGCGGCCGAGCGGATCGAGCCCCGCGATCGGCTCGTCGAGGATGAGATACTCCGGCTTCGTCGCCAGCACGCCCGCGATGGCCACGCGCCGCTTCTCCCCGCCGGAGAGTCCCATCGGTGGCTGGTCGTGGATCCGCTCAAACGAAAAGCCCACGGTCTCGAGCGCCCAGCGCACACGCGCCCGCTTCTCGTCGGCGCTCAGGCCGCTGTGCTTCAGGCCGAAGGCCACGTCTTTCTCCACGGTCGTCTCAAAGAGCTGGCACTCCGGGTACTGGAACACGATGCCGACCTTGCGCCGCAGGATGCTGCGGTCGTAGCGGCGGGCGTGGATGTCCTGCCCGTCGAGCGCGACGGTGCCGGCCGTCGGCGTGAGCAGGCCGGCCATGGCTTGGATGAGCGTGGACTTGCCGCAGCCGGTGCGGCCGAGAATGCCGACGAAGCTACCGTTTTCGACCGTGACGGACACATCGCGCAGCGCGGTGGTTTCAAAAGGTGTCCCCGCGCCGTAGACACACGTCAGATCTGTTACTGTGATCGGCATAGTTCCTCCGCAAGTTCCGTGAGCGTCAGCGGGCAGCGGGCAAGCGGGATCCCGGCCTGCTTCAGGTCGTAATACATCCGCACCGGCATCGGCGGCGTGAGCCCGGCCGCGGCCAGCAGTTCCGGCTGCGTGAGGATCTCGCGCGCCGTACCGCCGGCGATCATTTTTCCGTTGTGGATGAGATAGACGCGGTCGGCGCCGATGGCTTCTTCAATATAGTGCGTAATCATGACGACGGTCTTGTGCTGCTGCGTGTGCAGGCGGCGGATCGTGCGCAGCACCTCCTGCCGGCCGTCGGGGTCGAGCATGGCGGTCGCCTCGTCGAATACCAGAATGTCCGGCGACAGAGCCAGCACCCCGGCCAGCGCCACGCGCTGCTTCTGTCCGCCGGAGAGCGTGTGCGTCGCGCGCTTTTCATAGCCTGCCATGTCCACGGCGGCGAGCGCCGCGGCTACGCGCGCGGGGATCTCGGCTTCCGGTACGCCGTAGTTTTCGAGCCCGAAGGCCACGTCCTCGCCCACGATCGTGGACACGAACTGGTTGTCCGGATTCTGAAACACCATGCCGACTTTGCGCCGCAGCGCCCAGCGGTTGGCGGAGTCGGCGGCGTCCATGCCGTCGACGGTCAGCGTGCCGTGCTGCAGCGGCAGCAGGGCGTTGAAATGCTTGACGAGTGTGGATTTGCCGCAGCCGTTGTGGCCGAGGATGGCCACAAACTCGCCGCGCGCCACGTGTACGCTCGCGCCGTCGAGGGATCGGCGGCCGCCCGGGCCGTCGTAGGAAAATCGAATGTCGTGTGCATCAATCATGATCGGATCGCCCATACTCTTTATCGTGTATTTGACACAAGTATAACAAAAAACGACCGCCGCGCAAGCCCGGTGGGGGGATATTTGCGCAAAAAACACCGCACTGCGCAAATCCGCGCCCCCCGGTTGACGCGCGTGCGCTTTGGCGGTAAAATAGCAGCACGAATCAGAAAGGAACGACTGCCATGTATCACGGGTATTATTATGGCTTTGATATGACGTATCTGCTGCTGGTCGTGCCGGCGCTGCTCATTGCGCTCATCGCACAGATCCAGGTCAAGAGCGCGTTTTCACGCTACGCGCGCGTGCGCTGCACGAGCGGGCTGACCGGCGCACAGGCGGCGCAGCGCATCCTGCAGGCCAACGGCATCACGGATGTGCGCATCGAGCACATCTCCGGCAAACTTACCGACCACTTTGACCCGCAGGCGAAGGTCATCCGCCTCTCGGACGAGGTCTACGGCGTCGCGTCGATCGCGGCCGTGGGCGTCGCGGCGCACGAGGCGGGGCACGCCGTGCAGTATGCCACGGACTATGCGCCCATCCGTATCCGCGCGGCCATCATCCCGGCCACGCGCATCGGCTCGAACCTGTCGTGGCCGCTGCTCATCGCGGGGCTGATCTTCAACTGGTCGGTGCTCGTCTGGGCGGGCATTCTGCTCTTCGGCCTCGTGACGGTGTTTCAGCTTGCGACGCTGCCGGTGGAGTTCAATGCCTCGCGCCGGGCACTGGCGGCCATCGAGTCGCGCAACCTGCTCACGGACGATGAGCTGCGCGGCGCGCGCAGCGTGCTGCGGGCGGCCGCCATGACGTATGTTGCGGCGCTGCTGGTGTCGTTCGCGCAGCTTCTGCGGCTCATCATTCTCTACGGCAACCGCCGCCGGGATTGACACGGCCGTTGCAATCGGCGCCAAACTATCGTAAAATAGCGGGTGTGGGGTGACCACACCTGCTATTTTTCTGCCCGGGAGGGATCTCATGCACCGCATTTTTATCGTGGAGGACGACGCGGCCATTGCCGCCGCGCTGCAAAAGCACCTGACGACGTGGGGCTTTGACGTGCGCTGCGCGGAGGATTTCCGCAACGTGCTCGCCGAGTGCACGGCGTTTGACCCGCAGCTCGTGCTGCTCGACATCACGCTCCCGTTTTATAACGGCTACCACTGGTGCCAGGAGCTGCGGCGCGTGTCGAACGTGCCGGTTGTGTTCCTCTCCTCGGCGTCGGACAATATGAATATCGTCATGGCCATGAACATGGGCGGGGATGATTTCATCGCCAAGCCCTTTGATCTGAACGTGCTGCTGGCGAAGATCCAGGCCCTTTTGCGCCGCACGTATGATTTTGCCGCGCCCGCGCCCACGCTCGAGCACCGCGGTGCCGTGCTCAACACGGCGGACGCGAGCCTGACGTATCAGGGGCAGCGCATCGAGCTGACGAAAAACGACTACCGCATCCTGCAGACGCTGCTCGAGCGCAAGGGCAGTGTCGTCAGCCGCGAGACGCTCATGGAAAAGCTCTGGGAGACGGACAGCTTTGTAGACGAGAACACGCTCACGGTCAACATCGCCCGCCTGCGCCGCAAGCTCGAGGCCGCCGGCCTGCCGGATTATATCACGACGAAAAAGGGTCTCGGCTATCTCATCGAGTGAGGGGGGAACGGTCATGTTTGGCGCTTTTGTGAAGGAAAACCGCAAGGCGCTCATCGCGCTGGCGGTCTACACGGTCGTGTTCGCGCTCGTGTTCTGGCTCTACCGGCTGCCGCTGGGCGCAGTGGGGTACGCGGCGTTCGTGTGTCTGTTTTTGCTGCTGGTCTGGCTCGCGGTCGATTACCGGCGATTTGCCGAGCGGCTGCGGCTGCTGCGGCGATTGGAGCAGGAGATCACACTCAGCACCGAGCAGCTGCCGGAGCCGGACGGTGCGCTCGAGGCGCAGTATCAGGCGCTCGTGCGCGCGCTCGATGCCGACCGCCGCGCACAGCTGACGCGCAGCCAGCAGGGCTATCAGGAGCTGGTGGAGTATTACACCGTCTGGGCGCACCAGATCAAAACGCCCATCGCCGCCATGCGCCTGCTGCTGCAGGACGCGGAGACGGATGACCAGCGCGCCCTGCTCGAACAGCTGCAGAGCGTGGAGCAGTATGTGGAGATGGTGCTCGGCTATCTGCGGCTCGAGAGCCCGTCGTCGGACTATGTCATCCGCAACTACCTGCTCGACGATATCGTCCGGCAGGCGGTGCGCAAGTATGCCTCGCAGTTCATCCGGCGCAGGCTGCGTCTGGAGTACACGCCGCTGAATGTCAGCGTCATCACGGACGAGAAGTGGCTGCTGTTCGTCATCGAGCAGGTGCTCTCGAACGCGCTCAAGTACACCCGCAGCGGGTCGGTATCCATCACGCTCGAGGAGCCGAAAACGCTCTGCATCCGCGACACGGGCATCGGCATCGCGCCCGAGGATCTGCCGCGCGTGTTTGAAAAGGGCTACACCGGCAGCAACGGCCGCACGGATAAGCGCGCGACCGGCATCGGGCTGTACCTCTGCCGGCGCATCCTTGCAAAGCTCGGTCATTCGATCCGCATCGTCTCGACGCCCGGCGTGGGCACGACGGTGCGCATCGGACTCGAGCAGGACGCGCTCGAGGTCGAGTGAGCCTTACAGAATCGTAAGTTTCCGCCGGGAAAATGTAAGCCGGAAGTATGGCAGCCATTTTCCCGGCGGTTTATACTGAGCCTGTCATTACACAGGAGGTAACGGTTATGTCGTTTTTGGAAGTTCGTCACGTTCAGAAGATTTACACCACACGCTTCGGCGGCACGAAGGTGCAGGCGCTCAGCGATGTGAATTTCACGGTCGAGAAGGGCGAGTACGTCGCCATCATGGGCGAGAGCGGCAGCGGTAAGACCACGCTGCTCAACATTCTTGCCGCGCTTGACAAGCCCACCGGCGGCGAGGTCGTGCTCGACGGTCGGGCGCTGGGCACGATCCCGGAGCGGGAGATCGCGGCGTTTCGCCGCTCGCAGCTCGGCTTCGTGTTTCAGGAGTTCAACCTGCTCGATACGTTCTCCGTGCAGGATAACATTTTCCTGCCGCTCGTGCTCGCAGGCAAGGCGTATCCGGAGATGGCCGCGCGCCTCGCGCCCATCGCCCGGCAGCTCGGCATTGCGGAGCTGCTGCAGAAGTTTCCGTATGAGCTCTCCGGCGGACAGAAGCAGCGTGTAGCCGTCGCCCGCGCGCTCATCACGCAGCCGAAGCTCGTGCTGGCCGATGAGCCGACCGGCGCGCTCGACTCGCGCGCAACGGATGAGCTGCTGCGCCTGTTTGAGGATGTCAACCGCGACGGTCAGACCATCCTCATGGTCACGCACTCGGTCAAGGCGGCCAGCCACGCATCGCGCGTGCTGTTCATCAAGGACGGCGAGGTGTTCCACGAGATCTATCGCGGCGAGAGCACGGATGAGCAGCTCTATCAGAAGATCGCCGACACGCTCACGATGCTGGCAACGGGCGGTGAGCGCCATGCGTAATCTCTACCCGCGTCTGGCGGCGACGAATCTGAAGAAAAACCGCCGGTTCTACCTGCCGTATCTGCTGGCCTGCATCGTGATCGTGGCGCTGTTTTGCATCATGCTCACGCTCGCGAGCGATCCGTATCTCGGTCAGATGCAGCACGGCGGCAGTGTCAGTCAGGTGCTCGGTTTCGGCGTGTCGATCATGGCACTGTTTTCCGCCATCATCCTCTTTTATACGAACAGTACCTTCACCAAACAGCGCAAGCGTGAGTTTGCCATCTACAACATCCTCGGCATGGAAAAGCGCCACATCTCCTACGTGCTCTTCTGGGAGTCGCTGTATACGGCGGCCATGGCGCTGTTTTTCGGCCTCGTGGCGGCGGGTGTGTTCTCCAAGCTCCTGCAGCTCGTGCTCATGCGGCTCATCGGCGGGGAGGCTACGTTCGGGCTGAACATCAGACTGATGAGCATCGGCTATACGGTGGTGTTCTTCGGCGCGCTGTTTTTGCTGCTCCTGCTCAATACCATCCGCATCATCCATCTGTCGAACCCCGTGCAGCTGCTGCGCGCCGGCAGCGAGGGCGAGCGCGAGCCGCGCAGCAAGTGGATCCTTGCACTGCTCGGCGCGGTGTGCCTTGCCGCGGGCTATCTCATTTCCCTGCGCACAAACGTGGCCTTGTACGCCATCCAGAATTTCTTCCCGGCGGTCATCCTTGTCATCATCGGCACGTATCTCACGTTTATCGCGCTGAGCGTTGTCGTGCTCAAGGCGCTGCGCAAAAACCGGCGCTACTACTATAAAACCAGCCACTTTGCCACCGTCTCCGGCCTCATCTACCGCATGAGCCGCAACGCGGCCGGTCTTGCGAGCATCTGCATCCTCTCGACGATGGTACTCGTGACGGTCTCGACCACGGTGAGCCTGTATAAGGGCGTGGATGCCTACGCCGACGTGCGCTGGCCGCAGGATATGACGCTCACGCTCATGACCGACACCCGGACGAACACGGTGCCGGACGTCGCGCCGGTTTTGCGGGTGGTGGATGACGCCATGATGCGCTCGGGGCTCACGCAGAGCAATGTGCACGGCTATCGCACCGTCCAATTTTCCGCGCTGCGCAGCGGCGATGCGCTCGATCAGTTCACCGGCTCGGGCGTCGATGCATACGCCGTCATGGTTCTGGACACGGAGGGCTATGCCGACCTGACCGGCGAGCAGGTGACGCTTGCGCCCGGCGAGGCGCTCGCATGGACGGACGGCGCAGCCTTTGGCGACACGCTCACGCTCGGCGGCGATACGCTGCGGCTGCGGCCGCTCGACAGCTTCTCGCTCGTCAGCGGCAGCTCCATCATGGGTCAGCACACGCTGTATCTGGTCGTGCCGGATCTCGACAGCGTGCTCGAGCTGCGCGCGCAGCAAAACGCCTACGCCAGCGAGCACGGCGGCACCCGTAGCATGCTCAACTACACGTATCAGTTCGACCTCTCCGGCACGGACGACGAGCAGCTCGACGCGCTGCACACGCTTCTCAGCGACCCCGCGTTTGAGTCTGCTGCCGAGGCGGCGAACGTGAATTACACGACCGATATGCGCGCCGATGGCTATCCCACGCTGCGCAGCACGTACGGCGGCTTTTTGTTCCTCGGCTTCTTCCTCGGGTTCGTGTTCCTGTTTGCGACGGTGCTCATCATCTACTACAAGCAGGTCTCCGAGGGCTACGACGACTGCGGTCGCTTCCGCATCATGCAGCAGGTCGGCATGACGCCGAAGGAGGTCAAGGCGACCATCCGCACGCAGGTGCTGCTCATGTTCTTCCTGCCGCTTGTGACGGCGGCGATCCACATCGCGTTCGCATTTCCGCTCATCAAGCAGATCGTGTTTGCCTTCGGGCTGCAAAACGTGCATCTGTTTTTGCTGTGCACGCTCGGAACGTTCGGCGTCTTTGCGCTGCTGTACACCTTTGTGTACCTGCTCACGGCGCGCACGTATTACCGCATCGTGCGCATGACGGATTGAATCAAAAAAGTCCGCACAGGCACTGCCTGTGCGGACTTTTTTGTATATGCGGCCTCAGCCCCAGAGGGCGGTCAGCATGGGGATGATCTGCTTTTTGCGGCTCATCACGCCGGGCAGGAACACGGCGTTGTCCTTCGGCTCGACCGAGAAGGCGGTGCGGATCGTGTCGTCGCTGCCGATGTAGAGCAGGTTCGTGCCCTCGAGGAGCACGTCCGTGACCATGAGCGCGATCATGTCATAGTGCTGCTGTTCGAGCTTTGTGGCCATAACGGCCAGCAGCTCATCCTTGCGCTCGAGCACTGCGGCGGAGTCGAGCGACGTGACCTGACCGACGCCAAGATAGTGGTCGGCGATGTGGAACTCCTTGAAGTCGGTGAAGCACAGCTCGTCGGCCGACTTCTCGCCCGCGCTCGAGGCGGCAAAGAGCAGGTTGCCCAGATCCTTGAGCGAGACGTTGGCGATGCGCGCCAGACGCTCGGCCATGGCAATGTCACGCTTGGTGCACGTGGGGGACTTGAACATGACCGTGTCGGACAAAATGGCGCCCGCCATCAGACCCGCCATGTTCGGCGACGGCATGACGCCGTGCTCCTGATACATGCTCGTGATGATGGTCGTCGTGCTGCCGACGGGCTCGTTGCGCACGCGGATGGGCTGCGTGGTCTGGATATCGGCCAGGCGGTGGTGGTCGATGATCTCAAGGATCTCCGCCTGTTCGAGGCCGGGCACGGCCTGCGCCATCTCGTTGTGATCGACCAGCACGACGCGCTTGCGCCGCGGACGCAGCAGGTGATAGCGCGAGAGGGTGCCGACGACCTTTTCGTTCTCGTCGAGCACGGGGTAGCAGCGGTAGCGGCTCTCAAGCACGACCTCTCGCACGTCATCGATATAATCGTCGAGGTGGAAGCTGACCAGATCCTCCGTGTTGCACGGGCGGGAGATCGGGATCGCCTGATACACCAGCCGCGCCACGCGGCTGGCATCGAGCGGGGTAGAGATGACGCAGGTCTTGCCGGCGTTTTCAAGCCACGCGGGGTCGACGTCGGTCTGGCAGAGGATGATGCACTGCACGCCGATGTCGAGCGCGCGGCGAATCATATCCGGCTGGTTGCCGCAGAGAATGATGCTGTCGGGGTCGGAGAAGAGCAGGTTGTCGCAGCTCTGCGGCAGGGCGATCGTCACCACGCCGGACACGCGGTCGACCTGCTCGGCGCCGTCGTTGAGGATGCGCCCCTCGATCACGCTCAGGAGGTTGAACAGCGGCAGCGCGTCCACGTGCCGGTCGCTGATTGTGCGCATGCTGTATGCCGCGATGTCGCCGGCGGAGAGCATGCCGTAGAGCGTGCCGTCCTCGTTGATGATGGGCATGGCCGAGATGTTCTGGTCGCGCATGATGTGCCAGGCGCGATCCATCGTTACGCTGGAGTTGAGCGCCGGCGGCGTGTCGTAGTCCAGGTCGCGCACCTGCGTGCGCACATTGCTCAGCGTCCTCGGTGCCGGAAAGCCGAAGCGGTCGAGCAGGCGCTGCGTCTCGTCGCTGACGTGGCCGAGGTGCGCGGCCACATAGTCCCGGTCGCCGAGCGCATTGCGCAGCGCGGCATAGGAAATGGCGGCCACGACGGAGTCCGTGTCCGGATTCCGGTGGCCGGTGACGTAAATTTCGTTCATTGGGTGAAAGCTCCTTTGGTTCCTTGGTTGGACAGACAATATTATAATAAGCCGACCAGCCTTGTCAATGATTGTTTGGAAAAGTACAAAATCTGTCCGGTTTGTTGGCGGTGCTATGGCTGTGGTCAGACCAGATCCATTGTTTGAAACACTGAAAAACAGAAAATGGCGGGAAATCCATTGCACATTGTCAAAAAATATGCTATCTTTGGCTCATGAGACTGCTGGTCGAACCAGATGGCGCTCTGACCAGTCGGCACACTCGTGATGAAAAGTGAGAGGTGGAAGCAAACCATGAAAGACCTGAAGCATCTGATCTATTTTGAGAATCTGCTGCAGGAGGCCAACAACGAACTGGTCCAGCAGGCCAAGGCGGAGGGGGAACACGCCCTGGGTTATACCTGCTATTTCGTACCGGAAACGCTGCTGAACCTGCCCGGCTGCTTCTCGAGCCGCCTGCGTGCGCCGAACACCGGCAGCATCGACGTGGGCACGTACTACATGTCGAGCAAGATCTGCTCGTACACCCGCAGCATCCTCGAGCGCGGCATTGAGGGCGGCTATGACTATCTCGATGCGCTGCTCTCGTCCGAGACGTGCCAGATGATGCACCGCGGCCACGAGCACTTCGAGATCCTCGGCCTCGTGAAGGAGAAAAATCCGCAGTTTTTCATGAGCATGATGGACGTGCCGTTCTCGGATGAGGACTTCGCCGTCGATCACTATGAAGAGCAGCTTCGCCTGCGGGTGCTCGAGCCGCTGCACGAGACCTACGGCATCGACATCTCCGACAAGGCGATCCTGGAAGCGATCCGAGACCACAACGAAATTTCCCGCATCATCACCGAGATCGGCGACCTGCGCAAGGCGGCGAACCCCGTCATCACGGGCTATGAATTTCATGTCATCCAGCTCGTGAGCCAGGTGTGCCCGCACAAGTTGATCCTGCCGTATCTCAAGCAGACGCTCACCGAGCTCAAGCGCCGCAAGGCCGATCCGCAGCCGTGGTTCCGCGTGCGCTTGGTCGTGACCGGCAGCGAGATCGACGATCCCGCGTTCACGAAGCTCATCGAGGACTGCGGCGCCATGGTCGTGGCCGACCGCTACTGCTACGGCAGCCTGCCCAGCCGCGAGCAGATCGAGATCCGCGACGGGGAGATGCCGCTGCGCGCCGTCGCGCGCCACTATCTGCGCACGAGCCAGTGCCCGCGCTTCATGGAGCGCGCGCGTTCCGACGGCCGCCGCACCTACATCCGCGACCTGTGCCGGAAATACAGCGCCGACGGTGTGCTCTATGAGCAGATGAAATTCTGCGAGTTCTGGAGTTATGAGCGTGTGCTCGGCGTGCACATTCTGCAGGAAGAAATGGGCATCCCGACCGTCGGCATCGAGAAGGAGTACACCCTCGCCGGCGCAGGCCAGCTGCGCACGCGCATCCAAGCCTTTGTGGAGAGTCTGGAGATCAAACACATTCAGGGAGGGAATTCGTGATGGCTGACAAGAAAGTCAAAGGCGCTGGGAACCGTTTTCTCCCCGGCAGCAACATTGCAAAGCACCGCGAATGGCGCGGTTTGAAAGATACGTGGTACGACTATACCGAGTGGGTCAAGGTGCTCGGCGTCATGGGCGGCTTCGTGGCCAAGAGCCCGGTACGCATCGCGCGCGGCATGCTGACCTACCGCTGGATGGGTTCATACCTCGCGGCGCTGAACATGATCGACCGCTGCGTCGAGGGTCTGCGCGGCCCGGCGCTGCGCGTGGCACGCATGTATCTCAACACGATCATGAAGGGCTCGACCACCTCCATCGCCGAGATGATGATGGGCGACCGCCGCTTCGGCGATAATGACTTCGGCCGCACGCAGGTCGTGCTCGAGCAGACCATGTGCCCCGAGATCCTTGCGGGCTTCCGGAATCTGCGCCCCGCGCAGCTCGAGCCGTTCCAGGGTCTGCTGCTGTGCTACATGGATCAGGGCGCGAACCCGTACTACATCGACGCCATGGAGAGCGTCGGCCTGCCGGCGGACTCCTGCCGCCTGTCGAACAACGCCGCCGGCGTTGCCATCCTCGACGAGTTCCCGAAGATCGGCGCCTGCTGCATCTCGAACAACGCGCCGTGCGACTCCTCGACCATGAACAGCCAGATCATCGAGCGCCACCTCGACGTGGACACGCTGCCGGCCGCTATCCCCATGCGCTGGGATGACCCGCACACGCGCAAGTACGCCCGCGAGTCCCTGCGCCGCGTCATCGACTTTGTCGAGCAGCACACCGGCGAGACCTATGACTGGGACGCCTGCCGCGCCGTCATGGAAAAGCACAACGACGAGGTGCGCAATGAGATGGAGAAGTGGAACTTCATGGCCACACCCTACACCGCCGCCGCGCTCACCGTGCCGAATCTGTTCCACACGTTTTACTACGCCTTCTCCGGCGGCCGCAATCCGGAGATCATGAAGACGGAAAAGAAAGTCATGCGCATCCTTGAGCAGGCGTATGCGAGCAAGACCAACTGTTTCCCCAAGACGCGCTACCGCGCCATCACCTGGGGCGGCCCACCGTGCTATTGGCTGCAGTTCCCGAACTGGCTGTATAACTGCTGGGGCATCCTCGTGATCGCCGGCATGGATCTGTTCTCCGGCAATGTACTCATCGACACGACGGACGAGGACACCATGCTCGACGGCATTGCTCGCAACTACGAGACCGGCGTCATGCGTCGCCACCTGACCGGCGGCTGGCAGCACCTCGTGGAGTTCTGGGACGAGGCAGAGAAGTTCCACTGCGATATGGTCATCCTGCACGATGACATCACCTGCAAGGGCGCGCTCGGTCTCACGGGCGTCATCCTCGACCAGGCGAAGGAGAAGCAGACGAAGCTCATGATGGTCTCCAATGACATGTTCGACCACCGCACCGTCTCCCGTGCCGACATCCGCCAGCAGGTCAACGACTACATGTACTCCGTCATGCAGGCTGAGCCGCTCGATGCGTCCCTGCTGCAGTATGACGACTACGAAGGCTGGTAAACAGGAGGAAATGACAATGAAAAAACTGCTGCCGAAGCTGCTCCTTGGCGCGACCGGCGTCTGGGTGGGGAGCATGCTCATTTACTGGTTCAATCTCGATAACAAGGCGATCTATTTCCTGGTGCGCCCGCTGCTGGACAATATCTACGACCATAGAAAGGTCGACGAGAAGGTCTGATGGGATTTCAGCAGATTCAGGCTCCGACGCTCCGGGAACTGTTCGTCGATCAGGTCATCGGCATGATCTTTTCCGGGGAGCTCCGGGTCGGCGACCGGCTCCCGTCGGAGCGCGAGCTGTCCGAGCAGATGCACATCAGCCGCTCTATGGTGCACACCGGGCTTGAGGATCTCGAACGCATGGGCTTTGTGCGCATGGAGCCGCGCCGCGGCAACTACATCGAGGACTACGCCCGCCACGGCAATTTCGAGACGCTCATGGCGCTCGGAAAATACGGCGGCCAGTTCGACCATGCCATCGAGAGCTCCCTCGTCGAGACACGCGATGCGATCGAGGGCGGCGCCATGATCCGGCTCGGCGAGCGCGGCACGCCGGCCGATATCGATCAGCTTCGCGCCATCACGGAAAACCTGCGCGCGTCCGTCGCCGCGGGCGAGGGCATCGCCGCCTATGCGCAGTGGATGCGCAAGTTCGACACGACCATCACCGAGCTGAGCGGCAACCTCATCTTTCCGCTGCTCATGAACAGTCTTGCCTCCGTGAGCGGCGTGCTCTGGGAGCGCTGCGTGACTTTCTGGGGGCCGGAGACGGTCATCGAGCAGGAAACGCGCATCACGGCCATGCTCGCCGAGGGCCGCGGCCGCGACGCTGCGCTGTATATCGAGAATATCTATCATCACTACTGTGACGCCCACCCGAACGAGTAATCCCTTTTCACATCCTTCCAACCCCTTAAAAGGAGCCGCCCGGCAGCTTGGCTGTCGGGCGGCGCTGTGTTTGCACAGGATGTGCAGGCGCGTACCGAGCGGGAGCAGCGGGGGAGCTCGAGGGGGCAAGACCCGCCTCGAATGGGATGGCTTTGCCGGGATGCTTCCCGGCAAAAAGCGTAGCGCCGCCCGGCAGCTTGGCTGTCGGGCGGCGCTGTGTTTGCACAGGATGTGCAGGCGCGTACCGAGCGGGAGCAGCGGGGGAGCTCGAGGGGGCAAGACCCGCCTCGAATGGGATGGCTTTGCCGGGATGCTTCCCGGCAAAAAGCGTAGCGCCGCCCGGCAGCTTGGCTGTCGGGCGGCGCTGTTGTTTATTTGGCCTGTTCATTGGCTCCCTTGCGTAAAGGGAGCTGGCTCGGCGGCAGCCGAGACTGAGGGATTGTCGAAGCGGTATGTGCCCAAGCGGGCGTTTTGCTATCAGGATCGGTTCAGGTTGCCGAGATAACCGAGGATGTTGTCATTGATCTCGCCGGTGAGCGCCTGATTGTAGTTGCAGATGAACGTGCCGGCGATGAGGATCATCATCGCCTCGGCCTCGTGCATGCCGGCCTCCTCGCCGTAGATGCGGATGAGGCACTGCTCCATGAGCGTGCGCCAGGCGCGGAACTCCTCCTGCACGAGCCGGCCGATCTCCGGGTCGTAGCGCGCGAGGACATAGGTCTGGGTCGTGGCGTTCGGGCGCTGCTCGTGCGCCGGGGCGTTGGCCACGTAGTCCATGAAAGCGTTCATGTACGCGAGATTGGAGGCATAGTCCGCGCGGTCGTGCCCGGCGAACCATTGGCTGCATTTTTCGCTCATATATTCGCGCGTGTAGCGCACATATGCGAGGATGAGATCGTTTTTGCTCTCAAAGTAGTTAAGCAGCTTGGCATGGCTCATGCCCGCCTCGGCTGCAATGTCGCGCAGGGACACGTTCATCATGGGCTTGCGCTCGATGCAGCGCTGAAACGCCATGAGAATGTCCATGCGGATCTGCTCGCGGTCGACAATGATCGGCATTCTGGTCGCCTCCGGGTACTGGGATGCCCCGATTATACAGCGTTTTTTGACATCCGTCAAATGGCGGAGAAAATCTGTGCCACGCCTTGACAAGAATGTGGCAGCGTGCTATCTTTTTCCTGACCAGTTGGTAAATTACGAGAGGCGGTGACGATCATGACGGACGTGATCCTGCGCATTTCGGGCATGGACTGCGGCGCGTGTGCGGTGCGCATCGTGCGCGCACTGCGTGCTCTGCCGGGGCTGCGCGAGGTATCCGTGAGCGACACGGCCGGCAGCGCGCACCTGATCTATGATGATACGGTCACCGATCTTGCACAGATCGCCCGCTGTGTGCAGCGCGCGGGCTTTGCCGTGCCGGTCGAGACGGCGGAGCTGTCCTGCCCGGGCGCGGACGCCGGGGCGGAGGCGCGCCTGCGGGCGGTGTGCGGCGTGCGCAGTGTCACGCGCACGGGCGACAGCTTCACGGTCACGCTCTGGCCGGTCGGCGTGGATGCACATGTGCTCGTTTCCGCGCTCGGTTCCAATGCTGTGCTGACGGCGCAGCACGGCGGCGAGGAGGCGCAGCAGGGGCAGGCGCGGCAGCGGCTTTTGCGCCGTCTCGGGCTCGGCGTGCTGCTTACGGCGCCGTTGCTGTGGCGGCTGCCGGGGTATGTGCAGCTCGTGCTGGCGACGGCCGTGCTCTTTGCGGCCGGCGCCGCGCTCTGGCGCGGTGCATGGCGGGCGCTGCGCGGCGGTGGAGCCGCGCCGGAGACGGCCGGCCTGCTCGCGGCGGCCGTGCTGTATGGCGATGCGGTATTTGCCGTTTTTGCGGGGCAGCCGCCGCAGTTTGCGCCGCCGTGCGGGATCGTCTGCGCGCTGTTGGCCGGAAAATACGCAGCGGTGTCTGCGCGCGGGGCGCTTCAGAATCCCGCGCGGCGGCTCCGGCATCTGATCCCGCGCACGGCGACGGTCGTGCGCGGCGGCACGCAGACGCAGGTGGATGCCGACGCGCTCACCACGCGCGACACGGTGCTGCTCGCACCGGGAGAGCGCGTGCCGGTCGACGGGGTGGTGTGTTCCGGTGCCTGCACGGTCGATGCATCTGCCCTCGCGGGCGCGTCCCGGCCGGCGGAAAAGACGGTGGGGGACACGGTGCTTGCCGGCACGCTCAACCGTGCTGGCAGCGTGTTGGTCATGCCCACGGCGGTGGGCGAGGCGACGGTTTTGCAGCGGACGATCGCGGCCTTGCAGCGTGCGCAGACCGTGCGCACGCCAGCGCAAGCGCGGCTTGCGCGGTGGGCGGCGCGGTTCACCGTGCTGGACATTGTGCTGGCGGCCGGCGTCGGCGCCGTGTGGTTCTTTTTGCGGCAGCCGGGGGATCTTGCCCTCGCGCAGGCGCGCGCTTGCGGCGTGCTCGCCGCCGTGTGTCCCGGTGCGGCTGCACAGGCCGCGGGCGTCGCCGGGTTGGCCGGTATCGGCCGGGCAGCGGAGCGGGGAGTACTGCTCACGCGCGGCGCGGAGGTGTGTGCGCAGCAGACGGCGTGTACCGTGCGCCGGTGCTGCCGGTGGCTGCTGGCGTACCATATCGTGTGCATCCCGCTGGCTGCGTGCGGGGTGATCGCCCCGGCTATGGCGGCGGTGCTTGCGTGCGGAATGTCGGGCGCCGTGCTGCTGTATGCGCTGCGCGGAAAAGAAACGGAGGGGGCGCAAACATGACGACCACAGTTCTGGAGCTGCATGTGTCCGGCATGATCTGCCGGGCGTGTGAGGACGCCATCGCGGACGCGCTGCTGCACACGCGCGGCGTCGTCTCGGCACAGGCGCACTACTGGCGCGGCAGCGTGACGATCACGTATGACCCGGATATCGTCACGGAGGACACGCTGCGGCAGGTGCTCACAGATACCGGCTACCCGCCGAGCACGCACGGCATGGGCGGCATCGTGGTCGATGGGATCTGCCTTGTGCTCGTGGGTGTGCTCTACTGGGGGTTGCCGAAGCTGCTCATGCTTGTGAAAGTCCCGGCGCTGGCGGACAATGCCTCGCTCGGGCTCGTATTTCTCGTCGGCCTGCTCACGAGTACGCACTGCATCGGCATGTGCGGGGGCATCCTCCTCGCGCAGACGACGGATGCGCGCGGCGTGACCGGCCGCAGCAAGCGCGGGCTCATCGCTTCGGCCGCATATAACGGCGGGCGCGTCGTGTCGTACACGGCCGTCGGCGCTGCCTGCGGCGCGCTCGGCGCGGTCATCACCTATACGCCGGACATCAAGAGCATGGTCTTTACGATCGCGGGCGCGCTCGTGCTGCTCATCGGCCTGCGCATGGCGGGCATCCTGCCGGGGCTGCGCGGCGCCGAGACGGAGCTGCCCGGTGCGTGCAGCCTGAACGCGCGCACGCGCCGCCGCTTTGCCGGCCGGCCGCTCATCATCGGCCTGCTCACGGGCATCATGCCGTGCGGCGCGCTCAGCGCCATGTGGCTCTATGCCATGAGCAGCGGCAGTGCGCTGCGTGGCGCGCTCGTGATGCTGGTGTTCTCGCTCGGCACGGTACCACTGCTGTTTGCCTTTGGCGCGCTGCAGTCGTTTCTGCCGCGCGGCTGGATGAAGTACATCGTCAAGGGCAGCGCCGTGCTGGTCGTGACGCTGGGACTGTCGATGCTCGTCAAGGGCATCCGCCTCTTTGGAATGTAAGCAAAACCCGCACAGGACATTGTCCTGTGCGGGTTTATGTATGTGCGGGTTTTCACGTGCGCGGGTCAGTCCAGCTTCAGATCACCCTCGCGGATCCAGCCGAGGCGGCGGCACAGCAGGCCGATCGCCCAGCAGATCACGGCCGGGAGCACGAAGCAGACCATGACGAGCCCGATCCAGTCCATGGCGCCGGGCTGGATGGCAACGGCGCCGTTGGCGATGGCGGCCTCGCTCGGCGCGACCCAGCCGGTCCACACGCCGATGGGGCCGCACAGGCCGCATGTGCCCATGCCGGAGTTGACGGCCGCGCCGTTCATCTGGAGCTTGAACACGCACGTGGCGATCGGGCCCGTGATGGCCGACGTCACGATGGCGGGGATCCAGATCTTCGGGTTGCGCACGATGTTGCCCATCTGCAGCATGCTCGTGCCGAGTCCCTGGCTGACGAGGCCGCCCCAGCCGTTTTCACGGAAGCTCAGCACGGCGAAACCCACCATGTTTGCACAGCAGCCGGCTACGGCCGCGCCACCGGCAAGCCCCGTGAGCGAGAGCGCAGCACAAATGGCGGCCGACGAGATCGGCAGCGTGAGCGCGATGCCCACGATGACCGACACGAGAATGCCCATGACGAACGGCTGCTGCTCGGTCGCCCACATGATGAGCGTGCCGACCCAGTTGGCGCCTTTGCCGATGGGTGCGGCGACGAGCATGGCCAGCCCGATGCCGACAAGGATCGTGACGATGGGCGTGACGAGAATGTCCACTTTGGTCTCCTTGCTCACGGCTTTGCCGAATTCGGCCGCGACGATCGCCGTCACGAGCACGGCCAGTGGGCCGCCCGCGCCGCCCATGGCATTGGTCGCATAGCCGACCGGCACGAGCGAGAAGAGCACCATTGCCGGCGCGTGCAGCGCGTAGCCGATGGCCACCGCCATCGCCGGGCCGACCATCAGCGAGGCGCACCCGCCGATCGTGTAGCCGACCGCGGCGTCGCCCTTGCCGAGGGTGAAGATGATCGCGTTGAGAAAACCGATGTGGAACTGCTGGCCGAGCGTGTTCAGGATTGTGCCGATCAGCAGCGAGCAGAACAGACCCTGTGCCATCGCGCCGAGCGCGTCGATGCCGTAGCGCCGCAGAGAGATCTCAATATCCTTTCGCTTCAGAAAGTCCCGGAACCGCTGCATAGTGAAGTCCTCCAAAAACAAGTATGCTTTACATGTGTCATGACACCTGCAAAGCATACTATAAAGACTTCCTCTGTACTTGTCAACTAAATTAAACTTCTGTCAATCGTCCAGCAGCAGGCCGGCCGCTTTCAGTGCGGCGCAGGCGCGGTCGTAGGCGGCGGCGTCCGGGCAGCGCAGCGTGTGCAGATGGATGCCGCCGGTGAGCATGCTCAGCGGGGCGGCATCGTGTGCCTGCACGCGCGCGAGAAACTGCTCGACATCGTAGCGGCTGCTGATCTGGAGCTGGCCGGTGAGCTGGCCGTAGACCGGGTGCTCGACGATGACGTCCAGCACGGTGCAGCCGTTGTCGACGAGGATGTCGAGCTCCTGTCCGGTCTGCGCGAGCGTGTGGCGGCAGGCGATCGTGCGTGTGATGCCGTCCGTTTCCTTCGGCAGCACATAGCCGCGCGGGGTGGCGGAGATCTCGGCGCCGCCGGCGCGCAAGAGCGCAATGTCACCCACGATGATCTGCCGGCTGACATTCAGTTCGCTGGCGAGCGCCGATGCGCTCACGGGGCGGTCAGCCGCCCGGAGACGGCCGAGAATGGCCTGACGGCGAGAAGCGGCTTCCACGGCTCAGCCCTGCGACTTTCCGCCGGCGTTGAGCAGATCGAGTTTGATCTTCAGCAGTTTTTCCGACAGGTCGACGTAGTAGTTGTGCGGGTAGTCAAAGCGCAGTACCTCCGGCCAGAGCGTGGCGAGCTGGCTGGCGCAGTAGGCGCGGATGTCGTTGAGCGCGGGCTTTTGATACACGAGCTTGCCGCCGCGGAAAATGGGCACGAGCAGCTCGCGTGCCGTGAAGTCGGTGAGCACTTTCTTCTTCCACGTCGCGTCCGGGTCGCAGATCTCGAGCGGCTGCGTGTCGTCGACGACCTCGTCGTGCAGGCAGATGTAGTCCGCCTCGGCCATGCCGGAGTCTTTGCTGTAAAAACGGTAGACCTTTTTGAAGTGGGGGTTCGTGATCTTGCCGACGTTTTCGCTGATCTTGATCTTCGGGATGATGTTGCCGTCCTTGTCCTCGATGGCCGCGAGCTTGTACACGCCGCCGAACACCGGCTCGCTGCGCGCGGTAATGAGCCGTTCGCCGACGCCGAAGCTGTCGATCTGCGCGCCCTGGCGCAGCAGCCCCGCGATCAGCCGCTCGTCGAGCGCGTTGGACACGGTGATCTTGCAGTCCGGCCAGCCGGCGTCGTCGAGCATTTTGCGCGCCTTTTTCGTCAGATAGGCGATGTCGCCGGAGTCAAAGCGGATGCCGCAGTGCGTGATGCCCTTTGGCCGCAGCACCTCGTTGAACGCACGGATGGCGTTCGGCACGCCAGACTGCAGGCTGTTGTAGGTGTCGACGAGCAGGGTGGCGTTGTCGGGATACGTCTCACAGTAGGCGCGGAAGGCGTCGAGCTCGGAGTCGAACATCTGCACCCAGGAGTGCGCCATCGTGCCGCCGGCGTACACGCCGTACATTTCGTCCGAGATCGTGCAGGCGGTGCCGGCGCAGCCGCCGATGTAGGCAGCGCGCGCGCCGAGGATCGCCCCGTCAGCACCCTGTGCGCGGCGGGAGCCGAATTCGAGCACCGTGCGCCCCTGTGCCGCGCGGCAGATGCGGCTGGCCTTCGTGGCGATCAGACTCTGGTGGTTGATCTGCAGCAGCAGATACGTCTCCACGAGCTGCGCCTGAATGGCGGGTGCGCGCACCGTGATGAGCGGCTCGCGCGGGAACACGGGCGTGCCCTCCGGCACGGCCCAGATGTCACCGGTGAACTGAAAGTGCTTCAGATAGTCCAGAAATGCCTCGCTGAACAGCTTCCGGCTGCGCAGATAGGCAATGTCCTCGTCGGTGAAGTGCAGGTTTTCGATGTAGTCGATGATCTGCTCAAGACCGGCTGCAATGGCGTAGCCGCCGTCGTCCGGCACGCTGCGGAAAAACACATCAAAATACGTGATGCGATCCTGCATGCCGTGTTCCAGATACCCGTTGCCCATCGTCAGCTCATAGAAGTCGCAGAGCATGGTCATGTTCAGTGCTTTGTTGGGGTCCATTGACCTCGCCTCCTGAAAGGGTCTGCATGGATGCAGACAATTCAAATATATTCCCATTTATTATAACGATTGTCGCCCGGTAAAGCAACGATTATAAAATTAACAAGGGAAACGCGCAAAAAACCAATTCGTGCCGTTGACATCAAAAAACGGCCGTTGTATCTTTATGAGGTAACATGAAACAGGAGGACAAACCACCATGTCTTTGACACCGGAACGCACGGCCGAGCTCCAGGAGCTTTGCCGTCAGTATCGGATCGACGTACTCACCGCCATCCACGGCGCGCAGTCCGGCCACCCGGGCGGCAGCCTGTCCGTTTGTGAGATCCTCACGCTGCTGTATCAGCAGCGCATGCATGTCGATGCCGCGCACCCCGACGACCCGAACCGTGACCGCCTTGTGCTCTGCAAGGGTCACGCCGCGCCCATGCTCTACCGCAACCTGATCGGCAAGGGCTTCCTGCCCGCCGAGAGCATGAACACCCTGCGCCAGACCGGCAGCCCCCTGCAGGGACACCCGTGCATGCGCACGCCGGGCGTGGACATGCCGTCCGGCCCGCTGGGCATCGGCCTCGCCGCGGCGCAGGGCATCGCCCTCGGCCTGAAGCTGAACCATTCCGATGCGCGCGTGTACGCTGTGCTCGGCGACGGCGAGCTCGATGAGGGCGCCGTCTGGGAGGCGGCCGCCTCGGCCGTGAAGTTTGGCCTCGACAACCTCACCGCCATCGTCGACTGGAACAAGGTGCAGCTCGACGGCACGACCGACGAGATCATGCCGCTGCACGATCTGCCGGGCAAGTGGAAGGCCTTCGGCTGGAACGTGCTGCGCTGCGACGGGCATGATCTTGCGGCGCTGGATGCGGCGCTCGACGCCGCCGTCGCCTGCAAGGGCGTGCCGACCGTGATCCTGGCCGACACGATCAAGGGCAAGGGCGTTTCCTTCATGGAGGGCAAGGCCGCCTGGCACGGCAAGGCCATTCCGGACGCGGAATTCGCACAGGCAATGCAGGAACTGGGAGGTAACGTCTGATGGGAAAATCCATTCGTGAAGTTTACGGCACCGTGCTCGCCGAGCTCGGCGACACCAATGAGAACATCGTCGTGCTCGATGCCGACCTGTCCGGTTCCACCAAGAGCGGCATCTTCGGCAAGGCGCACCCCGAGCGCCACTTCAACATGGGCATTGCCGAGTCCGACATGGTTGCCACGGCGGCGGGGCTTGCAACGACCGGCAAGATCCCATTCGTGAACACGTTCACCGTCTTCCTGACGACGCTGGGTCTCATCTCCGCGCGCGCGCAGGTGTGCTACGGCAACCTGAATGTAAAGTTCGGCGGCGCCTACTGCGGCATGTCCGACGCGCTCGACGGCGCGACGCACCACGCCACCGAGGACATCGCCGTCATGCGTTCGCTGCCGAATATGACCGTGCTCGTCCCGTCGGACGCTGCCAGCACCCGCTGGGCGACAAAGTACGCCGTCGATACCTATGGGCCGATGTACCTGCGCCTGTCGCGCGACGTGTACCCGGATCTGTACGATGAGAATACAAAATTTACGTGCGGCAAGGGCGCCGTCGTGCGCGACGGCACGGACGTGACCGTCATTGCATGCGGCCTGCTCGTGCACAAGGCGCTCGAGGCAGCCGAGCAGATGGCCGCGCGCGGTGTGTCCGTGCGCGTGGTGGACATGTACTCCATCAAGCCCATTGACCGCGAGCTCATCCTGCGCTGCGCGCAGGAGACCGGCGCCATCGTCACCGCCGAGGAGCATAACATCTACGGCGGCCTCGGCGGCGCCGTGGCCGAAGTGCTCGCCTGGGGCGGTGCGGCCGCACCGACGGAGTTTGTCGGCATTCCCGACACGTTCACCGAGTCCGGCAAGTACACGGAGCTGCTCGCCAAGTACGGCGTGGACGCGGCCGGTGTCGTGCGCGGCATCGAGCGCGTGCTCGCGCGCAAGCACTGAGTTTTGCACAGCCAAACCGGCAGGTGGTCCACCTGCCGGTTTTTTCGGAGGAAGATCATGCAGCGATTTTTTGCCCCCGGCCGCACGGAGCTGGCCGGGAATCATACCGATCATCAGCTTGGCCGCGTGCTGGCGGCGTCTGTGGACGTGGGCATCACCGCGCGCGCGACACGCCGGCGCGACCGCCGCGTGTGCATCCACTCAAAGGGCTTCCGGCCGTTCGCCGTCTCGCTCGATGACCTGGCCGTTGACCCGCGCGCCTATGGCAAGCCGTGGGCGCTCGTGCGCGGCATGGCGGCAGCCATTCTGGACGCCGGCGGGGAGATCGGCGGCTTTGAGGCATGGGCGTCCTCCGCGCTCAAGCCGGGCGGCGGCCTGTCGTCCTCGGCCGCGTTTGAGATCCTGATCGGCCGCATCTTCAACGCGCTCTACAACGGCGGTGCGTTCTTGCCCGAGCAGCTCGCGCGCTTTGGCCAGCAGGCGGAAAACCGCCACTTCGGCAAGCCGTCCGGGCTCATGGATCAGCTTGCCTGCGCGCTCGACGGCGCAGTGTATATCGACTTTTCCACCGGGGAGATCGCCCCGGTCGCGGCGCCGTTTGCCGAAATGGGGCTTACACTGAGCCTGACGGACACCGGCGGCAGCCACGCGGGGCTGACCGCGGCGTATGCCGCGCTCCCCGCGGATATGCGCCGTGTGGCGCAGCGCTTCGGCGCCGAGACGCTCTCGCAGGTTGACCCCGCGGACTTTTTCGCCCACCGGCAGCCCGGCCTTGCCGACGACCGTGCGGCGCACTTTTTCGAGGAGAACGCGCGCGTGCCGCAAATGCGCGATGCGCTCGTGCGCCGGGACGCTGCGGCGTACCTGCGCCTGATGAACGCCTCCGGCCGCTCGTCGGAGCGGCTGCTGCGCAACATCCGCGCCCCCGGCGGGGACGACCGGCTCGCGCGCGGCCTGGCCCGCGCGGCCGAGCTGCTCGACGGCGTGGGCGCGTGGCGCGTGCACGGCGGCGGCTTTGCCGGGTGCGTGCAGGCGCTCGTGCCGAATGCTGCCTTCCCCGCCTACCGGCGGGGGATGGAGGCAAGTTTCGGCGCCGGCACCTGCCGCGCGCTGAGCATCACAAGTGCAAAATGAGCAAAAAAGCCCGCTTCCGGCCGGAAGCGGGCTTTGTCTTGTCTTTTATTTGAGCCGGATGCTCAGCAGCACGGGGTTGTGGTCGGAGAAGCGGAAGCCGTCGTCCTGCGTCTGCACGCCGGTCAGCTCCACGTTCGGCGAGAGGATGAAGCCGTCGATGACATAGTGCTGCGTGGCGTCGCTCTCGGCGTCGTAGGGCTGATTGTCGAGACGGCAGGTCGGCGTGGACGTGTCATAGGCAAAGTGCCAGCCGTCGGGCAGCATGCTGTCGTCGAGCGTGCCGGGTGTCCAGAGATCGGCGTTCTTGATCGGGTACTTGTCCAGCCCGCCGGGGAACGTCTGGTTGAAGTCGCCGCCGGCAATGACGTAGTTGCCCTTGGCGTATTCCTGCTCGAGGAACGACTTGAGCGCCGCCGTCTGCGCGGCCTTGCCCTCACCGTCGTCATAGGCTTCCAGGTGGAGGTTGACGAGTACGAGCTGCACGTCCGTGCCCTCGAGGTCGATATACACCGGCATCAGACAGCGCTTGAGGTTGGCCACCGACACCGGCCACTTAAACGGGATTGGCAGGGCGATGCGTTCGGCCGCGGCGATCGGTGCGGCCGAGAGCGTCATGAGGCCGGAACTCACCTTGCCGATCGGCGGGATGGGGTAGGGCACGAAAGCACATTTATAGTTGCGCGCGTGTGCGCTGTCCAGTCCGGTCTCGGTGCGCATGCGTTCGGCCTCTTCTATGCCGTAGGAGCGGGTCGAGGGGTCGGCTTCGATCTCCTGCAGGAACGTGAAGTCCGCACCCAGCTCCTTCACGGTTGCGACGATGCCGTCCATGTTCTTTTCCACAATGGCTTTGCTCGGCGCGCGCACCTGCTTGCCGCCGTCCATGAAAAAGTCGGACTCCTCGCCCAGACCGGCGTAGCCGACGTTCCACGTCAGGATGGACACATCGTCGCCCGGGGCGAAGGCGGCGGTGCTGTTCTCGCCGTGTGTCACAACGGCGGTCTCGGTTTTCACATTGAGCTGTGTGGCGGTCAGCCAGATGAGCAGCGCGGCGACCAGACCGACGAGCACGGCCAGAATGATGCGTATGATCTTGAGCGGTTTTTTCATGGGGCAGTTCCCTCCTTGGGGGCAGTGTACCACAATCTGCCGTGCCATGCAAACACAATCTTGACGCGCTTTTTACCCAAGCCTTACCGATTGAGCAGCCAGATGCCGAGGTTCAGATACGCCGCGAACAGCAGCCAGAGTAGATACGGCGCGCACAGCCAGGCGGCCGTGCGGCTGCGGCGGGCAAAGTCGCCGATCATGAACAGCACCAGCACGATCAGCCCCACGAGCCAGAAAAACGCCGGACCGTGTGCCTTGAGCAGGAAAAACAGCACCGGCCACAGGCCGTTGACGGCGAGCTGGATGCTCCACAGGGCAGTCGCCTCCTTGCGTGCGCGGCCGGTGCTGCTGCGCCAGACGAGCCCCATGGCGATACCCATGAGCAGGTACAAAATCGTCCACGCGACCGGAAACAGCCAGTCCGGCGGCGAAGCAGGCGGCTTTATCAGCAGGTCAAAGTCGGCCATGCCCGCGCGCGTTGCAAAGCTCGACGCGCCGCCGACGGCCAGCGCGATCGCGCTGAAGGCAACGTAGGGGCGGATGCGCTTCCATTTGTTCAAAATGCATCACCTCGGGGAATATCGGGATGCTTTAGTTTATGCCGTGCTACTTGTAAAATGCACGCAATTCGTGTTAAACTGGTCAGGCTATCATGATCCAAACGGAGGTTCCCGATATGAATTACGAACATTTGATGCAGGCCGACCCGGAGCTGTACGCCTCCATGGCGCGGGAGCTGGGGCGCCAGCGCGACCACCTGGAGCTGATCGCGTCCGAAAATTTCACGAGTCAGGCCGTGATGGAGGCCGTCGGCAGCCACCTGACGAACAAGTACGCCGAGGGCTATCCCGGCGCGCGTTATTACGGCGGCTGCGACTATGTCGACGAGGTCGAGCGTCTGGCGATCGACCGCGTGACGCGGCTCTTCGGTGCCGAGCACGCCAACGTCCAGCCGCACTCCGGCTCGCAGGCGAACATGGCCGTGTACGCGGCGCTGCTGCAGCCGGGCGACCGCATCCTCGGCATGAACCTCTCCCACGGCGGGCACCTGACGCACGGCAGCAAGGCGTCTTTGTCCGGGAAATATTTTGAGGCGCATTTTTACGGCGTCGACCCCGAGACCGAGACCATTGACTACGATGCGCTCGCGCGCGTGGCCGAGGAGGTGCGGCCGAAGCTCATCATCGCCGGGGCGAGCGCCTATCCGCGCGTGATCGACTTTGCGCGCTTTCGCCAGGTGGCCGATTCCGTCGGCGCGTACCTGATGGTCGACATGGCGCACATCGGCGGCCTTGTCGCCGCGGGTGTGCACCCGAGCCCGGTGCCGTATGCCGACGTCGTCACCTGCACGACGCACAAGACTCTGCGCGGCCCGCGCGGCGCGATCATCCTCTGCCGCGATGAGCTGGCCAAAAAGATCGACAGCGCCGTTTTCCCCGGCACGCAGGGCGGCCCGCTCATGCACGTCATCGCCGGTAAGGCGGTCTGCTTCGGCGAGGCGCTGCAGCCGGCCTTCCGCACCTATCAGCAGCAGGTGGTCAAAAATGCCGCGGTGCTCGCGGAAACGCTGCGGCAGGGCGGCGTGCGCCTCGTCTCCGGCGGCACGGACAACCACCTCATGCTGGCCGATGTCTTCAGCCGCGGCCGCACCGGCGCGCAGATGCAGGATCTGCTTGATGCGGCGAACATCACCGCCAATAAGAACACCATCCCGTTCGATACGCAGTCTGTGCGCGTCACGAGCGGCGTGCGTCTCGGCACGCCCGCCGTCACGACCCGCGGCATGGGCGAGGCAGAGATGCGCACGATCGGCGCGCTCATCTGCCGCCTGATCGACGAGGGCGAGGCCGCCGTGCCCGCCGTGCGCGCGCAGGTGCTCGACCTGTGTGCGCGCTTCCCGCTCTATCCGGATCTGCAGATGTAATGTCCAAACGGCAAAACCGCGCTCCCATACTTTTGGGAGCGCGGTTTTTCTTATGGCTTGCACGCGCCGCAGGGCGGATAGCCCGCGGCCTGCGCCTGCGCGGCGCTGTCAAACGTGACGAGATTTTCGTCCTTGATCTTGGCGGCATACGTGCACGACGGCCGGTGATATTTTTTCGCTTTGCGGCTGGCGACATAGACCGATTCCACCGTGTCTGGTGTCTGTGCCGGTTCCGGTGCGGGCGTGGGGATCGGCGTTTCGGCCGCGGGTGTGGATGCGGCCGCGGGGGCGCTGCGTTCGGTCGTGATGACGACGGCCTGCGCCGGCGTCTGCGCCGCGCACACGGCGGTTACGCCCGTGTACCCCACGGTGACGGCGAGCACGAGCACCAGCTCCACGAACCACCAGGTCTTCCACAGCCGTGCCGCGCGCGGGGCATATTGCAGCGCAAACAGCAGCACGGCCGCCTCCAGCGCCGCGAGCCCCCAGCCGGTCAGTCCGCAGGCCAGCAGGACGATGCACCCGATCATACACGCGCTGCCAAGCAGCACTTTCCAGACACGGCTCCACGGTGAACGCATCCTGATCTTCCTCCTCTTTGCGGAAAATGCGGATTTTCTTTCCTGCGTTTTCTCTCTATAAATTGTTTATTTTATCTGTTTCCGAAAAAAAATCAAGTACTAAATGAAAAAAGTCTTACCTTTTCGCAAAAAATGTGCTAAACTATCCACAAGGGGGCAGGGTTGCGGCCGCAGTGCGGCTGCAATGCCGCCCGATTTGTTTGTTTTTTGTTTTGTTTGGCTGAGGAAGGATATTCAGATGTACGAAATTGGTCAGTTGATCGTGTATGGCAACGAGGGTGTCTGCCGCGTGGAGGAGATCGGCACACCGAAGATCTCCGGTGTGGATAAGCACCGGGACTACTATACGCTCGCGCCCATTTACCGGGAGGGCAAGGTGTTCACGCCCGTGGACAGCAAGGTGTTCATGCGCCCGGTGATCACGCGCGAGGAGGCGCTCGCGCTCATTGACCGTATTCCGCAGATGACCGCGCAGATCTATGAAAATTCCAATCTCCGCTTTCTCAATGAGCACTACCAGCAGTGCATCCAGAACTACACCTGCGCAGATCTTCTGCAGCTCATCAAAGACGTGCGCGCCAAGCGCCGCCGGATGATCGAGCGCGGCAAGAAGCTCGGCCTCGTCGACGAGCGCTATATGAAGCGCGCCGAGGAGATGCTCCACGGGGAGCTCGCCGTGGCGCTGGGCGTGACGCGCGAGCAGGTGCCGCAGCTCATCGCCGATGCGCTCGCGGACGCGGGCGAACCGGAAGCGGCGCTTGCCTGAAGAAAAACCCGAGATCCCGCCGGACGGAGCGTCCGGCGGGATTTTTGCATTCAGGCCTTGACAGATGGGCAAACTGCGTGTATGCTACGGTTTTGAATTCGGGATTCATTCCCGATTTGGAGGCGAAACCATGCGAAATGCTTATCACACGCAGCAGCGCTGTACGCTGCTGGCGTTTTTGACGGCGCACGCGGACGCGCAGTTTACGGTCGAGCAGCTCCTCGCGGCCATGGGCGACGAGGCGCCCGGCCGCAGCACGGTCTACCGCACGCTTGACCGCCTGGTCGAGGAGGGGGTCGTGCGCCGCTTTGCGCCCGAGAGCGGGGGCAGCGCGGCCTATCAGGCCATGGATCCTGGCCACTGTGATGCGCACCTGCATCTCAAGTGCGTCGACTGCGGGCGGCTGATCCATCTCGATGAGGGCGTGTCCGACGCGCTGCAGTCCGATCTGCTGCGCGCGGCGGGCTTCACGGTCGACGGCCGCAGCACGACGATCTATGGCACCTGTGCCGCCTGCGGCAGAAAGCGTGGCGGCCATGCGTAAGACCCTGTGTGTATTGCTGGCGGCGGTGCTGGCCGTGTCGGCGTTTTCGGGCTGCACCGTGCAGAAAAATCCCGATGCGGACGACGGCAGGCTCCACGTCGTCACGACGATCTTTGCGCCCTATGACTTTGCCCGTCAGGTCGGCGGGGACGATGTGTCGGTCACGATGCTGCTGCGTCCTGGCTGCGAGGTGCACGCCTATGAGCCGACGCCGAAGGACATCATCGCTATCCGCAATGCCGATGTGTTCGTCTATGTCGGCGGCGAATCGGACGCGTGGGTCAAGACCGTGCTCGATGGCATCGACAACCCGAACCTGCGCGTCGTGACGCTTATGGACTGTGTGGAGCTGCTCGACGAGGAGACCGTTGCGGGCATGCAGACGGAAAAGCACGACCACGACGATGCCGGCACCGAGCCGGACGAGCACGTCTGGACGTCCCCGCGCAATGCGGCGCGCATCTGCCAGAAACTTGCCGATACCTTCGCTGCGGCGGACAGTGCGCACGCGGCGGACTACGCGCAGCGGTGCGGTGCCTATGTGGAGCAATTAGACCAACTGGACGCGGAATTTCAGGACGTGGTGGCGCACGCGGCACGAAAAACGGTTGTTTTTGCGGATCGTTTCCCACTGCGGTATTTTGCGGACGCCTATGGCCTGAACTACTACGCGGCCTATCCCGGCTGCGCGGACGCGGCCGAGTCGTCGGCGGCGACGGTGGCGTTTCTGATCGACAAGGTGCGTGACGAGCACATCCCGGTCGTGTTCACGATCGAGCTTTCCAACGGCAAGCTCGCCGACACGATCTGCGAGGCCACGGGCGCGAAAAAACTGGAGTTTGCGACCTGTCACAACGTGACGGCGCAGGCATTTGCAAACGGCGCGACGTATCTGCAGCTCATGGAGCGCAACGTGCAGGCGCTGCGGGAGGCATTGAATTAATTATGGCACTCATTACCTGTGAACACGTCTGCCTCGGCTACGACGGGCAGACGGTGCTGCGCGACGTGAACTTCACGGTCTCGCGCGGCGATCTTTTGTGCGTGGTCGGAGAAAACGGCTCCGGCAAGTCCACGCTCATCAAGGGGCTGCTTGGCCTCAAGGCGCCGGAGCAGGGCAGCATCACGCTCGGCGACGGGCTCGTGCGCAATGAGATCGGCTATCTGCCGCAGCAGACGCAGCTCCAGCGCGACTTTCCCGCGAGCGTGGCGGAGGTCGTGCGCTCGGGCTGCATCAACCAGATGCACGGCCGCCCGTTTTATTCACGGGCCGACCGCGCCCGCGCGCAGGAGAATATGGAGCGCATGGGCATCGAGGATCTGGCGCACCACAGCTATCAGGCGCTCTCCGGCGGCCAGCAGCAGCGCGTGCTGCTCGCGCGCGCCCTGTGCGCAACGCGCACGCTCCTGCTGCTCGACGAACCGGTCACGGGGCTTGACCCGGTGGCGACGGGGGAGCTGTATAACCTCATCAAGCTCGTGAACCTCTGCAGCGGCATCACGGTCATCATGGTCACGCACGACATCGACGCCGCCCTGCGCTATGCCACGCACGTGCTGCATCTGGGGCACCAGCAGCTCTTTTTCGGCACGGCGGCGGAATATAAACAGAGCGACGCGGCGCGCCGGTTCCTGGGAGGGCGGAAGCTATGAAAGTCATCGTTGAAATGCTGTCGTATCCGTTTCTTGTGCGCGCGCTCGTGGTGGGCGTGCTCGTGTCGCTGTGCGCGTCCCTGCTCGGCGTGTCGCTCGTGCTCAAGCGCTATTCCATGATCGGCGACGGGCTGAGCCACGTCGGCTTCGGCGCGCTGGCGATCGCCACGGCGCTCAATCTCGCGCCGCTGGCCGTGGCGGTGCCGGTCGTGGTCGTGGCGGCGTTTTTGCTGCTGCGCCTGTCGCAAAACGGCAAGCTCAAGGGCGACGCCGCGATTGCCCTGCTCTCGAGCAGTGCGCTGGCCATCGGCGTGATGACGGTGTCTGTCACGAGCGGCATGAACACCGATGTGAACAACTACATGTTTGGCAGCATCCTGTCGCTGTCGTCAGCCGATCTGCGCCTGAGCCTGATCCTGTCGGCGGCGGTGCTGGCGCTGTTCGTGCTGTGCTATCCGCGCATTTTCGCCGTCACGTTCGATGAGACGTTCTCGCGCGCGACCGGCGTGCACACGCAGGCGTACAACATGCTCCTCGCGGTGCTCACGGCGGTCACGATCGTGCTGGGTATGCGCATGATGGGCGCGCTGCTCATCTCGAGCCTCATCATCTTCCCGGCGCTGACGGCCATGCGCGTGTTCGGCACGTTTCGCTCGGTCACGATCTGCGCGGCCGTGGTATCGGTGGTGAATTTCCTGTTCGGCATGGTGCTGTCCTACGTACTTGAGACGCCGTCCGGCGCGAGCGTCGTGGTGGTTGACCTCGTGGTGTTCCTGCTTTTTTGCGGCGTGCAGCGCATTCGTTGCCGCGTGAAAAAATAATGCCCGCGGCTTGCTGATGGCGGCGTGACTTCCGGTCACGCCGCCATTTGTTCTTTATAAAAAAGCCTCCCGGCCGGAGCCGGGAGGCTGTGGGAGATCGCTTTACAGTGCGCACAGCACCGTGCACGTCTGCTCGCGGGTGGCGGTGGCATACGGCTGGAAGCTGCCGCCGGGCATGCCGCCAAAGACGCCCGCGCGGTGCAGCGCCTGCACGGCCGGCAGGGCGTAGCCGGCGATGGTATCCTCGTCCGTGAACGGGG
>ERZ827104.245-NODE-245-length-62717-cov-6.523411_pt1 | contig 62717 bp, 61 predicted proteins | sample MGYA00519781_ERZ827104 | MGnify/ENA primary metagenome ERZ827104 (study PRJEB31778, sample SAMEA3449257) | human gut metagenome | biome: human gut; feature: human-associated habitat; material: faeces | place: United Kingdom | collected 2010/2012 ...
GATAACGGCGGCGGCAATGGCGGCGGCGATAACGGCGGCGGCAATGGCGGCGGCGGCGACAACGGCGGCGGCGACAACGGTACCGACCCCGACAACCCGGGCGGCAACGGTCCTGACGGAAACGGCCCGAACGGCAACACCCCCGATGGCGGCAACCCGGGCGGTAACAATCCCGACGGCAGCAAGTCGAACACCCCCAAGACCAGCGACACACGTCTGATCTGGCTCGTCATTGCGCTGGCAGTAATCTTCGTGGCGACCTTCGCTGCGACCTACTACAACCGCAGGAAGAGCAAGCACCACGGCGCCTGATCTTCACTCTCATGCAGTTAAAATGGGCAGCGTCAAATGACACTGCCCATTTTCTTATCAGGAGTTTTGTATGAAAAAAACCGTTCTCATCGTCATCCGCGTCATCTGCATCGTCGGCTTTCTGGTATGCGCCGGCGTGCTCGGCTGGTACTGGCACAGTGACCGCAGCGACCGCGCTGTCGCAGAGGCGCTCGCCGCCGCGCATGACGCAGCCAGTGCGGAGGCCATGGAGCAGGTGCGTGCAGTTGCCGCCGACAATGCGGATACGATCGGCTGGCTGCGGATCGACGGCACCAACATCAACAACGTCGTCATGTTTGCCCCCGACACGCCGGGCAAGTACCTGCACATGGACTTCTACGGCAAGTGGTCGTACCGCGGCACGCTGTATGTCGCCGAAAACTGCGATGTGCGCACGGCGGACAACATCCTCATCTACGGGCACCACATGAAAGACGGCAGCATGTTCGGCTCCCTGATCTCCTACAAGGATGCGGCATTTCGCGCTGCGCACCCGATCGTGCAGTTTGACACGCTCTACGCCTCCCATTCGTATGAGGTCGTGGCCGCGATCGAAACGGAAATCCCCGCTGAGGGCTCTGACGCCTTTCGATATTATGACTGCGTCGGCACGGACGCGCAGCAGTTTGCGCAGTATTGCGCATTCATTGAAGAAAACCGCTGCTACGACACCGGCATCACCATCAAGCCCGGTGACCGGCTGCTGACGCTGTCCACCTGTGCATACCACACTGCAAACGGCCGCTTTCTGGTCGTGGCGCGGCAGATCGACTGAACGGGATCCAGTCCCTTATGCAGCAAAAACCCGCCATCCGTTCGGATGGCGGGTTTTTTGATACAGTCTTACAGGGCAGCCTTCGCCTGCTCGCACAGAGCGGTGAACGCAGCGGGATCATGGATCGCAGTCTCGGAGAGCATCTTGCGGTTCATGTCGATGCCGGCCAGCTTCAGGCCGTGCATAAAGGTGGAGTAATTCATGCCGTTGGCCTTGCAGCCGGCGCTGATACGGGTGATCCAGAGCTGACGGAAGTCTCTCTTCTTCTGCTTGCGGCCGACGTAAGCATAGCGGCCGGACTTCATCATCTGCTGGTTGGCCATCTTGTAGTGGCGGGACTTGTTGCCCCAGTAGCCCTTCGCGAGGCCGAGGATCTTTTTTCTATGTTTGCGCGTCATCATCGCGCCTTTGACTCTTGCCATTGTTGTTTCCTCCTATCGTGCGGTCAATCCTTATTTATAAGGAATCATTTTTCTGATGGTCGCTTCGGTAGTCGCATCCGCATAAGTGGTGGAACGCAGACGACGGCAGCGCTTGGTATCCTTCTTGGTAAGAATGTGGCTCTTGAACGCGTGGGCACGCTTGACCTTGCCGTTCTTGGTGAGATTGAATCTCTTCTTCGCGCCACTGTGAGATTTCAGTTTGGGCATTGTATTTTCTCCTTCCTTGGTTTGCTTACTTCTTATTGTTGGTGTTCTGCGGCTTCGGCGACAGGAACATGGACATATTGCGTCCCTCCAGCTTGGGCTGCTTGTCGAGGTTGGCAATGTCCGCGCACTTGGCGGCAAAGTCACGCAGGAGCTGTTCACCGATATTGGTGTGCGCCATTTCACGGCCGCGGAAGCGGATCGTCACCTTCAGGCGGTCGCCGCCCTGCAGGAACTTCTGGCCGTTTTTCAGCTTGGTATTGAAGTCGTTCTCGCCGATGCCGGGCGACATGCGGATCTCCTTGACTTCAATGACGTGCTGATTCTTTCTGGCTTCCTTCTCACGCTTGGCCTGCTCGAAACGGTACTTGCCGTAGTCCATGATCTTGCAGACCGGCGGATTGGAACCCGGAGCGATCTTCACGAGGTCGAGGTCCTTTCCCTCAGCGATCTCCAGCGCAGCGGCCGAGGACATGATGCCGAGCTGAGCGCCGTCAGCGCCGATGACGCGGACTTCCTTATCGCGGATCTCTTCGTTGATCTGATAGTTTGCAGTTGCGATACGAACACACCTCCATTGGTTGCATCGGGAGCGATGGCTCCGAGAACAAAAAAGCACGGATGCAAGACACATCCGCGCGCATAAAACACACATAACTCCCGAACGGGAGCGGGTTTTATTGACCGCGGACCGCCTTTGCGGCCGGGTGAGGCTGCCCAGAGGGCGCCCACTTTGTTGTCAGCTTTTATACTATACCAGTCCCGGCACAGTCTGTCAAGGATTTTTTGCGCCGGAGCTTAAAATGCGGACTGAATTCTGCCGCGCGGGGACATACTCCCCCACGGAGGCGAAACAAATTCATGAAAGTGCTCGAATACGGCGGTGTGTTCACCGCCGGCGGACTGGGCTACGGCGGGCTGGAGCTGCTCTGGCGCGGCCGGACGCACTGGTCAATGCTGCTGTGCGGCGGCATGTGCGCCGTGCTGATCTATCTGATCGCGGGGCGCGAGCGCACCGTGCTCTGGCGGCGCTGGATCCTGTGCGCAGCCGCGATCACGACAGTGGAGTATTTCACCGGCGTGATCGTCAACCTGCGCCTGGGCTGGAACGTCTGGAACTACGCAGACCGGCCGCTCAATGTCCTCGGGCAGATCTGCCCGCTGTATACCCTGTTCTGGTTCGGGCTCTCCATCCCCGGCGTGTGGCTGGGGCGGACGCTGCGGCAAAAGCTCGCCGTCCGGCAGACTCAGTAAGTGCTGTCGTGCTGTTCCGACGCTTCCGGCTCCGACTGCTCTGGCTGCTGCGGTGCAGCCGCCGCCTCGGCGGCCTGCTGCTCCTGCGCCATGGCGATCTTCACGATGCGGCTGGTGCCGAGCCGATCGGCGCCGAGGCGGATAAACTCCTCCGCGTCGGCCAGGCTTGCGATGCCTCCGGCGGCCTTGACCTTCACGTGCGGCGGGCAGCAGGCGCGCAGCAGGCGCACATCGTCCGCCGTGGCGCCGCCAGTGGAAAAGCCGGTGGAGGTCTTGATATAGTCTGCCCCGCTGTCGGACACGATGCGGCAGAGCATGCGCTTTTCGTCCTCGGTCAGCAGGCAGCACTCGATGATGACCTTGAGGATACAGCCGCGGCTGACCTCGCGCACAGCGCGGATATCGGCCGCCACATCATCCCAGCAGCCGTCCTTGACCATGGCGAGGTTGACGACCATGTCCACCTCGTCGGCGCCGTTGCGGATGGCTTCGGCCGCCTCGAACGCCTTGACGGCCGGGGTATTGTACCCGTTCGGGAAACCGATGACCGTGCAGATGCGCAGGCGATTGCCGACATATTTCTTCGCCCCGGCGACATGGCACGGCGGGATGCACACACTGGCGCAGCCGTAACGCATGCCCTGATCGCAGAGGGCGCGGATCTCCGCTGCGGTGGCATCCACGCGCAGGAGCGTGTGGTCGCAGCGGGAAAGAATTTCTCGAAGTTCCATGAGCGTTCGTCCTTTCTGATGAGACACGAAAAATAGGTGTTTCTATTATACCGCGTCCGGCCGCATTGCACAAGACGCATATTTGACCGCCGGTGCACATAGGCTGTGGTACCCAACAAGAGAGGTGCAGCACATGGATGAACTGGAACAAAACAACTATGCCGAGCTCTGCGGCACGCTGGCGGCGCCGCCCGTGCTGTCGCACGAAAACCGGCAGGAGCGCTTTTTTACCTTCCCGCTCGAGACGCAGCGGCTGTCCGGCACGATCGACCGCGTGAACGTCGTCGTGCGCGAGCGGCTGCTGGCCGAAATGCCGCTGGAGGAATCGGCGCGGCTGTGCGTGATCGGCGACGTGCGCTCGTTTAATAATCGCCGCGGCCCGGGCGCAAAGCTCGTCATCACGGTGTTCGCGCGCGACATCTCGCTCAGCGACGAGCCGTATGACCGCAACCTGATCCTGCTCAGCGGCACGCTCTGCAAACCGCCGAACCTGCGCACAACGCCGATGGGGCGCGATATCTGCGACCTCATGCTGGCCGTGAACCGGCACTACAGCCGCAGCGACTATCTGCCGTGCATCACCTGGGGCGCGCGCGCGTGCGAGACCGCGCTCTGGGACGTGGGCACGCGCGTGTCCCTCGAGGGGCGGCTGCAAAGCCGCAGCTACATCAAAGTGCTGGACACCGGGCCGGTCGAACGCACGGCGTTCGAGGTGTCCGTGCTCGATATCTGCCGGCTGTCGGCACCGGACGACTGAGTGCACATATCACCCAACAAAGCGCGCCCCGCAGACTTTCTGCGGGGCGCCGGTCATTCCATCAAATACATCATCCGGCAAGCGCGGACACGAGCACTTCGAAGTCCTGCATGCTGCCGTCCGCCGCCGTGCCCTGCCCACGCAGGACATAGATCGGATAGAGCGCATAGTCGCCCTCGGCGTTGAACCCGGCGTTCATGTAATACGCCTGCTCAAACCCAGTGATCGTGCAGTCTGTGAGCTCCTGCGCGATATTCGCCGAAAAATCGTGCGCATCCAGCCGCGCCTGCACGGTCTTGGCGTCCGCAAGACGGACGATCCTGGTGCCGCCCATCTTGAGCGGGGCATACTGCTGCGTCAGCACCGTCACGTTGCCGTCCCGGTCAAAGGAAATGGAGATGTGGTACTGTCCATACACCATCCGACCGTTGACCTCGGGCGTCACATCGACCGTTTTGCTGCTCATGTTCGTCTCATAGGTTGCGCTGCTGAAGACAATCCGGGACGTGTCGGCGAGTTCCGGTTCAAACTTTTTCAGCCGCTCGCGCACGGTCTGCTCGAGCTGCGTGTCCGTCGAAAATTCGCTCAGGTCACCCCGCGTCAGCTCCTCGGTCGGCGTGTAGTACTGGATGTAGCCGGTCTGCGCATCATACGAGAGCCGGCCCGCCAGCCTCGTCTGCATCGTGTCCGCGTCCATATCCAGCAGCGCGGCCGCCAGCGCCATGGAATACGCCTTGTCCACATAGCATTTGTAAATCGTATCCCTTCCCTTGTCCGGGAGCGTGATCGTGTCCGGCAGCGTGAGATCCAGCGTCGGTTCCATGCCCGTGGTCGCCAGCGCCAGCTTGCTCTGCGCGCCACAGGCACTCAGCGCCAGCAGCAGCGTCAGCACCGCCGGCAGCAGGCAGAGGCGTTTTCTTCGCGTCATGTTCGGCCGCTCCTTTCCCTATTCTTCAGATGTTTTCCAACGCACTTCCAAACTCAGGATGCCCATTTTCCAGATATTTGTCAAACAAAAGAATTTCCAGAAAACAACAGATAGTTCTTCTGAACGCCCCGCGCATGTCACCCGTCCAAGCCGCACAGTTTCCGCAGCTTGGACGCGACCTTCGGCCCTTTATACAGCCTCGTATCCTGAAATGTCCACGAGAACGCCTGCCCGTCAGCCAAAGTGCCGCTGAGGATGAGCAGCATGCGTCTGTGCTTCACTTTCTTCTTTCCCAGACCGCTGACAGCGCCGACCGCCGCGCCGGTGCTGCCAAACAACATCCCGCCGACGACCGCCCGCTTGACCGGTGACTTGTCTTTTTCAACGGTCTGCACTTGCGCGCGATACACCACACGCGTGATCCGGGGGTACGGCAGCGCCACCGCCGCCGCTTTCTTCCCAACGCTCTTTTCCGTCAGCTCGAAATAGTCGTCATACAGCGCGATCTCCACGACATCCCCGCAGGCAAACGTCCCGATGTCGTCCATGGCGCAGAAATAATCGCTGATGATGCTCCCCTTTTTGCTCCTTAAGAATCCCACGTCTACCCCTCCTGTTCCCTGCGTCTTCCAATTTACATCATTTTCAAGCAAAATGCAACCGCGCGTGCGATATCATCGGCGCAAAAACGGGGAGACGCGTTTGCGTCTCCCCTTGCGCAGATTCACTTTTCCGGCACGATCTCAATCCAGTACCCGTCCGGGTCCTCGATGAAGTAGATGCCCATGCCGGGATTTTCAAAACAGATGCAGCCCATGGCCGCGTGCTTTGCGTGCGCGGCGTCCATATCCGGCACGGAAAACGCGAGGTGAAACTCCCCTTCGCCGAGGTCATACGGCTGCGTGCGGTCACGCAGACCGGTCAGCTCGAGCTGAAACGGCGAGTGCCCGTCGCCCAGAAACACGAGCCGGAACGAACCGTCGGCCGCATCCTTCGTGCGCACAGGCTTCAGCCCGAGCGCGTCATGGTAAAACTGCACGCTTCGCTCGAGATCAAGGACATTGAAATTAAAGTGATTGAAGGTAAACATACCGCGCCTCCCAAATGTATTCTGTCTGTCCCAAGTATAGCGGCTGCGGGGCGTGTTGTCAAAGCAAGGCCGCAAAAAACAGTTGGAATTTCATGCCGGGCACGGTATAATGATCGTGCTAGACTGGGATATTGGAGGCGCGCCATGGATAAGACAGGACGCGCGCCCGGCTCCCCCATGGAGCCGGAGCTGCAGGAATTTCATACCGGCGCGGCCGTGCACGCTTACCGCACGTTCGGCTGCCATGCCGTGGCCGGCACGACGGAGCACCGCTTCGCCGTGTGGGCACCGCACGCGCAGCGCGTCGCGCTCGTAGGCGATTTCAACGGCTGGGACGCAGCGGCGACGCCGATGAACCGCCTGCCGGACGGCACATGGGTGCAGACCGTGGACGGCCTGCGCGACGGGGCGCTGTATAAATACGCCGTCACCGGCGCCGACGGGCAGACGGTGCTCAAGGCCGACCCCTTCGCCGCGCACTGTGAGACCGGCCCCGCCACGGCGTCGAAGGTCTGGGCGCTCGATGGCTACGTCTGGCACGACAAGAGCTACCTGCGCCGCCGCGCCGCGCGCGATGTATACCACGCGCCGATGAGCATATACGAGGTGCACCTCGGCTCCTGGCGCCGGCCGGAAAACGGCCAGCCGTGGTACCGCTCGATCGCCGATGAGCTGGCGGACTACTGCCGGACGATGCACTACACGCACGTGGAGCTGCTGCCCGTGACGGAGTACCCCTATGAGGGCTCCTGGGGCTATCAGGTGACCGGGTACTATGCGCCCACCAGCCGCTACGGCACGCCGCAGGACTTCATGTACTTTGTCGATACGCTCCACCGCGCCGGCATCGGCGTGATCATGGACTGGGTCCCGGCGCACTTTCCGAAAGACGCGCACGGGCTCGCGCGCTTTGACGGCACACGGCTCTACGAGTGCAAGGACGCGCGCATGGCCGAGCATCCGGAGTGGGGCACGCTCATTTTTGACTATGAAATGCCGGAGGTACAGAGCTTTCTCATCTCGTCGGCCATGTCGTTTTTCGACCGCTATCACATCGACGGCATCCGTGTGGACGCGGTGTCCTCGATGCTGTATCTCAACTACGCCCGGCGCGACGGTGAGTGGACGCCGAACCGCGACGGCGGCAACATCAACCTCGGCGCGGTCGCCTTTTTGCAGCGGCTGAACACCACGCTCCTCACGGGATGGCCCGGCTGCGTGACCGTTGCGGAGGAATCCTCCGCCTACCCCGGCGTAACGCAGCCGCCCTACGACGGCGGCCTCGGCTTCAGCTTCAAGTGGGACATGGGCTTCATGCACGACACGCTCGATTATCTGGAGCTCGACCCCTATTTCCGCAAGTATCATCACGACAAGCTGACGTTTTCGATGATGTATGCCTTCTCGGAAAATTTTATCCTCGCGTTTTCGCACGACGAGGTCGTGCACGGCAAGAAATCCATGCTCGACAAGATGTACGGCACCTACGAACAGAAGTTTGCCACCCTGCGCGCGCTCTACGGCTACCAGTTCGCGCACCCGGGCAAAAAACTCACGTTCATGGGCTCGGAGTTCGGCCAGTTCATCGAGTGGAACTACAAGCAGGGGCTCGACTGGCTGCTGCTCGATTACCCGATGCACAAGGCCATGCAGCGCTGGTGCGCCGCGCTCAACGCCTGCTACCACGACCGGCGCGCACTCTGGGACATCGACGACGGTTGGGACGGCTTCACGTGGCTGAACGTGGACGATGCCGCACGCAGCGCCATCGCCTTCCTGCGCACGGCGCGCAACGGCCACCGGCTCGTGTGCGTGTGCAACTTCACGCCCGTGCGCTACGACGATTTTGTCATCGGGCTGCCCCGGCGCGGCGTGCTGCGCGAACTGCTCTCGAGCGACAGCGAGGAATTCGGCGGCTCCGGCGTGCACAACGCGCCCGCGATCCGCAGCGAGGACACCCCGTTTGCCGCGCTCCCCTGCTCGGCGCGCGTGACGCTGCCGCCGCTTGCCACCGTATATTTCACCTTCACGACCCGGTAAAGGAGGGAACGCCATGAAACCCGAACTGCGCGCAGCGCTGGCCGAAAAAGGCCGCAGTGAGCTGCCCGGCGTGCTGCTGGCGGCCGCCGAGTGCGCGCCGCTGGCCAAGACCGGCGGCCTTGCGGACGTCGTCGGCACGCTGCCGAAGAGTCTGGCCGCACTCGGCTTTGACGCACGCATCATCACGCCATACCACCGCGTGATCAAAGAAAAATTTGCCGCTCAGGTCACGCACCTGACCGACTTCTATATCGACCTCGGCTGGCGGCATCAGTACGTCGGCATCGAGCGGCTGCTGCTCGACGGGATCGTCATCTATCTCGTGGACAACGAATTCTATTTCGGCGACCGCATTTATCTCGGCGGCGAGGCCGAGGGTGAGCAGTATGCGTTTTTCGCCCGCGCGATCCTGGAGGCGCTGCCGCGGCTGGACTTCACGCCCGAGATCCTGCACTGCAACGACTGGCACACGGCCGTGCTGCCCATGCTGATGAAGACGCAGTACGCCGGGCGGATGCAGTCGCACATGCAGACGCTGCTGACGATCCACAACATCGCCTATCAGGGCAAGTTCTCTTTCGAATTCGTGCAGGATCTGCTCGGCATCGATGCGCGCTACTACACGCCGGAATTCATGGAGCTCAACGGCTGCGCGAACCTGCTCAAGGCCGGCTGCGTCTTTGCCGACCACATCAACACCGTCAGCCCCAGCTACGCCGGCGAGATCCGCACGGCGGCCTACGGCGAGGGGCTCGAGGGCATCCTCAACGCGCGGCAGCACCAGCTCTCCGGGATCCTCAACGGCATCGACACCGCCGTTTTTGACCCCGCGCACGACGGCGGCATCGCCGCGCCGTACAGCGCCGACGATCTGAGCGGTAAGGCCGCCTGTCGCGCCGCGCTGTGCCGGGAGCTCGGGCTTGCGGTCGGCGACGGCACGCCGATCGTCGCCATGGTCACACGCATGACGCCGCAAAAGGGCTTTGATCTCGTGCAGTGCGTGCTCGACGAGCTCATGGACGGTGAGGACATGGCCTTCGTCCTGCTCGGCACCGGCAATGCCGAATACGAGGACTTTATGCGCGGCGCCGAATGGCGGCACAAGGGGCGCCTGTGCGCCTACATCGGCTACGACGAGGCGCTGTCGCACCGGGTGTACGCGGGCAGCGATTTTCTGCTCATGCCGTCGAGCTTTGAGCCGTGCGGCCTGTCGCAGATGATCGCCATGCGCTACGGCACGCTGCCGATCGTGCGCGAGACCGGCGGCCTGCGCGACAGCGTGCAGCCGTATAACCGCTTCACCGGCGAGGGCACCGGCTTCTCATTCGCCAACTTCAACGCCTACGAGCTGGCAGACACGATCCGCCGCGCGCTCGCACTCTATCACAATGACCGCGACGCTTACCGCCGCGTGCAGCGGCAGGCCATGGCGCAGGATTTCAGCTTCACGCGCTCGGCCGAGGACTATGCGCACCTGTACCTGCTCCTGCTGCCTGAAAACACCGCGCCGAAGCACGACGCAGCCGACGAGGCCTTCCGCAGCCCGATCGGCGCGCTGGAGACCGGCGCGTCCGTGCGCCTCGCCTTCACGGACACGGAGACGCTCGTGTTTGATGCCGCCGTGGAGCTCTACGGTGATGCGTACAGCGACACCATTGCGATGACGCAGACGGCCTCCGGCTTTGCCGCGGCCGTGACGATGCCCGCCGCGCCGCAGGCACTGCGCTACCGCTTCCGGCTCGCGTGCAACGACGGCGGCATCCGCTGGCTGTGCGCCGCGCCGGACGGACGGCGCGCACGTCTGTGCGATGAGCCGGAGGAGGGATGGCGCCTGACGGTCTACCGCGCCGGATTCACGACCCCTGCGTGGTTCCGTGACGGGGTGATGTATCAGATCTTCCCAGACCGCTTCGCGCGCGACAGCTCCGCCACCGCGCAGCGCGGCATGGAGCACCACCGCCGCATGGGGCAGACCGTGCACTACCACGCCGATTGGGAAGAACCGGTCGAGTGGCAGGCCAACACGCCCGAGGGCGATTACGCGCCGGTCGATTTTTACGGCGGCACCCTGCGCGGCATCGCCGACCGGCTGCACTACCTGCAGAAGCTCGGCGTGACCGTGCTGTACCTCAACCCGATCTTTGAGAGCGCCTCCAACCACCGGTATGACGCCGGCGACTACCGGAAGGTGGATCCGATCCTCGGCACGAACGCCGATTTCAAACGTCTCTGTGCCGCCGCCAAAGACTGCGGCATCCGCATCGTGCTCGACGGTGTGTTCGCCCACACGGGCGCCGACAGCCGCTACTTCAACCGCTACCGGCACTACCCCGGCTGCGGCGCCTACAACAGCCGCAGCTCGGTCTACGCGCGCTGGTACGTCTTCTCACACTACCCCGACGACTATAAATGCTGGTGGAACTTCCCCGCCCTGCCCGCGGTCAACACCGCAAATGCCGACTGGCGCAAGTACATGATCACGGGCGAGCGCAGCGTCGTTCAGACCTGGCTGCGCGACGGCGCATCCGGCTGGCGGCTGGATGTAGCCGACGAGCTGCCGGATGATGTGCTGCGCGATCTGCGCGCAGCCGCCAAAGCGGCCGATCCCGACAGCGTGCTCCTCGGCGAGGTCTGGGAGGACGCCGTGACGAAGGTCAGCTACGGTGAGCGGCGGCAGTACGCGCTCGGCGACGCACTCGACAGCGTCATGAACTATCCCGTGCGCGACGCGCTGATCGCATTTCTGACCGGCCGCAGCACGGCCCGCGTGCTGGCAGACCTGCTGCTGAGTCAGCGGCTGAACTATCCGCAGCCGCTGTACTACGCGCTCATGAACCTGACGGCGAGCCACGACGTGGCGCGCACCCGCTCGGCACTGGCGGTGGACTTTGACCCCCGCAGCCGCACGCGCGCGGAGCTGGCAGCGCTCGAGATCACGGACGCCATGGCGGCGCGCGGCGCACGGCTGCAGGTTCTGGCGGCGGCGGTGCAGTTCTGGCTGCCGGGCGTGCCGTCGGTCTACTACGGCGACGAGGCCGGGATGCAGGGACTGTGCGACCCGTTCAACCGCGCGCCGCTGCAGATGTGCGACACGCAGATGCTGCAGTGGTATGCAAAGCTGGCGGCGCTGCGCCGGGCAAACCCGGCGCTCATGCGCGGCGAGGTTGCGGTGTTCGCCCCGGCGGGCGACGTGCTGTGCATTCTGCGCGTCATCACGGACGGGCACGACGCCTTCGGCGCGGAGGCGGAGGACGCGGCGCTGCTGCTGACCGTCAACCGCGCGGCACGTCCGGTGCGCTGCCATGTGGAGCTCACCTGCCCCGGCACTGGCCTGTGCGAAGAGACCCGGCTGGCCTTCGTGCGCGACGGGTATGACCACGCCATCGACCTCTGCGGCGAGACCCGCATTGCCATCCGCAACGGCGTGGGCGCATTTGATCTGCCGCCCTGTGCCGCAAAAATTTACAGATTGGAGAAAGAGCATGGAACTGAAGCTTGATCGCAACAAAACCTACGGTCTGGCGCTGGAAGGCGGCGGCGCAAAGGGCGCCTACCAGATCGGCGCGTGGAAAGCTCTGCGCGAGGCCGGCATCCGCTTTTCCGCCGTGTCCGGCACATCCGTCGGCGCACTCAACGGCGCCATGATCGTCATGGACGATCTCGAGAAGGCCGAAAACGTGTGGAACAACATCCACTTTTCCCAGGTCATGGACGTGGACGATGAGGAAATGCGAAAGCTCATGAACCGCGACATCCCGCTCTCCGAGCTCAAGAGCACCCTGCGCAGCGTGGCCGACATCGTGCGCAACCGCGGCTTTGACGTGACACCGCTGCGCAAGTGGGTCGCCGAGGTCGTGGACGCGGATAAGATCTGCCACTCCGACATTGACTTTTTCATCGTCACCTACTCCCTGTCCGACCATCAGGAGCTGGAGCTCAAGGCCTCCGACCTCGATGAGGACGAACTGTGCGACATGCTGCTTGCCAGCGCCTACCTGCCGGCGTTCCGGCTCGAGAAGCTCGGCGGCAAATATTATGCCGACGGCGGCGTGCAGGACGTGGTGCCCATCCACGCGCTGGTGGAAAACGGCTGCAAGGACATCATCGCCCTGCGCATCTTCGGCTTCGGCATTGAAAAACGCTTCCGCATCCCGGACGACGTACACGTGACGACGATCGGCCCGACGGCCGACCTCGGCAACATTCTGAACTTTGACGCCGAGCAGAGCCGCCAGAACATGCGCCTCGGCTACTTTGACGCCCAGCGCGTGCTCTACGGGCTCTACGGCAGCACGTATTACATCGACCGCACCATGTCCGAGGACGCCGCGCGCCAGCAGCTCCTCGAATACATCGGTCCGGACGACGGCTCGCTGCGCACGTTCCACGAAAAAACGCTGCCGCAGATCGCCAAGGCGCTCAAGTGCGAGGGCGATTACTATGACCTGCTCATCGCCGTACTCGAGCATGACGCGCAGGCGCTCGGCATCGAGTCGACGCGCATCGTGACGGACATGGAGCTGCTCGAGACGATCCTCGCGCAGCCGGAACCGCCGGCCGATATCCTCAGTGCCCAGCCGGAGCCCGAGACGGAAGCGCCTGCCGCACCGGAGGCCGCCGAGAGCGCGGAGCCGTCAGCCGCGGAGGAAGTCGCGGCCAAGGCGGCCGAGCTGTCGCAGGATATTGAAAAGCACCTCAACCGTCTGCTCGGCAAGATGCGGCCGCGCCGCAACCACCCCGGAACGGCGGAAAACGCCGAACCGGAAGCCGCCGCAGACGCGGCAGAGAAATAAAGGTACAAATGCGCCGGGGCGGCCGCACGGCCGCCCCATTTTTGAGCTGCGGAGCGCCCGAAACCGGTTGGAAATCATGGATTTTCACAGGCCGCGGGTTTCCGCTTGCAAATGTTGATGTTCTCTGGTATTATGCTTATTGGTTAGAGCTATCTAACTTGCGAAAACAACCTGATCCATAGCAAAAAGGAAGCTGTCTTATGCAAACATTTTGGGGGATCCTGATCCCGTTTCTCGGCACCGCGCTGGGCGCGGCATGCGTGTTCTTTATGAAGAAAGCGCTCAGTGACGCCGTGCAGCGCTCGCTGACCGGTTTCGCCGCCGGTGTGATGGTGGCGGCTTCGGTCTGGAGCTTGCTGATCCCGGCGATCGAGCAGTCGGCAGGTATGGGGAAGCTCTCGTTCCTCCCCGCCTTTCTGGGCTTCTGGCTCGGCATCCTGTTTCTGCTCGCACTGGATCACATCATCCCGCACCTGCACGCGAACAGCGCCCAGGCCGAAGGGCCGAAGAGCCGCCTGCAGCGCACGACGATGATGGTGCTGGCCGTGACGCTGCACAACATCCCGGAGGGCATGGCCGTCGGCGTGGTATACGCCGGGTACCGCTCCGGCAGCGCGCAGATCACGGCGGCCGGTGCGCTGGCCCTGTCGCTGGGCATCGCCATTCAGAACTTCCCGGAAGGGGCGATCATCTCCATGCCGCTGCGGGCGGAGGGCATGAAAAAAGGCAGAGCCTTCTGCGGCGGCGTGCTTTCCGGCGTGGTAGAGCCCATCGGCGCCGTGCTGACGATTCTGGCGGCACAGCTCGTTGTCCCTGCGCTGCCGTATCTGCTCAGTTTTGCTGCCGGAGCCATGCTCTATGTCGTGGTGGAAGAGCTGATCCCGGAGATGTCGCAGGGCGATCACTCCAATATCGGCACGGTGTTTTTCGCCGTGGGCTTCAGCATCATGATGATGCTGGACGTGGCGCTCGGATAAACAACAAAAAACCACATCCGCCGGTCCGAATGGACCGGCGGATGTGGTTTTTTCTTTCGGTATCTCTTACTTCGATTCCGACAGGTTTTCCGTCGCAAAGAGCGTGATCACGTTCTTCAGCGTCTCCTGATCGTAATCCTCGGCGATCGCAGATGCGTTCCAGTAAGCATAATCGCCCTCGAACCAGCTCTGCAGGTCATCGAGATCCTCCGCATAGCGGAACTCCAGGTGATAGGTGGTCGCCATTGTGTCCGGAGAGAAGGCAAAGTAGGTGAATTCGCCGGAGTTTTCGTCCTCGCTCTGATAGAAAATGAAGCCGTTTTCATTTTCCTTGTCCAGCTTTCGATAAGTGTGGGAGAAAACTTTCTTGCCCTGCGTGTCCAGACCGGTGATCTTGTGGCCGTCCATCACGAACTTCGAAACCCCGCCTAGGAAATAGCAGTCGAAGGCCATGCTGTCCGGATCGGCCGCATATTTTTCGGCAGCGTCTGCGCCGTAGATCTTTGCCGTGCACATCCCGAGCAGCTTGTCCGTGGCGGCGTCCGCATTGTCCTCGCCCACCAGCGGCGCGGTGGCATCAAGCCAGATGCTCCGGTAATCCGCCTTCGACAGCTCCGGGAACAGCTCCACATACGTCCCGCTGATGGTCGTCAGGTAGTCATCCGTGACCGTCTGCTGATTGGCCGCCGAGGGGGTGTTCGTGTCCGCTTTGGCCTGTCCGCAGCCGACGACCGACAGCAGGCAGATCACGCACATCAAAAATGCAGCAATTCTCTGTTTCATTGTATACCTCCTGTTATTAGTTAGTCTCGTCTAACCAGCAGGAAGTCTACCATATTGCGCCGCCCCGGGCTACTCCGTTTTGGTTTCACTGCTCCGTTTTGACGCATGCTTTGCATGGGCGCGGTACTGCGACGGCGTCGCGCCATAGCGCGCCTTGAAGCACGCGGAAAACTTACTGGCATTGTCATACCCCGCAGCCTGCGCGATCTGTGTCACCGGCTTTGCGCTGCGCACCAGCTCCACTGCGGCCTGTTCCAGCCGGTACTCCTTGATATAGTGATACACCGGAACGCCATAGACCCGCTTGAAAATTTTTTGCAGGTGGGACACTGAGATCTCGTGCTCCGCCGCCAGCTGCGACAGCGAGACATACCCCTCCCGGTCGGTCAGCAGATGATCCCGGAGATGCCGGGCCAGCTCTGCCTGCCTGACTGAGCAGTACGGGTCGGCTGCGGATTCGCGGGGAACACGGCCGAGCAGCATCAGCAGCTCCAGCACCTTGATCTGCAGGAAGCCGGGATCCAGATAAGCAATGCTTTCATACAATTCCCGAAACACGTGCTCACAGCGCGGCCCGGCCGGGCCGTATGTATACCACTTACTGCCCAGGAGGTTGCGATTGAGCGCGGAAAAGTCCACGGAAAACGCCGGCGCGTTCCGCGCGATCCAGCGCCGGGCGGCATCCGGAGCTACCTCCAGGCAGATGCCTTCGTAATAGCCCAGCGGAAAGTGCGACTCCGACATCGTGCCGTGCACGCCGTCGTAACAGCTGATGGCCATATCTCCCGGCTTGAGCAGAACATGATCCCGCAGAGAAAACCGGGTCTCAAAGCGCCCATTGGCGCAGAAATTGATCTCCAGCATCCCGGTCTGCGTGCGGATCTCCGTATAGGAGCCCATCTCCAGCCGCAGGCACATGGCGCTCACACCGTCCAGCAGCGGATAGAGGTGGATCTCTCCGTTTCCGTCCGCGTTTTCAAAGCCGCCGGCCTGCCCGTCCGGGCCGAAAGCGGCAGCCGCCTCGCCATGATACACGATCTCGATCACGCGCGCTCCTCCTTTCCTTGCGTACTCTGTCATGAGGCCGTCGGGCGGCCCGCCGGGTCATCTCAGCGTACAGGATCTTCACATTCCCCGCGCAGCGTCCGGATCAGCCCGGTATAGGAGATGCCAAGGCAGGTGCACATCGCCGCATAAATGCAGACCAAAACGGCCGGAATGCAAAACCACGCGCTGACTCTGACCGCGAGCGCCACAAGCGCCGCAAATACGACCCAGCTGAGCACGCTGCCCACGAGCATGGGGCGGCGGATGGTCTTGCTGATCGCCAGCTCCTCCGCCGGCGTGTAGAGCCGGAAGGCGTGCTCGCTGCGGATGAGCGCCCAGGCATAGGCGTCGTGCACGGCGCTGCCGATGTCCAGCCCCTCATAGAGCAGGTGGTTGAGCACGACGTTCGTGCGCTCCTCATAATAGGCCGCGCGCGCCCGGCCGGCCTCCGTCAAGCGCGGGCGGCGCAGGTCGCTCCGGTCGCGCAGGCCTTCCCGTTCGAGCGCCATGAAGATGCGGCTGACCTTCCGCTTCCCCTCACCGAGCACGCCGGCGAGCCCCGTGACCGTGCAGGTTTTGGGATTCTCGTTGAGAAAGCAGAGTAAGACGCGAAGTTTCAGAATATCCAGTGATTCCGGCATAAATGGCTTGACTCCTTTTCAGATTTGCCCCGGAACAGGGCGTTTTGTGCCCCCAAAACGCAGTTAGATATAACTAACCATGCATAATGTGCCACATCGGCCCCGGTTTGTCAAGCCACTGCGCGCAAAAATCGCCCGCGCTCCCCTGCTGCGGACAAAGGAAAACCCGGGATCCAGCGGATCCCGGGCTTTGGAAAACGATATTGGAATATATCAGCGCTTGCTGAACTGAGGAGCGCGACGAGCGGCTTTGAGGCCGTACTTCTTACGCTCTTTCATTCTCGGGTCACGGGTCAGCAGGCCGACGGCCTTCAGGGGCGCGCGGTAGCTGTCCTCGACCTGGAGCAGCGCACGGGCGATGCCGTGACGAATCGCGCCGGCCTGGCCGGTCACGCCGCCGCCGGTCACGGTGGCTTCCACGTCGAACTTGCCCATGGTATCGGTCGCCGCGAAGGGCTGACGAACGATGAGCTTCAGGGTCTCGAGACCAAAGTAATCATCCAGGGCGCGGCCGTTGACGGTGATGGTGCCGGTGCCGTTCGGGAACAGGTGCACACGCGCGACGGAGGACTTTCTGCGGCCGGTGCCGTACATATAGGCTTTCTTGCTCTTATAAGTTGCCATGTTCTATTTCCTCCTTCTCAGCGATCCCAGACTTCGGGCTTCTGTGCCGCATGGGGATGCTCGGCGCCGCGGTAGATCTTCAGGCGCTTGAGCTGCCACTGGGCGATGGTGTTCTTCTGCAGCATGCCGCGCACAGCCAGACGCATAGCCAGCTCGGGCTTGTCCTTCATGAGCTTCTTGTACTGCGTCTCGTGCAGGCCGCCGGGATAACCGGAGTGGGTACGGTAGTACTTCTGCTCGAGCTTCTTGCCGGTGAGCACTGCCTGCTCGGCGTTGATGATGATGACAAAATCGCCGCAGTCAACGTGCGGGGTGTAGTCGGTCTTGAGCTTGCCGCGCAGCAGATCGGCAGCGAGCGCTGCGGTCTTGCCCATCGGCTTGCCGGCTGCATCCAGAACGTACCACTTGCGGGTGACGGTGTCCTTGTTCAGCAAAGTAGTGGACATATTCGTGCCTCCAATTAGAATGTGTTGAAAAACATTTTGACATTTTCCAGGCGCAAACGTAGAATAGGTCTCGCATTCGCGCTTATCTTTTATACCACAATCGCCTGTCCCTGTCAACGGAATTTTGATTTAGATATTACTTTGCTCTCGAAATCTCCGTTTTGCTCTGTTTTACGCTTGAATACGCACTTTCTATTTTCATTTTGGAGGTCATCTATGAACGACCTGAATGCATTCACCGGGCTGGTGCGCCGGTGCGTGGAGGATTATGACATGATCGCGCCGGGCGACACCGTTGCCGTCGGCGTCTCCGGCGGCAAAGACTCGCTCGTGCTGCTCATGGCGCTCAACGAACTGCGCCGGTACTATCCGAAGCCGTTCGCGCTCGAGGCCATCACGGTCGAGCTCGGCTTTGACGGCATGGACTTTACGCCGGTTGCGGAGCTGTGCGATACCATCGGCGTGCCGTACACCCGCCTGAAGACGGACATCAAGGAGGTCGTGTTCGATGTGCGCAAGGAGGATAACCCCTGCTCCCTGTGCGCGAAAATGCGCCGCGGCGCGCTGTGCACCGCGCTCAGCGCGCGCGGCATCACAAAGCTCGCGCTCGGCCACCACTTTGACGACGCTGTCGAGACGTTCCTGCTCTCGCTCGTGTATGAGGGGCGCATCAGTTGCTTTCAGCCGGTGACGCACATGACGCGCACGGGCGTGGATCAGATCCGCCCGATGCTCTATGCCGGTGAAGGGCGCATCGCCAATCTGGCCAAAGCGCTGGCGCTGCCGATCGTGGAAAATCCCTGCCCCGAGGACCGCGGCAGTAAGCGCTACGAGATCAAGCAATTTATCCGCACCATGAGCCAGACCTACCCCGACCTGCGCAGCAAGGTGTTCGGCGCCATCCAGCGCGCACCGCTCGACGGCTGGGAAAAAGCGCGCTGACCCCCGGCAGAGAGCAGCATAGGACAAGCCCGATGGGAAGATCCCATCGGGCTTGCGGTTCGCACATACATATCTGAATACAGGAATCCGCGCTACTTGTCACTTTTCTGCACAGGAGCTTCTTCGTTTTCTGCGACCTCTCTTTTCAATAACAAGGCCATACCCCACGCAGAGAGAATAATACCTCCCATACGCACAGACGGAATGATTTGCTCAAATCGAATATCCCAATATCTGTAATCAAATAACTTCTCGTGTGCGGACAGAAGTACGCGGAAGCAGAGGTCCGGCACATACGGTGCCAACAGTATCAGGACAAGCCCAACTATAAAGAGCGTCAGAATTTGCTTTCTTCGTTTTTTCATTTGCTACCTCCTGCAGGTGCACAGCTTGTTCGGTCGACAAGGTGAAATTATTGGAAGTACTTCCAACCCCAATATACCTGATTATATGGAATTGTCAAGCGAATTTTCCAACGCATTACATCAAAATTGCCCACTTTCTGCACACAGGAGCGTACATATGCCGCAAAACAGAGACAACAAAGCCCGATGGGAATTCCCATCGGGCTTCGCCGTGTTGAAATGAGAGTCTCAGAGGACGTTCTGGCAGAAACGGGTCAGGATCAGCGCGGTCTGCGCACGGGTGGCAACGCCATTCGGCTCCAGCGTCGTAGCACCGGTGCTGTTGCCGACGCCGCCGATCAGGCCGTTTGCGACCGCCCAGGACATCGGCGTGCGGGCATAGCCGGCAATCGAGCTGTAATCCGGATAACCGGTCAGGTCAGCGGTCTTGTACACGTCGCGGTCAAGCACGTTCTTGGTATAGCTGTACAGGATCGTGGCCATGTCCTGACGGGTGACCGGCTCGTTCGGGGAGAACGTAGTGGCACTCGTGCCGCCGACGACACCTTTGGCAGCCGCCCAGTTGACGGCGTCAACATACCAGGAATCGGTCAGGTCGGTGAAGCTGCTGGACTTGGTCACCTTCGGGGAGCCGGCCTGGCGATAGAGCATCTGCACGAGCTGTGCGCGCGTCGTCTCACCGTTCGGGGAGATGGTGGTGGCACTCGTGCCGCCCATCATACCGTGCTGGATGCAGTAGTCGAGCCCCTCATGCGCCCAGTTGGAGTACGCGGGCATGTCCGTGAAGGCAGCGCCCGGGCAGACATGCACGCCGGAGTCGCTGCGCACCGGGATGCTGTTGAGCATCTTGGCCAGCTCGAAGAACTTGGCCTGCAGCATGGCGTGGGTGGATTTCTGCATCTGGCCGACCATGTTGATGTGGTCAGTGTTATCGATCTTCTCGATGTAGTTCCAGACCCCCATCTTGGTGCCGGCCTTGAAGGTCATCTTGCCGTCCGTGCCGACGCCGTATTTCTCATTGTACTTATCGGTGGAGTTCTCGTGCGGACGGATGGCGGAGCGGACGGAGACGATGCCGTCATTCTCCCACCAATCCGGGGTGATGTTCACATGGCCTACCGCGTAGTTGACGTGCCTGCCCATGTAGGTACTGCTCTTGATCATCATCGGGTTCATGCTGGCGTTCGGCAGGTAGTGGCCGGTCAGCGGCTCGCGGTGGGTGTTCGAGCAGGCGATGGAGAAGTAGTAAATATCATCCTGCGCCTTGGCGTAGCCGTTGAGCACGGCCGCACCGTCAACGTCGAGGTCATAGACGCTCAGATCGTCGGTGTGCTGGGTCCAGATCTTGCTGTTGATGACGCGGTTGAAGTAGCTGGCATAGGACTCGTTGGGCTGACGCACCAGACCCCACTGATCGAGCTTGAAGTCCAGGCCGAAGTTGGTCTCGTTGACATTGGAACCGGCCATGGTGCCGATGATGCCCATGGCATACTGCGCCAGATCGCCGATGTTCTGATAGACCTTGGTGTCATACTGGCTGCCGTCGTGCGGCGTGCAGAGCGTCGTGATGCTCTCGATCCAGTGGCGGCACTCGCCGGTGAACAGCGGGCTGATGGAGCCGTCGCGGCTGGCGTTGCGCTCGTCGGCATCGCCGTTTTCAAGAAGCTGTGCGAGCATGCGGATGGTCTCGCCGCCCATGCTGTGGCCGACCAGGTGCACCTTGAGCTCACTGTCGGGGTTATTCAGCTCCGGCAGGACGCCCGGGAACGTACGGCCGTAACGGTCATGGCCGTTCTTGGCGGAGTGGTATGCGCCGTAGTCGACCGTGCCGCCGACCAGGTAGGCATACAGCTCACAGGCGCGGTCCCAGTTGCTGGCGACGGGGCCGATAGACGGGGTATAGACCTTGTAACCGGCATCGTTGAGGATATCGCGCAGGCTGCTGAAGCCGCCCCAATAGTTCAGGCCGAGCACTTCCGTGCCGCCCCAACCAAACAGGCCATGCACCAGCACGATCGGATAATGGTTGCCGCTCGCCGACAGGAGCTCCGGCAGATCGGCGTCCGTCAGTTCCTCAGCAGAGGTGGCATGATCGGCATCAAAGTCCGCCGTATCGGCAACGCTCGCTGCGAAACCGGGCATGCAAAGCACCATCGCCAGAACCAGAACGGTGGCGAGCACTCTGCTCCACGTTTTCTTCATGAAAAATCCCTCCAATAGATTTGGGGCAGCATGCAGGATCTGTCCCCTTTTTATGGTTGCAATATAGTGCCGCTGCGAGAAAAGCGCAATCCCCACAGCGGTACAAATGTAACATTTTTGCGCACTCGCCGCACCCTGATGAAACACGCGTCACCATTGTGTACCTCATGGCACAAAACGCGCGGGGCAAAAAAAGCCTGCCGTCCGCAGAATGCGGACGGCAGGCTCTGTGCTGCGGATGGAAAGCGGGATCAGATCATGATGCCGCGCTTTTTGGCCTCGAAGGTCAGCTCGTCGCGGAAATCGGGATGTGCGATGGCAATGAGCTGGCGGGCGCGCTCGCCGAGGCTGCGGCCGCGCAGATGCGCCACGCCGTACTCGGTGACGATATAGTCAACGTCGTTCTTGCTCGTCGTGACGACGGCGCCCGGCGTGAGGATGGGCTTAATCTTGCTGATCGTGCCGCCCTTGGCCGTGGACGTGAAGGCGATGAAGCTCTTGCCGCCGCGGGACTGGCAGGCGCCACGGACATAGTCGATCTGGCCGCCGGAGCCGGACATGTGCTTCGTGCCGACGGATTCGGCGCAGACCTGACCGAAGAGGTCGACCTCGACCGCCGCGTTGATGGAGATCATGTTGTCGTTCCGGCAGATGACGTCCGGGTCATTGACGTATTCGACCGGCAGGATCTCCACGGCCGGGTTGTCGTCGATATAGTCATAGATGCGCTGCGAACCGTAGGCAAACGTCGTGACGGTCTTGCCGCGGTGGATCTGCTTTTTGCTGTTGTTGACCGCGCCGCACTCGATGAGCTCAACCATGGAGTCGGTGAACATCTCGGTGTGGATGCCGAGGTCATGCTTGGTCTTGAGCGCCATGCCGGTCGCATCCGGGATCGCACCGATGCCGAGCTGCAGGCACGCACCGTCCGGGATCCGCTCGGCGATGAGGCCACCAATCGTCTTGCTCACATCATCGAGCTGGACGGGCGGCAGGACGGGCAGGTCGTGATTGTACTCCACGATCGCATCGACCTGAGAAATGTGGATCAGCGAGCCGCACAGGCCGCGGGGCTGGCGGTCATTGACCTCGAGGAAGATGCGCTTGGTCTTGTCGAGCATGGCATCAATATACGAGCCGTTGAGCGCGAGGCTGAAATAACCGTGGCGATCCATCGGCGCGACCTCGACGCACACGGCGTCATAGTCGTACTCGGCACGGATGCGCGTCGGGAAGTCGCGGTAATAGGCCGGGATGATGTCGGCATAGCCGGCATTGACCGCCTTGCGCGCCGCGCTGCTGGAAAACCAGCTATAACCGGTCATCTTGCCGGCCAGCGTGGGGTCGGTATAAAACTCGAACGGATAGGCATCGAGCAGCGCCTGCACCTTCACGCCCGTGATGTCGCTGTTGCGGATGTGCTCCGCGATCGCGGTCATGATGGCCGGCGTCTGCGAGGTTGCCGTATCCATGCCAAGCAGCCAGCCGGACTGCACCTGCTGGGCGAGCTTTTCCGGCGTCGTCAGTTTTTCCTGATACATCTTCTGATAGTCTGTCATAATTTGCTCTCCTAAAACAAAAAATACGAACATATGTGTGCAAAACATACACGCAAATAATATACACGATTCAAAAACGTAATTCAAGAGGGCATGCGGCCGTTTTGCATACATTACAAAAAACAGGTTACATTTTCAGGAAAATGAGAGGTTTTCTCACGCACGAAAATATGATATGATAGTAAAACAATGTTTTGAATTCTTGAAATAATTTATGTTTTCTGCGGCGCGCATGTTTTCCAGTTACCGTGCCGATGCCGCATCCTGTTGCGGGGACGCACCCGCCAATTCAAAAAAGCAAGGAATGATAGAACGCAATGACGATCACGATTGTCTGTGATATCCTGGGCGAAGAAAACAACGGCACCACGATCGCCTGCATGAACCTCATCCGCTACCTGCAGGCACAGGGGCACACCGTGCGTGTGGTCTGTGCCGATCAGGACAAGGCCGGCAACGAGAGCTTTTATGTCGTGCCGGAGCTGAATCTCTACCTGCTCAACCCGATCGTGGAGCGCAACGGCGTGACGCTGCCGCGCGTGGACAGCCCCCTGCTCGAGGACGCCATCCGCGACTGCGATGTGGTGCACACCACGTTCGTGCTGCAGCTATCGCACACGGCGGTGAAGATCGCCAAAAGCTACAACAAGCCCATCACCTCCAGCTTCCACTGCCAGGCCGAGAACGTCACGGCGCACTTCCTGTGCAAGGATCTCGATGCGATCAACCGCGGCGTCTACCGCGCCTGCTATCAGATGGTGTACCAGTATTCCGATATCATCCACTACCCGACGCAGTTCATCCGTGACACGTTTGAGGCCGTCGTCGGCCCGACGAACGGCCGCGTGATCTCCAACGGCGTTAACAGCATGTTCACGCCCGGCCCCGCCAAGCGCCCGGAGAGGCTCGATGGAAAGTTTCTCATCGTGTCGACCGGCCGCCTGTCGAGCGAAAAGAATCAGGAGATCCTCATCGAGGCCATCGGCCGCTCGGCGCACCGCGAGCGGATCCATCTGATCCTCGCCGGCGAAGGCCCGCGTGAAGAGCATTACCGCCGCCTGGCCGAAAAATACGGCGTGGACATGGAGATCGCATTTTTCCCGCGGCAGGAGCTGCTGAACCTGCTGCGCTGCGCCGATCTCTACTGCCACCCCGCCGAGGTGGAGATCGAGTCCATCGCCTGTCTGGAGGCCATCGCCTGCGGGCTCGTACCGGTCATTGCCGATTCGCCAAAGAGTGCCGCCAAGGCGTTTGCACTCGACGAGAAGTCCTTATTTAAAAATAAGGATCCGGAGGACATGGTACGCAGGATCGACTACTGGGTCGAGCACCCGGCCGAGCGCGCAGCGTACAGCCGAAAGTATCTGGCGAGCGGCACGCAGTTTGAGCAGCAAAGCTGCATGCGCCAGATGGAGCAGATGCTCTATGACGCCGTGGCGCTGTGCGGTGAACCGACGTGAGCCGCAAGACCGTCTATTACACCGACCCGCTGCACGACGACTTTGCGCCGACAAGCGACCACATTCATCCGAAGCTGATCGGCGCCGACTTCCCGTATGAGCACCGCGGCCCGATCTGGAACATGCTTGCCTTTGTCGTCTATCGCCTAATCATGACGCCGTTTCTGTTCCTTTACTGCAAGCTCGTGTTCGGCCTGCGGATCGAAAACCGCAGGGTGCTGCGCGATCTGCCGGGCGGCTACTTTCTCTACGGCAATCACACGAACACGCTGGCAGACGCCTTTATCCCAACGCTGCTGTCCTTTCCACGCCGCGCAAACATCGTCACCGCAGCGGATACGGTCTCCATTCCGGGGCTGCGCAACATCGTGCAGATGCTCGGTGCCGTGCCGCTGGCAGACACGATCGACGGCACGCGGCAGTTTCTGGCCGCGCTGCATCGGCGCATCGAGCGCCGGCAGGCCGTCATGATCTACCCCGAGGCGCACATCTGGCCGTATTACAATGGTATCCGCCCGTTCCCGGACAAGGCGTTTGCCTATCCGGTGCGTGAGCAGGTGCCCGCCGTCGGCGTAGTGGTCGTGTACCGGCAGCGGAAGGTGCTGCGGTTTTTGCCGCCGTGCATCACCGTCGTTGTGGGCGAGCCGGTCTACCCCGACCCGTCGCTGCCGCCGCGCAGTGCCCGCCGGGATCTGCACCAAAAGGTTTACGCCTTCATGTGCAGCACCGTCGCCCGGCGAAACAGCTACGCATACATCGACTATGTCCCCGCAGACAAGACACAACAGCCCGCGCAATGACCGCGCTGCACGATCAGAAAGGTGGGAGCCGTTTGGCACATTTGACCGAAACCGTCATCCAGGAGGCGTTCCTGAAGCTGCTCGCCGAGCAGCCGTTTGACAAGATCACCGTGGCCCAGCTCGTGGAGGAGTGCCAGATCACGCGCCGCACATTTTACTACCATTACTCCGACCTGTACGAGCTGCTCGACACCATCCTGCGCCGCGAGACCGAGCGCGCGCTCGATGAATTTGAAGCGACCGGGAGCTGGGAGGAATGCATGATCACCGCCTCCCGCTTTGCGCGTGAGCACAAGCGCGCCGTATACCACATCTACACGTCCTCGCACCGGCTGGAGCTGGAAAAGCGCGTTGACCGCGTTTCCGGGGAAATGATGCGCAGCTATGTGGAGGCACAGGCGCGCGGCCTGCGCGTGCGCGAGCAGGACAAGAAGCTCGTGTGCGACCTCTACCGCTTTGGCATCACGGATATCTTCTACGAGTGGCTGGAAAACGGGATGAAGGAGGATCTGGAAGATCAGATCCGGCGGCTGAGCCTGCTGTTCACCGGCAACATCCGCGCATCCCTGTCTCGGGTGCAGATCCCGGCAGAATCCTGACCGATCCCGGCGGGCACGGCTGTGCGTCCGCCGGTTTTTATTTCTGTTTCTTATAAAAAGGAGTGTTATCATGTCCGTTCTGGAGCATCTGGAACCGAAAGCCGTCTTTTCCTTCTTCGAGCAGCTATGCGCCATCCCGCACGGCTCGGGCAACACGAAAGCCATCAGTGACTTTCTCGTGCGCTTTGCCGCCGCGCGCGGCCTGCGCTGCATACAGGATGCGGCCAACAACATCATCCTCTTCTGCCCCGGCACGCCGGGTTATGAGACCGCGGCGCCAGTCATCCTGCAGGGGCACATGGACATGGTCTGCGAGACCGCGCCGGACTGCACAAAAGATATGACCCGCGAAGGGCTTGATCTCTTCGTGGACGGAGACACCATCGGCGCGCGCGGCACGACGCTCGGCGGCGACGACGGCATTGCCGTCGCCATGGCGCTGGCGATCCTGGACGCGGACGATATCCCCCATCCCCCGCTCGAGGTCGTCATCACGGTCGACGAGGAGATCGGCATGCTCGGTGCGGCCGCGCTCGACGCCTCCGTGCTCAAAGGGCGCACAATGCTCAACCTCGACTCCGAGGACGAGGGCATCCTCACCGTGAGCTGCGCCGGCGGCAACGTGTCCGTGTGCACGCTGCCGGTCACGCGCGCGCCGTTTGCCGGCACGGCGCTGTCCGTCACGGTCGGCGGTCTGCTCGGCGGCCACTCGGGCACCGAGATCGACAAAGGCCGCGGCAACGCCAATCTGCTCATAGGGCGCGTGCTGTATGCCGCCTGTGCGCGCACACCGCTGCGGCTCGTCTCCGTCGCCGGCGGCCTGAAGGACAACGCCATTCCGCGCGAGAGCCGGGCCGTCATCGTCGCGGCCGATGCCGACGCCGCCAAGGCGGCGATCGCGGACATGGAGGCCGCGCTGCGGCACGAATACGCTGCTGCCGACCCGGATGTGTTCGTGCGTGTCGAAGCCGCGCAGCCCCAGCAGCCGCCGATGGACGCGGCGTCCACGCAGCGCGCGGTGTGCATGCTCTGCTGCCTGCCGAACGGTATTCAGGCCATGAGCCGGGACATTCCGGGCCTCGTGCAGACGTCGCTGAATCTCGGCATTCTGACCATGGACACGGACACCGTGCAGGCATCGTTTTGCGTGCGCAGCAGCGTGTCCACGCAAAAGGAGATGCTCACCGCGCGTCTTCGCTGCCTGATGGCGCAGCTCGGCGGCACGGTCGACGTCTCGGGCGACTACCCCGCGTGGGAATACCGCAAGGATTCGCCCCTGCGCGAACGCATGGTCGACGTGTTCCGCGCCCAGTACGGCCGCGACCCGAAAGTGGAGGCCATCCACGCGGGCGTGGAGTGCGGCCTCTTTGCAGGGAAGCTGCCGGGGCTCGACTGCGTATCCTTCGGCCCGGATCTGACGGAGATCCACACCTGCCGCGAGCGGATGCACATCGCCTCCGTACAGCGCGTCTGGCGCTACACGCTCGAGGTGCTGCGCCGCTGCAAATGACCGGATAAGCAAAAACCGCCCTGCACCGATCGGTGCAGGGCGGTTTTTAATATGCAGCGTTATTTATGCAGCTCGTGCTCGTCACTGTGCTTGCGCGCCGCCACGGCCACAAGGCCGGAGAGCGCCACGAGCGCAATGACGTTCGGCAGCACCATGAGCTGGTTGAACATATCCGTCAGCTCCCAGACGAGATCATTGGACAGGCAGGAGCCGAGGAAAATAAAGACGATAGCGATGATAGAGTAGGCAAGGTTCGCCTTCTTGCCGAAGAGGTAATTGACATTGATGCGGCCGAAGAGGTTCCAGCCGACGATCGTCGAGAACGCGAAAAACAGCAGACAGATCGCCACGAACGCACTGCCGAGTGTCTCGCCGAACACGCTCGAGAACGCGAGCTGCGCCATGTTCGTCTTGGAAATGCCATCGACCGCGCCGTGTGCCAGCGGGCCGTTGCCAGCGTAGAGCGTGCAGATGACGACGAGCGCCGTCATGGTCAGGACGACGAACGTGTCGATAAACACGCCGATCATAGCGACCGTGCCCTGCTCGTGCGGGTTTTTGACATTGGCCAGCGCGTGTGCGTGCGGCGTGGAGCCCATGCCGGCCTCGTTCGAGAACAGGCCGCGCTTGGCGCCCTGGCTGAGGGCCGTCTTGAGGGCGTAACCAATGCCGCCGCCGATGATGGACTGCGGCGCAAAGGCGTACTTGAAGATCATGCCGAAGGTCTCCGGGATGTAACGGATGCGGGCGAAGAGCACGATAAAGCCGCCGATCAGATACAGGCAGGCCATGATCGGCACGATCTTCTCCGTGACGGAGGCGATGCGCTGCACGCCGCCGATGAAGATGAACGCCGCGATGGCGGAAACGATCAGACCCATGACCCAGCTCGGGATGTGGAACGCATTCTGGCATGCCTCGCCGATGGAGTTGGACTGCACCATGGAGCCCATGAAGCCGAGCGCCAGAATGATCGCCACTGCGAAGAAGCCGGCCAGGAACTTGCCGAAGCCGTTCGGGAAGGCGCGCTTGATGTAATACACCGGGCCGCCGAGAACGGTGCCGTCCGGCTCGACCACGCGGGTCTCCTGCGCGAGCACCGCCTCGGCATAGATCGTCGCCATGCCGAAGAACGCGATGATCCACATCCAGAAGATTGCGCCGGGGCCGCCGATGAGGATCGCGCCGCAGGCGCCGACGATGTTGCCGGTACCGACCTGCGCCGCGACAGCCGTCGCCAGCGCCTGGAACGAGCTCATGCCGGATTTGTGCTTCTCGCCGTTGAGGCTGAACTCACCGAAGAAGCGCCGCCAGCCCTCGCCGAAGCAGCGCACCTGCACGAACTTCGTGCGGATGGTGAAATACAGACCCGCGCCGAGGAGCAGGATGATCAGCACGTAGTCTGACAGGTACATGTTGATGGTCTGCACGATTTTGAGTAAGGTATCCATGTTGTTTCTCCCTCTGCATTGAATTTTTGCAAAGCAAAAAGCTGCCAGCCTTTCGGCCAACAGCTCCAGAGAACAAACAGCGCTTGAACGCCCGCACATGTCGGGCACTCGCTCTGTCCTTTTGCCTGAGAGATTCGGCTCACGCCTTGCACCTTCGGCACCCGTTCGCAGACGGGATTCTCCAGAGTCTCCTCCGCCTCCAGTCTCGGCCGCGCCGATCCTTGAGGTTTCGATGGATATTCATTTGATTGCGTCGAGTATTATTACATACGCACACGGGGCTTGTCAAGCCCCTTCTTCAAAAAAAGTTCACAAATTGTCGGTTCCGTACATCAGCGCCGTGAGTGCGACGACCGGCGCCGTCTCGCACCGCAGGATCCGCTCGCCCATGGAGCAGATGTGCATGCCGAGCTTGCGCGCCATATCGGCCTCAAATTCGGCGAAGCCGCCCTCCGGCCCCGTGATGATGGCTGCCGACGTGACCGGCTGCGCGGCGTGCTCGATCGCGGCGCGGATCGTCTCGCGCTCCCCGGTCTCGTACATGAACAGCGGCAGATCGGTGTGCAGCGCGTCGTTGAGCACGGCGACATAGTCCGCTTCATAACACACCTGCGGGATGATGCCGCGGCCGGACTGCTTGGCCGCCTCTTCGGCAATGCGCTGCCAGCGCTCGAGCTTCTTTTCCATGTTCACCGCCTTGGCCACGCAGCGCGTGCAGGAGAAAAACACGATCTCGGCAGCACCGGCCTCCGTGCACTTTTGCACCAGGAAGTCACTGCGCTCGCCCTTCGGCAGGCCGGCAAACACCGTCGTGCGCACCGTCGGCTCCGATTTGCAGGGCACGACCTCGATGACCTCGGCCTCCGCCTCGTGCTCCATCGTCTGCACCAGGCGGCACTTATAGTCGCGTCCCGCGCCGTCGCAGATGACGATATCGTCCCCCGCGCGCAGACGCAGCACGCGGATGTGATCCGCGTCGCGGCCGCGGATGATCGCCCGGCCGTTCGGGAAGTTGGTGCCTGCCATGAAAAATCGAGCCATAATGGTCGCCTCCGATGTGGAATGTCTGCTGCGATTATGGCACACTTCGCACGTTTTTGCAAGCCGGGCCATAGCATGGAGTGGGGGTATGGGATATGAACGATTCTGTTTTTCTCGACAACGGCACGTTCCGGCGCGTCTGGCAGCGCGTGGCGGGCAGCGCCGCCGCGCCGGATGCGGCGCAGCAGGACACCGACGTGCTGGCCGGGCGGCTCGCGGACTGCATCCGCGCGAAGGCGGCCGGCGCCGCGTTTTACATGGCGCTGGCGCAGCGCATCCGCACCGGCCGGCAGCAGCTTGCGCAGATCGCGGCGCAGGAGCGCGCGCACCGGAAAGCGCTGCAGGTGGAGTATTTCCTGCGCACGGGCGAAGTATGTACCACGCCCGCCGCCTGTCCCCGTCTGGGCACGGTCGCGCAGGATCTGCGCAGCGCCTACGCACAGGAGCTGGTACTGGCCGAGCAGCTCGACGCGGCGGCCGCCGCCGCACAGCCGCCGCTGTGCAGCCGCCTGAGCGCCATGGCACAGCAGGATCGCCGCCATGCCCAAACCGTGCGCGATCTGCTCGCTTGTGTGCTGCACTGAGAAAATCCGGCGCAAAAAATGCGTTTCTTTCAAAATGGTACTTGACTTTATGACAAATCTTGATTATAATATGCAAGCTGACAATTTGAAATGAAAGCAACCCGAACAGAACGTGGAGAAGTCGCGTAGCCTGGTCGAGCGCGCACGATTGGAAATCGTGTATACCCCACAAGGGTATCGAGGGTTCGAATCCCTCCTTCTCCGCCACAAAAAAGGACTCAATCTTTTCAGATTGGGTCCTTTCTTTTTTTGCGAGGTAACGCCATGAAAGCCGAACGCAACAAGACCATTGATTTTCTGCCGGAGGACGCGCCGGAATATCTCGCGCGCTGCCTGTGTGTCACAGACGATGTATCCCTCGACGCCGTGTGTGACCGCACCATCTGCGGCGACACGTTCCGCGTCGCGCCGCATCTGCCGCGCGGCTTTGCGGATCTGCTGATCGTCGATCCGCCATACAACCTGAACAAAGACTTCTCCGGCGGCGGCTTCCGGCGCATGACGGATGCGGACTACGCCGCGTTCACGCGCGCGTGGATCGCGCTGCTGCTGCCGCTGCTGAAGCCGGACGCCTCGGTCTACGTCTGCTGCGACTGGCGCTCGAGCCCGGTCATCGGTATGACGCTCAAGGAACATTTCCGGCTGCAAAACCGCATCACCTGGCAGCGGGAAAAGGGCCGCGGTGCGCAGCGCAACTGGAAAAACGGCATGGAGGACATCTGGTTTGCCACCCGCACGGACAACTATACGTTCCATGTCGACGCCGTGAAGGTGCGCCGCCGCGTGCGCGCGCCCTACCGCGACGACGGCCGGCCGAAGGACTGGGAGGAAACGCCGGACGGCAAATTCCGCAACACGTGCCCGTCAAACTTCTGGGACGACATCTCCGTGCCCTACTGGTCCATGCCGGAAAACACCGCCCACCCGACGCAAAAGCCGGAAAAGCTGCTGGCCAAGCTCATCCTCGCCAGCTCCGACCCCGGCGGCATCGTGCTCGACCCCTTTGCCGGATCCGGCTCCACGGCCGTGACGGCGAAAAAGCTCGGACGCCGCTTCGTCGCCATCGAGCGCAGCGAGCAATACTGCGCCTGGGCCGAAAAGCGGCTGGAGCTGGCAGAGACGAACCCCGCCATTCAGGGCTACGCCGACGGCGTGTTCTGGGAGCGCAACGCCGGACGTCTGCCGCGCTGAACCGCGCCGCACAGCGCGTCGACGCGGCTTGACAAACACATAAAATCGTGTTACAACGAAAACCGCCTGTGCAAATATCTCAAAAAAAGAAGGCGCCGATATGAAACGTGGCTATCTGTACATTGCGATCACGACACTGCTGTTTTCCAGCATGGAGGTCGCGCTGAAGCTGATCTCCGGGCAGTTCAACCCCATTCAGCTCAACTTCAGCCGGTTTCTCGTCGGCGGGCTGGTGCTGCTGCCGCTGGCTGTGCGCGAGCTGAAAAAGCGCGGCCGGAAGCTCGACGGGCGCGCACTCGGCGCATTTGCGCTGCTGGGTCTGATGGGCATTGCGGTGAGCATGTCGCTGTATCAGCTCGCCGTGGTGCGCGTGCAGGCGTCGGTCGTGGGCGTGCTGTTTTCCAGCAACCCCGTGTTCGTGACACTGTTTGCCTTTCTGCTCCTGCATGAGACGATCTCGAGGCATCAGGTCGCCGGGCTGGCGCTTGATGTGGCCGGCATCGTGCTCATCATCCAGCCGTGGAGTTTGCGGCTCGATCCGCTCGGCGTTGTCTATATCCTTCTGGGCACGCTGCTGTTTGCGCTCTATGCCGTGTGCGGCAAGCGCAGGTGCGCACAGTTCGGCGGCATCGTCGTGACGTGCTTTGGCTTCCTGTTCGGCGCGGCCGAGATGATCGCCCTCGCCGCCCTGACGCACATTCCGTCCGTCTCCGCCGGCCTGACCGCCGCCGGGCTCGGCACGTTTGCAAGCATCCCCTTCCTGACCGGCTACACACTGGCCAATCTGCCGATCGTGCTCTTCATCTACGTCGGCGTGACCGGTATCGGCTTCACGTGCTACTTCCTGTCCATGGAAGTGACGAGCGCGCAGACGACATCGCTCGTGTTCTTCTTCAAGCCCGCGCTCGCGCCGCTGCTGGCGTTTCTCGTGCTGCACGAGGCCATCCCCGGCAACATGCTCGCCGGCATCGCGTGCATCCTCTGCGGCAGTCTGGTGTCCATCCTGCCCGGCCTGCTCGCGCAGCGAAAGGCCGCTGCGCTGCCGGTCATGGAAGCCACGGTCAAAGAAGAGATCGAAATTTGAATCCGCACCGCCCACGCCCGCAGTGACCGCTGCGGGCGTTTTTTATTTTCTTCACGAAATCATGCTTGACATCTCACGCACATTGTGTTATTGTCTTAATCGCTTAATACAGCGATACAAATTGCAGACAGGAGGCGGCATCATGAACTGGAACATCCGCAACGACGCGCCTGTCTACACGCAGCTCGTGGATCAGATCGCCCGCGCGATCATACTCGGGCAGTTTCCGCCCGGGAGCAAGCTGCCGTCGGTACGCGATTTTGCGGCCGACGCCGGCGTGAATCCGAACACGATGCAGCGCGCGCTCGCCGAGCTGGAGCGGCTGGAGCTCATCCAGACGCAGCGCACGGCCGGCCGCACCGTGACGGAGGATCTGGCGCGCATCGAACGGGAAAAGCGGCGGCTGGCACAGGCCGGCATCGACGCATTCTGGCAGGCGCTGGCACAGCTCGGCTATGACCGGGCGCAGGCGCTCGAGCTGCTGCAGCAGGATCTGCGGCAGACAAAGGAGGAAATGTAAACATGGCAATTCTCGAATGCAGAGGGCTGTGCAAGAGCTACGGCGCAGAGCCGGCGCTCGACCGCGTGGATCTCACGGTCGAGCCGGGGCACATTGTCGGCCTGCTCGGCCCGAACGGCAGCGGCAAGAGCACGCTCATCAAGCTGGCCAACGGCCTGCTGACGCCCGACGCCGGTGAGATCCTCATCGACGGCAAGGCACCGTGCAAAGAGACGAAGAAGATCGTCTCGTATCTGCCGGAGCGCACATATTTCGCCGACTGGATGACGGCGCTGCAGCTATTGGCGTTCTTCGGCGATTTTTACGATGATTTCGACCGCGAGGCGGCCGTGCAGATGATGCAGCGGCTCGGCATCCAGCCCAAGCAGCAGATCAAGCAGATGTCGAAAGGTACGCGCGAAAAGGTGCAGCTCATCCTCGTCATGAGCCGCAAGGCGAAGCTCTATCTGCTCGATGAACCGATCGGCGGCGTCGACCCCGCGACGCGCGATTATATCCTCAGCACCATCATCAGCAACTACAACCCCGAGGCCGCCGTCGTCATCTCCACGCACCTGATCGCGGACGTGGAGAACATCCTCGACGACGTGGCGTTTCTCAGCCGCGGCCATCTGCTGCTGCAGTCGTCGGCGGACGAGCTGCGCGCCAAAGAGGGCAAATCGGTGGACGCTGTGTTCCGGGAGGTATTCAGATGCTAGGAAAACTTTTAAAGCAGGATTTTCGCGCGACCGCGCGCATCATCCTGCCGCTGTATGCGGCCGTGCCGGTGCTCGGCCTGTTCACGAACCTGATCAACCGTCTGTGCGAAAACCAGACCGGCTTTCTGATCCACGCCATCGGTACGCTCGTGTCGTTCGTGTTCTCGCTCTCGCTCATCGCCGCCGTCGTGACGACGGTCGTGCTCATGATCCTGCGGTTTTACCGCAACCTGATGACGGATGAGGGCTACCTCATGTTCACGCTGCCGGTCTCGACGACGGAGCTGATCTTCTCGAAGCTGATCGTCTCGGTCGTGTGGTTTCTCGGCACGTTCGCGGTCGACGCGCTCGGCCTGCTGCTGTCCGGCATGCTCGGCGGCTACGAGGATATCGTCCGGTTTCGGTTTGCCTTTACCTTCGGCGCACCGTACAGCATGCCGACGATCACGCAGGCGCAGGCCGGCTGGCTCACCGTCGGCGTGGTCGTGCTGGTGGTTTTGTGCGGCCTTGCCCTGTGCCTGATGACCTACGCCGCCATGGCAATCGGCCAGAGCTTCAAGAAAAACAAAGGACTCATGTCCGTCGTGTTCTTCTTCGTGCTCTGGATCGGCACGCGCATCGTGCTGACGCTGATCTTCGGCGCGTTCTACTGGCCGGCCACCTCGGCCGTCAACACGATGACCGTGCTGCAGGCGCTCTGGACTGTGCTTGGCTGCTCCTGTGCGGGCGCACTGGCGTTTTGCGTGGGCTTCTTCTTCCTCACGCACGGCATGCTGCGCAAGCACCTGAACCTGCAGTAAAAAAGCAAAAAAGCACCCGGTATTGGCGAGCCAATACCGGGTGTTTGCTTTACGGATCAACAGGAGAGAATTACTTGGTGCCGAAGATGCGGTCGCCGGCGTCGCCCAGACCGGGGACGATGTAGCCGTGCTCGTTGAGATGATCGTCGAGCGCTGCGACGTAGATGTCCACATCCGGATGCTCCTTCTGCATCACGGCCACGCCCTCGGGGGCGCCGATGATGCACATGAGCTTGATGTGCTTGCAGCCGACTTCCTTCATAAACTGCACCGCGGCGGACGCGCTGCCGCCGGTGGCGAGCATCGGATCGACGATGATGACGTCGCGCTCGGCAATGTCGGGCGGCATCTTGAAGTAATACTTCACGGGCTCGAGCGTCTTCGGGTCGCGGAACAGGCCGATGTGGCCGACCTTGACGTTCGGCATCATGGTGACCATGCCGTCGACCATGCCGAGACCGGCGCGGAGGATCGGCACGATGGCCAGCTTCTTGCCGGCGATGTGCTTGCAGTGCGCCGTGGCGACCGGAGTCTCCACATCGATCTCCTCGAGCGGGAGGTCGCGCGTGGCCTCAAAGCACATCAGCATGGCGATCTCGGAAATCAGTTCCCGGAATTCCTTGACGCTGGTGTTCTTGTCGCGCAGGATCGAGAGCTTGTGCTGGATCAGTGGGTGGTCAAAAACGTGAACATTACTCATCTCGTCGTCTCCTTTGTTGATTCAATTTTTCATTTTGCTGCCGCCTGGGCTGCGAGCCGCGCCTGGCGTTCCCGCTCGGCCTGCGACAGGCGCAGATAGACCGGGAGCAGTTCCTCCGCCGGAACCGGCGTCTGCCCGAAGGCGGCCATGGCCACGCCCCACGCGCTCTGGCTGACCAGATTGCCCGGCGCCAAAACCGCAGGTATGCCCATGTCCAAACACGTATTATAACACAACTGCGCGCCGTCGCCAACCAGAAAAGCGGATTTCTGCATTTTTCCCAGTTCTTCGCCCAGCTCCGCGAGCGAAATCGCACGGTCTTCACAAAGGCGCACCGGTTTTCCGTCCCGGATCTCGAACAGCGCGTTGTAGATCTGGCTGCGGCGGGCGTCCATGGCCGCGCACACGAGCGCGCCCTCCCCCGCTGCAACGCCGTTGTAGGCCATGGCGGCGAGCGTTGACACGCCGATGGCCGGCTTCTGCGCGCCCCAGGCAAGTCCCTTGGCCGTTGACACGCCGATGCGCACGCCGGTGAACGAGCCCGGACCGCGCGCGACGGCGATGGCATCGACCTCCGCGAGCGCAGTGTTCGTATTTTTCAGCATCTGCTCCGCCATCGGCAGCAGCGTGCAGCTATGCGTCTGGCCGCTGCACTGCTGGCTCTGGGCAATGAGCACCTCATCGCGGCACAGGGCGACCGACGCCGCCTTGGCCGAGGATTCCAGTGCAAGGATCAGCATGTGCCCTCACTCCCTTCCGTGATCGTGATGCGCCGAGTCGTCGGGCCGAGTTTTTCAAACCGGACCACGACCTCGTCGCCGTAAAAAGCGTCCTCCACGTTCTCGCTCCACTCGACGGCGCAGACGGAACCGCGGTTGACATAATCATCCCAGCCGATGTCGAACAATTCGTCGGCACTGCCGAGGCGGTACATATCAAAATGGATCAGCTCGCGGGGGCCTTCGTATTCGTTCACGATCGTGAACGTCGGGCTCGAGACACGGCACGTCAGCCCCATGCCGCGAGCCATGCCGCGCACAAAGGCGGTCTTGCCGCTGCCGAGCTCGCCGTACATGGCCACGACCTTGCCGTCCGGCAGGGTGCGCGCAAATTCCGCGCCGACCTGCTCGGTCTCCGCTTCGCTGTGGGTCAGATATTCCTGCATGGTATCCCTCCGATTCTGAAGAAGTATTATAGCACGGTTTCCGCCGTTGCGTAAAGTCGTTTTGTGTGATATAATAAGCGCCGATTCAAAATTGCCGCCGCGGCGGAAAGGAGGCCATCATGAAAAAAGCAGTGTCCTACGCAAAGGAGTTTTTTCACCGGGCAGATATCTTCCTGCTCGTGATGGGTCTCATCTGCGCGGTCTTCGGCATCATCGTCATCTCAAGCGCCACGGCATCGTACCACTCGGCCAAGTATGTCATCGTGCAGAGCGCGTCGCTCATACTCGGCGTTTTTGCGTTCGTGGTCATGACCGTGCTGGATGTGGACGTTCTGGCCGACAAGTGGCAGATCCTGTGCGCGTTCAACGTGGTCTTTCTGCTGTTGCTGATCCCCTTCGGCGTGAGCGACAACACCGGCAACACCGGCTGGCTGCGTTTTTTCGGCATCGGCATCCAGCCGACGGAGGTCGTCAAGCTCACGTTCATCGTCATTCTGGCAAAACAGATCAGTTACCTGAAAGAATACCATGACCTCAACTCCGCGTGGTCGGTCGCGCAGCTCGCGGGCCATTTCGTGCTGCTGTTCGGGCTGATCCTCGTCGTGTCGTCCGACCTTGGCTCAGCGCTGATCTTCTTTTTCATCTTCCTCGTGATGCTCTTTGCCGCCGGTTTCGCGCTGCACTGGTTTGCGATCGGCTTTGCAGCCATCGCCGCGATGATCCCGCTGCTGTGGAAATTCGTGCTGCATGACTATCAGAAAAACCGCATTCTCGCGCCCTATGACTCCAGCATCGACCCGACGAACACCGGCATCAACTGGCAGCCGCACCAGAGCAAGATTGCCCTCGCCTCCGGCCAGTGGACGGGCGCGGGGCTCGGTCACGGCACGCAGAGCCAGTCCAACGCCCTCGCCGGCAAGCACACGGACTTCATCTTCGCCGTTATCGGTGAGGAGCTCGGCATGATCGCCTGCCTCCTCGTCATCACCCTGCTGCTGATCATCATCATCCGCTGCGTCATGGTCGGCATCCGCTCGGGCAGCAACATGGGCTCGCTCGTGTGCTTCGGCGTGGCGGCATTTTTGACGTTCCAGACATTTGAGAACATCGGCATGTGCATCGGCATCACGCCCGTCATCGGCATCACGCTGCCGTTTTTCAGCTACGGCGGCTCCTCCCTGTTCACGACCTTTGCCGCGCTCGGCATGGTGTCGGGCATCCACTTCCGACCACGGCCAAAGCGAAACAGCATCTATTACTGACACACCGCTCCCCCGCAGGTTTCCCGGGAAACCTGCGGGGGAGCTTTTTCTCCCGGCATACAGAAAGCACCCGGCCGAATGGACGGGTGCTTTCCGCAAAACATAGAAGGGGGAAGAGAAGTATCCGGGTGGTATCAGCCGCTGTGACAGGCGGCGCAGTCGTGCTCTGCAAAGAGCGCGGCGTCGTAGGCAATGCCGTTTTTATCATAGTAGTCCTTCACGGCCGCTTTGACCGCCTCCTCCGCGAGCACGGAGCAGTGGATCTTCTGCGCCGGCAGACCGTCGAGCGCTTCCACAACCGCCTTGTTGGACAGCGCCAGAGCCTCCGAAATGGGCTTGCCTTTGATCATCTCGGTCGCCATCGACGAGGACGCGATCGCGCTGCCGCAGCCGAACGTGTTGAACTTCACGTCCGAGATGATGTCATTGTCTACCTTGATATACATCCGCATGATGTCGCCGCACTTGGCGTTGCCGACTTCGCCGATGCCGTCGGCGTCGGGCATCTTGCCGACGTTGCGGGGGTTTTCAAAATGGTCCATGACCTTTTCGCTGTACAGTGCCATAGGAAAGCCTCCTTTATATCGTTTTGTATTAGATCAAGTGCGCTCGGGCACCGGTCTCCAGCTCGTCCCACACCGGGGAGATGCTGCGCAGATAGGCGACCACCTGCCGGACATTGTCCACGATGTACGCCATTTCCTCGTCCGTGTTGTATTCGCCCACGGACAGGCGCAGGGAGCCGTGCGCCACCTCGTGCGGCAGGCCGATGGCCAGCAGCACATGGCTGGGGTCGAGCGAGCCGGAGGTGCAGGCGCTGCCGGACGAAGCGGCAATGCCCTTGCGGTCGAGCAGGAGCAGCAGCGACTCGCCCTCGATGCCCTCAAAGCAGAAGTTCACCGTGCCGGGCACACGCTGCGTGCGGTCACCGTTGAGCCGGGCATGCTCGATGGTCGAAAGGCCGGAAATGAGCGTCTCGCGCAGGTGCGTGACCTTCTCCGTGTTCTCGGCCATGTGGTCGACCGCCTCGCGCAGCGCCGCGGCCATGCCGGCAATGGCCGGGGTGTTCTCCGTGCCGCCGCGCTTGCCGCGTTCCTGCGCGCCGCCCTCGATGATGTTCGTGAGCGGAATGCCGCGCTTTGCGTACAGGAAGCCGACGCCGCGCGGACCATGGAACTTGTGCGCCGAGCACGAGAGCAGGTCAATGTTCATCTCCTGCACGTCCACGGGGATGTGGCCGACGGCCTGCACAGCGTCCGTGTGGAACGGAATGCCCCGCTCGCGGCAGAGCGCGCCGATGGCACGGACGGGCTGAATGGTGCCGATCTCATTGTTGGCAAACATGACGGACACAAGCGCCGTGTCGTCCCGGATGGCCGCGGCCACGTCCTCGACGCGGACGACGCCGTTTTCATGCACATCCAGCAGCGTCACGTCAAAGCCCTGTTTCCGGAGCTTATCAAGCGTATGCAGCACCGCGTGGTGCTCAAATTTGGTGGATATCAGGTGTTTTTTCCCTTTGCGGGCACCGTTCATGGCGGCGGAGATGATGGCCTGGTTGTCGGCCTCGCTGCCGCCGGAAGTGAACACGATCTCCCGCGGGTCGGCAGCGCCGATCAGCCGTGCGATCTCGGTGCGGCAGGCAAGCAGATGCTCGGCCGCCTCCTGTCCGAGGGTATAGAGTGTGCTGGGGTTGCCGTAGATCTCGTCAAAGTACGGAAGCATGGCTTCCTTTGCGGCGGGGGATAGCTTTGTGGTTGCCGCATTGTCTGCGTAGACGCGCATGAGACTGTCCTCCTTTAATTCCTATTTGTTTTATGGGCAAATGATACCATGTATTTCCCACATTGTCAATAGGAATTCGAAAAAGAAAACGGGGGAAAGGAGATATTCTTCCCTTTCCCCCGTTTTCGTCTGCTTACGCCTTGCCGTCGAGCAGATCCTGCACGGACACGCCGGACAGGTAGTTATCCATGACGGCATCGAGCTTTTTCCACATCGGCAGCGTCAGGCACTGGGCTGCGCGTTCGCAGCCGTTCTCCCCCGACTCCAGACACGACACGGCGGCCATGCTGCCCTCGGTGCTGTGCAGCACCTCGGCGACCGTGATATCGCTCGCCGGCCGGCTCAGGCGGTAGCCGCCCTCTTTGCCGCGCTGGCTGTTGACAAGGTTGGCGCGGTTGAGCGCCGCCGCGATCGCCTCCATATATTTCAGGGACACATCCTGCCGCTGCGACACGGTCTTGAGCGAGATGAAGCCCTCGTCGCAATGCTGCGCCAGGTCGATCATCAGGCGCAGCGCATAGCGACCCTTGGTTGAGATCACCATAATCCGTTTGCCTCCTTGCTGCACACATCCGCGTGCAGATGTTAAGCTTAATATACTACCAATTCACAAGGAATTCAAGTCGAATGTTGCAGGGCATAAAAAACCGGGGGCATCCCCCCGGCCTTTTTTCGTATTCAGGCTTCCTGTTCGGCCACGAGCGGCTCGACCACACGCATGGCATCGAGCGTGCGCGTCAGCAGTTCGTCGAGACTCCAGCCAAGCATATCCGCACCGCGCTGGATCACTTCGCGCGAGCAGCCGGCGGCAAAGCCGTTGCTCTTATATTTCTTCTTGAGCGACTTGAGCTCCATGTCCTGCACGCTCTTGGACGGACGCATGAGCGCCGCCGCGCCGATCAGGCCGGTCAGCTCGTCGGTCGCATACAGCACCTTTTCCATCTCGTGCTCCGGCTGGATGTCCACCGTGATGCCGTAGCCATGGCTGGCCGTGGCATGGATCAGCCGCTCGTCAAGGCCGCGCTCACGCATGATCTCCTGCGACTTGATGCAGTGCTGATCGGGATAGCGCTCAAAGTCCAGATCATGCAGCAGGCCGACGATGCCCCAGAAATCCACCTCGTCGCCGTAGCCGAGCGCCTGCGCGAAATAGCGCATGACGCCCTCGACCGTACGGGCATGATGCAGATGAAACGGATCCTGATTATATTCCGTCAGCAGATCCCAGGCTTCCGCCCGGCTCAGTTGCTTGCTCATAGCAAAACCCCCTAATGCATATCTTTTTTGTAGGCATATGAAAGATTAGCATTAAAATAGCACACTTTTCCTCGAATTTCAAGTGGAGATTTCCGCCTGCGGCCATATGTTTAAAAGTTGACACACGCTTCAGAACATGGTATCATTTAGCAGTTTTTCTATTGCATTCCTTACCGCAGCGCCCCGGTGCGCCGCTCCGACGCCCGCGAAGAGGCGCGCGCCCGCGGCGCCGTATTGCAAAAGATCAATGGCATTTTCTGCACCATATGTCACACTTTTGCGCTTTTTGTGAGCAAAATATACGAGCCGGTCGATTTTATTTCATTGCTTTTTGTCAAAAAGTATGTTATGATATCCACAGTATGTATGCATCGTGTTCACTGCACAGCGGTGTCATGCTTACGAAACGTTCGATGATCCGCCGCGAGCAACGGCCGCATCATCTTCGTAATAAAAGAAAAAGGAAGGATGTATTTCATGGACGAAAAGTATAGCGCGCTATTTACTCCGTGGAAGATTGGCAATGTCGAGATCAAAAACCGCATTGTCCAGTGCTCCATGGGCGGCACCTCTCTGTTTGGATGGCTGGAGCCCTGCCACTTTGATAAGGAAGCTGCCAACTTCCTGCTCAACCGTGCGCAGGACGGTGTCGGTCTGGTTCTCCCGGGCATGCAGTGTGTCCGTGACACCATGGGCCGCAGATGGCTCTGGCAGAACAAGAAGATGTTTAAGGAACTCGCCGACTACATGGTCGAGTACCACAAGACCGGCTCCAAGCTGTTCATTCAGCTCGCCGCTGGTTTCGGCCGCTCCATGGCTGTTGCCCCCTGGATGGTCACTCTGAACAACAACAAGGTGCTCGGCGCTCTTGCCAAGCCCGTCATCGACGTCAGCTACTGCTGCGCTTCCGCTTCCGCTACCCCGAACCGCTGGCAGGAGGACATGCTCTCCCGCCCGATGACCGTCGAAGAGATCCACGAGATGGTCGATGCGTTCGGCAAGACCGCGAAGTTGCTGCGTGAGGCCGGTGTTGACGGTGTTGAGATCCACGCCGTCCACGAAGGCTACCTGCTTGACCAGTTCACCATCGCCAACTGGAACCATCGTACCGACGAGTACGGCGGCTCTTTCGAGAACCGTTTCCGTTTCCCGGTCGAGATCGTGCAGTCCATCAAGCGTCAGGCCGGCGCCGACTTCCCGGTGTCCCTGCGTTACTCCGTCGTTTCCAAGACCAAGGCTTGGGGCAAGGGCGCGATGCCGTACGAGACCGACTTCGAAGAGTTCGGCCGTGACATGCCCGAGTCCGAGAAGGCTATCAAGTACCTGGGCGATGCCGGCTACGACATGTTCAACTGCGACAACGGTACTTACGACGCATGGTACTGGGCACATCCGCCTCAGTACATGCCCGACAACTGCAACCTCGAGTACGTCGAGCACATCAAGAAGTTCACCGACAAGCCCGTCGCCTGCGCCGGCCGTATGGATCCGGTCAAGGCCGCGGAAGAGATCGCTGCCGGCCGTCTCGATGCAGTTGCCATCGCGCGTCAGAACCTTGTTGACCCCGAGTGGATCCACAAGATCCTCGAGGGCCGTCAGGACGAGATCAAGCCCTGCATCCGCTGCCACAACGGCTGCTTCAACTTTGCGAAGTTCAAGGGCACCGCGAACATCCAGAGCACACAGGATTCCCTGCACCTGGGCCGCTGCGCGCTGAACCCGCCCACCATGCAGCACAACAAGTATAAGATCGTTCCGACCAAGAGCCCGAAGAAGGTCGCCATCATTGGCGGCGGCATCGGCGGCATGGAGTGCGCGCTCGTGCTCAAAAAGCGCGGCCACAAGCCGGTTCTCTTCGAGAAGACCAACGAGCTCGGCGGCCTGTTCCTCACCGCTTCCGCGATGAGCTTCAAAGAGAACGATAAGGAACTCATTGAGTGGTACAAGAAGGAAGTCGCGAAGCAGGGTATCGATATCCGCTTCAACACCGAGGTCACCGACCTTGGCACCATGCGCGGCTTCGACGAGATCATCGTGGCCACCGGCTCCGTGCCGAGAACCATGCCCATGATCCCGGGCTTCGAGAAGACCATGAGCTTCACCGAACTGCTCAAGGAGAAGAAGGAAGTCGGCGACAAGGTCCTGTTCTTCGGCGGCGGCCAGTCCTCCTGCGAGGCGGCTTACGACCTGATCCTCCAGGGCAAGCACCCGATCATTGTCGAGTACGCCGGCGACCTGGTTGCTGCTCAGGCTACCTGCCTTGCCAACACCTCCTTCCTGCGTGACGCGATGGAGTACCACAAGGTTCCGACCTACCTGCACTCCACCATCACCGAGATCCACGACGGTGGCGTCACCGTCAAGGGTCAGGACGGCAAGACCTTCGAGGTCGCCTGCGACAACGTCATCAACGGCATCGGCTTCGTGCCGGCTCCGGTTGGCGACAAGGGCCGTCACGTGCACCGCGTCGGTGACTGCGTTGCCATCGGCAACCTGCGCACCGTCATCTGGCGTGCATGGGATGTCTGCATGAAGATCTGATCTTCGGCTGACACCGAGATACATAATACCCGCGCGGGTGCAGAGCAATCTGCACCCGCGTTTTTGTGCGCCGCCGTGCAAAAAAGGTCCCCCGCTTACGCCAAGGTAAGCGAGGGATCCTTTTCGTTATCCTCACAAAATGTCCGAAAGCTGCTCCAGCCGCGTGATGCGCCAGTCGGCCTGCGGCGGCATGGCCGCGCCGCGGTCGTCCGGGTCATACCAGCAGGTATGCATACCGGCCTCCCGTCCGCCCGCAATATCCGCCGTGAGCGAATCGCCGATCATCAGGCACTGCTCCGGCCGAATGCCCGGAAGCTGTGCCATGCAGCGGTCAAAAAACACCCGGCTCGGCTTTTCCGCGCCCATCTGGCCGGAGATGAACAGCCGCTCAAACGCATCGAGCATTCCCGCCCGGCGCAGGCGGTTCACCTGCTGCGCATACGGCCCGTTGCTCGCGGCGCACAGCCGGTACGCTCCGCGCAGGCGCCCCAGCACATCCACCGCGCCCGCTACCGGAACGGCGCTCTCGTGCAGCCGGACGCGAAATGCGTCTTCCATCGCCGCGCCGTCGCCCTCCAGGCCAAGCCGCGCCAGGATCGTCTGCCAGCGCACGTCCCGCAGGCCGGCGATCGTCAGCTCTCCGCGCTCGATCCGCGCCCAGAGCTTGTCGTTCTCCGCCTGAAAGACGGCAAACATCTCCGGCCAGTATGGCAGGCCGGCCTCGTGAAAGATCTCCTCCATCCCCTGCCGGGCACCGGCGCTGAAATCCAGCAGCGTATTGTCAATGTCAAAAAGCAGCACCTTTGGTTTGTCCATATGGCTCTCCTCCCCTGCTTATCCGCGGCGCGCCCCGGTCGGACGGCGCCGGCGCGCATTCACGGCACGAAACACCGTTGACACCAGCAGGATGCCGACAGCCAGGCTGCCCGCGATCCCAGCGGTCTCCAGACCCTTTTGCAGTGCCTCCTGCACCTCGCCCGAGAGGCCGATGCTCATCGTATAATAAATGCCGGCGCCGGGCAGCAGCGGAATGCTGGAAATGACCAGATACGACGTGACCGGGCACTTGCGAAAACGGCCCATGCCCTCGGAATAGACCGCAGCCACGACCTCGGAGAAGAAGTTGGCGCTGTAGACGCTGCACCCTGCCCTGCTGCACAGCAGGTAAACGATCCAGGTCAGCGCGCTGCCGAGCGCACACAAAACACTGCCCCAGTCGTGGACATTAAACAGGATCACAAACCCCAGGCAGGCGACAAACGTCGCAAGCCCCTGCGCCCAGAGCGGATAGGTCAGCGCCGCGGCCGTCTCCGCGTGCCCATAGATCGGAGTCGTAACGTACCACGCCGCCGCCGTGCCGAGCGCGATGGCGAACGCCGAGAGCAGCACCTGCACGATGCGGCTGACACCGGAGCTTGTGTCGCCATAGATGATGTCGCGCATGGAGTTTGTGATGAGCAGCCCGGGCACCAGCAGCATCAGCGCGCCGATGATAACGACCGCCACGCAGTCGAGCCAGCCGAGGCCGGCAGCAACATACGCCGGCAGCGCCATGAGAAAGGACGCCGCAATGGTGCTGAAAAACGGGTTGACCTCCAGCCGGTCCATGCAGCGCGTCACAAAGCCGATGATCAGGCCACTCAGCCCCGCCCAGAGCCAGTCGCGCACCGTGCCGCCAAACACGCAGCAAAAGCCCGCCGCCGCCATGAAATTGCCGAGGTAATACGTCCACACAGCGTAGCTGCGGACGGCGGCCGTCGTTTCCTTGAGCCAGCGCTGCGCCTCCTCCGGATCTGGGACCTCGGCGCAGATGCGCCGGCTGAGCGCGTTGAGCTTTTCAATGCGCTCGAGGTCGTTGCCGTGATACCCGATACGCTTCATGACCGTCAGCGGCTTAGTATTCGGCGTCACAAAACTCACCGCAACGCAGTTCGGGATGGCGAACGCCTGTCCCTCCGTGCCGTATGCCTCGATCACGCGGCGCATAGTTTCCTCGACCCGGTACGTCTCCGCCCCGGCGACCGCAAGCTCGTAGCCGATCTGCACCGTCATGTCTGCAAGAAGATAATAGTCCATACCTGTCTTCCCATAAGCAAAAATTTCCCGGCCAAGGCCGGGCTTCCAGCGACGACAGCGTAACACATTTCCCAGCGCAAATCAACGGGGATGCAATGGTTTTTGTTCCGACATTCTTCTCAAGGAGCAGCACGCCCTTACTGCACCCAGATGCCGGGGCGCAGCAGGATTTCTGCTCCAGAAATCCTGTGAATCTGCCCAAACGCCGGCGCCGAACGAGCATAATTATTCATAAAAGCTCTAGAAATACGAAAATTTACGAAAAAATTTAAAATATATATTGCATTTTTATTCTTTCTGACTATAATATGCCTCATCCGGCACGTGTAAACAAACTGTTAACATGCTGCCATTTCAGAAAGGACCGAGCAACCATGAAACCTGCCACAAATTCATTGGCCAAAAAGAAGCACGCCATCCCACATGTCTATATCATTCTCTTGATCATAATCCTGCTGGCGACCGTGCTGACCTACATCGTCCCCGCTGGTCAATTTGACCGTGAAACCGTAGATAACGTCAAAATGGTCATCCCCGGCACCTATCACCGGATCGATCAGACGCCGGTCAACCTGTTTGATATGTTTGTCGCGATCCCGCAGGGCTTCGTCTCCATGGCGAACATCGTCATTCTGATCTATATGTGCGTCGCCGGCATGGGCATTCTGACGTCCACGGGCGCGCTGGAGAGAGTGTTCGGCTCTTTCATCAGCAAGGTCGGTGCAAAAGGCCGCGTGGTCATGCTGATCATTTTCTACGCGTTCTTCTTCGTCCGGGGCGGCCTGACTGGTTCCGTAAACTCTCCAATCGCCTTCATCCCGCTCGTGGTTACGCTGTGCCTCGCTGTCGGCTATGATGTCATGACCGCGCTGGGCGTTGTCGCCGTCGGCGCGCTGGTCGGCTTCGCGGTCGGCCCGACCAACCCGAACACCGTCGTCGTCGCGCAGCAGATCTGTGAGCTGCCAATCTACTCCGGCATGACGTTCCGCACCATCACCTGGCTCGTCCTCGGTCTCGCCGGCCTGATCTATGTCGTCATCTATGCAGAAAAGGTAAGAAAGAATCCGAGCGCCAGCCTGAGCAGCTATAAGCCGGATGCGCAGGAGCTGCAAAACGAAAACATGCAGAAAGCCGCGACCACACGCGACAAGTGGGTTGTCTTCACGCTGTTTGTCGCCGTCGTCGCCGTTGTGGTACTGACCGTCAAGTTCAGTCTGAGCATGGTGCAGATGGCCGGCCTGTATATCATCATCGGCATCATCGGCGGCCTTGTGGCCGGTTACAAGCCCAATGAAATTGCTGCCATGTTCACGAAATACGGCAAGGAAATGTTCACCGCCGCGCTCGTGCTCGGCATGGCAAAAGCCGTTTCGCTCGTGCTGACGCAGGGCAACATCATCGACACCATGGTGTACGGCATGTCCAGCATTCTCGGCGGTCTGCCCGCCGGTCTCAGCGCTGTCATCATGTTCCTGATCCAGACCATCGTCAATTTCTTCATCAACTCCGGCAGCGGACAGGCTGCTGCCATGATGCCGATCATGGCGCCGCTGTCCGACCTCATCGGCGTCAGCCGTCAGACCGCAATCCTTGCGTTCCAGATGGGTGACGGCCTGTCCAACATGATCTGGCCGACGTCTGCCAGCATGATGGCCTATGTGTTTGCCGCAAACGAAAAGTTCGAATCCTACCTGAAATTTGTCCTGCCCATTTTCCTGATCGTGTCCGTGCTCGGCGCCATTATGCTGGTGATCGGCACCGCGATCGGCTACTGAGTCAGGTGTGAGGCTGCATCATGAGCGAATCATTCCACGCCTCCCTGCACACCGCCATGAAGGCACGGGCCGCCGAGATCCTGCCGGAGGTCATTGAACTGCGCCGCACGCTCCATAAGCATCCCGAAACCGGATTTGACACCGGCGAAACGGAAAAGCTGGTAAAGGCCTTCCTCGAGCGGGAGCATATTGCGATCCTCCCGTCTGAACTCGGCGTTCTGGGACTCATCCGTGGGCAAAACCACGACCGGGTCGTCGCCCTGCGCGCAGATATGGACGCGCTCCCGCTGCAGGAAGAGACCGGCCTCCCCTATTGCTCCCAGGTTCCCGGCAAAATGCACGCCTGCGGGCACGACGGGCACACCGCCATGCTGCTCGGCACGGCAAAAATCCTCCAGGAATACGCGGACGAGCTCCCGACGGACATCCTGCTGATTTTTCAGCCCGCAGAAGAGGGACCCGGCCTCGGCGGCGCCGTCAAAATGGTGCCGCAAATTCAAAACACCGGCATTGCCGACAAAATCGTCGCTGCATTCGGGCAGCACGTCTCCAATGACTATCCGGCCGGCTTTGTCGCGCTGAAAAAGGGGCCCGTCGCCGCCTCGACCGATTCGTTTGACATCACTTTCATCGGGAAAGGCGGCCACGCCGGGCGTCCCAACGAGTGCATCGACGCGCTCTCTGCCGGGGCGAAATTTGTAACCGCGATGGAGAGCTTTATGTCGAGGCATACGGACCCATTTGACCCGTGCGTCTGCTCCATCGGCATCTTTCAGGCCGGAACCGCCAAGGGCATCGTCGCAGAAAGCGCGCATCTCGCCGGCACCATTCGCTGCCAGAAAGAAGAGACCCGAACCTACATCATCGACAATCTCAAGCGCGTTGCGCAGGGCGTCGCCTATGCGACCGGCACGGAATGTGACATTCAGGTCAAACGAGGCGTGCTGGGTCTGCGCAACGACGATGATATGGTCGATTACGCGAGATCCGTTATGGATCACGTCGTCGGCAAAGACCATCAGATCGAGCTGCCGCACCCGATGATGGGCGCAGAGGATTTTTCCTACTACGCGAAGGAGTTCCCCGCCGCATTCTACTGGCTCGGCACACGCAATGAACAAAAGGGCTGTACCGCACTGCTGCACAACGCACACTTCAATTTTGACGAAAGCGTCATGCAGACCGGCATGGAACTCTTCTGCGCATTGGCAGTCAATCTAAAGTAAGCGCAGCAGAGTCGCTCTGACGAGCGGACGGTTCGCCGCATCGGCCCGACAAAGAGTATCGGATAGCTTCTGCGCAGTTTTGGCGCACAATCGCATATATAATACAAACAGGCATTCATAACGTCCTAGTTATGAATGCCTGTTTTGCCCACGCACGGCATACGTGCACAGCTTATCGGAAAATAAGTCGGAGCCGGCAACGCAAGCCAGCTCCGACTTGGTCCGAGTGACAGGGGTCGAACCTGCGGCCTGATGGTCCCAAACCACCCGCGCTACCAACTGCGCTACACCCGGATATAGAAATTTTACAATTCGCGTAAAATAAAGTTTAACACATTCTTTAGAAATGCGCAACGGTTTTCTGCGTTGCAGTTTTGGACACGGTGTGGTATGCTCTAAACGTTAAATTATGACCCGTTATGACAGGAGCATCAACTTATGAGAATGCGAAAAAAGCCCAACCTTGTCCCGCGCATGGAGCGGTGCGCGGCCACACTGATTACCGATCCCGAGACGCTGCGCGGTCACTGGCTGGAGCACTTCCCCGGCCATCGGGCGCTGCATCTGGAGCTCGGCTGCGGTAAGGGCCGCTTCACGGCGGACACCGCGGCGCAAAACCCGGACATCTTCCTCGCCGCGATCGAAAAAGTGCCGGACGCGATGGTCGTCGGCATGGAGCGCGTGACCGAGCGCGGACTGGAAAACGTGCGCTTTCTTGACCGGGACGCAGCGAATCTGCTCGATATGTTCGCCCCCGGCGAAGTGGCGCGCATCTACATCAACTTCCCCGACCCGTGGAAAAAATCCCGCCAGCACAAGCGCCGCCTGACCTATGCGGGCTTTCTGGCGCTGTATGCAAACGTGCTGCCGCTCGGCGGCGAGATCTGGTTCAAAACCGACAACGACCCGCTGTTCGCCTTCTCCCTTGAACAATTTGAACAGGAGGGCTGGGCGCTGCGTGAGGTCACGCACGACCTGCACGCCAACGGCCCCGTCGGCGTCATGACCGACTATGAGGCAAAGTTTTACGATCAGGGCATCACGATCAACCGCTGCGTGGCGGTGAAAACGGAGGACACGAAATGCGACTTGTATCCTGGAACGTCAACGGGCTGCGCGCCTGTGTGACCAAAGGCTTTGCGGACACGTTCCGCGCGCTGGATGCGGATATTTTCTGCCTGCAGGAGACAAAGCTCCAGCCCGGGCAGATCACGCTTGACCTGCCGGGCTACCACCAGTACTGGTGCAGCGCCGAGAAAAAGGGCTACTCCGGCACCGCCGTCTTTACGAAGGCCGAGCCGCTCGACGTGCAGTATAACCTCGGCCTGCCGCAGCATGATCTCGAGGGCCGGGCGATCACGGCCGAATACCCGGAATTCTACCTCGTGTGCGTCTACACGCCGAACGCCCAGGACGGCCTGCGGCGGCTGGAATACCGGATGCACTGGGACGATGCGTTCCGCGAGTTTGTCTGCTCGCTCGACCGGCACAAGCCGGTCGTCATCTGCGGGGACATGAACGTCGCCGCGACCGAGATCGACCTGAAAAACCCGAAGCGCAACATCGGCAACCCCGGCTTCAGCCCCGAGGAGCGCGCGAAGTTTCAGGAGCTGCTGCACGCCGGCTTCACGGACACATTCCGTGCCCTGCATCCGGACGCAACGGACGCCTACTCGTGGTGGAGCTACCGCTTCCACGCGCGGGAGAACAATGCCGGCTGGCGCATCGACTACTTCCTGTGCTCCGACCGCGCGGCGGAAAAGATCGAGACGGCCAGCATCCTTTCCGACATTTACGGCAGCGACCACTGCCCCGTGGAGCTCGAGATCGCATGGTGAAGATCGGAAACGTCGAGATCTGCGGCCCACTCACGCTCGCGCCCATGGCCGGCGTGACCGACGCGCCGTTTCGCGCGCTGTGCCGCGCGCAGGGCGCCGCGCTCACCTGCACGGAAATGGTGAGTGCGAAGGCGCTGGTCTACCACGATGAAAAGACGAAGCTGCTGCTCTGGTCGCCGCCGGACGAGCACCCGGCCGCCGTGCAGATCTTCGGCCACGAGCCGGAGGTCATGGCCGAGGCTGCGCCCATGGCGCTGGAATACTCCGGCGCGGACATTCTGGACATCAACATGGGCTGCCCGGTGGGCAAGGTCATCCGCAGCGGCGACGGTTCGGCGCTCATGCGCGATCCGGAGCTCGCCGGGCGGATCATTGCAGCGGTCGTCCGCGCCGTCGATGTGCCCGTGACCGTGAAATTCCGCAAGGGCTGGGACGGCGGAAACGTCAACGCCGTCGCCTTTGCACAGATGTGCCAGCAGGCAGGCGCCGCCGCCATCGCCGTGCACGGGCGCACGCGCGTACAGATGTACGCGGGCCGCGCCGATTGGGACATCATCCGCGACGTCAAGCGCGCCGTGACCATCCCCGTCATCGCCAACGGCGACATTTTTTCCGGCGCGGACGCAGCGCACATCCTGCGCTATACCGGCGCCGATCTCGCCATGATCGGCCGCGGCAGCTTCGGCGATCCGTGGCTGTTCGCGCGCGGCAACGCCGCCATCGCGGGCGCGCCGGAACCGCCGCTGCCGCCGCTGCGTGAGCGGATCGAGACAGCGCTGCACCAGATCGAATTCGCCGCCGAGATCAAAGGCGAGCGGCTCGCGTGCCTGGAGGCGCGCAGCCAGTTTTGCTGGTATCTGCGCGGCGTGCCGCACGCAAATGTGTATAAACAGGAGGTCGTGCACGTGGAAACGCTCGACGACCTGCGGCGCATCACGCGCGCCATCCAGCGCGACTTGCGGGACTGACCGCAGAAAGGCAAGAAAATCATGGACCGGGACGAGGAACGGCGCATCATCGCTCAGGTGTGCGCCGGGGACGCCAACGCCTTCGAGGCGCTGGTCGTCGCCTACCAGAAACAAGTGTATAACCTCGCCCTGCGCACCGTCGGCAACGAGGAGGACGCAGCCGATATGACGCAGGAGGTATTCCTGCGCGCCTATCGGGCGCTGGGCACCTTCCGCGGTGAGAGCAAGTTCTCCGTCTGGCTCTACCGGCTGACGACAAATGTCTGCATCGACTTTCTGCGCAGCCGGCGGCGGCACCCGACCGTGTCGCTCACGGCGCCGGGCGAGGACGACGAGCAGCCACAGCTCGACCTGCCGGCCGACGAGCGCTTCAGCCCTGAGGAGGCGCTTGCGCGCAGTGAGATGCGCCGCGCCGTCGCGCGCGGACTCGACAGTCTGCCGGACGATGCGCGCAAAATTCTCATCCTGCGCGAGCTCAACGGCCTGTCCTACGCCGAGATCGGCAAGGTGCTGCATCTCGAGGCGGGGACGGTCAAATCCCGCCTGTTCCGCGCGCGGCGGAAGCTGTGCGATTTTCTCAGCGCCGATGGGAACCTTCCTGACCGGTATGCGTCAAAGCAGACGAAGGGGGGTGCAGATGTATGAGTACCTGCGAATGCTATCAGCAGCAGATCAGTCAAATGCTCGACGGCGAGCTGCCGGCCGAGGCCGCGCAGACGCTGCGCGCACATCTGCGCACCTGCCCCGACTGTCGGCGCGTCTACGACGATTTTGCGTCTCTGCGCATCGCCATGCGCGACGCGGCGGCAGAGCCGCCCGCCGACCTGACCGCGCGCATCATGCAGCAGGTGCGCAGCGAACCCGTTCCGGCGGCACCGCGCCCCACCGTGCACACACCCGCTGTGCATCGCGCGCAGCCGGCGCCCGTCCGGCGCATGCCGCGCAGCAGTGCACACGCGCACAAGCGCCCCGCGCCCGGCCGCACGTCTCCCCTGCTGCCGATCTCGGTCATGGCCGCATGTCTCGCGCTCATTCTGGGCGCAACACTCTGGTTCGCGCCGCGCATGGATCCGGCCGCGCGCTCCGACACCGCACTCAACAACGGGCGGGCACAGAGCGCGGCCGCTTCTGCGCCGATCCCGGAAGATGAGAACCGGAAGCAGGATGACCTCAGCGCCGCGGACGCCGAACCGGTGCTTGACGACAGCGCCAGCAGCCTGCTCTTTTCCGTCCCGGTGACGGCCAGCGCAGACAGCACACCGCTGCACATCTCCGACCGCGAAACCATTGAGGCATTGTCCGCACTTCTGGTGCGTACGCACCCGGCGCAGCCGGAAGAAGCCGGGCAGGAGCCGCTGTGCGTGCTTGAGGAGGCCGGCGCTGACGGTACGACCACGCGCGTGACCGTCTGGCGTGATGGTGAGGATGTGCTCTTCATGAGCAGCGCCGACGGGCAGTATTATCGCGTCCCCGGTGCAGCGGCACAGTTTTGCCGGCTGACGGATCTTCCGGAAACCTGAGCACTTTCACCAAATGTTTTGACCGACAGGCACATGCCTGTCGGTTTTTTTCAAAAACTGTGGTTTTTTGAATGATCTTTCCGCCCATTTACTTGAAACCGGTAAAATCATGTGCTATAATTTATCATGTCTGTTTGTACATTGCTATTTTCGTGACAAACAGATGCATTCATTAACAATGTGGCCTTTGCACCATTTAGGAGGATAATCGCACGTGAAACGTATCAAAGTATCGAATAATGTCATCAGAAGAATGCCCCGCTATCTCCGGAAGCTCGATGATCTGAGCGCCGCCGGGATCGAGCGCATTTCTTCCGGCGAGCTGGGCCGTCAGATGGGTCTGACTCCGTCGCAGATCCGTCAGGACTTTAGCTGCTTCGGCGAATTCGGCCAGCAGGGCTATGGCTACAATGTCGTGGCGCTGCGCGGCGAGGTCGCCAAGATTCTGGGCATGGATCGCAACTACTCGGCCGTTCTGGTCGGCGTCGGCAACATCGGCCGCGCCCTTGTGGAGAACTTCTGCTTCGAGCAGTATGGCTTCACCCTCAAGGCCGCGTTCGACATCAACCCCGACCTCATCGGCAAGGAAATGCACGGCATCGTTGTGCATGACTTCTCCACGCTCGACGACATTCTTGCGGATATTCAGCCGGATGTCGCCGTCCTCTGCGTGCCGAAGGCCATGGCCAACGACGTCGCCAATGAGATCTGCTCCGTCGGCGTGAAGGCCATCTGGAACTTCACGAACACCGAGCTGCAGGTCAAGGACGCCGATCCGATCATCGAGAACATCCACTTCTCCGACAGCCTGCTGGCACTCGGGTACTACATCGCGGAGAGCCAGGACGAGGCCGAAGCGCGCGCGGCAAAAAGCAAGAAAGCCTGACGGGCCGCAAAGGAGGTCTGCCCCTTGAAGAGCAAGCGACTGATCTCGCTGCTGCTGACGCTGGTGCTGCTTGGCAGCATGGCGCCGGCACTGGCCGCCAAAGCCGGCAGCCAGCAGGATCCGCTGCTGTCGCGCAGCTACGTGGAAACCTGGTCATCGACGGTTTTGGAGCACGCCGGGGCGTCGGCTCGTTCCGCGGTGCAGTCCGCACTGGAACAGGCGCTGCAGACCTATGACTCCGTGCTGCACAGCAGCACGGCCGGCAGCCGCATCTGCACGATGCTCGCCGGCAACACGGTCTCGCTGAAGACCGGCGACTGCTTCACCGTGCTCAGCGGCAGCGCCAGCGTGGACGTCTCCGCCGGTGTGCTTGTCGACACGACGGACGGCAGGAAGGCCGCTTCCGGCGCGCTGCGCACCGCGCACCGTTACATCGCCTGCGAAAACGTGCAGGCTACGATCACGAGTGCGGACACCGTCTCCCTGCTCCTGTCCTCGGGAGCCTCGGTCGTGCGGTTTGTGGACGTGCCCGGCGATGCGTGGTATGCCGGCTTTGTCGAGTATGCCGCCGTCAACGGACTGATGGGCGGCGTCGGCAACCGGTGCTTTGCGCCGAACACACCGCTCACGCGCGCCATGTTCGTGACGGTGCTGAGTCAGGTTGCGCACGCGGACACATCCAAATATACTCCCGGCTCGTTTACCGACGTTGTGCCCGGGAGCTGGTATGCTTCCTGCGTTGAATGGGCAGCGCAGGAAGGGATCGTCGGCGGTGTCGGCAATGGGCGTTTCCTGCCGAACGCGCCGATCACGCGCGAACAGATGGCCGCCATCATCGCGCGCTACGCGGAAAACAGCGGGAAAACGCTCCCCCGGATCGAGAATCCGCCCACCTTCCGCGACATGGATCAGGTCGCCGGTTGGGCGCGCAGCGGCGTGGAGCTTCTGCGCACGGCCGGACTCATGGCCGGCACCAACGGCTACTTTGATCCCACCGGCATCACCACCCGCGCACAGGCCGCCACCGTGTTCATGCGGCTGCGGGAGGCGTTTCTGGCCGCCGGAGCCTAATAGCAAAATTACGCGATCGGCGGAGCCTGCGGCTCCGCCGATCTTCACAAAGGAGTGTTTCACATGTCCGATACGATCGCCGCGATCGCAACCGGCAACGTCCTGTCCGCGATCGGCATCCTGCGCCTGTCCGGTGATACGGCGCTCGCCGTGATCGACCGCGTGTTCCGTCCCGCCAACGGCAGCCGAATGTCGGATGCGCAGGATCGCAAGCTCATCTACGGCACGCTGTGTGACACCGACGGGCAGACGCTCGACCTCTGCCTGTGCACCGTCAGCCGCGGCCCGCACAGCTACACCGGCGAGGACACGGCCGAGCTGCAGTGCCACGGCTCGCCGGCCGTGCTGCGCGCCGGGCTGCAGGCGCTGTTCGCCGCCGGGGCGCGTCAGGCACTGGCCGGCGAATTCACAAAGCGTGCATTTCTCAACGGGCGCATGGATCTCACGCAGGCGGAGGCCGTCATCGATCTCATCCACGCAGAGACGACGCGCGACGCCAAAAACGCTGCCGGACAGCTTGGCGGCGCGGTGCTGCGGCGCGCGCAGGGCGTGTATGACGCACTGCAGGATATCGCCAGCCACTACCACGCCGTGATCGACTATCCGGATGAGGACATCCCGGATTTTCAGCTCCGTGCCTATGAAGCGACGCTGTCCGATTGCATCGACCGGCTGCAGCGCCTGCTGGACACATTTTCCCGGGCAAATGTGCTCCATGGCGGCGTTCCGGCCGTCATTCTCGGCTGCCCAAACGCAGGCAAATCCTCCCTGCTCAACGCGCTGGTCGGCTACGAGCGCGCGATCGTGACGGACGTGCCCGGAACGACGCGCGACACGATCGACGCGCGTGTCACGCTCGGCGGCGTGCTCCTGCGCCTGACGGACACTGCCGGTCTGCGCGACACGGCCGACCCCGTGGAGGCCATCGGCGTGCACCGGGCGCTGGACGCCGCGGCGGACGCGGCGCTCGCCATCGCCGTGTTTGACGCCGCGCGCCCGCTCACGGATGCGGATCAGCAGGTCATCCGCGCGGCGCAGGCAGCGACGGTGCGCATCGCCGTGCTCAACAAAGCCGACCTGCCCGCCGCCGTGCAGCCGGACGCGCTGGCAGCGCAGTTTGACGCCGTGTGCGTACTCTCGGCAAAGGCGCGCACCGGGCTCGAGGCGCTGGAGCAGACCGTGGCGGAGCACTTCCCCGCCCCGGATGCGCCCGCCGGCGAGATCCTCACAAATGCGCGCCACGCTGAGGCCATCGGCCGCGCGCTCGAGTCGCTGCGCGCCGCGCGCGAGGCGATGCTGCTGGGCGTGACGCCCGACGCCGTGCTCACGGAGGCCGAGGCCGCCATGGCCGCCATCGGCGAGCTGACGGGTGCCTCCATCCGCGAGGACATCACAAACCGCATCTTCGCGCGCTTTTGCGTGGGCAAATAAATCAGGACAGCAAAAGGCCGCCGGTCAGGAAGCCGGCGGCCTTTTGCTATGCAGTTTCAGCGGAACACGATGCCGTTGCGCTCCGAGGCGCGCAGGAGCGCGACGCCGAGCAGCAGCGCCAGCCCCTCATAGACGCCCATCGTCAGCCAGACGGCGCTGCCGCCAAAAACGGCCGGCAGGGAGAAAATGACCACGCTGTCAAACACGAAGCTGCGGCAGAGATTCAAAATGACCGCCTGCTTCGTGCGCTTGGTCGAATACAGGTAGGCCGATATGAGCGTATTCACGCTCATGATGATAAAGCCCCAGGCGTAACGCGGCATGTACTGCACCGTACAGGCGAGCGTCGCCGCGTCGGCGCCAAACATTTTGCAGATTGGCCCGCCGACGAACAGCAGCGCCACATTGATGAGTGCGCTGCCGATCAGGTCAATGAGCACACCCGCGCGAAAATACCATCGGAGCTCCTGCGCATCCTTGGCACCGTAGCTCTGGCCGAGCAGCGGCTGCAGCCCGCTCGAGACGCCGATGAAGATGGCCGCGGAAAACGACGCCACATAGCAGATGATCGAGTAGGCGTTCACGGCCATGTCGCCGAGGCGGGCAAGCAAAACATAGTTCGTGCACAGCGTCGCCACCGGGACGGCAAACTGTGCAATGGCCTCCGGCGTGCCGCGCAGGAGCAGCTTGCGCGCGAGCTTGCCTGAAAAATGAAACCGGCTCACCCGCAGCTGGCCGCGGCGCAGAATAAAGTGCGACGACACGATCAGCATACCGCACGTCTGGGAAATGCCGGTCGCGATGGCCGCGCCCATAAGGCCCTTGTGCAGTGGGAACACAAACAGCCAGTCAAGGAAGATATTGATGACCGTCGCGATCGTGGAGCCCACGCTCACGAGCACAGGCGAACCGTCGTTGCGGCAGTAGTTGTTCAGGAACGTCATCAGCCCCGACGGCACCGCGAAAAGCGAATACCAGAACAGATAGTCACACACGAGCTGATGATACGTCTCGTTTGCGCCGAGCAGCGTCGCGATCTGGGACGTCAGGCACGTACCGATGAGCATCATGACGATCGCGGCCGTCAGCGTACCGGCAAGCGAGTGCATGAATGCCTGATTGGCACCGGCGATGTCCCCGCGGCCGATGCGCACGGCCGAGACCGTCACACCGCCCACAACCGTGAGCATGATGATGGCGTTGAGCACCATCACGAACGGCCAGACCAGATTGACCGCGCCGAGCGCGTCCGTGCCAACGCCCTGGCCGACAAAAATGCCGTCAATGATCGTAAAGAGAAAATAAGCGCAGTTGCCGAGGATCGTCGGCACGACGTACTGCGTGAGCTTTTTCATTCTGCTGTCCATGGGTCCCTCCGAGCGCAATTTGCCGCCAAACGCACAGACTTCCGGCCGTACGGCACACGCACGGTGCGTCCCGGTCGGAAATATGTCCTTATTATAGTAGCTTGTCAAGCATCTGTCAAGCGAGCCGCTATCTTCCGCAGGCTCGTCAGAAACCGCTTGAAAGCCTAGTAATCATATGTTATTATTGTAATATGTTAATAAAGGGGGGGACTACCCATGAAAATATCCACAAAGGGCCGGTACGCCCTGCGCATGATGCTCGATCTGGCAGCGCACCAGAGCGACGGCTATGTTGCGCTCAAGGACATCGCGCAGCGGCAGGAGATCTCAAAAAAATATCTGGAACAGATCGTGCCCATGCTTGGCAAATCCGACATTCTGCGCACCACGCGCGGCTATCAGGGCGGCTACCGGCTGGCCCGCGCGCCAAAGGACTATACCGTCGGCGAGATCCTGCGTCTGACTGAGGGCGGGCTCGCGCCTGTCGCCTGTCTCGAACAACATCCGAACACTTGCCCGCGCTGCGGAGAGTGCGCCACCCTGCCCATGTGGGAGGGGCTGGAGCGGGTCATCCGCAACTATCTCGACGGCATCACGCTTCAGGACCTGCTCGAGCAGCAGACGGCGCGCGCCGCGAACGACTACGTCATCTGACACAAGCCGTTTTTTCTCACGCACAAGCCCCGCCGCAGCGCTGCTGCGGCGGGGCTTGTGCGTGCCTGTGGGATCTCCGGCGGCAGCTCCCCGGTCACGGTGTCCGACTTGGGGCGCTCCTGCACCCAAATGCAGCGCACCGCAGCACGCCGAAAACTGGAAAATCACCTCTCTTCTCAATTGGTTATTTGGTATTACCAGAAAAGCGCACGCGTGAATTCTGCGTTTTTCATAGTTTCCGACCATCGCGCAGAGACACTTTGCTGATAATTTATCAATTTTGCATTTTCCGCTTGCCATCTGCGGAGATCCGGGTTACGATGATGCCGCGTCATGTGGTATTACCACGGTGGGATGGTCACTGCTGTGTACGATCCCCGGCGCCCGGTGCGTGGCCACCCTTACACGCCCGTGAACGGCTCGCCGGTGCTCACAAGGTTTTCACCTCTTCTTCCCAGCCGGCAGTCAAAAAACCGCAGGGCCCGACCGGGCCCTGCGGTTTTTCCATGCGCTGCGTCACATCTGGGTTGGGTAATTATAGAGCGAGAACGTGCCGTTGACAACGCCGTCAAGCATATCGGAGGTGAACGCCTGTGCACGCTCGGCATCGCGATCGAGCAGCGCGCGGTAGAGCTCGAGCTTGTTCTGATACAGCCGGTTGGCGCCATAGCGCTTACGATACAGACTCCAGAAGTGCAGACCGTAGGTATGGATGGAGTTATACAGCAGCGGCAGAAACGTATTGCGCGACAAAACGCTCAGCGCATGATGGAACTGAAACGTCGCCTCGGCGCCCTCCTGGTCGGTTTTTGCGTCCTTGATTGCGTCCAGCATGGGCGCAAGCCCATCGAGCTCGTCCTGCGTGGCGCGCTCGACCACCAGCTTCACGCACAGGCACTCGTTCGCGCTGCGCACTTCCATAAGCGAGCGCACCTCATCGTCGCGCATGACGCCGCCGTTATAGTTCAGCAGCGCCGTAAGTGTATCGAGCGAACCAGTCTTGCGGTAATCGCTGACGTACACGCCCTGACGCGCCACGATATCCACAAAGCCCATCTTCTCCAGCTCGATCAGGCCGGCCGAGATCACCGGCCGGCTCACGCCCATGCGCGCACTCAGCTCCCGCGCCGGCGGCAGCTGGTCGCCGGGCATCAATTCCCCGGAAATAATCATGCTCTCGATCTTCTGAACAAACTGATCCGTGAGCGAGACCGCCTCGATCTTGTCAAATCCCATCGTATCCACTCCCAAAATGTATTTGGTATTACCAAGTGCTTTTCGTTTTGAATTTATCATCATATTGACGGACTGTCAAGCGGAAATGTCGGCATAGTTCCGAAAATGTTAAATTCGAGACACATAGCATTGCTTTTTCAGGAATACTGCTATATGATAATGCTGAATTCTGGTAATACCAGAGCAAGAAACAACAACCATCAGGAAGGAAGGGGAAACATTTGAAAGATCTGAAGCATCTGATCTACTTTGAAAACCTTCTGGAAGACGCCAACAACGAGTTGGTGCGGCAGGCGCAGGCGGACGGCAGCATCGTCCTCGGCTACACCTGCTATCACATTCCGGAGGTCCTCCTCAACGTAGACAACTGCATCTCTGTGCGACTCAGAGCACCCAAGACCGGTTCGCTGGATATCTCGACGTACTACATGTCCAACTATACCTGTGACTACGCACGTGCGCTCGTCGAGCGTGCAATCGAGGGTGGCTACCAGTTCCTGGATGCGATGATCGGCGTGGACGCCTGCTCGGCCATGAACCGCTCCATGGAGCACTTCGAGGTCCTGAAGGTCAACAGCAAGGAGAAATTCTTTGTCACGCATACCGACATGCCGCTCAAGGTGACCGATTACTACATTGATTCCTACACCACGCAGATGCGCGAGCACGTGCTCAACCGTCTGACCGAGACCTTCGGCGTTGATACGTCCGACGAGGCGCTGCGCAAGGCCGTCGCCGAGCACAACGAGGTCTGCAAGATCATCAGCGAAATTGCTGAGATGCGCAAGCTCGACAACCCGATCATCACGGGCTACGAGTTCCACATCCTCAACCTCGTGAGCTATACCTGCCCCAAGGCACTCATCCTGCCCTACCTGCGCGAGACGCTCGCCGAGCTCAAAAAGCGCAAGCCGGACGCCAAGAATCCGTACCGCGCCCGCGTGGCCATCGTCGGCAGCGAGATCGACGATCCGAGCCTGACAAAGCTCATCGAGGGCTGCGGCGCACTCATCGTGTCCGACCGTTTCTGCTTCGGCAGCACCCCGGGCCGCGAGGTCATCGAGCTCAACGACGAGGAAGACGTCCTGCGTCAGATCTGCCGCCACTACATGGAGACCAGCGAGTGCGCTCGTTACATCTCCGATGAGAAGGTGCACCAGCGCCGCGAGACGGCCAACCGCCTGGCTCACGAGTACAACGCTGACGGCATCATCTACGAGCAGATGAAGTACTGCGACTACTGGGGCTTCGAGCGTGCTCTGGCGAGCTACGTCATGAACACCGAGTACGGCTGGCCGATCCTGAGTATCGACCGTGTGTATAACAACGGCTACTCGGGTCAGCTCCGCACGCGCGTTCAGGCGTTCGTGGAGAGCCTGGAGATCAAGAAGATCCAGAGAGAAAGGGGTGCCAAGTAATGGGCAAGGTGAAATATCCCAATCCGAAATTCTTCAAAGCGAAAGACAATATGGACTGGGCTGCTCAGGCAGAGAACCTGAAACTGGTCGGCGGCATCTTCTGGGACATGTTCAAGGCGACCGACTGGAAAAAGTTCGGCGAGGGCTGGAAGAACATTCTCATTTCCGACCGTGACCGTATCAAAGAAGAGTACAAGGCCTTCGCGGCTGCCTCTATGAAGGATAAGATCGACCTCATCCTCAACGGTGAGCGTCACCTCGGCCGCCTGTATCGCGACGGCGCCATGTGCACCGTCCGCCGTGAGTGGCGCGGTATCAAAGACACGGCCTATGACTTCTATGAATGGGCTCGTCTGTGGGGCATGCTGCTCATGTCCTTCTCCAAGGATCTGATCCCGGCTCTGAACCAGACGCTGCACTATCGCTGGATGGTGTCCTACTTCTGCTGCCACAGCTTCATGGACAAGAACATCCTGGGTCTGCGCGGTTCCAACCTGCGCATGAGCCACGAGCTTATCTACTGCATCTATCGCTACGTCGCCGAGAACCTCGTTATTCTCGCCAAGGGCGATAAGCGCAACGGCAACTGCGACGAGCTCAACAGCAAGCTCGTTCTGATCGACGAGATGACCATGGCGCAGATCATGGCCGGCTTCCCGACCCTGTACGGCATCCCGCACCAGCTGCTGCCGGTGTTCCTGGTCTCCGAGATTGACCAGCTCACCTGCATCCCGTACATCGACGCCGTCGAGTCCTTCGGTCTCCCGGCCGATACCTGCCCGGTTCCGACGTCCGAGTGCGGTGCACTCGTCATCGACGCTCTGCCGCATCTGGGCAGCTGCTACATCTCCAGCTCCATGCCGTGCGACGGTTCCGTCATGGCATCCAGCTACTTTGCCCGCCGCTTCCCCGAAATCCCGGTGCATCACCTGTGCTTCCCCGTCCGCTACGAGGACGAGCTGACGCTCGACGCCGCTGTGGAAGACGTCAAGGCGTGCATCCGCTTCATTGAGAAGCAGACCGGCGAGAAGTGGAACTGGGATGCTTACTTCACCGCAATGAAGCGCTTCAATGAGGAAACGGACTTCGAGCTCCAGAAATGGGAGATCAACAAGACCCAGTATCCGCAGCTGCTCGGCCCCAGCTACGAGCTGTTCCGCAAGTGGTGCTATGAGATGGACGGCGGCCTCGACCCGCGCACCATCAAGACGGCCAAAAAGGTCAACAAGATCCTGCTCAAGGCCTACGCGAACAAGGAAGAAGCCTGGCCCAACAAGATGCGCTACCGCGCCATCACCTGGAGCTGCCCGCCGCACTACTACGCCAACTTCTCCAACTGGCTGGCCAACAGCTGGGGCATCAACGTGCTCGTGGAGATGGAATCGCTCAACTACACCAAGCACCTCAACACCACCGACGAGACCGAGGCCCTGCGTGACATGGCCCGCCTGTACGAGCGCATGGTCATGCGCCGCCACACCAACGGCGGTTACCACAACGTCGTCACCGAGCTCTGGCGTCAGTGCGAGGCGTGGAACGCAAACATCGTCATCATGTGGCAGCACGTTGCGTGCAAGAACATGGCCACCGTTCAGGGTCTGCTCGACGAGCAGGGCCGCGAGCTGGGTCTGCACCTGATCTGGATCCCGCACGATCTGATGGATCCGCGCACCGTTTCGCGCCGCTCCATGCGCGACATGGTCTCCAGCTACATGGACACCGTCATGCACGCCACGCCGGTCGACGAGAGCCTGCTCGACTTCGCGGACGACGTGTGCATGTAAACGTTTTTTGATTTGAAGGAAAGGATATAGATACTATGAAATACTTTGGCGGATGCGACGTAGGTTCCACCTACACGAAGGCAGT
>ERZ827104.246-NODE-246-length-62552-cov-7.369426_pt1 | contig 62552 bp, 73 predicted proteins | sample MGYA00519781_ERZ827104 | MGnify/ENA primary metagenome ERZ827104 (study PRJEB31778, sample SAMEA3449257) | human gut metagenome | biome: human gut; feature: human-associated habitat; material: faeces | place: United Kingdom | collected 2010/2012 ...
GGCCGGGGATTTTCGCGGCTGTTTCGCCGTCGGGCGCGTCCCGCCGCTCCAATCCAATGCCGCATATTCGAGCGAATGTCTAATAACTTCAGAACAAAAACAGAACGCATTATAGAATTCGATCAATTTTCTTGACATTGGCGTAATTTCACTGTATTTTAGAATGAATTCGATAAATACGTATGAGAGAAATCTGTTTGAAGAGAGATGTACCATGGAAGACAATATCAAACTGCCGCGGCAGGTCCGAAGCCAACAGGTCAAAAACCGAATTTTTGAAGCGGCGGTCAAGCTCATCGAAGAGCACGGTTATGAATATGTGACGGTCAATAATGTGTGCAGTACCGCCGGCGTTTCCGTCGGCAGCTTCTACCACCACTTTGCCAATAAGGACGAGCTGATCTCGTATTATCTCGTGGCCGGCTACGAAAAATACCAGGCCGAATTTGAAGACGCCGTCTTTGACGATGTTGTCGGCAGCGTCGTCAAGATCTATCAGATCTACTCCCGCTTCTGCATGGAACAAGGGCTGGAGTTCATCAAAAACTACTACAACGCCAACAACAAGAGCCTCGACACATCGTACGCGAACGTGCGCGTCCCGGGGAAGCTCCCCATCCTCTATGAAACCTGCGTCGTGCTCAGCAAAGCACAGGAAGACGGCTACATCTGCAGCAATACGGACACCGCGCAGCTTGCGGATGATATCTGCACGCTCGAGAAAGGCAACATCTTTGAGTGGGCACTCTCTGACGGCCGCTACGACCTCATGCACCACGCCGAACGTATGACCCGCAACTATCTGCGCAGCTTCCTGACGCAGAAATATGCAGATGAATATCTCACAGCAGAAAAATAAAATCTGACAGCAACGCCCCGGAACACATAGCTGCTCCGGGGCGTTTTTTGTCCATTTGCGAACACCGTTTATTCAATTTGTTCAAAAACTGCACCACATTTTGTCGAATGCGCCGATGATTAAAAATATCACAAAAATACATTGACAAATGAGGAACTTTCCGCAAAATTGAAATCGCAAATTAGAACCGGTTCTAAAATCGTTCTAGTAAAGACCGTTAAGCGCATGACGGCGGCACCACCGGCATCGGCTACCAGACAGCCAAGAAGTACCTTGAGGAAGGCAACAAAGTCGTCATCTCCGGCCGCAACCCGGAGCACGGCGCCAAAGCGGGAAAGAGCTCTCCGCGTTCGGCGAAGTGACCTTCGTGCAGACGGATGCCTCCGTGGAAGAGCAGTGCAAGGCGCTCGTCGAGAAGGCCATCGCCAAGTACGGCCGGATCGACGTCCTGTGCAATGTTGCCGGCATCAACGGCAAGCGCTGCAGCTTCATCGAGAACGACAACCAGGACACGCTCAACACCATTAAGGTCAACTTCATGAGCCAGGTCTACATGGCCAACTACACCGCGCAGTACATGATCCAGCGCAAGAGCGGCGTCATCATCAACACCTGCTCCCTGTGCGGCTTCATTGCCAACACGGAAGCGGTCGGATACCACGCCTCCAAGGGTGCGGTGCGCATTGCAACGCAGGTCATGGCCCGCGATCTGGCGCCGCACGGCATCCGCGTCGTGGCCGTCGCCCCCGGCTGGGTGCGCACGGGCATGCTGCTGGCCGACATCGAGGAGCACGGCGTCATCGTGCACACGAACGCCAAGGTCGTCGCTGTGGAACCGACCGCCGTCGTCTATGAGAAGGACGGCAAGCAGCACCGAATCGAGGATGTGGACACGATCGTGACCGCCATCGGCGCCGTTCCCGACCGCAGCATTGCGGACGCACTGGCTGGCAGTCCGTATGAAGTCAAGGTCATCGGCGATGCCAGCAGCGCGAAAAACGGCTTCAAGAATATTCAGGAAGGCTACGAAGCCGGCCTGTATATCTGAAGCGATCCCCCCTACTCGGCAAAGCCGCGCTGAAAAGCGCGGCTTTGTTTGCACCTGAGAAATAATTCGCAAGAAAACGAGGTATAAAACGGGCTGTGAAATAGAATTGTTTTCTGAATTCCGCGAAATTTCCGCATCCCCAGCCGCAAAAAGAAAACCGGGAAGTACTGAAAAATCAGTACTTCCCGGTTTTCGTGGTGGAGATAAGCGGGATCGAACCGCTGACCTCTTGAATGCCATTCAAGCGCTCTCCCAGCTGAGCTATACCCCCACAGGCAAGGTGTATCTTATCAGAAAGCGACACAAATGTCAAGAACGTTTTTGCATTTTGGCGAAAAAATCTGCGCGGCGGTTTGCACCGCTGCGCAGATCACATTTTCGTTGTTTCTTCCGGCGCGCTCACGCCTCGCAGTCGCGGCGGATGATATCCGCGATGGCCGCGGCCAGCTTTTTGTGCCCGTCGGGGTCGAGATGCTCGCCATCGAGCGCGCTCATCTGTGTGATCGTGCCGGCATCCAGAAACCGCAGGCCGTACGCCTCGGCGATCATCTGATACTGCGCCGCCACACCCTGCGACACGGCAAGCGACTGTGCGTCATACTCCGGGTCGCGCTGCGGCGCGGATGGGCCGAGCGGCGGCGGAGCCACGAGCAGGATCTTCGTCCACGCGGGCAGCATGCCGATGACGAGCCGCACGAGCTTGTCCATACCGGCGCCCACGTCCTCGGCCGAACGGGATTTGTCGATCTTGCAGTCGTTCGTACCGAGCATGAGCACGATGTACTGCACGGGGCCGTGGCTCTCGATGCTCAGCGGCAGCGTCTCGAGCGCGGAGCGACCCGCGCGGTTATCGTCCGGGAAGGCGGCGGTGCGGCCGACGAGGCCGTCCTCTGCGACATAGTACCCGTCACCGAGCAGCGCCTGCAGCACGCCGGGATAGCGGATATCGCGCCCGTAGCGGTGCTTCCAGTCGGGCGTGAAGCCGTAAGTATTGCTGTCACCAAAACAGAGGATCTCGATCACGCCGCGCACCTCACTTCAAAAAGCCGCTGATGATCTGCTCCTCGGCTTCCTTTTCGGTCAGGCCGAGGGTCATGAGCTTGTTGAGCTGCTCGCCGGCGATCTTGCCGATGGCGGCCTCGTGGATAAGGCTGGCCTCGACGGAGTTTGCCGTGATCTCCGGGCGCGCGCCGACGGTGCCGCTGTCCATGATGATGGCATCGCACTCCGAGTGACCGGCGCACTTGTTGTTGCCGCGGATGTTGGAGTTGAACATCTGGCTGGAGTGATCCTTGGCCACGGAGCGGGAGATGACGTTCGTGCTGGAGTCATAGCCGTCGAGATCGACGGAGAAGTTCGTCTCCGCGTGCTGATTGCCGTGGGTCATGATCTTTTCCTTGATGATGAGCGTGGCGCCATCCGACAGGTGCGCCTGCGTGTCACGGTAAGTGGAGTCGATGCCCTTGATCTGGGTCGTCTCCATCTCCATGTAGCTGTTCTCGCCGAGGTCGACGATCGTCGTCGGGTTCATGACGTTCTCGCCGTTGCCGTCGCCCTCACCGTAGTGCTTTTCGATATAGCGCACCTTGGCGTTCTTGCCGACGAAGAAGCTGTGGATGCCGTCGTGGCGGGACTCCTGCGTGCCGCAGTTGTGGATGCCGCAGCCGGCGACGATGGTCACGTCGCAGTCATCGCCGACATAAAAGTCATTATAAACCATGTCCTTGAGGCCGGTCTGGGAAATAATGACCGGGATGTGCACGCTCTCGTTTTTCGTGCCGGGGGCGATGTAGATATCGATGCCGGGCTTGTCCTCTTTCGTGACGATGTTGATGTGCGCGGTCGTGTTGCGGCCGGCGAGCTTGCCGTCGGCGCGGATGTTATAGGCACCCTCGGGGATGCCGTGGAGGTCGGCGACCTCTTCGAGCAGTTTTTTCTCAATTGCATCCATGGCGGTTCCCTCCCTCAGATCTTGTCAGCCAGACGGCTGCACACACTCGACGACTGCATGAGCACGGGCATGATCTCGTCCTTGCTGCCGGTGGCGCGGATCTCGCCGTCGACAAGCACGACGATCTTGTCGGCCGTCTCGAGGATGCGCTCCTGGTGCGAGATGATGAGGATGCTGCCGTGGATCGTCTCGTGCATCTTCTCGAACACGCTGATGAGGTTCTGGAAGCTCCAGAGGTCGATGCCGGCCTCCGGCTCGTCGAAGATGGACATCTTCGTGCCGCGGGCGAGCATGGTGGCGATCTCGATGCGCTTGAGCTCGCCGCCGGAGAGGCTGGCGTTCACTTCGCGGTTGACATAATCCCGTGCACACAGGCCGACCTCGGACAGGTAGGTGCAGGCCTCGTTTGTCGAGAGCTTCTTGCCGGAGGCGATGCTGATGAGGTCAAAGACGGTGATGCCCTTGAAGCGCACAGGCTGCTGGAAAGCGAAGCTGATGCCGCGGCGGGCGCGCTCGGTGATGGACATGTGGGTGATGTCCTCACCGTCGAGCAGGATCTGGCCGGAGGTCGGCTGCTCGATGCCGGCAATGAGTTTGGCCATGGTGGACTTGCCGCTGCCGTTCGGGCCGGTGATGACGACCATGCGTTCGTCGACCGTGAGGCTCACGTCCTTGAGGATCTGACGGACGCCGGCGTCCGTTTCAGCCTCAAAGCAAAGGTGTTTGAGTTCAAGCATTGGTTGGTTCCCTCTTCTCTTTTCTTTGTTTCAAAAATCTTCGTCGTCAAATTTATCGGACAGGTCTTTCTTGAAAGACAGTTTGGACTCCTGGTGCCGGATGAGGCGGCGGATATTGCTGTGGTGCTTCACGACGAGCAAAATCACGCAAAACAGGCTCAGCAGCGCCGGCAGCTTGCCGCAGGCGGCGAGCACGCCGATGGGGGCGATGAGCGCGCCGCAGATGCTGCCGAGCGACACATAGCGCGTCGCCCAGACGATGCCGACAAAGATCAGCAGCGAGACGAGCCCGGTCGGAAAGCTCACGATGAGGAGCATGGTCTCTGCACAGAGCACGCCCTTTCCGCCGCGAAAGCCGTAAAACACGGGGTAAATGTGGCCGAGCATGACACAAAAGCCCGCAAACACCTGACCCGTGGACGCCGCGCCCTGCGTGCCCATGATGAGCCCGCCGGCGACGACGGCAATGACGGTCTTGAGCACGTCCGTGCCGATGACGATGGCAAGACCGGGCGCGCCGAACGTGCGGTAGAAATTCGTCAGCCCGGCGTTGCCGCTGCCGTAATTGCGCACGTCGCGGTGAAAGACGTATTTCGATGCGATGATCGCCCCGTTGAGGCCGCCGAGCAGGTAGGAAAAAACGGCGATGGCCGCAAGCAGTCCGGGGATCATTCCTGCTCCCCCTTCTGCCGAATGACCATGCGGATGGGCGTGCCCTCGAGGCCGAACACGGCGCGGATCTGATTTTCCAGATAGCGCTGGTAGGAGAAATGGAACAGCTCCCTGCTGTTGCAGAACACGACGAAGCAGGGCGGCTTGACGCCCGTCTGCGTCATATAATAGATCTTCAGGCGGCGGCCCTTGTCCGTCGGCGGCTGGACGCGCGCCTGCGCGTCGGCAAGGACGTTGTTGAGCATGCCGGTCGTGATGCGCATGGCGCTCTGGTCGTTGACAAAGTTGATGAGCTCGAACAGCCGCTCGGTGCGCTGACCGGTCAGCGCCGAGATGAACAGCACCGGCGCGTAGGACATGAAGCTCAGATCGCGCAGGACGTCCTTGCGCATTTTCTCCATGGTGCCGGTCTCTTTGTCGACCAGATCCCATTTGTTCACGACAATGATGGACGCCTTGCCCGCCTCGTGCGCGAGGCCGGCGATCTTCGTGTCCTGCTCCGTTACGCCGTCACGCGCGTCGATCATAATCAGGCACACATCCGCGCGCTCGATGGCGAGCTTTGCGCGCATGACGGAAAATTTCTCAATGCGGTCGTCCACGCGGGACTTGCGGCGGATGCCGGCCGTATCGACAAAGATATACTTGCCGTATTTGTTTTCAAACCGGGTGTCGACGCTGTCGCGCGTCGTGCCGGCGACGTTGCTGACGATGACGCGCTTTTCGCCGAGGATGAGGTTCACGAGCGAGGACTTGCCGACGTTCGGCTTGCCGATAACGGCGACGCGGGTGTAGTCCGCGTCCGCATCGTCGGCGTCCGCAGGCGGAAAATGCGCCAGGCAGGCATCGAGCAGGTCGCCCGTGCCATGGCCGTGCACAGCGGACACGGCGATCGGGTCGCCGAGGCCGAGAGAATAAAATTCATAGATGCCGGGGTCGACCGCGCCGGTGGAATCCATCTTGTTGACGGCGAGCACGACGGGCTTTTTCGAGCGCAGGAGCATATTGGCCACTTCCTGATCGGCGGCGGTGACGCCGGTGCCGATCTCGGTGACGAGCACGACGACGTCGGCCGCGTCGATGGCGAGCTGCGCCTGCTCGCGCATGAACAGCAGGATCTCATTGTCGGTGCTCGGCTCGATGCCGCCGGTATCGACGATGTCGAACGTGCGGCCGCACCATTCGCACTCGGCATAGAGCCGGTCGCGCGTGACGCCGGGCGTGTCCTCCACGATGGACAGGCGGCGGCCGCAGAGCTTATTGAAGAGCATGGACTTGCCGACGTTCGGCCGGCCCACGATCGCAACCAGAGGTCTGGACATGGTTATCCCTCCTTATGGGGATTGTATTTGTAGTATTCCGCGCCGTCGGTGCTGCCGCCCCGGTCGGGCAGGTGCACCTCCGGCAGGATGCCGAACATGGCGTCGCAGAGGGCGAAGCCGTCGGCGTCCACGGGGTAGATGGGCACGCCGAGCGCGGCGCTGGCCTGCTCGAGCGTGATGTCGTCGAGAAAGTCCAGCTCATCATGGCGCACCATGTTGTTCGAGATCAGCAGCCGCTCACCGAGATCCTTCCCGCGAAGCTGCGCGATAAGATCCTGCCCGGTGATGAGACCGGAGACATTGATGCTGCGGCCGAAGAAGTCATTTTCGATCGCGTAGACGTGTCCTTTTATTGTAGCATACTTTTCCTGCGCCGTACACAAAAGTTTTTCCAGAAACGGCGCCGCCGAAACACCCGCCGCCATGGAAAACGGCACGCCGTCCGGCGGATCGGACAAGCTCAGCGCCGAGCGAAACTCCGTCTGCTGCAGGCGCAGCATGCCGACGCCGTTTTCGAGCTGGGTGAATTCCTCGTAAAATTCCTCCGGCGGCAGCGCGCGCTGCGCCTTGAGATACATCTCGTCGGCACAGAAGAAAATGCGTGTGCCGAATTTTTCAACGCATTCGTCGCCGAAGGCGTTGACAAGATCGAGCGTCTCGGCCGCGTGCTCGGGCGTGAACGGCGTGAGCGGATAGAGCCCCTCGCGGAACTTCGTCAGCCCGACCGGCACGATCGACACGCTGTGCACCTGCGGATAGAGCGCTGCGAGGTCGTGCATCGTGCGCTGAAGCTGCGCGCCGTCGTTCAGGCCGGGGCAGCAGACGATCTGACAGTTCATGGTGATGCCGCCGGCGGCAAAGCGCCGCATGATCTCGAGCGTCTTGCCCGCGCGCGGGTTGCCGAGCAGAAACGAGCGCAGCTCCGGATCCGTCGCGTGCACGGAGACGTTGATCGGGCTGATATGCAGGTGGATGATGCGCTGCACCTCGCGCTCGGACAGGTTCGTGAGCGTCATATAATTGCCCATGAGAAAGCTCAGCCGCGCGTCGTCGTCCTTAAAATACAGCGTCGGACGCATGCCCGGCGGCATCTGGTCGATGAAGCAGAACACGCAGTGGTTGGCGCACGAGTGGGCGTTGTCCATGAGGTAGGTCTCAAAGTCCAGCCCCAGCTCGCCGCCGAGGGGCTTCGAGACGTGCACGGTGTGCTCCGTCCCGTCGGGGCGGCGCAGGCACACCGCCAGCTCCGGGTCATAGGCGTAGTATTTATAGTCCAGCACGTCGGTGATCGGGTTGCCGTTGATGGACACCAGCCGGTCGCCGGGGTGGGCCGCGTGGCGCAGCGGGCTGTCCGGATCGATGTGGCTGATCGTGCAGCGGTGCATACGCCGCGCCTCCTTTGCTCAGAATATCCTTTGCTGCGCGCCGGAAAACTCCGGCACATAGCAAAAGAAGAGGGGCAAGCGCTCCTCTTCTCAGCTTCTTTTAGTCGTCAACCTTGATGACGTCGCGTCCGTTGTACTTGCCGCAGGTCTTGCAGGCGTGATGGGGCATGACGAATGCGCCGCAGTTCGGGCACTTCACAATCGCGGGAGCGGTGAGCTTCCAGTGGGACGAACGACGCTTATCACGTCTCTGTCGAGACACTTTTCCTTTCGGGACTGCCATGATGACACCTCCTCGTCAGTCGCTGTTATGAGCAGCTTCCTCTTCTTCGTCAGTTTTATTATCCAAAAGCTGCTCTAATACAGCCATTCTTGGATCGCGGGGTTTTTGACACCGGCACGGCCCGAGGTTCAGATTCGCGCCGCAGCGGTCGCACAGTCCGGCACAGTCGGGCTTGCACAGGCACTTGGTATCCATGCTGAGGATGAAGCAGGTGGAGAGCCCCTCGTCCACATCGAGCCAGTCTCCGTCGAGCGTAAACACCTCAGGATCATCGTCCTGCGCATCCGCCGTGATGTCGGCATGCAGGTCGAGGTCGACCGTGCGCGGAAACTCCGTGCCGCAGCGGTCGCACACGCACAGCAGCTCCGCGTGCAGTTTGCCCTGCAGCGTGAGGATGCCGGCCGTATTGACCACCTTGCCCTCGGCCGTGATCGGCGCGGTGTACGCCCGGACGGAAGGAAAGTCGAGCAGCTCCGTGTCCAGCTCCTGGGCAAACGGAACGCTTCCGCCGGGAATTTCTATGATTTCTCTCAGATTCAGCTTCATAGCGCACCTCGCACAATCGCTTTAGTATTATAGATGATATCCACCCCTGTTGTCAACAGGAATTTGTGTTGACAATGCGCTGAAAATCCGCGATAATCGTTGCTTGGAGATGGTGTGTGACATGAAAGAGATCCAGATACGCAAAAATGACGCCGGTCAGCGGCTCGACCGCTTCGTCGGCAAGGCCGTGCCACTGCTGCCGGAATCGCTGCTGCAAAAGTACATCCGCCTCAAGCGCATCAAGCGCAACGGCAAGGGCGCCAAGCGCGACGTGCGCCTCGTCGAGGGCGACGTGCTGCAATTATACATCAACGACGAGTTTTTTGAAAAGCCCACGGAGCACAACGCCTGGCTGAAGATCGCAACGCCGCGGTTGGACATCGTCTATGAGGACGAGAACATCCTGCTGGCGAACAAGAAGCCCGGCGTGCTGTGCCACAGCGCAGGCGAATGGAGCTGGGACACGCTCATCTCGAACATCCAGGCCTACCTGCGCCAGAGCGGCGAGTGGGATCCGAAGGCCGAAAACGCCTTCACCCCCGCGCTCTGCAACCGCATCGACCGCAACACCGGCGGCATCGTCATCGCGGCGAAAAATGCCGAGGCGCTGCGCATCTTAAACGACAAGATCCGCGACCGCGAGATCGAAAAATCCTACCTCTGCGTCGTCTGCGGGCGGCCGAAGCCCGCCGAGGGGCGGCTGGAGGGGTATTTGTTTAAGGACGCGGTGAAAAACCAGGTCTACGTGACGAAAAAGCCGCAGCCCGGCGCCAAGACCGCCGTGACGGAATACCGCACGCTGTGCTCGGCCAAGGGGCTCTCGCTCGTCGAGTGCCGCCTGCTCACGGGCCGCACGCACCAGATCCGCGCGCAGATGGCCGCCGCCGGCTGGCCGCTGCTCGGCGACGGGAAGTACGGCCGCGAGCGCATCAACCGCGCCTACGGCGAGAAGGGGCAGATGCTCTATTCCTACAAGCTGACGTTCACGTTCCCGACCGACGCCGGGGCGCTCGAATACCTGCGCGGGCAGACATTTCAGGTGCAGCAGGTGCCCTTCGCTGCGCAGTATTTCCCGAATTTCAAACTTTCATCCTAAGCGCGCGGCGACTGTCAAGCAGCCATGCGCAAGCGCAAAAGTCACATCGCCGCGGGGGAGCTCGAGGGGGCAAGACCCGCCTCGAATCAAATCATCCGCCGCCGAAAGGCTTGGTTTTCAAGACTTTCGGTCGAATCGACATTTTGAAGTTCTTCAAAATGCCGGCGGAAATGCTTGTCAAAAAGTTCGTGCCGGACTTTTTGACAAGCATACGGCGCCGGATGGAAACTCCGTCCGGCGCCGTATGTTTTCCGCATCGCTCAGAGCCGCTCCATGCGGAGGGCCGCATAGACATCCCGGCGGGTGAAGCCGCCCGCGGGGACAAACCATGCCTCCGGCAGCGCGGTCACGGGGTCTGCGGCGCGCGCCGCATCGGAGATGAGGCCATTTTCCCGGCACCAGGCCATGGCGCCGTCGTAGGCGCCGGCGCGCCCGGTCTCGCGCAGCTTCGCCACGCGGCGCGCGATCGCCTCCGCCTTCGGCGCCAGCAGCATCGCCAGCTCGCCCACCGTCATGGGATCGTCGAGCCGCAGACGGTTATCGGAAAAGACGATCGCCCGCTGCTCCGCGAGCGCCGTCAGGCGGTCAAACAGCGGCTCATCACGGCCGACATCCGCAAACGGGCTCTCGGCCAGCAGCTCGCCCACCGGCACGACCTGATAGCCGTATTCCTGCAGCAGCGCCAACTGTTCGCCGAGTGCAAAGGCCACCGGCGTGCGCTTGGCCATGTTGTAGCCGTCTTTCTGAAAAATGATCTGGCCGCAGAAAAAGTCCGGATTCTTTTCCAGCGCTTTGCGCATCGGCTCGACCATGGCGCGGATCTCCGCCTGCAGCGCCGCCTCCGGATCCGGATCCGTGGACGGGAGCCAGCCCGCACCGTCAAACGACGCCGCCATGTACTGATAGCCCATGTGGTCATAGACATCGTAGCTCGTGAAGCCGCCGGTCATTTTGTCCACATAGTGCGGCGGGCGCGCAAGCGTCATCGTGTAGCCGTAGCGCGTCTGCATGAGTGTGTGCAGGCGGCTGAGATCCTCCACCGCCGCGTCAAAACCGGGGAGGTATTCGCGCGCGCCGTACACAAACGGCTTCTTGCCGAAAAGAATGTGCCGGTAGCCGTGGTTCGTGATCTGGTGCCCCTCGGCAAGCATGCGGCGGATGAGGCGGTCGTTGTGCTCCGCACCGCCCTGCTCGTCGCAGTGAATGTCCGGATAATGGTCAAAGCGCACGCCGCCCCATGCGGCGCTGCCGAGCTTGCCGGCCTCGTCGGGATAGTTGGCGCTCGTATCGCCGATGACGTCAAAGCTGCCTCGGGCGCCGTACTGCGCCAGCGTGTCGAGCAGGACGTCCGTGAGCGGCCGTCCGTCGAACCGGTCGGGCGACGCGGGCAGACCCATCGGCCCATCGTCAAACGTCATGGCGCAGACGCGCCGGGTCGTCTGCACGCGCTCGATGCGCCGGGTGTAGCCCACGTAGTGTTTTTCTGCGGGCGTGATGAGCTTCTTGACGATCTTCTTGCCCTGTTTACCGGCCTTGACGATCCAAGACATGATATGTTTCCCCTTTCCATGTGATATCCTGCAGGCAGCACTTTGCGGCAAAGAGCGCCCATTTGACATAAGCGGCCGCGCCGGCATGGGTGCGTCTGCGCTTGGTCAACTGGCTCTCGGCGACGCAGCGCGCCTTTCCGCGCCGCCCGTCCACAGCCAGCGCCCCGCGCAGCAGCGCCGCACGGACGGCCGGCAGCGTCAGCGCGTCGGTCTCGAGCGTCACGACGCCGTTGCCGATCTCCTCCGGCAGATGCGCATCGCTGCCGGCCGTGACCGGCTTCTCTGCGCGCTGCGCAAGCGCGCACGCCATGGCGTTGGCCTGCGGGTTCTTGCGGTCGGCCCGGCCGTTCCAGACCTCGATGCCGTCAAGCCGGTCGAGGTAGGCGTCGAGCCGCTGTGTGTCCCGGCTGCGCTCGAACGGGTGCGCCATCACGGCGAGGCCGCCGCAGGCGTGCACGGCGTCGATCGCGGCGCCCAGCTCCCGCGCGTCGATCTGCTCGGTGACGAACAGACCCAGCAGGTGCCCCTGATCCGTCGAGAGCTCAATGCCGGGGATGAGCAGAAAATCCGGCGCATCCCACGTCTCGGTCAGGGCATGGTCGTGATCGCACACGGCAACGCCCTGCAGCCCCCGCGCACGTGCGCACGAAACGATCTCGCCGACGGACATACGTCCGTCCGGTGAGTGCTCGGAATGAATGTGCAGGTCGAGTTTGACCTCCATGGACCCAACTCCTCTCTGCGCGGAAATCACCCGCGCGCAAACAGGCTGTTTTTCAGATAGACCCAGAACACGCGGTTATCGCCCCGGCAGCGCAGAGCCTCCTTCGCCGTGAACAGATCCGCAATGCTGCGCAGGAACACGCCGATGCGCCCGGCGCGCAGATAATGCAGCGCGGCGAGCGTGTCGTTGAGCAAAAAGCGCATCCGCACGCCGGTCTGATAGTCCTGCGCGGCATATGCCACACGCTCCCCCGCCGCGGCGCGGGCATAGTGTGCCGTGAACGGACTTTGCGCCGCCTCCGTCATCGGGAAGCTGCCCCAGACGCGGGGGTTGACCTCGAGCAGGCAGTCGCCCTTGAACTCCACCATGGCCATGCCCGTGAAGCCGAACGAATGCAGCAGCCGGTATGCGCGGTCGATGAGCGCCGCGTCGTAAAAGCTCTCGCAACAGGTCGACGGTCCGCCGGTGACCGGGTATTCGCGGACGCGGCGGTGGCACAGCGCGCTGATCATACGGCCGTCCCGGTCGAGCAGCAGGCTCACGCCGATGCCGGGGCCGGTGATCTTGTCCTGCACGATGGGCGCCGGATCATAGCGCTGCATGCGCGCAAGGATCTGCGCGTATGCCTCCGGCGTGCCGGCCACGGCGTATCGCTCGGCGGCCTTGAGGCCGAACTTCTCACCGCAGTGCGGCTTGATGACGACGGGGTAGCGCTCCGGCGGCACGCCGTCATACTGCCGCGGCACCGGGATGCCAAGGCTCTGCGCGCGCGCGTGCACCGTCTCCTTATCGTTGAGCGCGTCGAGTACGGGCCGGGGCGCGATGAGAAAATCCGCGACCCGGGCAAACCGCTCCCGCTGCGCGGCGACCGTGTTGAGCGTGACCGCGCCGACGCAGAAAAGCACCGGGCGGTCATACGTCTCCAGCAGCGCCGCGAGCCGGTCTGCGTAGCCGGCGTCGGCCGCGGCGCCGTCGATCCACCGGAAGGCGGCGCAGCAGCGCGAGGACGCGGCCGCCGGCACGGCATGCACATCCGCGCGCGTCTGCGTCACGATCACCTGATAGCCCGCGCGGTGCAGCGCGCGCACCGCCGCGATGGACGACCGGTATTTCCCGTCTGTCACGATGGCTGTTTTCATGTCTGTTCCCTCCCGCTCCTGGCGCGGATCTGTCGATCTCATGCTTTTTATGATACCAAACTTGTGCAGAAAATACAAGACGGCGCAGCGGGCGCTCTGCCGAAAAGCAGAGCGCCCGCTGCGCGTGGGAAACGGATCCGATCAGGAATGGGTGTGCGCCAGCGCGTTCGTGTCCAGAGAGCTGCGGTAGACCACAAAGCGCTGGTACAAAAACTCGGTCACAAGATTGAGCACCATGTTCAGCCCCGTCACGAGATAGGCGTTCCAGCCCTGCACGTCCGCGAGCCGGTGCTCCAGGATCGTCGACAGCGGCGTGAACATGCAGTAATACAAAGCCACCAGCGTCATTGCGCGCGCGATCTTCTCCGTCGAGCGGAAGGTGTAGCGCCGGTTGCACGTGAAGTTCCACAGCACCGACAGCACGAGCGCCGTCAGGTACGCGCCCCAGTACGCCCAGTGAAAGACCTCGTTGAAGAGCGCAAAGCTGCCGATCTCGATCAGCCCCGCCGAGCACGAGAAGAGGAAAAACTTCACCGTGCGCCGGAATTCCGCAGAATGCATGTGCGATCGCCCCTTGTCCAAATACTTAAAATATTTGAACAGATTGTAGCGCATCCGGCGGCGTCTGTCAAGTGCTGACGGGGTAGACTGCCACCTGCTTGTTGGCATCGGCCACGGCGAGGAACACCTCGCGCGCACTGTGATGCCCCTGCTGGCGAAGCTGCTTGAGCAGCCATGTCTCGTCAACGCCCATGCGGTGCAGATTCTCGCCGAGGATGCGGCCGTCGAGAATGAGCTCGGTGAAGATCTGCTCCTTTTCCGGGGCAATGCCCATGTCCTCCGGCGTCGCCGGGCGGCGAGCCGCCACGGGCAGGATCGTCAGGCGGCCGTCCGGCTCATAGACCGCCGTCTGGATGGCGCCGAGGTCGAAAAAGCCCTGCTGGCGGCACTGGATGAGAAATTCGCTCAGATCGAGACGCGCCTTTTTCATGTTGCGGCGGTAGAGCTTGCCGTTGTCAAAGACGATTGACGGTGAGCCGCTGATATATTTGCGCAGGCGCGGGCACTTGCTCGTCAGCGCCTCGAGCAGCCACACCAGCAGCGCCCAGACGATCATGGCCACGAGCGGACGCAGGGGCTTTTCCAGCTCCGTGGCCATTTCGGCGGCGATGGAGCCGATGGTGATGCCGTTGACATAGTCAAAGACGCTCAGCTCCGAGATCTGGCGGTGCCCCATGAGCTTCGAGAGCAGAAACAGTGCCACAAACGCCCCCACGGCCGTGATCACCACTTGCAGCAGGTCCATCCGAACCACTCCTTTCAATATCGGATAGTGTGCCCGGACGACGGGAATTCATGTGCCGCGCTTGACTTTTTGGCCGAAATCTGCTAAAAAGGAACCGGCTCGTGTAGCACTGACACAACAGGAACGCAAAGCGTGCAGCATCCGGAACACCGGACGCTGTGCGCTTTTTTGTTTGCCCGGCGCAAAGCAGCCGCACATCAAAAAAGGAGGTCTGCAATATGCCGCAGACAAAAACACAGGGAGCGGTCTTCGGACTGCTGATGTCGTATTTCATGGCGCTGGGGATGGAGGTCGCAAACGTCGCGCACAAGCTCGGCGCGATGTCAAACGCGGTGTTCCTGCCCGCGCTGAAGGAGACCGCGTTCATGGGCGCGATCGTCTTTGTCGTCTCGATGCTCTATGGCAGCCGCGCGGGGCAGCACATCGCACACAAATTCGTCCGGCCGGGGCGCGACAATCCGCTGCTCATGACGCTGGCCGTCTCCGGCTGCACGGTCATGGTCATGTGCCCGTCAATGAGCCTGATCGCCACGGCGCTGTTCACGGGCATCGACGCGGAATTTTTTGCGCGCTTTCTCGCCACGCTCTACCGGAACCTGCCGTGGGCGCTGCTGTGGCAGATCTTCGCCGCGGGGCCGGCCACGCGCGGCGTGTTCCGCGCGATCTTTCGCCGGCAGGCCGCTGAAAACGACCGCAAAGCCTTTTCTTCCGACACGGAATGTGATAAGATGGACGCCTGAGAAATCGAGGTGTTTTTCATGTATGACGAACTGACGGAAGTCGACATTCAGAAGATGAAAGACGAGATCGACTACCGCACGCGGGAACTGCGCCCGAAGCTGATCGAAGAGGTCAAGGTGGCGCGCGGCTTCGGCGACCTGAGCGAGAACTTTGAGTACAAGGCCGCCAAGCGCGAGAAAAACCGCAACGACAGCCGCATCCGCTATCTGCAGCGGATGGTGGACACGGCGAAGGTCATCTCCGACCACTCGTCCGGTGACGTGGTGGGTCTGTTCGACCGGGTGGTCATCTACATCCCGGACGACGATGAGGAGCAGACGATCCGCCTCGTGACGACACTGCGGCAAAACGCGCTCGAGGGGCTCATCAGCAAGGAGTCCCCCGTCGGCAAGGCCGTCATGGGACACCGCGCTGGCGAGACCGTGCACGTGCAGGTCAACGAGAACGTCGGCTACGACATCGTCATCCGCTCCGTGGAAAAGGGGCAGGACGACGACTCCCTGCCCATCAGCGCATACTGACCGGCACGCAAAAACCGGCTGCGGGATCCCGCAGCCGGTTTTTTCTGCCCGCTCACAGCAGGTATTCATACAAACGGTAGTCCGTCCAGCCGGTGTCGGCATAAAACATCCGCACTGTGCCGCGGCAGGTAAAGCCCTGCCCGGCATAGAGCCGCTCGGCCGGGACATTGCCGCCGAGCACGTCCAGGCGCAGCGCGCGGCAGCCCTGGGTGCGCGCCGTGCCGATGGCGTACTGCACCATCCGCTGTGCGATGCCCCGGCGGGCAAAGCGCGGGTGCACACCCAGCGCGTGGATGACCAGAAGCTGCGCGTCCGGCACGTCGGCCGCCCAGGTGACGGCCGCGTAGCCGTCGTTATACGCATGGTTGAGCACTATGCAGCCGGCGAGCGCGCCGCCGAGCTCCGCCAGATGGAGCGCGCCGTGCGCGATGGACGTGTCCAGAAACGCCTGCGTGGGATACACGCTCTTGCGCCAGCCGGGCGGATAGGGCGCGTCGGCCATGGCGTCGGTCAGAGAATCGTAAAACGCGCGCACGCGCGCCGTCGCCCGGCTGCGCCGGGTGCAGATGCAATGCATCATCCATCCGCCGCACCCCCCTCAGTCCAGATAGCCGAACAGGCCGCGCACGGACACGTCGCCACCGATGACGGTCTCGCGCACGTTGGCAGCGTCTCCGTCCGCAGCATCGGAGAGCACATCGCGGTCGGTCCGCACATCGTCACGCCGCTGATAAAGTGCATTCTCGCCCAGCTTCCCATCCGGCCGCCGGTCGTGGTTGTAGTGCCGCAGCACGCTCTCCGGGAGCACGTCCGGGAAATACCGATTGACATAGTCCAGCAGCGAGCGTATTCTGATAACAGAGTCGGTAAGAATAGCTGGCGCATCCGTGCCGGTGACGTCTGGCAGCAATGCACCCGGCTCTTTTTTTGCGCAAAGAAAAAACTTCCCTCAAGATGACTGATCTCGTTTACGTCGAACACCCAGAAAGTGTCACTCGTTCCGTGATACACGACCATTGGAGTGCCGTCGTCATTGACGACCTTGCTTGCCGGCTTTGGATGAAACTGTTTGTCTTTTTGATTGACATAGGAAAACGAATCTGCTAACGAATCTGCTACTGTTCTTATATCAGCAGTCTGAATGACGAGGCTAGGGAGTTTTCCTGAACCTTTTGCGTCAGACTGCTGATATTTTTCCCGCTATGAAACGGATGCACTCTCTCGGCAGTCCCGTCCAAGTCTGCCGAGGCTCTGACAATCGGAATGCTGCACGCCGCCATGATCGGCAGCGCTTTCTTTTGCCGCCTCCGCAAAAAAGTCTTCTCTCCGGTCGGGCGATCAGTCCAGATAGCCGAACAGGCCGCGCACGGACACGTCGCCACCGATGACGGTCTCGCGCGAACCGTCCGGCCAGCGGACGACGAGGGCAAAATCATCGTCCACCGCCTCGGCAAAGCCGGTGCGGACATCCGCGCCGCGCACGACGCGCACCGGCCGCCCGACCGTGACACAGCGCGCGCGGTAATCGTCAAGATACGCGCGCGGGTCGCGCTGCCAGTCGAGATACATCCGGTCGAGCGCGCGCACCATCTCGGCGGCCAATCGTGCGCGGGAGATCTCCAGCCCGGTCTCGGAGCGGACGGAGCCCGCGATGGCGCGCAGCTCGGGCGGAAAATCCTCCGGCCGCTGGCGGACGTTCACGCCAATGCCGGCCACGATGGAATCGACCGTACCGGTCTCGGCCTCGACGGTCAGCTCCGTGAGGATGCCGCAGAGCTTTTTCGTGCCGAGGACAAGGTCGTTCGTCCACTTGATGCCCGGCCGCACGCCGCACGCCTCGAGCGCGCGGCAGATCGCCACGGCGACGTGCGCCGTTACGGTCATGGCCGCCGCGGGGGCACAGGCCGGCCGCAGGAGCATGGACAGGTAGACCCCCTGCCCCGCGTCCGAGCGAAACGGCCGTCCGGCGCGGCCGCGCCCGGCCGTCTGCCGGTCGGCGATGGCGCACAGGCCGTCCGGCGCGCCGCGCATGGCCTCCGCCTTCAGGTAACTGTTCGTGGAGTCGATCTGCGCGAAGCACCGCACCGTCGCCCGCCGCGCCGCCGGCAGGTAGGACAGCACGTCCCCGGCCGTGAGCGTGTCCGGCCGCGCGCGCAGACAGTAGCCCCGGTTCGTGACGGCGTCGATCGTATAGCCGTCGGCGCGCAGCGCGCGCACCGCCTGGCTGACCGCAGCGCGCGTCACACCAAGCTTTTCGCGCATCTCCTCGCCGGAGAGATACCCCTCCGCCTCCGTGAGCAGCAGCAAAACTTCATCCCGCAGCATGGCAATGCACTCCTTTTGATAGCTCTGGCATCAGTTTAGCCCACGGCGCGCCGATTGTAAAGATTTTTTCGCTTTCGGTTGACAATTGAACGCGCGTGTGCTATCGTCCGATTGTCAAGCTTGGTTTTCATTTACTTTACAATTGGAGGCGCAGCCATGAAATTTTCAACCAGAGACCTGTGTTTTTGCGCGATCGGCGCGGCGCTCATCGCCGTGTGCGCATGGATCAGCATCCCGGCGGACGTACCGTTCACGCTGCAGACGTTTGCGATCTTCGCCGTGTGCGGCCTGCTCGGTGGCAGGCGCGGCACGGTGAGCGTGCTGGTGTATCTGCTGCTGGGCGCGGTGGGTGTGCCGGTGTTCGCGGGCTTTCGCGGCGGGTTTGCGTCCCTGCTCGGCGCAACGGGCGGGTATCTTGCCGGCTTCGTGCTGCTGACGCTCATCATCGCCTTCGCGCAGGCGCGCTGGGGGCAGGGTCAGTGGGTGTTCGTGCTCTCGGCGGCCGTGGGGCTGCTCGTGTGCTACGCGTTCGGCACGGCGTGGTTCCTCATCGTCTACACCCGCACGGGCGCCATCACGCTCGGCGTGGTGCTGGCCAAGTGCGTGCTGCCGTTTCTGCTGCCGGACGCGGTCAAGCTCGCGCTGGCCACGCTGCTGCGCGCGCGGCTGTACCGGCGCATCCCCGCGTAACGTGCGCACAACGCGCAAGAGCCCATGGCGTTTTCGCCATGGGCTCTTTTTATAAAGAGAAAGAGAAAAAGGAAATGAGTGTTTAAGAAGGGAGTTTTGGAGAGCAAACGAAAGTCTGCAGATCAGATCACTTTTTCTTCTTTCAGCTTGGCAAGGTCTGCATCGGACAGGCCGAGCACACCCTCGTAGATCGCCTTGTTGTCCTGGCCGAGGTCAGGCGCGCACTTGGTGATCTCCGGCTTGGTGTCCATGAGCTTGACCGGGTTGCCGGGCACGATCATGTCGCCAATAACGGGGTGCTGCAGGTGCACGAACATCTCACGCGCGTTGGCGATGTGGTCGTCGTTGACGACGTCGGCGAGCATGTTGATCGGTGCCACCGGGACGCCGGCCGCGTCGATGATGTCCACGCACTCCTGGATGGTGTGCTGGGAGCTCCACTTTTCGATCTCGGGCTTGAGCGCGGCGTAGTTGTCGCAGCGGTGGATGTTGGTGTCAAAGCGCGGATCCTCGAGCAGGTCGGGGCGGTCGATCGCCTTGGTGCACAGGAGCGTGAAGAGCTTGTCGTTGCCGCAGCCGATGACGAAGCGGCCGTCGCTGGCCTGGAAGGAGTCATACGGGAAGGCGGAGGCGTAGCGGTTGCCGATCAGCTCGGGCTGCTTGCCGGAGGCGAAGAAGCGCTGCCAGCCGACCTCGAGGCTGGAGACGACGGAGTCGACGAGCGCGACGTCCACGCGCTGGCCGCGGCCGGTGATGGTGCGGGCATTGAGCGCCATGAGGATGCCGATGGTGAGGTTCATGCCGCCGAGCACGTCGCCCATGGCGTTGCCGACACGCAGCGGCTGGCCGCCGGCCTCGCCGGTGATGCTCATCAGGCCGGACGTGGCCTGGGCGATGATGTCGTAGCCGGGTCTCTGGTGCTTCGGGCCGTAGCAGCCGAAGCCGGAAACGGCGGCGTAGATGATCTGGTCATTGACCTCCTTGAGCACATCATAGCCGACGCCCAGCTTGTCCATGACGCCGGGGCGGTAGTTCTCGACGACGACGTCGGCCTTCTTGACCATCTCGAGGAAAAGCTTCTTGCCCTCTTCGGACTTCAGGTTCAGGGTGATGCCCTTCTTGCCGCGGTTGACGTAGGCGTAGTACATGCTGTAATCGTTCTTCTTCGGGCCCATGCCGCGGGTATCGTCGCCGCGGCCGGGCATCTCGATCTTGATGACGTTGGCGCCGTAGTCGGCCAGCATCATCGTGCAGTAGGGGCCGGCCAGCACGCGGGTCAGATCCAGAACGGTAATATTACTCAGTGCTTTTTCCATAGGAATGTCTCCTTTACGTAAATATCAGTAGATTGCAGTCGGTATCAGCCGTGCAGCAGATTTGCCAGCGGGACGTAGATGGTCGAGCAGAGCACGATCAGGATCAGGATCGCAAGGCCGGCGTAGATGAACAGCTGCACGAACGTCTTGTTCTCGTCCTCCTTGGTGCGGTTGGGGAGCGCAGTCGCAAGCGCCGCCATAGCCAGTGCGCCGCCGGTGGACAGCGGGGAGATGCCGGACAGAGAGCCGCCGGCGCCGACAGCCGCCATCAGCGCGACCGGGTTCACGCCGCCGACCTGGGCAGCGATGTCTGCGCACATCGGCATCATCGTCGGGTACACCACGCCGAGCGCGGAGCTGACAAGGCTCAGCAGTGCAGCGGAGATGCCCATGAACGGAGTCGCAGTGCCCTTGGTCATGATCTTGGCGAGCGCGTTGCTCATCAGATCGATGCCGCCCATCTTGTTGACGATGTTGAGCAGAGAGCCGACCGCGAGAACCATCACGATGGTGCCCCAGGGCAGGGACTTGAGCGCCTTGCCGTCGTCGGCAATGCCGAACAGGAACAGCAGGCCGGCGACCGCGAAGGCGGCGACGCCGATGTTGACCTTGACGAAGATCAGCAGCACGAGCATGAGCACGATGCTCAGCAGAGAGATGATCTGCTTGGCGTTGAACTTCTCGAGCGTGCCGCGCTCGATCGGGTTGAGCGGCTGTTTAACCTTGTGGCCCTTGAAGATGAACCAGAACACGAGCGAGGACACGATCGTCACGAGCGTCTGGCAGACCAGAATGGTGGGCATAACGTTTGCAATGTTGGCCTCGGCTGCGGCGCCGGTGATGATGGCAGCCTCAGGCGTGATGGGTGTCATACGTCCGGCCATCAGGCCCTGCTCACCGATCAGGACGAGCATCAGCGGGTTGAAGCCGACCTCCACGGCGATGATCGCCGCGAGTGCGGGGATGATCGCCAGCGCGGGCACAGCGCCGGGACCGACGCCGGCAATGACGAAGCCGGCAATGTAGACCATGATGGGCAGAACCCACATCTTGTTTCCGGCCAGCGCGATGATCTTTCTGGCCAGCAGATCCAGCGCGCCGGTCTGCGTGATGGCCGCGAACAGCAGCGTGATACCGACGAGCGTGGTAAACATGGAGGTGCTGAAGCCGCCGATCAGATCCTTATCGGTCAGGCCGAAGATGCGCACCATGATGACGCCGAATGTGACTGCCACAACGCCGACGTTGACCTTGCGGAAGAAAGCCAGCAGGATCACGACGATGAACAGCACCAACGAAATAATATCAAATGCATTTCCCATAAATGATTCCCTCTCTAATTTGGTTCAGATTTGTGGATGCGCTCTGCCCTCAGCAGCAGGGCGGGGTCTTAGTGTTGATGTTCTGCTGATGACCGCTGTAAATGCCGTCGACGAAGCTCTTCTGATACTTGGCGGCAGCCAGGAGCTTTTCAAAATCGATGCCCGTGTCATAGCCCATGCGCTGGAGCATGTAGACGAGGTCTTCCGTGGCGGTGTTGCCGGAAGCGCCCGGTGCGAACGGGCAGCCGCCGAGGCCGCCGAGCGTGGACTGCACCGTGGTGATGCCGCACTCGATGGCGGCGAGCGTGTTGGCCAGACCCATGCCGCGGGTGTCGTGGATGTGGATCTGGAACTCGCAGTCCGGCATGATCTCGACCACGGCCTGGATCGTCTCGCGCACCTGACGCGGGTCGGCGATGCCAATCGTGTCGGCCAGGCAGATGGAGCGGATGCCCATGTCGTAGACGCGCTTGGTGAAGTCGACCACCTTCTGGATCGGCGGGATGCCCTCAAACGGGCAGCCGAACGACGTTGCAAGCGCAACACAGATGTTCATCTGCGGGTAAGTATCCATGATCTTCTGCAGCTCGGCGAGGGACTCCTCGTGCGTTCTGCGGATGTTGGCCTTGTTGTGGCTCTCGCTGACCGAGATCACATAAGACACGTTGCAGATGCCGGCGTTGAAGGCATTTTCCACACCGCGGAAGTTCGGCACGAGCGCGTACAGCACCGCGTCGGGATGCTTCTCGATGCAGGCCTTGGCTACGTCCGCCGCGTCCGCCATCTGCGGGATCGCCTTGGGGCTGACGAAGGAAGTGACCTCCATATACTTCACGCCGGCATCAAACATCCGGTCGATCAGATCGATCTTCTGATCGAAGGTCAGCATCTGTTTGAGGTTCTGCCAGCCGTCGCGCGGGCCGCATTCCATCACGTTGATCTTTTTTGCCATGATTGACTCCTCCTGACTTTCCATATTTCCTGTTTTGGTTGCTGCGTATATCTTCTCTGTTTTTCTGTTTTGCTTAACAAGTCTAGCTTAATAAACTAGGACAAACTTTTGTCAAGCTGCAAGTATATTCTGCACTTTTCTGAGAATTTGTCAATCCAGAAAAATAATTATCATCATTTTGCCCATTTTCGTCCCGTGTTTCTGCTACATTTTTACTTGCTTTTGCTTAAATTATTTATTTTTAAGCACTCTTAATTTAAAATAAATTAAGCAGGTATTGCTTTTTTGAGGAGCCTTCTGTATAATGTTAAGCAATCGCGGCTGATGCCGCGCAGCTCGTGAAAAGGACGTTTCCCATTATGGCAACACTGAAAGATATTGCAGACGCCTGCGGCGTCTCCACGGCGACCGTCTCTTATGTTCTGTCCGGCCGGGGCACGGAAAAGCGCATCACCGAGCAGACACAGGAGGAGATCCGGAAGACGGCGGAAAAATTTGACTACGAATACAAAGGGCGCAACAAGGCCGTGCTCAAATACCGCGTCACGGTCTATTTCCCGCTGTCCGGGCTCAAGATGCTCCTGCCGACATTTCTGGATGCGTTCAACCGCATCGTCGATGCCGAGACTTCGAACATCGACATCCTGCTGCGGCCGTACACGCAAAACCAGCTCCACCTCCAGCGCGAATTGTGGGCCGAGCGCAAGGGCTCGTCCGCCATTGTGATCTCCCCCGGCGGCACGGATCTGGCAAACCTCACCGAAAAGCAGACGCTCGTACCGGTCATCCTGCTCAACCGCACGCTGCCGAACTACTCGTATGTCGGCTTCGACCAGCTCGAATCCGGCCGGATCGCGGCCGAGCACGCCCTCAAGCGCGGCGGCGACAGCATTCTGCTCGTCTCGCCCCCGGCGCTGTTCGGCGCATCCTGGCGCGGCAACGCCTTCGCCGATTACTGCCTGCAGCACGGCGTGAATCTGGAGCACAGCACCATCCATGCCGACACGAGCATCCGCGCCGGCTACGAGCTTGGGAAAGCGCTCGTGCGCGGCGACCGGCTCAAGAAGGTCATTTTCTGTACCTATGACATGACGGCGCTCGGCATCTCCTCCGCCCTGTCAGAGGAAAACATCACCGTCGGGGAAGACGTGGAGATCCTCACCACGGGTTCGAGCGACGACGACCTGCTCGCTTACAGCAACCCGCCGATCACCGCCGTGGATCTCAAATTCCGCGACCTGTGCTACATGGCCATGCGGCTGGGCATGGACATTGCCACCGGCCGCGCGAGCTATCCGCAGGAGATCTCGCTGCACCCGTCGATCATCTATCGGAAATCGTGCCCGTTTTGAGCGCAGCGCAGAAAAAAAGAGCTTGTCACTTCGTGTGACAAGCTCTTTTTTCTTCTGTTGGGGATCAGATGGCTCAGTTCCAGTAATCCGTGCCGGTGACGCCGATATCGGCGGCGTGGAACTCGGGATTTTTCCCCTCCCTGCGCTGGCGCATGTAGTCCTTGAGCACGGCCAGGCCCTTGTTGCCGAGGATGAGGATGACGGGGATGTTGATGATGACCATCGTGCCCTGAAGCATATCGGCCGTATCCCACGCGAGGCCGGCGCTGACGATGGCACCGACGAACACAAGCGCCGTCGCAGCCAGACGAAACACCGTCATGCCCGCCTTGCTCGGGTCGCGCCGGAGGATATATTTCAGGCAGCCCTCACAATAATAGTAGTTGCCGATGAGCGTCGTGAACGCGAACAGACTCATGGACACGGCGATGAAGATGGGGCCGAAGCTGCCGAGCACCTGCTGCATGGACGCCTGCACGTAGGCCGCGCCGGCCGCTTCTTTGGTCGGCACGACGCCGGAGCACAGGCACATGAACGCCGTGGCCGAGCAGATGAGCAGCGTGTCGATGAACACGGACAGCATCTGCACGAGCCCCTGCTTGGCCGGGTGCGAGACATCGGCCGTGGCGGCCGCGTTCGGCGCCGAGCCCATGCCGGCCTCGTTGGAGTACAGGCCGCGCTTGATGCCCCACATGATGCACGAACCGGTGAAGCCGCTGAACGCCGCCTTGAAATTGAACGCATCACGGAAGATATTGGCGATGACGCTCGGGAAGATCCTGATGTTCATGAAAATGACGACGAGCGACACGAGGATATACAGCACGCCCATGACCGGCACGAGCACGCCCGTGATATTCGTCAGGCGCTTGCCGCCGCCGAGCACACACACGGCAAACAGCACCGCGAGGACGGCGCCGATGATGTACGGCGTGCGGCTCTTGGTGTAGAAGCCAAAACCGGCGAAGGCGTCCTGCAGGTTGTAGGACGCGAGCATGTTGTAGCCGACCACATAGGTCAGGATGAGCACGACGGCGAAGATGACGCCGAGCCAGCGCTGGTGCAGCGCCTGCTCCATATAATACGACGGGCCGCCGACGCAGCCGCCCTTGCCGTCCTTTTTCTTATAGACCTGCGCGAGCGCGGACTCGATGAAGGCGCTCGCTCCGCCGAGCAGCGCCACGACCCACATCCAGAACACGGCGCCGAAGCCGCCGAGGCAGATGGCCGTGGACACGCCGACGATGTTGCCGGTGCCGACACGGGACGCCGTGGACACCATGAGTGCACCGAACGAGGAAATGCTGCCCTTCTCCTTCGGCTTTTCCGCGACGACGTGGATGGACTCGCCAAACAGGCGGAACTGGATCAGACCGGTGCGGATCGTGAAATACAGGCCCGCGACGATCAGAAACAGCGGCACGATGTACGGCTGGTACAAAAAGCCGCCGATCGCATTGACCACACTGTCAATTTTGTCAATCATGATTTGTCTCCTCTGCAATTTTTCATTTTCCCGGCGGCAAACGCGCCGCGCAAGGGATAGTATACAAAAGATTTGTCAAAAATGCAACCATGATTCAGCAATGTGACAATAACCCTGAAAACAACAGGTTTTCCCCGGCATCCAGCCCCTTGCGCGGGCGGGCGTTTCGGCGTAAGATAGGGATACTCTCAACGCAATGACAAGGAGCAGAGCATATGTTCACAGGCTTTTCGGATGCAACGATCGACTTTCTCTGGAACCTGCGCTTTCACAACGAGCGGCCGTGGTTTCTGGAGCACAAGCAGGCCTTCCTCGACACGCTCGACCGGCCGATGAAGGCGCTGGCCGCGGACGTGACGGCGGCGCTCGAGCAGGCGTACCCCGACCGGAAATGGTACCTGCACGTGGCGCGCATCTACCGCGACGCGCGGCGGCTGCACGGCCACGGGCCGTATAAGGAGAACCTCTGGTTCACGCTGCGGTGCGACAGCAGCCGCGGCCCGGAGATCCCGGCGTTTTACTTTGAGATCACGCCGCACAATTACAGCTACGGCATGGGCTTTTACTGGGCCAAGGCGAACACGATGGCGTGCTTCCGCCGCGCAATCGACGCCGCCCCCCTGCCGCTGACGAAGCTTGCCGAGCGGCTGAACGCGCAGGACACCTTCGTGCTCACCGGGCAGGACTACGCCCGCGCAAAGGGCGACCCCGGCGCGCTGCTGCGCCCCTGGTACAATAAGCGCGTGCTCGACCTCTCGTGCGTGCGCGAACATGACGACCTGCTCTTCTCCCCCGCGCTGACGGAGGAACTTGTGCGCGGGTTCGGTTTCCTGCTGCCGTACTATGACTATCTCGAGACCGTGACGCGGCGGGAGGATGCCTGATGCTGCGCTGCTTTGACGGGCACTGCGACACGCTCGCGCGCTGTCTGGCCAGCGGCGAGGGTCTGCGGCAAAACAGCGGCCACGTCGACCTCGTGCGCTGTGCAGCCCTCGGGCAGCACGCGCAGATCTTTGCCGTCTTTGCCGACAGCGCGGCGGCAAAAGCGCCGCTGTTCACCCTCGCACAGCGGCAGCACGCACTGCTCGAGCGCGAATGCGCGCGCAACGCCGACCTCGTGCGCCGCTGCCGCACGGCGCAGGACGTGCGCGCCGCCTGGGCAGCCGGGAAAACGGCCGCGCTGCTCGGCATTGAGGGCGCGGAGCTGCTCGACTGCGACCCACGGCGGCTGGACGACGCGGCGGCGTGGGAGTGCGTGTACGTGACGCTGACGTGGAACCACGCCAATGCCCTCGCGGGGTCGCACTGCGACGCGCAGGCGCAGGGGCTCACGGCGCAGGGGCGCGCCTTTGTGCGTGCGCTGTACGCGCACCGGATGCTGCCTGACGTGTCGCACCTGTCGGAGGCGGCGGCATGGGACGTGGTGCGGCTCGGGCTCGGCCCGGTGATCGCCTCGCATGCGGACAGCCGCGCCGTCTGCGCGCACACGCGCAACCTCTCGGACGACCTTTTTTGCGCCATCCGCGACAGCGGCGGCGTGGTCGGGCTGAACCTCTACACGGACTTTCTCGGCGGCAGCGGCATGGACGCCGTCGTGCGCCATGTCGAGCACCTGCTCGACCTCGGCGGCGACAAAACGCTCGCGCTCGGCGGCGATCTCGACGGGTGCGACGTGCTCGGCGGCGGCATCACCGGCGTGCAGGACTATCCAAAGCTCTATGCAGCGCTCGAAGCGCGCGGCTGCGGCGCCGCGCTGCTGCAGGATCTCTTTGCCGGCAACTGGCTGCGCGTGCTGCCGAAATGACAAAACACCCGCGCGCCGTCTGATCTTCAAGCCGCTCGTACAGCGGCTGTCCGTCGGACGGCCGGGATAAGGGGAGCATCCTATCACGGAAAATTTCAAGGAAGAAGCATATCCGGTCTTTGCGCTGTTCGACCGGCAGTGGGCACTTGTGACCGCCGGGTCTATGGAACACTATAATAGCTGCACCGTCGGCTGGGGCAGCCTGGGCAACATGTGGGGAAACACGGGCAAAAGCCGCCCGACCGTTACGGTCTATGTCCATCCGGCGCGGTATACCTGCACACTTTTGCAGCAAAGCGACACGTTTACGGTCAGCTTTTACCCGCCAAACTGCAAGCGCGCACTGGGCTACATGGGATCGCACTCCGGCAAAAACGGCGACAAGGCGGCTGCCGCCGGGCTGACCCCCATCGCCATCGGACAGGGTGTGACGTATGCGGAGGCGAATCTGACATTCCTGTGCAGGAAACTGTATCAGCACCCGTTTTCCAGGGACGATCTTGCGCCGGAGGTGCAGGCATACTACGCTTCGATGCCGGACGTGTACCCGGATTTTCACGGCGGCTGGCAGCCGCACATCGTGTTCGTCGGTGAGATCATCGACGTACTCGACAAACGATAAGCGCACGCACCTCTGCCGGCAGGGGCGGAAGGCAAAAAGCGGCGCGGCCATTTCTGGCCGCGCCGCTTTGCTGCCTGCGCAAATGCGTATGCAGAGGGACGCAATCGCGCCCCGCATCGGAAGATGCGGGGCGCTTTCGCTCTATCCGGATATCTTACGCGAGCGGTTTGAAATCGGACTTCGGGTGGTGGCACAGCGGGCAGATGAAGTCATCCGGCATGTCCGCGCCCTCATAGACGTAGCCGCAGACGGTGCAGACGAAGCCGACGCGCTTTTCCGCGGGCTTGGCGGCATGCTTGACAAAGTCGGACGCCGGGTGCTTGCACAGCGGGCAGATGAAATCGGCCGGGAGCGTCTCGCCCTCGTACACGTAGCCGCACACGGAGCAGACCCAGGTCGCCTTCTCGGCGGGGGCGAGCTTCGGCGGCGCGGGCTTGATGTGGCTGCGGTAGTAGTCATAGGTCACGGTCTCGTCGTCGCTCAGGAGCTTGGACTCCGTGATCTCGGCGATGAACAGCCGGTGGCTGCCCTGGTCGTAGCTCTCGACGACGCGGCAGGAGAACATGGCGTTCGTGTAGCGCGTGAGATAGTACAGACCGTTGTCGCTGCGGGCGCAGTCCGTCCAGTCTGCAAACTTATCCACGTCCGCGCCGGACTGGAAGCCGAAGTGCTGGAAGAAGGAAAACGGCACTTCCTTGGTCAGCAGGGAGAGGTTGAACACGCCGGTGCGCTCGATCATGCCGCAGGTGTAGTTGGCCTTGATGACCGAGATGGAGATGCGCTCGGGCTTGTTGGCCATCTGGATGGCAGTGTTGATGACGCAGGCGTTGTCCTTGCCGCCCTCGCGCGCGGAGAGCGCGAACAGACCGTACTGGAACTTGAAGAGCGCGGCCGGGTTCTGCTTGCCGTCGTTGACGATCGGTCGCGGCTTCGGCATGGTGGCCACGAGCGCGTCCGCGATCTGGGTGAGCGCACCGAGCTGATCGTCCTTGAGCGAGGAACGGATGGTGAGCGTCTCGTTGAGGATGTTCACGCCCTTGAGCTTGGAGAGGATGCCGCGCATGAGCTTTCCGGCCGTCGGCGCCCAGGAGCCGTTTTCGATCAGGGCGATGGTGCGGTTCTGGAGGTTGTGCGCCGCGATGTCGAGCAGCGCCGTCTCCATGTTGCAGAAGATGCCGGCGTTGTACGTCGTGGACGCGAACACGAGGTGGCTGCAGCGGAAGGCCTCGGCCACGATATAGCTTGGGTGCGTGACGGAGACGTCATACATGGCGATGTTGCGCACGCCGCGCTCGGCGAGCATGGCGGCGAGCACCTGCACCGCGTTTTCGGTGTGGCCGTAGACGGAGGAATAGGCAATGAGCACGCTGCCGTCCTGCTCGGGCGTGTAGGAGCTCCACTTGCTGTACTTGTCGACGAACCAGCCGATGTTCTTGCGCCAGACGGGGCCGTGCAGCGGGCAGATCATGCGGATGTCGAGCGTGGCGGCTTTCTTGAGCAGCGCCTGCACCTGCTGACCGTACTTGCCGACGATGTTCGTGTAGTAACGGCGGGCATCGGGCAGCCAGTCGTGCTCGAAGTCGTACTCATCGGCGTAGAGATTGCCGTTGAGCGCGCCGAACGTGCCAAACGCATCGGCGGAAAAGAGCGTGCCGGTCGTGGTGTCAAAGCTGACCATGACCTCCGGCCAGTGAACCATCGGCGCCATAACATAGGCAAACGTGTGCTTGCCGAAGGTGTATGTATCGCCCTCGGCCACGAGAATGGCGCGCGCATCAATGTCGAAGGTGAAGTAGTTGCGGATCATGTCGCGGATCTTCGTGTTGCAGATGATCTTCGCCTCCGGGTAGCGGCGCACGGTCTCCTCGAGCGTCTTGGCGTGGTCGGGCTCCATATGGTGCACGACGATGTAGTCCAGCGGACGGCCGCCGAGAACAAAGGCGAGGTTTTCAAAAAACTGACCAGCGACGGACTGATCCACCGTGTCGAGCAGGACGGTCTTCTCGTCGAGCAGGACATAGGCGTTGTACGATACGCCGCGCGGGATGGGGTACACGCTCTCAAACAGAGCCAGACGGCGGTCGGACGCGCCGACCCAGTACAGATCCTCGGTCATCTTCACAGTGCAGTGCATGCTTGTCTCCTCCTTCTATGTATCCACATTTTATCTCCCCGGCTCAGCCGAGGAGTTTGAGCAGTTCTTCCTTCGGCGTCACGCCGACCTTGACGGCCGCGGCCTGGCCGCCGCGGAACACCATCAGCGTCGGGATGCTCATGATGCGGAACTGACCCGCGAGCTCCGGCTGCTCATCGACGTTGACCTTGCCGAACTTGTATTCCGGGTGCTCGGCGTCGAGCTCCTCGATCACGGGCGCCATCATGCGGCAGGGGCCGCACCACGTCGCCCAGAAATCCACGAGGACGGGCTTATCCGATTGCAGGACTTCCTGTGCAAAGTTTTCTTTTGTCAGTGTAATCATATTGGTCTTCCTTTCTGGAGTTATCTATGTGTTAGTATGTGCTGATTTTAACAGATTTTACACCTGCGTTCTGTGGCAAAGTCACATTCCGGCGAGCTTGCGCAGTTTTTCCGCGTCCGTGACCGTGACCGTGCCGCGGCCGAGGGAGACGATGCCGTCGTCGGCGAAGTGTCGCAGCATGCGCGTGACCGTCTCGCGCACGGCGCCGGTGTCGCGCGCGATCTGCTCGTGCGTGGCGCGCACGGGCGTGCGGGCGTGGTCGGATTCGTCCCAGAGGTACTGCGCGAGGCGCTTGTCAAAGCTCGTGAACAGAAGCTGCTGCATCGCCCACATGACATCGGAAAAGCGCTCGGTCGCAAGCCGGTACATGCAGCACTCGACGTGGATGTTCTCCGCCGTGAGCTGCTGGAACACGTGCGCGCCGAGGATGAGCAGCTCCGTCGGCGCATCGGCCACAAGCTGCACCTCAAACGTGATCTGCCGGATGACGCACGCCGCCGCCAGCACGCAGGCATCCCCGTCCGTGAGGCGGTAGAGCGTGATCTCGCGCCCGTCGTCCGAGAGCATGCACGCGCGCAGGCGGCCGGTCTGCACCCGGATCATGCCGAGGCACTGCCCGTCGCACCCGTGCACGAGCGCGCCGCGGTCATACTGCGCCAGGCGCGCGCCGCGCCGCGCCATGTCGCGCTGCGGCTCGGTCAGGTTCGGCCAGAAGGGCAGCTCGGCCAGTGCCGCTTCCAATCGTTCGTTCATATCCCGTTCCCCCATCGCCGCCGGACACACGGCGGCACTCTTTTCTTTCAGCATAGCACAAATCGCCCGCCGATGGAATCCCCGCGGCGGCGGTTTTTGCGTGCGTTTTTTTCGCGCCCGGCTCGACAGCACGTTGACAAACCGGCCGCCGGACGGTACGATAGCAACAGAGACTATCCGCATGGGAGGGATGCGCGATGCGGGCGCTGTGTTACGCGCAGACAAACATCGGCTCCGGCCGGGACAACAACGAGGATAACTACTACTGCAACGGCACGTTTAAGCGCGACGCCGCCATCCCCGTCGCCGAGGCGGCCGCCGAGCAGGAGAGCAAGCACCTGATCTACGGCGTGTTCGACGGCATGGGCGGCGAGGCCAACGGCGAGCAGGCGGCGCTTTTGTGCGCACAGACGCTGCAGCAGTGCAGCAGCGACGTGCCGTTTGACGCGCTCGATTTCTTCCGCCGCGCCAACGGCGCCGTGTGCGACATGATCGCGGCCAGCGGCCAGATCAGCGGATCGACCGCCGCGACCGTATACCTGACCGGCAACAACGCCTTTTGCTGCAATGTCGGCGACAGCCGCATCTATTTGCAGCGCGGCGGCGCGCTGCAGCGCATCTCGCGCGACCACACGAAATACCAGGAGCAGCTCGACGCCGGCGCGCCCGCCAGCGCGGACGACTGCCCGGAAAAGCACATGCTCACGCAGTATCTGGGCATGCTCGGCGCGCGCCAGCGGCTCATGCCGTACTTTGCGGCCAGCGTGCCGCTCGCCGTCGGCGACCGGCTGCTGCTGTGCACCGACGGGCTGACAGGAAAACTCAGCGACAGCCGGCTCCAGGCCGCGCTCGGCGCCGACCTGCCGCTGCCGGAGCTGGGGCAGACGCTCATGGCGCAGGCGCTCGCCGCCGGGCCGGGCGACAACATCACGCTCGTGCTCATCGAGATCACGGCGCTCGACGCCGAGACCGCCGTCCCCCTGCCGCAGCCGCCGGCCGAAGAGCTGTCGCAGACGCGGCGGTTTGAAGTGCCGGCCGCGCGGATCGCCGAGCAGGAATCCCAGCGCAAAAAGCACGCCCACGCCCGCCGGCGCGAGATCATTCTGACCGTGGCCGTCGTGCTGGCCGTGCTCGCCGCCGTCATTGCGGCGCTGTGGCTCGCCGTCGGCAGCATGCCGCGCAAGCGTCCGGAACCGACGCCCACGCCGATCCAGACCGTGGCGCCCACGCCCACACCGGCCAGCCGGCCGCAGGTGATCCTGCCCCCGCCGCCGGAGCGCGAACCGACCCCGGAGGCGACCCCGGAACCGACGCCCGACGCCACCCCCGCGCCGGAGACCGCCGCACCGGAAATCTTACCCGGTTGACGAGCGGGCGCCGAATGCGTATAATGGTTTTGTGAAAGATTCGACACCTTTCGAGGTGCATGAGGAGGAACATTCGGATGCGCACACACCACGCCCTGCAGCCCCGCACGCCGGAGCAGGCATCTTACAGCATCGGCCGCCGCGACGGCAAGCAGTTTCTCAAGCTCTACCGCAGCTATCTGCACGGTACGCTTGCCGGGACGCACGAGCCGGTCTATGAAGGCACGGTCGTGGAGCGCGCGGACGACTGGCGGCTGACCGCCGTGCTCGCGCTCGCACCGATGACGCTCGCGTTCGCGTATCTGATCGTGATGCTGTTTTTCGTGTTCCTGTAAACCGGATATTGCAGCAGCCCCACCGCCGTTTCCGGCGGTGGGGCTGCTTTTTGCATTCACATTTCTATTCACTTTTCCACCTGCGCGGCCATGAGGTACTGCGCGCCGAGCGGGCCAGACAGCAGCCCCTGCACGTGCGTGTTGCACAGATACGTGTCCGTATACCAGTACAGCGGGCAGACCGCGCCCGTCTGCATGAGCAGCGTCTCGGCCTGGTGCATGAGCGCATAGCGCTCGGCCGTGTCGCTGCTGCTCTCGATGCGGTAGAGCAGCGCGTCATACGACTCCGCCCAGGTGCAGTCCGTGCGCGTGCGGCCGTCGAGCGTGACGGTGTAGCCCGCGTAGTCCGCGTGCGCGCCGCGGCCAAGCGCGACGCAGTTGCTGCCCGCGCCGCTCGCCCAGAGGGAGAGAAACGGCATGGGATCGTCAAGATCGGCGCTGAAGCTGCAGCGCGTGATGGAATAGCCTCCGGCGGCGCGGCTGGCAAGGAAGGTGTCCATGTCCTGCGCCGTGACCGTGAGCGGAATGCCGTAGCGGCCGTAGAGCGTTTGCAGGTAGTCCGCGATGGCGACGTGACCCGCCGCGTCGGACGTCAGGTACGTCAGCTCCGGGAAACCGGCGCACACGCCCTGCGCATTGACCGTGAACCGGCCGGACGACTCCGCCACCTGCCGCAGCAGCGCGATGGCCTGCTTGCAGTTGGCTGCGTAATCATCGGTATCGTAATAGCCGCCGCCCTTGCCGGCGGCGCCGTTGTGCGCGGTGAAGGCGCTGCCGTCGGCATCCGAGATGCCGGGCGGGACGACCGCGTTCGCGCTCTGCTGCGCGCCGGGCGTGATCTCGCTGCAGAGATAGCCGCGGTCGATCAGCAGGCCGAGCGCCGTGCGGAGCTGCGCGCGCTCCGTCTGCGAAAAGACGCTCAGCGCCGGGTCGCTCATGGAAAAGCAGATGCTGTACGTGCCGAGCTGGCTGACCGTGCGCAGCTCAGGCGCGTGGTTTTCGCGCAGCGTGTCGAGCGATGCGTCCGGCAGCGGCCAGGCGAGCGCATATTCGCGCGCGAGGAAGGCCGACTCCGCGACGTTGGGATCCGCCTGAAAGACGAAGCGCACCGTCTCGGCCGTGACGTTGTCCGCGTCCCAGTAGGCGGGATTTTTCGTATACGTGAGCCCCTCGGTCGTCCAGTCGGCGACCAGATACGGCCCGCTCACCGCAAAAGCCGCACTGTCGGCCGTCCAGTTCGTGACGCCGGCCGCACCGTTGGGCACCGGGGCATAGGCCGGCTGGGCGCATAGCTGCAAAAACGTGGGCATGGCCTCGGTGAGCACGACCGTGAGCGTGCGCCCGTCGGCCGACGCGGTGACGTTCAGCCGACCGGTGCCGTAGCCGTCGATGCAGGCAAAGAGATACGGCGCCGCCGCATCCTCGAGCGTGCAGGCGCGGTTCCACGCATAGACAAAGTCCGCCGCCGTGAGCGGCGTCCCGTCCGACCACGTGAGCCCGTCACGCAGCGTGAACACATACTGCACGCGCCCGTCGGGCAGCGGCTGCGGCTCCGGAAGCGCCGCGCACAGTTCAGCCGTGAGCACCGGGGCGCCGTCGCCCCCGGCGCGGTAGCCGGTCAGGCCGGCGAAGAGGTTGACGGCATATGTCGCACCGATGCCGTTTTCCGTGCGCGCGGGATCCAATGTTGCGGGTCCGGCGCCGAGGCACAGCGTCAGCGGTGCGCCGGCATCCGGGGCGCGCACGGTGCTCGCACCTGCGCGCGTGCAGCCGCCGAGCAGCAGCGCCGCCGCGATCAGGGCGCACAAAAGCACTCGCTTCATGCCGGTCACCTCCTGTGGATGTGTGTAAGCGGTAAGATTTTCCGCGTAGGCGTATCTTACCATATGCGCCGTGAAATTGCAACGGTTTCCCGCACAAATTCCCCACTTTGGCAGAAAAATAGTGCGCTCCGGAATCTGAGCGCACCACATTTCGCGGTATTTCGACGAAAAAATGGGATTTCAGTCAAAAAGCCCATGTCCCATCCCGGAACACGGGAACGCTGCGGCCGTCGCGGCAGTGCGCCGTGACGGCGAGATCCGGCGTGCCGATCATGAAATCCTCGTGGATCATGGAGTCGTTCACGCCGAGCGCGCGCATCTCCTCGAGTGTGCGGTTCGGATAGTCGCGGATGGTGTCGATGAAGCCCATGCCGAGCGCGAGGTGGCAGCAGGCGTTTTCGTCAAACAGAGTGTTGTAAAACAGAATGCCGGTCTGGTTGATGGGGCTGTCATACGGCACGAGCGCGCACTCGCCGAGGTAGGCGGAGCCTTCGTCCATGGCGATGAGCTTCTGCAGCAGCGCCTCATTCGTGCGCGCGTGCGCCTCGACGGCGCGGCCGTGCGCAAAGCGGATGGAGAAATCCTCGATGAGCTGCCCCTGATACGACAGCGGCTTCGACGAATAGACGATGCCCTCGGCCTCGCCGCGCTTCGGCGAGATGAAGCACTCCTCCGTGGGCAGATTGGGGTTGAAGAAGCTGCCGCCGATCGTATACTCCCCGCCGCCGCAAAACTGCGCCTCGGGGATCATGCCGACGGTGAGGTTCGTGCCGTTGGACGCATGGTACTCCAGCGACGCGATGCCAAGATCGTTGAGATAGTCGCAGCGTGCCTGCAGGTCGGCGTTGTGCGCGTTCCACGCGGCGACGGGATCGTCGTCCACGCGGCAGGTGCGCAGGATGGCCTCCCAGAGCTTTTCGACGGCGCGGGTCTTCGTCTCGTGCGGGAAGACCTTTTTCGCCCACGCCACGCCGGGCACGGCCGCGATGCACCACTGATAGCGCCCCTCCATCCGGTCGCGGTAGGGCTTGATGACGCTGTAACGCCCCTGCCGGGCGCGCGCCATCTTCTCGGGGCTGACGCCGCGCAGGCCGTCCGGATCCTCGCTGAGCAGGTAAATGCGGCACGGGAGCGTGTCGACGTAGTGCTGGAGCTTCGCGCGCTCCCAGTCGGCAACGGTCTGGAGCGTTTTGACGCTCTCGCGCCGGATGGTGAGCTTCTCAAGCGCCTGATGTTTCCACGTGACCGTGACCTTGCGCGCGCCGGCGTGATAGCACGCATCGGCGACCATGGTCACAAACTCCGGCTGGTCGAGCTCGGCCTCGATGACGACGTCCTGCCCCTTCTGCACCCGCGCGCCGACCTCCGCGATGAGGCGGGCATAGGCGCGCAAAACCGATTTTTTCATATCAATGCTCCTCTTTTCCGTGGTGTTCTGGCAGCGTGACCGTGAACGTCGTGCCCCGGCCGGACGCGCTTGTGACGGCGACCGTGCCGCCGTGGAGCGTGACGATCTGCTGCACCATCGACAGACCCAGACCCAGACCGGCGTTTTCCTGCCGGCTGGGGTCGGCCTGATAGAACCTCTGCCATATTTTATCCAGATTTTCCTGTGAGATACCGATGCCGTTGTCCTGCACACACAGCTCGGCGCCGCTGTGCACGCGGCGGAGCGTGACATGGATCCAGCCGCCGTCCGTGCCGAACTTGAAGGCGTTATCGAGCAGGTTCTGCAGCACGCGTGAGATGAGGAACACGTCCATGTCGACGAAGATGCCGGGCTCGGCGTCGCAGTGGATGCAAATGCCGCGGCGTGCGACCATGGCCTGCTCGTCGCAGATGACGGTGACGAGATCGGACAGGTCGCCGTATTCCCAGTTGACTTTCTGCGTGCCCTGGTCGAGGCGCGTGATCTCGAGCATGCTGCGGATGAGCTCCGACATCTTGTGCGCCTGCCGGTCGATGACGTCGAGCGCCGCCTGATAATCGGCCGGCGTCTGCGCGTTTTTGCGCGCGTCCTCACAGGCGGCGAGGATGACGGTCGTCGGCGTGCGCAGCTCGTGCGAGGCGTCGGACGTGAAGCGCTGCTCGGCCTCGAATGAGTGTTCGAGCCGGTCAAACATGTTGTCAAACGAGGCTGAGAGCTGGTAGATCTCGTCGCTGCCGCTCGTGTGCGGCAGGCCGATGCGCGCCTTGAGATCCTGCCCGTCGGAGATGGCGTTGGCCGTAGCCGTGAGCTGGCGCACGGGGCGCAGCGCGCGGACCGCGATGAAATATCCCCCGAGCACCGACAGCACCAGCAGCACCGGCAGCAGCGACCACGCCAGCGGCAGAATAACGCGCATGACGCCGCCGTTGGCGTCCGCGTCGATGACGCCGCGCAGCCAGACGCTGCCGACGAGCATGTCCACGCGCGTGTCATAGACGTAATACGACCGCGCGCCGCACGCGACCAGGCGCACGGCATCGCCGGTAAAGGGCAGGTCGCCCTCCTGCGCGAACTCCGCCGGGAACGTGCCCTGCAGGGCATTGCCGTCCGCATCATAGAGCACAGTATACACGCCGCTGCGGTAATAGTGGATGCGGTCAAAGCGGAACTGCCGGTCTTTGTACTTGACGCGGTTGGCATTGTGCTCGACCATGCGCACGAGGCGCGCCTCCGGATCGTTCGTGACGACCGTGCCGTTGATGGCAAGCAGGAACGAGAGCACGAGCGCCTCGATGACAAACATCATGAGCGCGAACCATGCCGTGATGCGGATCTTCAGTGACGGACGCTTCATGTTTCCTCCCGCAGGACCCAGCCGACGCCCCAGACCGTGTGGATGAGCTTTGTGGGTGCATCCGCGTCGATCTTCCGGCGCAGATAGCTCATATACACATCCACGACGTTGGAACCGCCGCTGTAATCATAGTTCCAGAGATGATTTTCAATGCGCTCGCGCGAGAGCACGACGCCGCGGTTGCGGATCATGTACTCCAGCAGCGCAAATTCCTTGGCCGAGAGCGCGATCGTGCGCCCGCCGCGCGTGACGTGGTGCGAGGCCGTGTCGACCGTGAGATCGCCGATCGTGAACACGTTCGTGGCGCTGCCGCCGCGCTTGCGCGTGATTACGCGCAGCCGAGCCAGCAGCTCGTCGAACGAAAAGGGCTTGACGAGGTAATCATCCGCCCCGGCATCGAGCCCGCACACCCGGTCGGGCACGCTGTCTTTCGCCGTGAGAAAAATGACCGGCGTCGTGTTGCCGCTCTCGCGCATCTGCGCCAAGAGCGTGAAGCCGTCCATGCGCGGCATCATCACATCGAGCACGGCGGCATCATACTCCGCGCCCTCGAGATAATCCAGCGCCTCCACCCCGTCAAAGCAGGCATCGACGCTGTAACCCTCGGCAGTGAGCGTTTTGGTCAGAATGCGGTTGAGATCCTGTTCATCCTCCACGACCAGAATGCGCATACGTGTTCCTCCTTGTTGTCTGTCTGCCCGCTATTATACCACAGACCCCGGGCGCGTGTAAAACACGAAAACGCACCGGCTGCGCAGTGCAGTCGGTGCGTTGGGATGTGTGTTCGGTAATTCCTTACACGAGCTCGATGACAGCCATCTCGGCCGCATCGCCGCGGCGGGTGCCGATGCGGGTGATGCGGGTGTAGCCGCCGTTGCGGTCGGCATACTTCGGGGCAACTTCATCGAACACCTTCTTGGCAACATCCTCGCGGGTGATGAAGGCCAGCGCCTGACGATAGGCGACCATGTCCTTCTTCTTGCCAAGGGTAATCATTTTCTCGGCCAGAGGCGCGATCTCTTTTGCGCGGAAGACGGTCGTCTCCATGCGACCCATGTCGAGCAGATCCGTGACCTGCTGACGCAGCATCGCCTTGCGCTGATCGGTGGTCTTACCGAGTTTCCTTGTTCCGGGCATATCGGTTTTCCTCCTTGTAAGAGTAACTGGTTATTACTGGTTGTCGTCACTCGCCAGGCTCAGGCCCATCATGGCGAGCTTGTGCTCGACCTCTTCCAGGGATTTGCGGCCAAGGTTGCGCACCTTGATCATCTCTTCCTCGGTCTTGTTCGTGAGGTCTTCGACGGTGTTGATGTTCGCACGCTTCAGGCAGTTGAAGCTGCGCACGGAGAGATCCAGCTCCTCGATCGTCATCTTCATGACGGTGTCGGGGCGCTCCGGCTCCTTCTCCACCACCGTGCAGCTATTGCCGATCGTGTCAGACAGATCGGTGAAGAGCGTGAACAGATCGCACAGGATCTTGGCGCCGAGACTCAGCGCGTCGCGCGCCGAGATCGTCTTGTCGGTCCAGACCTCGATGGTCAGCTTGTCGAAGTCCGTCTGGTTGCCCACACGGGTGTTCTCGACAGCGTAATTCACCTTCAGGACCGGCGCGTAGATGCTGTCGACCGGGATCGTCCCGATGACCTGCTGCGCGCTCTTGTTCTTATCTGCCGGGACGTAGCCTCTGCCGTGGCTGAGCGTGATCTCCATGGAGAGCGCGCCGTCCGGGCCGAGGCTGGCAATGTGCAGATCGGGGTTGAGGATCTCAACCTCCGCGTCCGCCTTGATGTCACCGGCGGTGACTTCACCCTCGCCTGCCGCTTCGATATAGACGGTCTTCGGACCGTCGCAGTGCAGGCGCGCGATGATCCCCTTCACATTCAGCACGATCTCCGTGACGTCTTCCTTGACGCCGGGGATCGTGGAAAACTCGTGCTGCACGCCGGCGATCCGGATGGACGTCGGTGCCGTGCCGGGCAGTGAAGAGAGCAGCACTCTGCGCAGAGAGTTACCCAGGGTCGTGCCGTAGCCACGCTCCAGAGGCTCCACGACGAACTTGCCATACGACAGATCGTCCGGGGATTCCAGGCATTCGATGCGCGGCTTCTTAATTTCAATCATTTAGAATAAACCCTCCTTACTGTGTTGTTGCGCCGCTGGGGCGCTGCGGATGTCAGCTTACCAATTTGAGGGTCTCTTTATTACTTGGAATACAGCTCGACGATGAGGTGTTCCTCGACAGGCAGGTCAATGTCGTCACGCGCGGGCATGGCAACGACTTTGCCAACCATGTTGTTGGCGTCGTAGTCCAGCCATTTCGGTGCCGGACGGGAAGCGTTGGCTTCCACATTGGCCTTGATCTTGTCAAGACTCTTGCTGGAGTCCTTGAGCGTAATAACCATGCCCGGCTTGACCAGGAAGCTGGGGATGTTGACTTTGCGGCCATCCACAGTGAAGTGGCCGTGGGTCACGAGCTGGCGTGCCTCCGCGCGGCTCATGGCGAAGCCGAGACGGTAGACGACGTTATCCAGACGGGTTTCCAGAATGGCGAGCAGGTTCTCGCCCGTGATGCCCTGGCGCTTCTCGGCCATGGCGAAGTAGCTGCGGAACTGCTTTTCAAGCACGCCGTAGTAGCGGCGAACCTTCTGCTTCTCACGGAGCTGGGAGCCGTACTCAGAGGTCTTGCTGCGGCCCTGGCCGTGCTGGCCGGGAGCGTAGCCTCTGCAGTCGATGGCGCACTTCTGGGTGTAGCATCTGTCGCCCTTGAGGAAGAGCTTCTGGCCCTCTCTGCGGCACTGGCGGCAGACTGCTTCGGTATATCTAGCCATAATTCATTTCCCTCCTTCAATCAGACGCGGCGGCGTTTCGGAGGACGGCAGCCATTGTGCGGAATGGGGGTGACGTCCTTGATCATCGTGACCTCGAGTCCTGCGGTCTGCAGGGCACGGATCGCGGCCTCACGTCCGGAGCCGGGGCCCTTGACGAAAACTTCAACCGTTTTCAGACCGTGCTCCATTGCCGCCTTGGCAGCCGTCTCAGCGGCGGTCTGCGCGGCGAAGGGGGTGGATTTCTTGCTTCCGCGGAAGCCCATGCCGCCTGCGGAGGCCCAGGAGATCGCATTGCCCTGGGGGTCCGTGATGGTGACCATGGTGTTGTTGAACGAAGAGCTGATATGCACGGCTCCCTTTTCAATGTTCTTACGCTCCTTGCGGCGCGTGCGAACTTTCTTGCCTTTTGCTGCGTTTGCCATTACATATCCCTCCCTTACTTCTTCTTATTGGCGATCGTGCGTTTCGGACCCTTACGGGTACGCGCATTGGTCTTGCTGCGCTGGCCGCGCACCGGCAGGCCGCGTCTGTGACGCTGGCCGCGGTAGCAGCCGATCTCGGTCAGGCGCTTGATGTCCAGCGCCACGCTGCGGCGCAGGTCGCCTTCCACGATGAAGTTGTGGTCGATGCACTCACGGATCTTGGCTTCTTCCTCATCGGTGAGGTCTTTCACACGGGTGTCCGGATTGATGCCGGTCATCTCAAGAATCTTTTTTGCGCTGGTTCTGCCGATACCATAAACGTAGGTCAGGCCAATTTCAATTCGCTTGTCCTTGGGCAGGTCAACGCCGGCGATACGTGCCATCTATTCGATCATTCCTTTCGAAATTTTTGTTCCGCGCGCAAAAAGGGAGGCGACTTACTCCCGCCGGAGGGAGCCGACCTTCTGGCGCGGATGTGTTAGGACTTACAGGGTCAGATCAGCCCTGTCTCTGTTTGTGCTTCGGGTTTTCGCAGATAACCATGACTTTGCCCTTGCGCTTGATGACCTTGCACTTCTCGCACATGGGCTTGACACTCGGTCTGACTTTCATTGTAGTTAACCTCCTACTTGCTTCTCCAGGTGATGCGGCCGCGCGTCAGATCGTACGGAGACATCTGCACCGTGACCTTGTCACCGGGGAGGATTCTGATAAAGTTCATCCGGAGCTTTCCGGAGATGTGCGCCAGGATGATATGGCCGTTGCCGATATCAACCCGGAACGTCGTATTGGGCAGGGATTCGACGACCGTGCCCTCCAGCTCGATTACATCGTCTTTTGCCAAGGTGTTTGAACCTCCTAAGGTTTTTCGGGACGCGCCCGTCAAATGTCGTCTGCGAACGTCAGGATCTCCGGCTCGCCGTCCGTGACGAGCAGAGAGTTTTCGTAGTGCGCCGACAGACTGCCGTCTGCCGTGACCACGGTCCAGCCGTTGTCCAGAACACGGACCTCATACCCGCCGACGTTGACCATCGGCTCCACGGCGATCGTCATGTTTTTCTGCAGACGCGGACCGTGGCCGGGCTTGCCGTAGTTCGGAATCTCAGGCGCTTCGTGCAGGCTTGCGCCGACGCCGTGACCCACGTACTCGCGCACGAGGGAGTAGCCATAGCTCTCGGCGTATTCCTGAATGGCGTGGCCGATATCGGAGATGCGGTAGCCGACACGGGCAAACCGGATGCCCTCGAAAAAGCTCTGGCGCGTAACGCGGATCAGGCGCAGAGCCTCATCCGAGCACTTGCCGCACGGGAACGTGCCCGCGCAGTCGCCGTTGAAGCCGCGGTAGCGGGCACCGACATCGACGCTGACGATATCGCCCTCATGCAGGACGCGGTCGCCCGGAACGCCGTGGATGATCTCGTCATTGACGGAGATGCACGCCGCGGTCGGAAAACCGCCATCGGTCATGAAGCAGGGCGATGCGCCGGACTTCGTGATGAACTTGTGCACCTCGCGGTTGATCTGACGGGTCGTCACGCCCGGCTCCACCATCTGGCGCGCGACGGTGCGCGCGCCAGCGGTGATCCGGCCGGCCTGCCGCATGAGATCGATTTCCGGATCCGATTTGATGATAATCATTCCAGACCCAGAGCTTTCTCGATCGCAGCGGTCGTGGCTTCGATGGTCGGCTGGTTATCGACCTTGACGAGCTTGCCGCGCTGGGCGTAGAAGTCCTTGAGCGGCTCGGTCTCGGCATGGTAGACATCCAGGCGCGCCTTCACGGTCTCGGGAGCGTCATCCTTGCGGATGGTCAGCTCACCGCCGCAGAAGTCGCACTTGCCTTCCACCTTGGGAGGATTGGAGACGATGTGGAATGTGGCGCTGCAGTCCTTGCAGGTCCGGCGGCCGGACATGCGCTCGATGATGGTCTCGTCCGCGATCTCGATCGACAGGGCGGTATCGACGTCGATGCCATGCTGCTCCAGGGCTTCCGCCTGGGGGATCGTGCGCGGCATACCGTCGAGGATATAACCATTGGCGCAGTCGGGCTCGGCCAGACGCTCGCAGACGATGCCGATGATGACATCGTCCGGAACGAGCTTGCCGCTCTCCACGTAGGATTTTGCTTTCAGGCCCACGGGCGTGCCGTTTTTCATGGCCGCGCGCAGGATGTTGCCGGTGGAAATGGTGGGGATATTCAGCTTGCGGCTGAGGATCTCAGCCTGCGTACCCTTGCCCGCACCGGGGGCACCTAACAAAACAAGTTTCATTGTGTGCATCCTCCTATCAGCTCAGGAAGCCCTTGTAGTTGCGCATGAGCATCTGCGCCTCGAGTGCGCGGACGGTCTCAAGTGCAACGCCGACAACGATGATGATGGACGTGCCGCCCAGGGAGATGCCGGTGAGCTGCTCCGCCTGCGAGCACGCACTGATAATCAGCGGCGTGATCGCAATGACGCTCAGGTAGATCGCGCCAAAGAGCGTAATCTTGTTGAGCACCTTCTGGATGAACTCGCTCGTCGGCTTGCCTGCACGGAAGCCCGGGATGAACCCGCCGTTCTTCTTCAGGTTGTTGGCGACCTCGATCGGGTTGAACTGGATCGTGGAGTAGAAGTAGCTGAAGAAGATGATCAGCAGGAAGTAGATGACGATATACGGCCAGGTGGTCGTATCAAAGATGTGCTTCATGACCCAACTGCTCTGCCACTTCGGAACGAAGGCGCAGATGGTGGCCGGCAGCGACGCGATCGACTGGGCGAAGATGATCGGCAGGACGCCGCTCATGTTCACCTTCATCGGCAGGTGCGTGCTCTGGCCGCCGTACATCTTGCGGCCGACAACGCGCTTGGAGTACTGCACCGGAAGGCGGCGCTCGGCATCGTTGACGAGCACGATGAGCACGATCAGCAGCAGGGCGCCGAGGTACATCAGCACCAGGACCCACCAGGCGAGGTCGCCGTTGACGACGTTGTTGACCTGGCGGATGATGGAGTTCGGGAAGCGGGCGACGATGCTCACGAACAGGATGATCGAGATACCGTTGCCAATGCCGAACTCGGTGATCTGCTCACCAAGCCACATAATGAGTGCGGAGCCGGACGTAAAGGTCAGGATGATGACGATGGCCGCCCAGATGTTGCTGGCAAAGTCCGCGTTGATAAGGCTGTAATTGCGCATCATCATATAATACGCAAAGCCCTGCAGCAGGCCGATGGCGACCGTGCTGTAACGGGTGATGCTGGCGATCTTCTTCTTGCCTTCCTCGCCGCCTTCCTTCTGCAGACGCTCGAGCGCGGGGATTGCGATGCACAGGAGCTGAATGATGATGGAAGCGTTGATGTACGGCTGGATGGACAGCGCGAAGATCGTCGCCTGGGAGAATGCGCCGCCGGACATGACGTTAAACAGGCCCAGGATCGTGTTCTGCAGGCCGCTTGCCTGGAAGTAATCGGCCAGTGCTTTGGTGTCGACGAAAGGTACGGGTACGGCATTGCCGAGACGGTAAAGCAGGACAATCAGAAGCGTAAAGAGAATTTTCTTGCGCAGTTCCTCAATGCGCCATGCGTTACGAAATGTCTGGAGCACCTTACACCACCTCTGCCTTTCCTCCTGCTGCCTCGATCTTCGCTTTCGCGGACTCGGAGAACGCAGAAGCCTTCACAGTCAGCTTCTTGGTGATTTCGCCGTTGCCAAGGATCTTCACACCGTAGGTGCACTTGCTGAGGATGCCAGAGTCGAGCAGCGCCTTCGCGTCGACGACAGCGCCGTCTTCAAACTTCTCCAGAGCGGAGACGTTCACGCTCTCGAGGGGCTTGGCAAAGATATTGTGGAAGCCGCGCTTCGGGATGCGGCGCGCCAGAGGCATCTGGCCGCCTTCGAAGCCGATGCGGACGCCGCCGCCGCTGCGGGCCTTCTGGCCCTTATGACCGCGGCCTGCGGTCTTGCCGTTGCCGGTCGCGTGGCCGCGGCCTTTGCGCTTGCCGACATGGGTGGAGCCCACAACGGGAGAAAGTTCGTGGATATTCATTTTTGGGGCCCTCCTTATTCTTCTTCGGTGACGGCGACGAGATAGCCGATCTTGGCGATCTTGCCGCGGGTCTGCGGGTTATCCGGCTGCACGGTCTCGTTGCCGATCTTGTGCAGGCCGAGGGAGTTGGCGGTGGCAATGTGCTTGACATTGCGGCCGCTGAGGCTCTTGACGAGCTTGATCTTCAGATTTGCCATGTCTCAGCCCCTCCTTAACCCAGAATCTCTTCGGCGGTCTTGCCTCTGTAAACAGCGACCTGCTGGGCGTTGCGCAGAGACTTCAGGCCTTCCATCGTCGCGGCGACAACATTCGCCGGGTTGTTCGAGCGCAGGCACTTGGTACGGATGTCCTTGATGCCGACTGCCTCGACCACGGCACGCACGGCGCCGCCGGCGATCACGCCGGTGCCGGGTGCGGCGGGCTTGAGCAGCACGCGGCCGGCGCCGAACTCGCCGATGACCTCGTGCGGGATCGTCGTGCCCTGCAGGGTCACGGTGGTCAGGTTCTTCTTCGCGTCCTCCAGACCCTTGCGGATCGCTTCGGAAACTTCGGCTGCTTTGCCGAGGCCGAAGCCCACACGACCCTTGCCGTCGCCAACGACGACCAGAGCGGAGAACTTTGCGACGCGGCCGCCCTTAACGGTCTTGGAAACGCGGTTGAGGGCAACGACTTTTTCGCTGAATTCCTGGGGCTCATCGCTGCGGTTGCGGCGATTGTCCCGTCTGTCATTGTTATATGCCATTTCGTTTCCTCCTCCCGTTAGAACTTCAGGCCGCCCTCACGGGCGCCTTCTGCCAGAGCCTTGACACGGCCATGGTACACATTGCCGCCGCGGTCGAACACGACCTCGGTGATGCCGGCTGCCACGGCGCGCTCGCCGATGAGCTTGCCGATCTTGGCTGCCGCTTCGCAGTTGCCGCCATTGCCTTCAAAGCCCTTTTCCACGGTGGAGGCGCTGCAAAGCGTCTTACCGGCGACATCGTCGATGATCTGGGCATAGATGTTGTTTTCGCTGCGGAACACGCTCAGACGCGGTCTCTCGGCCGTGCCGGAGACCTTGCCGCGCACTCTCTGGTGGCGGCGAATGCGCTGTGCTTTCGTATTCGGTCTTTTAATCATTCAGGCACACCTCCAATTACTTCGCGCCGGTCTTGCCTTCTTTGCGGCGGATATGCTCGTAATCGTACTTGATGCCCTTGCCCTTGTACGGCTCGGGCGGACGCTTCGCGCGCACTTCTGCTGCAAACTGGCCGACCTTTTCCTTGTCGATACCCTTGATAATGACCTGGTTCGGGTTCGGGACATCGATCTGGATGTCCGTGTTCTCGGACACGGTGACCGTGTGCGAGAAGCCCAGGTGCATGACCAGGTTCTGACCTTCCTTCGCGGCTCTGTAGCCGACGCCGTTGATCTCGAGCGTCTTGCTGAAGCCCTCGGTCACGCCGATGACCATGTTGTGGATCAGCGTGCGGGTCAGGCCGTGCAGGGAGCGGTGCATTTTGTCATCGCTCGGGCGAGTGACGTGGATGGTGTTGCCTTCGACCGTGACGGTCATGTCCGGGTGGACGTTGTGCGACAGGGTGCCCTTCGGACCCTTGACGGTGACAACGTTGCCATTGCAGGTGACTTCGACGCCTGCGGGGATCTCAATGGGAGCTCTACCAATTCTAGACATTGTTCTGTACCTCCCTTACCACACGAACGCGAGGACTTCGCCGCCGACGTGCTGCGCACGCGCCTTCTTGTCGGTCATGATGCCCTTCGAGGTGGAGATGATCGCAATGCCGAGGCCGCGCAGGACCTGCGGCAGCTCGTCAGCGCCGGCGTACACACGCAGGCCGGGCTTGGAGACTCTGCGGAGGCCCTGGATGGCCTTCTCTTTGCCGGGGAGATACTTCAGGGTGACGCGGATGATGCCCTGGGTGCCGTCATCAATGAGCTGGAAGCTCTTGATGTAGCCTTCCTCGAGAAGAATTTCGGCGATGGCCTTCTTCATCTTGGAATTCGGGATGTCCACGGTTTCGTGCCGAGCGCTGCCAGCGTTGCGGATGCGGGTCAGCATATCGGCGATGGGATCGGTGATCTGCATTTGTTGTTTCCTCCTTAGTTAGAAGTTACCGATGATACGGTTTGGGCGGCGAGGTTCCGCATGAATGCTTGATTCGCTGCGGCCTTTCGTCATCCCTGCCCTTTCTGTGAAGGGGCAAAAGCTTGCTTTCGTGACGCGCGGTCCATTTTCATGACGCCGCCGGACGGCGGCGGCACGGCCGCGGTGCCGAACGGCACAAAAGCGGGGTGGAGCCATGCAGGCGCGCCGGGTCAAACGCACGGGCATGGACGGGGCGCGGCACCGGAGCTCAGATCATAAGAACCGGCACCGTATTTCAGTGCGCACCGACAGCCGCAGATCCAGCTGCGGCTGTGCGGGGCGAACTTACGGAAGTTGGGGCTGAACGCGGGGGTTCAGCACTGGGCGGGAATTTTTCGTCAGGCGATGTGCGCTGCGCGCTGCGCAGCAGCTATCCCGCCCTGGCCAAAAACTTGTTGGCTGGGGATGTGCGGTCGGCGCCGCTGTATTTCCATACAGCAAGCCGACCGTGCGAAGCCAGACGGCAAGTTTTTACCAGGAAGCTTTGCGGACGCCGGGGATCTGACCCTTGTACGCCAGCTCACGGAAGCAGATACGGCAGATGCCGTAGTTGCGCAGGTAAGCGTGGGGACGGCCGCAGATCTTGCAGCGGTTGTACTGGCGGGTGGAGAACTTCGCAGGCGCCTGCTGCTTGAGGATCATAGATTTCTTAGCCATTGTGTCGCTCCTCCCTTATGCTTTGGTGACGAACGGGGCGCCCATGAGCTTGAGCAGCTCGCGTGCTTCCTCGTCGGTCTTGGCGGTGGTGATGATGGCAATGTTCATGCCGCGGAGCTTCTCGATCTTATCGTACTCGATCTCGGGGAAGATGATCTGCTCCTTGAGGCCGAGGCTGTAGTTGCCGCGGCCGTCAAACGCGTCGGCCGAGATGCCGCGGAAGTCGCGGACACGGGGCAGCGCGATGTTGAACAGGCGATCCAGGAACTCCCACATACGATCCTGACGCAGCGTAACCTTCACGCCGACGTGCATACCCTCACGCAGCTTGAAGTTTGCGACGCTCTTCTTGGCGACGGTCGCAACCGCATGCTGGCCGGTGATCGCGGTGATGTCCTTGATGACGGCGTCGAGCGCCTTGGCGTTATCCTTGCAGTCGCCGCAGCCGACGCTGACAACGATCTTCTCGATCTTCGGGATCTGCATGACGCTCTCGTACTGGAACTTCTCCATCAGAGCGGGAGCGACTTCCTCCACATATTTCTTCTTCATAGAAGGCATATTTGCCATAGTTCGTTGCTCCCTCCTTTACAGTTCGGCGCCGCACTTCTTGCAGACGCGGACTTTTTTGCCGTCGGTGATCTTGTGCGCAACGCGGGTCGGCTTGCCGCACTTCGGGCAGACGACCATGACCTTGCAGGCATAGATCGGGGTCTCGGTCTTGATGATGCCGCCCTGATCCTGCTGATTTTTCGGCTTCTGGTGCTTCGTGGCGACGTTCACGCCCTCCACGATAACCTTGCCGCCCTTCGGGTCGGCAGACAGGACTTTGCCTTCCTTGCCGGCATCCTTGCCGGACAGGACAACGACTTTATCGTCTTTTTTGATGTTCATGTTCTGCGCCCTCCTCAAATAACTTCGGGAGCCAGAGACAGGATCTTCGTGAAGTCACTGTCGCGGAGCTCACGGGCGACGGGCCCAAAGATACGGGTGCCGCGGGGGTTCTTATCCTCGCCGTTGATCAGGACGGCGGCGTTCTCATCAAAACGCACATAGGTGCCGTCCGCGCGGCGGACCGGCTTCGCGGTGCGGACAACAACGGCCTTGACGACGTCGCCCTTCTTGACGGAGCCGCCGGGAGCCGCCTTGCGCACGGAAGCGACGATCACGTCGCCGATGCTGGCGTATTTACGCTTGGATCCGCCGAGAACGCGGATGCACTTGATTTCCTTGGCGCCGGTATTGTCGGCAACCTTCAGATAACTTTCCTGCTGAATCATGTTGTTGCCTCCTTACTTCGCCTTTTCAACGATCTCGACCACGCGCCATCTCTTGTCCTTGGACAGGGGGCGGGTCTCCATCACGCGGACGATATCGCCGACGTGGCACTCGTTGTTCTCGTCGTGTGCCTTCAGACGATAAGTCTCGCCAATGATCTTTTTATAGACTTTGTGCGCCACGTGGTCTTCCACGATGACGACAACGGTCTTGTCCATTTTGTCGGACACAACTTTGCCGACGCGGGTCTTGCGGGAAGTCGTTCTCATTTCGTTCATTCTCACTTACCTCCTCACTGCTCGAGCTGCTTTTCGCGGAGCACGGTTTTGACTCGGGCAATGTCGCGCCGCACAGCAGAAATCTTAACGGGGTTGTCAAGATGATTGGTAGCGTGCTGCATACGGAGCATGAACAGGTCCTTCTTCAGTTCGACCAGCTTGCTTTCCAGCTCAGCGGCGGACATGGAGCGAATTTCACTAGCTTTCATCTTATTCACCACCAATCTCAGTGTCTTCCTTCTTGACGATCTTCGTCTTGCAGGGAAGCTTGTGGCTGGCCAGACGCAGCGCCTCACGGGCAGCCTCTTCCGGCACGCCAGCGATCTCAAACAGAACTCTGCCGGGCTTCACGACGGCGACCCAGTACTCAGGAGAACCTTTACCGGAACCCATGCGGGTCTCGGCCGGCTTCTGCGTGACCGGCTTGTCGGGGAAGATCTTGATCCAGACCTGACCGCCACGCTTGGTGTAGCGGGTCATGGCGACACGAGCCGCCTCGATCTGGTTGGAGGTGATCCAGGCCGGCTCCTGCGCCTGCAGGCCGAACTCACCATAGGTCACCTTATTGCCACGCAGGGCCTTGCCGGTCATACGACCGCGCTGCACTCTGCGGTACTTCACTCTTTTCGGCATCAGCATTAGTTGTTGCCTCCTTCCTTCGGAGCAGCGGGAGCTGCCGGGCGCGGGCCGCGGTTGTAGCCGCCCTGCGGACGGTTACCGCCCTGGGGACGTCCGCCGCCCTGGTAGCCCGGACGGCCGCCCTGACGGTTGCCGTCGCGGCGGTCGCGGTTGTAGCCGCCGCGGCCTCTGCGGTCACCGTCGCGGCGATCGCGGCGACGATCATCGCGCTTGTTCAGATCCATGGTGCGCGGGGTGGTGCGCAGGCTCTGGGAGAGGATCTCGCCTTTGTAGATCCAGACCTTGACGCCGACACGGCCGTAGGTCGTGGCAGCCTCGGCAAAGCCGTACTCGATGTCCGCGCGGATAGTCTGCAGCGGAATGGTGCCCTCGTGGTAGCACTCGGTGCGGGCGATCTCGGCGCCGCCCAGACGGCCGGAGCACATGATCTTGATGCCGCGGGCGCCCATTCTCATGGCGCGGCCCATGGCGTTTTTCATCGCGCGGCGGAAGCCGATGCGCTTCTCGAGCTGCGCGGCGATGTTCTCGGCGACGAGCTGTGCGTTCGTGTCGGGGGTGCGAACCTCCACGATGGAGAGGGCGACCGGCTTGCCGATCATCTTCTCGACGGAGAGGCGGATGCGCTCGATCTCCGCGCCGCCCTTGCCGATGACGACGCCCGGACGAGAGCAGTGGATATAGATGCGAACCTTCGCGCTGTCGCGCTCGATCTCGATGTTCGGGATGCCTGCGGAATACAGGGTCTTCTTCAGGTACTCACGGATCTTGTAGTCCTCAACGATCAGGTCGCCGACCTTCTCGTCACGGGCATACCAGCGGGAATCCCAATCTTTGATGACGCCGACACGCATGCCGTGCGGATTAACTTTCTGTCCCATATCTTCTGCCTCCTCCCTTATGCCTTCTCAGCCACGACGATGGTGATGTGGCTGGTGCGCTTGTTGATGCGGTACATACGGCCCTGAGCTCTCGGGCGGCCGCGCTTGAGGATCGGGCCGGCCGTGGCATAGGCCTCGGCAACGTAGAGGTTGTCCGGATCCATCTCGAAGTTGTTCTCCGCGTTGGCGCAGGCGCTCTTGAGGAGCTTGAGCATGAGCTCGCAGCCGGCCTTCGGCGTGTTGGCCATATAGGCCTCGGCGACCTTGGTGTCCTTGCCGCGGATCATGTCGCAGACGATCTGAACCTTACGGGGAGCGATACGGGCGTGCACAAGCTGGGCACGTGCAGTTTTCATTTCTTCCATGTTCTCTCCCCCTTACTTTCCAACAGTCTTGCTGCCGGCGTGGCCGCGGAACGTGCGCGTGGGCGCAAACTCGCCCAGCTTGTGGCCGACCATGTCCTCGGTCACATAGACCGGAACGTGACGGCGGCCGTCATGGACAGCGATGGTGTGGCCGACAAAGGACGGGAAGATCGTGGAGGAACGGCTCCAGGTCTTGATGACCTTCTTCTCGCCGGCCTTGTTCATTTCATCGACCCGCTTCAGCAGCTCGGGAGCGGCAAACGGGCCTTTCTTAACACTTCTGCTCATTACCTATTCCCTCCTTACTTCGCGTTGCGGCGCTTGACAATGAACTTGTCGGTCGCGTTCTTCTTCTTGCGGGTCTTGTAACCCATCGCCGGCTTACCCCACGGGGTGACCGGGCCGGGACGGCCGACAGGCGCTTTGCCTTCGCCGCCGCCGTGCGGGTGATCGCACGGGTTCATGACGGAACCGCGGACGGTCGGGCGGATGCCCATGTGGCGTTTGCGGCCGGCCTTGCCGATGGCGATGTTGGCGTGGTCAACATTGCCGACCTGGCCGATGCAGGCGATGCAGTTGAGGCGAACCTTGCGGTACTCGCCGGAGGGGAGACGGACGGTCGCCATGCCGTTTTCCTTCGCCATGAGCTGCGCGGCGACGCCCGCGGAGCGGACAAGCTGCGCACCCTTGCCGGGATAGAGCTCGATATTGTGGATAACGGTGCCGACCGGGATGTTGGCCAGCGGCAGGGCGTTGCCCGGCTTGATATCCGCCGAGGCGGAGGACAGAACGGTGTCGCCCACGTTCAGGCCGACAGGAGCCAGAATGTAGCGGCGCTCGCCATCGGTGTACTCGACCAGGGCGATATAGGCGCTGCGGTTCGGATCGTACTCCAGGCGCAGGACGGTGGCGGGAACGTCCACCTTGTCGCGCTTGAAGTCGATGACGCGGTACTTCTTGCGGTTGCCGCCGCCCTGATGGCGGACGGTGATGCGGCCGTAGCTGTTGCGGCCGGAGTGCTTTTTGAGGACCTCCACGAGCTCCTTCTGCGGCTTGGCGTGCTTATCGACACCGTCGAAGCCGGAAACGGACATATGTCTGCGGGAAGGCGTGGTGGGTTTATAGGTTTTAATCGACATTGTTCAATTCCTCCCTTACACCATGCCCTCGAAGATCTCGATGGCCTTCGAATCGGCGGACAGTTTCACAACGGCCTTCTTGCCGGTGGCGGTCATGCCGGAGGGGTTGGCGCCGACGCGCTTCTCCTTGGCACGGATCGTCGCGGTGGTGACCTTGATGACCTTCACGTCGAAGATCTCCTCGATGGCCTTTTTGATCTCGATCTTGCCGGCGTCCTTGGCGACTTCAAACACGTACTTTTTGATGTCGAGGTCTTCCATGGACTGCTCGGTGATGATGGGACGGATAATGACATCGTAAGCGGTTCTCATTATGCGTACACCTCCTCGATTTTCTGGAGCGCAGCCTTGTCAACGACCAGGACGCGGTGCGTCAGGATCATATAGGGGCTGAGGATGGTGGCGATGGTGCTGCTCACGCCGGGGAGGTTGCGGGAGCTCTTGACGAGCTTCTCGTCGACCTGCTCGGTCACGAGCAGAGCCTTGCCGTCGGCGCCGATCTTGGTCAGGAACGCCTTGACGGGGGCGGTCTTGATCTCTTCGACGGTCATGCCGTCAACGACGAGGATCTCGCCGGCAGCGGCCTTGGCGCTCAGCGCGCTCTTGAGGGCCAGTCTCTTGACCTTCTTGTTGAGCGTGTAGCTGTAATCGCGCGGCTTCGGCGCAAACGCGACGCCGCCGTGCGTCCACACCGGGCTGCCCTTGTAGCCGGCGCGTGCGCGGCCGGTGCCCTTCTGGCGCCAGGGCTTCGCGGTGGTGTAGGAAACCTCGCCCTTGGTCAGCGCACTCTGCGTGCCCTGACGGCAGTTGGCCAGGTGGTTCTTCACGGAGTCGTGCAGAACGGACTCGTTGGGCTCAACACCGAAAACGGCTTCGGAGAGCGCCACTTCGCCGACCTGATCGCCGGCCATATTAAACAACTTAGCAGTAGGCATATTTGCTCTCTCCTTTCCTTACTTTCTTGCAGAAGCCTTCTGCGGGTTACGACCGGAGGCCTTCTGCGGGTTGGTGCCGACGCCAGCGTCGCCCTTCTTGACGACCGCTTTCTTGACGGTGCTCTTGATATAGACAATGCCGCCCTTCGGGCCGGGGATCGCGCCGCGCACAACGATCATGTTGAGCTCGGGATCGACCTTGACCACGTCGAGGTTCTGGACGGTGACCTGATCCACACCCATGTGGCCGGCCTGCTTCTTACCCGGGAAGATACGGGAAGGATCGGTGCTCGAGCCCATGGAGCCGGCGTGACGGTGCACAGGGCCGCCGCCGTGGGAGGTCGGGGTGCGGCCCTGGCCGAAGCGCTTGATGACGCCGGCGTAGCCGTGGCCCTTGCTGATGCCGGTGATGTCGACCTTGTCGCCTTCCTTGAAGGTGTCGGCCTTGATGACATCGCCCACATTGACAGAGGCGCAGTCCTCGAGACGGAACTCTTTGAGGTGCTTCTTGTAGCCGACGCCCGCCTTGTCCAGGTGGCCCTTCTCGGGCTTGGTCAGCTTCTTCTCGGCGACGTCTTCGTAGCCGAGCTGGACGGCTTCATAGCCTTCCTTTTCCTTGGTCATCTTGCCGGTGACCGTGCAGGGGCCTGCCTCGATCACGGTGACGGGGACGACCTTGCCTGCTTCATCGAAGATCTGCGTCATGCCGACCTTTTTACCGATGATGGCTGTTTTCATACATGTTCCTCCTTCAGGTTATTGGTCAGCTCGCTTAGCGCATGGCCAGAGGCTGCTGACTTGACCCGTCCGCACACGCAAGCTGCGGACTTCGGGTTTGTAAATATGCGCTCGCGCGCAGGGTTAACAGGGTGTGCTTACAGCTTGATGTCGATCTCGACACCGGCCGGCAGCTCCAGATTCATCAGTGCCTCGACCGTCTTCTGGGTCGGGTTCATGATGTCGATCAGGCGCTTGTGGGTGCGGCGCTCAAACTGCTCGCGGCTGTCCTTATACTTATGAACAGCGCGCAGGATGGTGACGATCTCGGTCTTCGTCGGCAGCGGAATGGGGCCGGAGACCTTCGCGTCGGTACGCTTTGCGGTTTCGACGATCTTCTCCGCCGCCTTGTCGATCAGTTGATGATCGTACGCCTTGAGGCGGATGCGGATCATTTTCTTGTTGCTCGTGGTTGCCATGTTGTTTCCTCCGTTACGAATTTTTTTGGCGGCATTGGCTCCGCCTGGTTCGCACGGATGAGATCGCCATACACCGTTCCGTGCGTATCAAACCCTGTCCGAAAAACAAACCGGCTCTCGCCGGTATGCAGCCGCGCAGGTGATATACGCAAGTGCTGGCTGACTCAACCGCCCGATTGTCTGCCGTGCAAAGACCCGGCAGCGGACATACTCCACGGAAGTTACCGGAGATGTGCTCCGCAATCTCCCGCTTCATCGCAGAATGCACCTGTTTCCGCACAGGCGCTTCATTAGAATAGCAAAAACCCTCCTGAATGTCAAGAGGGTTTTTCGCTCAAACGTAGAATTTTTGCAAAAAAGTTTGTGCAGTCCGCCAAAATTACGGCTCCGGCGGCGCCGGCGCCGTCTCTGCGGCGGTGTGCACAGCGGCCGCGAGGGCGTCGGCCTGGCGGAGCAGCTCCTCCGCCCCGGTCAGGAGCGTCTGTCCGGCGGGCGTGAGCGCGACGGTGTGCCGGTCGCGCACGAGCAGCGGCACGCCAAGCTCCCGCTCGAGCGCGGACACGGCGCGGCTGGTCGTCGAGTGGCTGACGAAGAGCTGCCTGGCCGCGCGGGTAAAGCTGCGGCAGGCGGCAACGGTGCAGAAGATGCGCAGTTGTTCCAGTTCCATGGCGGATACCTTAATAATTAAAGGTATAGGGCATGAGCTCGCTCAGGCGGTTGCTGACGTAGCGGCCGCCGCCCATGGCGGACAAGACCTCCATATCGGGGGCGAACTCGGCCAGAAACTGCCGGCACGCGCCGCAGGGGTAGCAGTAGTGCTCGCCGTCACCGTAGACGGCGATGCGCACAAAGTCGCGCCGCCCCTCGCTGACGGCCTTGCAGGCGGCGGTGCGCTCGGCGCAGATGGTGCTGCCGAGGGCGGCGTTTTCCACGTTGCAGCCGGTAAAGACCGTGCCGTCGCGGCACTCGAGCGCGGCGCCGACGGCAAAATGAGAATACGGGACATACGCATTGTGCGAGGCCTGCTCGGCCAGGTTAATCAGTTGCCGATCTGTCATGATCCTGTTCTCCTCTCGTTTGTTTGGGGACTGCGAACACAATATACTTATAGCCGAAGTAATTGAACAGCGCAACCTCGAGCGTGACGCCGATCTTGGCGATGTACGGGTTGAGGCCGAAGTGCGTCAGCAGGCCGATCATCACCTCGCTCACGCCGAGGGACACCACGTTCCACGCCACGAAGCGCAGACACTGCCGCCAGCGGGCGCCGTGCCCGTCGCGGAAGGTGATGCGGCCGTTGAGAAAATAGCTGCAGACGGTGCCGACGAAATAGCCGATCGCCTGGCAGATCAGCGGCGTGAAGTGCAGCAGCTCATGTGCAGTTGTGAACGCCACCCAGTCCATACCCGTGTCGAAGCAGCCGACGAGCGCATAGGTGGCAAAGCGCCTGGCGCGCGCGATCCACGCTTGTTTCATGCGTTATTGATCTTCCAATCCGTGATGTTGCGGAAAATGTTGTACTTCGTGGGGGCAAAGCCGCCGACGGCACCGCGGTGCACATACAGGCAGTGCTTTTCAAAGCAGACGGGCACGATGGGTGCCGTATCCGAAATGGTCTGGAGCATGGTGCGGCAGGCCGCGGCGCGGTCGGTGTCCGACGCGGCGAGATAGGCGTCGATGACATCGGCATACGTACCGGTCGTGATGCCGCCGTAGTTGAGCGAGCCGCCGGAACGCAGCAGCGCCGAAAGATCGAAGTCCGCCGGGAGGGCGACCTCGCCGTAGTACATATCAAACTTGCCGCCCTTGAGCGCGTCCTGATAGTTATCCCAGCTCAGCTCGCGCACCTTTACGGGGATGCCGATGCTCGTGAGGTCGGCCGCGATCTTGTTGGCCATGCTGACCTTGGCCGTGCTGTCGGCATAGACGATGAGCGAGAGGCTGATATCGAGCGGGGACTGCCCGTCGGGCATGTACTCGCGCTCGCCGTCGCCGTCGTAATCGACGATCTTGAGATCGTCAAACAGCTTCTTGGCCTTGTCAAGGTCATAGCCGAGCGACTCGTTGAGGGCGCTGTCATAGAGCGTGCTCGCCGGGTGGACGGGCAGCGCGGTGGCCACGGCGCAGTCGTGCAGCAGGGCGGTGGCAAACGTGCGGTCGATGACGTAGTTGAACGGCTGGCGGTAGCGCGCCGTCATGAAAAAGCTGCTGTTGGTGTTAAAGCCGACATACTGCAGGTTCGTCGTGGCAAACTGCCGCTGATCGTTCTGGGTCGAAAAGCTCAGATCCGTGCCGGAGCTCGGGTCGCTGAGCGCGAGGTCGAGCTGACCGTCGTCAAACGCGGAGACGATCTCCTCCACGGACTTGCACTCCATGAGGTAGATCGCGTCGGCCGGCGCCTTGTCGGCATCCGGGTGGCCGGAATAGACCGTGAGGCTCTGATGGTCGGCCGCGAACTGGTACACGCCCGTGCCGCTGGGGTAGGTGCTGTCGGCCGCGCCGTTTTCAATGGCGGGGATGTTCAGCAGCGCGGGAAACTGCGTGTTCGCGCGCGTTAGCGTGACGGTGACGGTGCCGTCGTCGTTGTCCTTGACATCCTTGACGCCGCTCAGGCGGCCGGAATACAGACTTGACGCCGCAGCAGTCTCGATGGAATAGGCCGCGTCCTGCGCGCTGAGCGCGTGCCCGTCGTGGAACGTGCGCTCGGTGTTGACGGTGAAGATCCAGGTCACGCCGTCGTCACTGCTCCACTGCGTGAAGAGACCGGGCTCGGCCTCAAAGCTGTCGGAAAGCTCCGTGAGCGTCTCGTACACGAGGCCGCAGACGGCGAGGTTATCGGAATTTTGCGTCTTGTAGGGGTTCATACCGGCGGACGCGCTGTAATTGAGCGTGAACTTGCCGTCGAGCTCAACGGTGGTCTGCGTGTCCTTTTTGCCGACGGTGTCGCCGGCGGCACCATCGGTTTTCTTGCCGCAGGCCGCGCAGCCGAGCAGCAGCACGAGCGCGAGCGCGAGGCTGAGCACGCGGGTCAGATGCAAATGTTTCATGGTGTTCCCCCTTGGGTCACAGGGTAATGACGGCGGCCTGCACGCCGCGGCGGCCGTTCGTTTTCCGGTGCGACCAGAACACGTCCGGGCGGCACATGGTGCAGGCGTCCGACACGGCGATCTGCCCCGCCGGGACGCCGAGCTGCGCCAGCCGCCGGGCGTTGACGCCCTTGAGATCGAGCAGCGCCTTGCCGCCGGGCTGCGGACGCACGAGCGCGCCGAGCGGCTCGCCCAGCAGCGCCTCGGCCGCGGCCACGACCTCCGGCCCGACCTCGAAGCAGCACGCGCCGATGCCGGGGCCGATGGCGGCACGGATGTCCGCCGGGTGCGCGCCGAGGGCGCACATCTGCGCGACGGCGGCGCCGAGGATATCCCCCACGGAGCCACGCCAGCCGCAGTGCACCGCGCCGATGACCCCGGCGGCGGGGTCATGCAGCAGCGCGGGCAGGCAGTCGGCCATGAAGACCGCGAGCGGGACGCCGGGCTCGTTCGTGACGAAACCGTCGCAGGAAAAGCGCGGCTCCAGCTCCGGCGGCTGCGCATCGGCAGCGTGCGCGATGCGCACGTCCGCGCTGTGGATCTGCCTGGCATAGACCACGCGCGCGAGCTCCAGCCCGGCGGCCGCGCCGAGGCGGCGCCAGTTTTCGCGCACGTTTTCCGGCGTGTCGCCGCGGCGGACGCTGAGATTCAGGCTCTCGAGCGCGCCGGTGCTCACGCCGCCGAGGCGGGTGGAAAAGGCATGGCGCGCCGCGATGTTCGGCGCGGTCAGATACGCTGCGCCGTGCGCGGCGTGCAGCGGGAACGGGACTTCCTTATTCATTCTTGCCGCAGCAGTCTTTGTACTTCATGGGCAGGCCGTTCGGGCGCAGCTTGCCGCACGGGCACGGGTCGTTGCGGCCGGGCTTCTTAACGCGGCGGACGGGCTTTTTCTTCTCGCTGTCGTCCCCGCCGGCATTGGCCGCGGCACCGCGGGCGACGGTCTTGCGCTCGAGCTTCTGCTCGCGGCGCACGCGCACCGTGAACAGGCGGCGCACCGTCTCGGACTGGATGCCGTTGACCATCTCGTCGAACATGTCAAAGCCGGCGCGCTTATACTCATCGACCGGCTTGACGTTGCCGTACGCGCGCAGGCCGATGCCCTGACGCAGGTCGTCCATGGCCTCGAGGTGATCCATCCAGTATTCGTCGACCACGCGCAGCATGACCACGCGCTCAAGCTCGCGCATGAGCGGCGTGCCGTCCGGCTGGAGGCCGAAGGCCTCCTCGCGCGCGGCGTAGGCTTTCATGGCGCAGTCATAGACCGCGTCGGCAAGCGTATCGGGCGTGAGCTTGTGCAGCTCCTCGGGCGTATAGCTCAGATCGCACGGGAAGAGCTTTGCCAGCGGGGCGAGGATCTCGTGCAGATCCTTCTCGTTTTCGGGGTGGTGCTCGGCCATGCCGGCGGCAATGTCGCCGGTGATGACGGTGCGGATCATGTGCTGGACGTGCTCTTGCAGATCCTCGCCGTCGAGCACCTTGCGGCGCTCTTCATAGATGACGTTGCGCTGCACGTTCATGACATCGTCGTACTCGAGCACGTTCTTACGTGCCTGGAAGTTGCGGCTCTCGACCGTGCGCTGTGCCTGCTCGATGGCGTTTGAGAGCATCTTATGGTCGAGCGGCGTGTCCTCGTCGACGCGCAGCGTCTCCATCATGTTCTGCATGCGCTCGGAACCGAACAGACGCATGACATCGTCCGTGAGTGCGATGTAAAAGCGGCTCTCGCCGGGGTCGCCCTGACGGCCGGAACGGCCGCGGAGCTGGTTGTCGATACGGCGGGACTCGTGCCGCTCGGTGCCGATGATATACAGGCCGCCGGCCGCGCGGACACGATCCGCTTCGGCGTCGATGCTCTTTTTGTGCTCGGCCATGCGCGCGGCAAACAGGTCGCGCGCCTTGAGGATCTCTTCATCCTCGGTCTCGGCATAGCCGGTGGCCTCGGCGATGACCTCCTCCGGGAAGCCGGCCTTGCGCAGGTCGGCTTTGGCCAGATACTCCGCGTTGCCGCCGAGCATGATGTCGGTGCCGCGGCCGGCCATGTTCGTGGCGATCGTGACGGCGCCGAACTTGCCGGCCTGCGCGACGATCTCGGCCTCCTTCTCGTGGTGCTTGGCGTTGAGGACGTTGTGCGGGATACCCGATTTGCGCAGGAGCTTGGACAGCTGCTCGCTCTTTTCGATCGACACCGTGCCGACCAGCACCGGCTGCCCCTTTTCGTGGCAGACGCGGATCTGCTCGATGATGGCGCGCAGCTTGCCGGCCTCGTTTTTATACACAACGTCGGGGTTGTCGATGCGGATGACGGGCTTGTTCGTCGGGATCTCGATGATGTCGAGATTATAGATGGCCGCGAACTCCTCTTCCTCGGTCATGGCCGTGCCGGTCATGCCGGAGAGCTTGCCGTAGAGGCGGAAATAGTTCTGGAACGTGATGGTGGCGAGGGTCTTGTTCTCGCTCTGCACGCGCACGTGCTCCTTGGCCTCAATGGCCTGGTGCAGACCGTCGCTGTAACGGCGGCCGAACATGAGACGGCCGGTGAACTCGTCAACGATGATGACCTCGCCGTCCTTGACAACGTAGTCAATGTCGCGCTTCATGATGCCGTGCGCGCGGATGGCCTGGTCGATGTGGTGCACGAGCGTGGCGTTTTCGATATCCGCGAGGTTTTCCAGACCGAAGGCCGTCTCCGCCTTGGCAATGCCGCGGGCGGTGAGCGTCGCGGTGCGCGCCTTTTCGTCGACGACGTAGTCGGCGTCGAGATCCTCGTCCTCCTCTTCCTTATCGTCGATGGAGGCGTAGGACTTGCACTTCAGGCGGGCGGCAAAATTCTCCGCCTGACGGTAGAGGTCGGTGCTCTCGTCGCCCTGGCCGGAGATGATGAGCGGCGTGCGCGCCTCATCGATGAGGATGGAGTCCACCTCGTCGACGATGGCAAAGGCGTGGCCGCGCTGCACCATCTGGGATTTGTAGATGGCCATGTTGTCACGCAGGTAGTCAAAGCCCATCTCGTTGTTCGTGCCGTAGGTGATGTCGGCGGCGTAGGCCTGCTGGCGCTCGGCGCTCGACATGTCGTGCACGATCAGGCCGACGCTCAGGCCGAGGAAGCGGTAGACCTTGCCCATCCACTCGCTGTCGCGGCGGGCAAGGTAATCGTTGACGGTGACGATGTGCACGCCCTCGCCGGTGAGCGCGTTGAGGTACGCCGGCAGGACGGCGACGAGCGTCTTGCCCTCGCCGGTCTTCATCTCGGCGATGCGGCCCTGATGCAGCACGATGCCGCCGATGAGCTGCACGCGAAACGGCTTCATGCCCAGCACACGCCACGCTGCCTCGCGCGCCGTGGCAAAGGCCTCCGGCAGCAGATCGTCGAGCGACTCGCCGTCGGCGTAGCGCTGCTTGAACTCGTCGGTCTTGGCGCGCAGCGCCTCGTCCGTGAGCGCGGCGTACTCGTCCGACATGGCCTCGATTTTATCAGCGATCGGATAGAGCCGCTTGAGCTCATGGTCGCTGTGGGAACCAAATATTTTTTTGAGAAAACCCATTTGTTGACACTCCTTGTCCAGTGTAATTTAGGATTATACCATACATTTATGAATAAAAAAAGAGCGAATCGACCCAGGAATAAATTTTTACCGGATTCGCCATTTCCCCATTGCCGCAGGGCGTCGAATGCTGTAAAATATGTGTTTGTTTGATAGCTTGAAACAGAGGAGAGAGATCACTATGCAGGCAATCGGCTTTGACAACGACAAATACCTCCGGATGCAGTCGGAAAAGATCCGCGAGCGCATCAGCCAGTTCGGCGGCAAACTGTATCTGGAGTTCGGCGGCAAGCTCTTTGACGACTACCATGCATCGCGCGTGCTGCCGGGCTTTGCGCCCGACAGCAAGGTGCGCATGCTCATGGAGATGCGCGACGAGGCGGAGATCATCATCGCCATCTCGGCCGACGACATTGAGCGCAACAAGCGCCGCGGCGATCTCGGCATCACCTATGATGACGACACGCTGCGCCTGATCGATGCATTTCAGGGCTGCGGGCTGTATGTCGGCAGCGTCGTCATCACGCACCACCGCGGCCAGAGCGCCGCGGAAAAGTTCCAGCGCCGGCTCGAGGCGCTCGGCATCCGCGTGTACCGGCACTACATCATCCCGGACTACCCGTCGGACATCGCGCGCATCGTCAGCGACGACGGCTTCGGCCGCAACGACTACATCGAGACGACGCGCAGCCTCATCGTCGTGACCGCGCCCGGCCCCGGCAGCGGTAAGATGGCCACCTGCCTGAGCCAGCTCTACCACGAGCACAAGCGCGGCGTGTGCGCGGGCTATGCCAAGTTCGAGACGTTCCCGATCTGGAACCTGCCGCTGCGCCACCCCGTGAACCTCGCCTACGAGGCCGCGACCGTCGACCTCGACGACGTGAACATGATCGACCCCTTCCACCTCGAGGCCTACGGCGTGACGACCGTCAACTACAACCGCGACGTGGAGATCTTCCCCGTGCTCAACGCCATGTTCCAGCGCATTTACGGCAGCTCGCCGTACAAGAGCCCCACGGACATGGGTGTGAACATGGCGGGCTACTGCATCAGCGACGACGCCGTCTGCTGTGCCGCCGCCAAGCAGGAGATCCTCCGCCGGTACTACGCCACCGCCTGCGCGCAGCTCCGCGGCCTGTGCGCCCCGGTCGAGACGCAGCGGCAGGAGCTGCTGCTCAATCAGCTCGGCCTGACGGCGGCCGACCGCCCGGTCGTGGGCGCAGCGCTCCGCCGCGCCGAGGAGACCGGCGCCCCCGCCGTCGCCATCGAGATGCCCGACGGCACGATCATCACCGGCAAGACCTCCTCCCTGCTCGGTGCGAGCGCCGCCTGCCTGCTCAATGCGCTCAAGTACCTCGGCAGGATTCCAAAGGACGTCACGCTCATCTCGCCCGAGATCATCGCGCCGATCCAGCACCTGAAGGTCGAGCATCTCGGCAATCACAACCCGCGCCTGCACACCGACGAGGTGCTCGTCGCGCTGAGCATCTGCGCCGTGAGCGACCCGACCGCCGAGATCGCCATGCAGCAGCTCGAAAAGCTCGCGCACTGCGAGGCGCACTCGTCCGTCATCCTCTCCCATGTGGATGAAAACGTGTTCAAAAAGCTCGAGGTGAACATCACGTTCGAGCCGCGCTTCCAGACCAAGAAGCTCTTTCACCGCTGAAAATCCGCGGGGGACGGCGCGCGCCGTCCCCCGGTTTTCGTTTTTTTCGCAATTTGAACAGGTTTTGCTTGACAAACCCGGTTCCGGAATGGTATATTCGTAAAGCTGAATGTGGGACGACCTCTGCGGGTGTAGTTCAATGGTAGAACACCAGCCTTCCAAGCTGGATACGTGGGT
>ERZ827104.268-NODE-268-length-60195-cov-10.532690_pt1 | contig 60195 bp, 59 predicted proteins | sample MGYA00519781_ERZ827104 | MGnify/ENA primary metagenome ERZ827104 (study PRJEB31778, sample SAMEA3449257) | human gut metagenome | biome: human gut; feature: human-associated habitat; material: faeces | place: United Kingdom | collected 2010/2012 ...
TTCTTTTCAAATACAACATGGCTATTATATCCAACCTTATGCGTGTAGCTCCATTTAGCGATTTCAAAAGGTCTTGAAGGCAATGGTTTTAAAGATGGTAATTCTAATTCTTCAAAAATAGATTTACGACTACCATCACGTTTTTGAAATGGAGCGCTATTAAACTCATTAACGGCCTTTAAAATATCTTTATTTAGCTGATATAAAGAATGATACTCATTATGTCTTAATTTCGCAATAACTGCCGTGGCAAGCTTACCTACTGTACCCTCCACAGACGGCTTTTCTTTAGGTTTTCTAACTCCTGTTGGCATAATTGCCATAGAATAATGTTCACCTAAAGCTTCATAAGCTTCATTTAGGATAATGTCACCTATTTTTGGATGTTTAATTACACCTGTTTTTAAGTTATCACAAACAAGTCTTGAAGTAGTCCCACCAAAATAATTAAACATATTAACATGACATAAAAGCCAACTTTCTTCATCCATTGATAAAGTGGCTTCAGCATAAGAATATTGTGAATAAGGTAAAGTACCAACAAAAATATATGCTTTATAGATTTCTGCAGTATCAGGATTGATTATTTTCATAGTAGGTCCAGACCAATCAACCTCAGTAATGATTCCGGGCTTATGCTCAATATGAGAAGTAAAATTTTTATTCATACAAAACTCTCTATAGCCTTCACAAAACTTGTTATATCCACAAGGTAAAGTACCATTATTTTTACATGTGATTAAATAATCATTCCATAACATTTTTAAAGTGACACCAACGCTTTTAAGTTCACTATGAACATAGTCATAATCAATAGGACCATATTCAGTAGTTAAATTAAATTTATTAGGAAATAATAATCTATATATTTCATTTTCCTCCTTTCTTTCGATTTCTTTCCAAGACAATCCTAGAACTTTAGCTGTATTTAACACTTCAGCAACAGAATTTCTTGATATTGATAATGCAATAGCTATATCTCTTCCAGACATACCTGCATTATCAAGTTCAATAATTTTTTTAACACTTAATTTTTTGGGCATAATAAAAGCCTCCTTCTACAGAATATTGAGAGTGTGTTATCTCTCAATTAAATTCTAATTGAAGGTGGCTCAAATAACAAATATTAGTGGCTCACTTCATAAATATTTATACGATTTTTCAATGGCTCAAATAAAGAATACGAGTGGCTCAAAAAGAAAATATTGATGGCTCTAAAACATTGGAATATTCAATCAAGCAAGAAAAGAAAATTAAAAGAATGCCTTTATCAAGGTAAAATTTATAGATATTTACACCCAATAAAATTTTATTATCCAAATCCAAATGTTAAAATAAGTGATTTATATTATTCTTGGACAAAAAAATCTGATTTTCACGAAGTTGCTAAATTTGAGGAAAAATCCTATGATGATGTAACAATAATTGAAGGAGATACTGAAACAGAATATGGTATTGATGTTGTAGCTTTTGAAAATTATTATCACAAAAAGACTAGAAAAAGAGTACTTTGGGGTGCCATTCCAGATGAAAATGAAATAATTTTCACTATGAGTGAAAGATATATCAAAAAAATATATAGATGTAATGCTTATGAGCAATGTGATGAATGTGGTAAAATATTTGCAATAAAGCATACAATAATTTCTACTGGAGATGATATTTATAAATGTCCATATTGTGGCTGTAAAATGAAGCATAATAAAGATTCATATTTGGGTTATCATTTTCAAGCTGAATGTAAAAAAATAGAAGATGTAAGTCTAAATAAATATGATGATTTTATTTTGAAATTATAAGAAAGGAACTTTTTTATTTATGTACATTGATAAATTTAAAAATAAAGGTTATATTTTTCTTGAAGATCCTAAAACATGGCCTACAGATTGGATTTCTCTAATTGAAAAAAATAGAGAACTTATTATAAATTATTTAGCTGAAGGGCATGCTATTATTAATGAACAAGAGGAACTAAAAAAAAGTGGTCATGAAGATGAAATAGACTATTTTAAGCAGAATAAATATAATATTGAATTTACTGAATTTACAAAATCTTTTAATGCTTTGATTTTATCAACTAATTAACAAATATTATGCTATCATGCAACTAGACTTATGGATTATGAAGTAGAATTAATTAAACAAAATGGATTAAGAAAGTGCACTCAAGAATTAAGAAAAGAAAAAATCGATAATTTATTATCTAATAATATTATAGATAATCAAACGTATGAATCATTAAATAAAGAAAATATTTTAAATGTTAAAGGTGAAGCTAGATTAAATTTGACTTATGTTCTTTGGGGGTATAACATTCTTGATATAAGCGATGATGGACAGTATGCAAATTTTTTAAATTATTATGGTGGAGAAGTGGTTTATAAATTATGTCCAGATCATATAGAAAAAAAGTTACAACAATTAAGTAAACCTTATGTTGTTTTGTGTAATAAAGAACTTAATATTCTTTTAGATAAGAGTAATAATAGTTTGGATTTGTCTTTTTATTTAATTAGAGTATATTTTTATGATGATCCAGAAAAAAAATTTTTTTCTTTTGCGTTAAGAGATATGGATTCGTTACCCGTGTTTGAGATTATTCAACATGATTTGTGGAATAGATAATTGAATATTTAATTTATTTCTAAGTAAATTATTATAGTTTTTAATGAAGTTATTGATTAAATATTAGATATTTTTAATTTTATTAAACATAAAGAAATTTTTTTAGTTGGTTATGTTAAACAAAATTATTGATAAATAATATAATAAAATTTATAATAATTTTTGCCAAATGATAAAACTGTAAATGTCAACTAAAAAATGTTGTTTTATGGCCTTTAAAAATGTAGGTTATTAGTCTTTATCATCTAAATCAGATTCATGTATTCTGTATTGAAAAAAGAATTAGAAAGCTTAGAAAATCAAATTAATAATTACTATGAAGAAGTAGAGGAGGATTTATAGATGTATTTATCCACTCAACAACAAACAAAGATAATTCAAAAAATTATAAATAAAATTCGTATTGAAATTCAAATGGCAGTTGAAAATGATACACTTGAAGAAGTATTAGAAAAGTATTCTGTTTCTTTAGAAGATGATGAATTTGCTGTAAATCCTAAGAAACATAAAATATTAGTATTAGGTGCATTATCAGGTAATATTGATGATTTTACTAAAGTGGCAAAAAAATGGGGATTGGTAGTAATCAAATAACGTTTGTTAATGATTATAGTGAATTAAAACACTTTGATACTGCAAGGCTTGAATATTCTCAAGAATATAGTGATAATATTTATGGACCAAATCCACATAAAATGACTAATATGGGAGATGTTTCAAGCTTATTAGCAATAATGAAAAGAGAGCCTAATAAATATCCTAAAGTAATAGTGGCTACTGCCAATAGTGCATTAAAATTATCTATAAATAGTTTTAAACAAGCTTTATTAAATACTAGATTACTTGAAATGCAATATTAAAGTTATCTATTTAAAAAACTATAAAAATAATAAAATAGTATTATAAATTTATGTTATAATTAATACATTAAGAAGTATTAGATATAGTAATATTTTTCGGAAATCTGGTTTTATTAGCTTTTTAATATTGTAAAATAGCTGAATTATTATTGGTTTTTATAAAATATATTATAAAGATGATATAAAAGTGAAAATAAGTTGTTTAAGGAGTAATGGAGTTATGGTTGATAATAAGAGAGAAATAGAACGCGCAGAATTGTATAAAGCAATTTGGAATATGGCTAATGAATTAAGAGGCTCAGTCGATGGATGGGATTTCAAATCATACGTATTAGGAATTATGTTTTATAGATATATTTCAGAAAATTTAACTAAGTACGTTAATAAACTTGAACATGAAGGTGGAGCTTTAGATTTTGATTATGCAAAAATTACGGATGAAGAAGCACTAAAAGCTAAAAAAGAACTTATTCAAACTAAAGGTTTTTTCATAGCTCCGTCTGAGCTTTTCGAAAATGTTAATAAAAAAGCCAATTCAGATGAAAATTTAAATGAAACTTTAGAAAAAATATTTAATAATATTGAAGCTTCAGCTAAAGGTACTGAATCGGAAAATGATTTTGCAGGACTATTTGATGATATTGATGTTAATTCAAATAAGCTTGGCTCAACCGTTGAAAAAAGAAATAAAAAACTAGTTGAGATTTTAAATGATATTGCTGAAATGAAGCTTGGTAATTATGAAGACAACACAATTGATGCCTTCGGTGATGCCTATGAATTTTTAATGAAGATGTATGCTTCAAATGCAGGTAAATCAGGTGGAGAATATTATACTCCACAAGAAGTGTCAGAATTATTAACAAGAATTGCAGTTTATGGAAAAAAAGAAGTAAATAAGGTTTATGATCCAGCGTGTGGTTCAGGGTCATTATTACTACAAGCTATTAAAGTGTTAGGAAGAGAAAATATAAAAAATGGTTTCTTTGGACAAGAGAAAAATATTACTACATATAACCTTTGTCGTATAAATATGTTTCTTCATGATGTTGATTTTGATAAATTTAATATTGCTTGTGAGGATACATTAATATCACCACAACATTGGGATGATGAGCCGTTTGATGTAATTGTTTCAAATCCACCATATTCAGTAAAATGGGTTGGTGATGATAATATCACATTAATAAATGATCAAAGATTTTCACCAGCAGGTGTTTTAGCGCCAAAAGGAAAAGCAGACCTTGCCTTTATAATGCATTCATTATCATGGCTTGCAACAAATGGAGTAGCCGCAATAGTTTGCTTCCCTGGAATTTTCTATAGAGGTGGAGCAGAACAAAAAATAAGAAAATATTTAGTTGATAATAATTTTATTGATGCGGTTATTCAGCTTCCAGATAATTTGTTCTTTGGTACATCAATAGCAACATGCATCTTAGTATTAAAAAGGTCAAAGGAAAATACTAATATATCATTCGTTGATGCTTCAAAGGAATTTATAAAAGTTTCTAACAATAATAAGCTTACTGAAGATAATATAAAAAATATTCTTTCATACTATGTAGAGAAAAAAGATATTAATTATATAGCTAAACAGGCATCATACGATAGTATTGTTGAAAATAATTATAACTTGTCAGTATCAACTTATGTAGAAAAAGAAGATACGAGAGAAAAAATCGATATTAAAGAACTTAATGCAAAGCTAAAAGCTACTGCAAAACATATTGATGAATTAAGAAAAGCAATTGATGAAATAATTGATGAGATTGAAGAACAGGAAGAATAATCTTATGTTTGAAGAGATAAAAAATCTAAACGATTTAAATAAAGGAATATATAAGCAGTGGATATATGGCTCTAAAGAAAATTATTTCATTGTGTGCGACTATTTGCAAAAAATTAATTATTCTATCCAAGATATAAATTGTGAATTAAAAAATGAACAATTTAAAATGAAAGAAATTGTTTACATTGTTGTTCTTGTTGATTGGATTAAAAGTTCATTTAAAAAGATTAAATCATTAGTTATTCAAGATGTTATAAAAAAGTATAAATTTAGTAATGAAGATAGACTTAAGCAAGCTAAAGACTATTTTGAAGCAATACGTTCATATGCTGTTGCTCATCCATTAGAAACTACCAGACATTCTAATTATGGCTTTGATGGTGATTTTATATGTGTTGATATAAGAAGCAAAGATATTATTCAACCATTTTATAGTGAAAAATATTGTTTCAGTCTTGATTTTAATGGATTAAAAAAAGAGATAAAAAATCCTAAACATGAGTATTATTTTTATTCATATTCAAGTTCTATGGATTCTAATAAATTTTTTAAATTAATATCTTTTGATATTAAAGATATATTAAATGTTGCTAGATTGTATATTAATGCTTTATATGAACTTGATGTGTATTTAAGTAAGGTAAAAAAGAAAGATTATGAGGTGAATTCAAATGAGCAGAATCACTAAATTAATAGAAGAGTTATGTCCTAATGGTGTGGAATATAAACCTTTATCTGAAATAGCAGATATAATTAGAGGTAAGAGAATAACCAAAAAAGATCTAACAGAAGAAGGTGTTTATCCTGTAATGAGTGGTGGAATTACTTTTATGGGAAGATATAATGAATTTAACCGTCAAGCTGATACTATTACAATTTCATCATATGGACAAGCTGGGTATATTGATTTTATAAAGGAAAAATTTTGGGCAAATGATGTATGTTTGACCGTATTTCCAAAAGAAATGATTGAAAACAAATTTTTATACTATGCATTAAAAAATATGCAAAATTATTTGTATTCAAATACTACTAAAGCAATACCAGATCATATTCCAACTAAATTTTTAATGGAATTGGAAATACCTGTTCCACCACGCCCTATTCAGGACGAAATTGTCCGAATCTTGGACAATTTCACAGAGCTTACAGCAGAGCTTACAGCAGAGCTTACAGCAGAGCTTACAGACAGAAGAAAGCAGTACGAATATTATAGAGATTATTTGTTAACCCCTAAAAGTAATATTGAATATAAAAAAATAAGTGATTTTGCTACTATAACTAGAGGTGGTAGCTTTCAAAAATCAGATTTTGTAGATGTAGGAAGACCTGCAATTCATTATGGAAAAATATATACAAATTATGGGATATCAACTAGTCAAACTTTAAATTATATAAATGAAGAAGTTTTCAATAAATCAAGGAAAGCACAACCTAATGATATTGTAATGGCTGTAACGAGTGAAAATGTTGAAGATGTATGTAAATGTGTTGCTTGGCTTGGAAATGAAGATGTTGCAGTTAGTGGACATACTGCTATTATTCATCATAATCAAAATCCAAAATATTTGAGTTACTATTTTCATACAAGTATGTTTGCAAAACAAAAAGAAAAACTTGCACATGGAACAAAAGTGATTGAAGTTACGCCAGATAGACTGAATGATATAGAAATTCCAATTCCACCAATGGATGTTCAAAATAGAATTGTTGAAGTTCTCGATAATTTTGATAAGATTTGTAATGATTTTGAAATTGGCCTTCCAGCTGAAGTTGAAATGAGACAAAAACAATATGAATTTTTTCGAGATAAACTCTTGACATTCGATTTGAACCTTGAGAGAATTTTACAGACAGACAGACAGACAGACAGACAGACAGACAGGCGATAATTAAGCTTATTCAGTATGTCTTTGGTTATGTAAATGTAAAATTAAAAGATGTTGCTTTGATAAATAGAGGTAAAAGAGTTGTAAGGAATGAACTTATTAATGATGGTAAATATAAGGTCTATCAAAATGCTCTTTCTCCTTTAGGAACGTATAATAAATTTAACAGGGAAGAAAATAAAACGTTTCTTATCAGTGCTGGTGCTGCAGGACAAATAGGTTATTCGTCTGATAAATTTTGGGCTGCAGATGATTGTTTTACTTTTAATTGTTTTTATAATTTGAATGAAAGATTTTTATTTCATGTTTTAAAAAATCAGCAAATGAAAATTGATTCATTAATAAGGAAAGCAAGTATTCCAAGAATTTCAAAAGAAAGTATTGAATCTATAGAATTCCCACTATATTCAGTAGGTATTCAAGGAAAAATAGTTGAAACCCTTGATAATTTTGAAATGATATGTAATGACCTAATTACTGGACTTCCAGCTGAGATAGAAATGCGTCAAAAGCAATATGAATATTATAGAAATAAATTATTAGCATTTAAAAGGGGTATTGTAAATGAAAGCTAAATTTTTGCCTAAAGAAATTGATTTTGATTTGAGCTTAAAGTATTTTTTAAACGGTATACAAAGGTATGAATCGAAAAATTGTCATGTTAATGCTTATAGTATTTTTTATGAGTTAAATTATAATGAAATGGATTTTTCTACATCTAAATTTAATATTGTTACAGGACTTATGGCAATTGAAATTAAGGATTCTAAATATTGTGTTATTCATTCTTGGATTGAAAAGGATAATATGGTAATCGATGTTACTAATTTTGCAAATTCTATTTTTAAATTTTGGCCAAATATTTCAAAAAAAGATTATGATGATATTTATACTGTATCTTCTAAATTTAAATACTTTCCATATTATCATATATCAAACAGAGAATTTACAAAAATATGTAAGAAATTAAGGGATATTTCTGAGATAGAAAATTATATTGTTAAAATAATTAAATCTATTGAAAACGATTTAAGTTTTATAGAAACTGTAAAAAAAGAATACGGATATATCTTTAAAAAAGAAGATTTTGAAATGAAATTATTGTAATGTTGGAGGTGTTGCTATGCCATACTTTAATCTAGTTGCACAAACGAATGAATCAACAGTAGTTACTGAATATAAACCACTCCCACAAAAGAGTGATGCATATCAATCAGAAGCTCAATTAGAAGCTCAATTTATTAAAATGCTTACAGAACAATCTTATTCATATTTACCAATACATTGTGAGAATGATTTGATTTTAAATTTAAGGACACAGTTGGAATTATTAAATGGAATAAAATTTACTGATGATGAATGGAAAGATTTTTTTAGTAAGTATATTGCTAATTCAAATGATGGAATTAAAGAAAAAACACGTATTATTCAGGAAGATTATATTAAATTACTAAAACGAGAAGATGGTTCAACAAAAAATATATATCTTATAGATAAGAAAAATATTCATAATAACCGACTTCAAGTTATTAATCAATATACAAATAATGACGGAAAACACGATAATAGATATGATGTAACAATTTTAGTAAATGGATTGCCTTTGGTACATGTTGAACTAAAACGTAGAGGTATAGCAATAAAAGAAGCTTTTAATCAAATAGAAAGGTATCAACGTGATTCATTTTGGGCTGGGTGCGGATTATACGAATTTATTCAAATCTTTGTAATTTCTAATGGTACCAATACTAAATACTATTCAAATACAACGAGATTCAATCATGCAACCCACAACAAAAAGGACAAAACAAGCAATTCATTTGAATTTACATCATATTGGACAGATACAAATAATAAAGTTATTAACGATTTAGTAGATTTTACTAGAACATTTTTCTCAAAACATACTTTACTTAATATTATTACTAAGTATTGTGTTTTCACTGTTGAAAATCTTTTATTAGTAATGCGTCCATATCAAATTGTTGCTACTGAAAGAATTTTAAATAGAATAGAAATTGCAACTAATTATAAAAAATATGCAAGTATTGCAGGTGGAGGATATATTTGGCATACAACTGGATCAGGTAAAACTTTAACCTCATTTAAAACAGCACGATTAGCATCAGAATTACCATATATAGATAAAGTATTATTTGTTGTTGATAGAAAAGATTTGGATTATCAAACAATGAGAGAATATGATTGTTTTGAAAAAGGTGCTGCTAATTCAAATAAATCAACTGCTATTTTAAAAAGACAATTAGAAAATCCGAAATGTAAGATTATAATTACAACTATTCAAAAGTTATCTATATTTATTAAACATAATAAAATGAATGATGTATATGATAAGCATGTTGTAATAATTTTTGATGAGTGTCATCGATCACAATTTGGAGAAATGCATCAAGCAATTATTAAAAACTTCAAAAAATATCATATTTTTGGATTCACAGGAACACCTATTTTTGCAGTTAATTCAAAGGGCTCTAAATTTGGTATTCAAATGACAACTGAACAAACATTTGGAGATCAACTACATACATATACAATTGTTGATGCAATTAATGATAAAAATGTATTACCATTCCATATTGATTACATTAAGACAATTGATATGCCTGAAGATATAGATGATAAAGATGTGTATGATATAAATAGAGAAAAAGTATTTATGGATCCTAGAAGGATTACTATGGTTACAGAATATATTATGAATCACTTCGACCAAAAAACATATCGTAACCAACAAACATATTCATATAATGTGGTACAAAATGTAAAAGAAGTTGCAACTGCTAAAGATAGAGACAAAATAGAAGAAATAAAAGCAAAACAGCGTTTAAATGGTTTTAATTCTATTTTTGCAGTATCATCAATTGAAATGGCAAAGTTATATTATAATGAATTTAAAAAACAAAATGCAGCAAATCCTAGCAAGGCCTTAAAGGTTGGATTAATTTATTCGTATGGTTCAAATGAAGAAGAATCCGATGGAATATTAGATGAAGAAAATAGTGATGATACAATTTCATTAGATCAACCATCAAGAGATTTTCTTGAAAGTGCTATAAATGATTATAATCAAATGTTTAAGACAAGCTATGATACATCAAGTGATAAATTCCAAAATTATTACAAAGATGTTTCACTTAGAATGAAAAATAGAGAACTAGATTTATTAATTGTAGTTAATATGTTTTTAACAGGATTTGATGCTACTACTTTAAATACATTATGGGTTGATAAAAATTTGAAAATGCATGGTTTAATTCAAGCATTCTCACGAACAAATAGAATATTAAATTCAATTAAAACATTTGGTAATATTGTATGTTTCCGTAATTTGCAAAAACATACAGATGATGCTTTATCTATTTTTGGAGATAAAGACGCATCTGGAATAGTTTTGTTAAAACCATTCCAAGATTACTTTTATGGATATGTTGATTCAAAGGGTAATAAAAAGCCTGGTTATGTTGACATAATTAATGAACTTAAAGCAAGATTCCCAGTTAATGAACAAATTATTGGCGAAAAAAATAAAATTGATTTTGTAAAGTTATTTGGTGTTGTCTTAAGAATGAGAAATTTACTTCAATCATTTGATGATTTTATTGGAAAAGAAATGATTTCTGAATTTGATTTTCAAAATTATTGTGGAATGTATCTTGATATAAAGGATGAAATTCAACCTCATAAACATGAAGTTGAAAGCATTAATGATGATGTTGTATTTGAAATTGAGCTATTACGTTCAATTGATATTAATATTGATTATATATTAATGTTAGTACAAAAATATCATGATACACATTGTAATGATAAGGAGATTCTAGTAAATATTCAAAAGGCAATAGATGCATCTCCTGAGCTTCGTAGTAAGAAAAAATTAATCGAAAACTTTATCAATAATATTAATGATGTTGATGATGTTATGGCTGAATGGCGTTCATTCCTTGCAGAGGAGAAAGAAAAAGAATTAATGGAAATTATTACTTCTGAGAATTTGAAAGAAGAAGAGACTAGAAAATTTATTGAAGATTGTTTTAAAAATGGTAAAGTAAAAACTACAGGAACAGATATTGATAAAATATTACCACCTATTAGATTATTCGGTGGAGGTAATCGTCAAGAGAAGAAGCAAATTGTAATTGAAAAAATTACTGTATTTTTCGATCATTTTTATGGTCTAATATAAAAAAATAATCCATATATAATTTTATATGTCAAAATGTCAAAAGCTTACAAAAATATTGTAGACTTTTTTAAGTGAGCCAGGCATGGCATTAATCTTACTAGTGAAAGTTCAGTCACTAGTATTTACCGAAGTGTAGTGAACACCAAGCCGTTAGGAGTAATCCTATTGGAAATAGTGTTCATATGTGGCTATATAGAATTGCCAATGAAATTAAAAAAAGTAATCACAATAATTTTAAGTGGAATCATGGAGAAATTATACCCCAAACCACAATTTAGAAGACGTGATTTATTTACGGTAAGGGACATTATTTTTAGAATGGCTTAATTTTAAATTTTTGTTATGAGTAAAAAAAGGGAGAATATAAGCTTTATTTAAAGAACATTGACAATAAAAAAAATTTAATGTATAACTTATTTGTACATTGAAGGTAATCACATTTTGATTCTACCCAAAAAAGTTTCTTCCTAGTTTTAAACTGAATGAAGCGATAGATTTTGATTTTGCTAATAAGGATATATTGGTAGTGATGACTAACATTTTATTAAATGATAGAATAATCGATAGTAGAGATGTGAACACTAATAAAACGAAATTGTATCAAAGGTAACACAATGTGTTAATAACATTAGAACTTGTTGCTCTAAAAAAAGACTACAAGTGTGTTCTTTTGTGACTTGTGGCTTAAACTGAAATGATTTATTATTTATGAATAAAACTATGTCAAAATTGTGTAAAAAATATTATTTATTGTTATGATAAGAAAAAGAATCAAAGTACTGGTAGTGTATTTGTCATTGTGAAAAAAATATGACAAAAGCTATTATTTATAAATAAACAGGAAATTATAATTATTAATGAGGTGATTGCAATGGCAAATTTACAGCAAATAAATGTGGAATCTATCAAAATTCCTAGTGATATAAGCAAAAATTTATGGAATAATCATAATATCACAAAAGAAAAAATTACAAGTTATTTTAAATCAAAACAATATGAATATTTTAAGAAAGGTATGTTGAAAGGTCAATTTAAAGATAAATTTGATTTTTCAGATAAGTTAAAAAAAGAATTTAACTCTAATGAAGATATTGAAATGAATATTGCTGTTGAATGGCTTACTTTTGGTGAACCAATTGAAGTGTGCAAAACTTATGATGGAAGTATATCAATTACAAATGGATATCATAGAATTGTAGTTGCACAAGAAATAGGGGAAACAAGTTTATTTGGAATTATAAATGAATAGTTTAGTTTTTATATCTTTTTATAAGTAAGATAAGATTTTATACCAACTATGCACATTTATGTATGAGCATATTTTGGTATGTTTGAAGTCTAAACACAAAATTAAAAAATATGGAGTTAACCTATTAAGGCTAGCTCCTTTTTCAATAATGCAGTAACAAATTTATGTATTATTTGTATTATGTAAATGTATAAAAAGTAAAGTGCTCTATTTCTTTATATGTAATGCAAGGTGTTAATACACCATATAGATATAATGGTAAGTCATATAAAAGAAATGATTCATTAACTATTGAAGTTGATACGATTGAAGAAAAAAGGTCGAATTAATTCCCTTTGAAGCATATAGAGAAGCATTGGCAAATGCAATTGTTCATAGAACTTGGGATATTAATGCAAATGCCAAAATTGAGATGTATCAAGATAAGATAATTATATCATCACCTGGTGGACTTGATGGTGATATGACTAAAGAAGATTATATAAAAGGAAATTATTCATATCTTAGAAATCCTATTATAGCTAATGTATTTAGAAGATTAAATATTATAGAAGCGTTTGCTACTGGTATAAAAAGAATAAATGAAGCTTATAAAAATGCTTATGTTAAACCAACATATAATGTTACACCATCCGCAATTTCTATAACATTGCCAGTGATTGAAGATTATAGTTTGTCATTAAATGAAGCCAAAGTAATAGACTCAATAAAAGATAATTATTTATATAGTAGAACAGATATTGAAAAATTAAGTGGATTTACTAAGGATAAGCTAATAAGATTATTAGCATCTTTACAAGAAAAAGGATTGATTGAAAAAAGTGGAAAAGGAAGAGCAACTTATTACAAAAAGAAGTAAGCCATTTAATATCCGATAAAATCGTTGCAAAATTAAATGCGACGATTCACCTTTCGTTGCAAATCGTATCCAACGATTAAGCAATAAATTATAGTTAAAGCCTATTTATTTAGGCTTTTTTTTTGACTATATAAGCTTATAATAAATTAATTATATTTTCTAATCGCAAAAAAACTTGTAAAAAAAAGTTTTTCGGTTATAATTAAATTGGTGATACTATGATTAGAAGAGATTATTATTTGAATAAACTAATAGATTATAAAGATAAAGATATAATAAAAATAATTACGGGAATTAGAAGGTGTGGAAAATCTTTTTTGCTATTTAAAATTTTTTATGATTATTTAATTGAAACAGGTATAAATGAAGAAAATATTATTAAAATCAATTTAGAATCTATTAGATATGAAAAGCTTAGAAATCCAAATTCTTTATTTGAATATTTAGATAATAAAATAAAAAATAATAAAAAATATTATATTTTTATTGATGAAATTCAATTAATGGATAAATTTGAAGATGTTGTTAATGGTATTAAAACGGATTTTAATTGTGATTTATATATTACTGGATCAAATTCTAAATTATTATCAAGTGAAATTAATACAAAATTAAGAGGAAGAGGAATTGAAATTAAAGTATATCCATTATCTTTTAAAGAATTTTATGATGGTAAAACGGATAAAAATACTGCTTTTAATGAATATATTAAGTATGGAGGATTACCATATATAAATTCTTTGGATAAAGAATATGAAAAACATGAGTATTTAAAGATGATAAATGATACAGTAGCTACGAAGGATATTATCGATAGAAATAAAATAAGAAATGAAGAAGTATTTAATGCAGTTATTGATTTATTATGTTCTCAAATAGGGTGCTACGTTTCTCCAAATAAAATTGCTAATACGTTGGTTAGTAATGGCTTTAAAACGGTTGACAATGATACTGTTAGTAATTATTTGAAGTATTTATGTGATGCCTTCCTTTTTTATAAGGCAGTTAGATATGATTTAAAGGGAAAAGAATATTTGAAAACTTTAAATAAATATTATATTTGTGATTTAGGACTTAGAAATCAAAGACTAGGATATAGGCAAATGGAAATGACTCATATCATTGAAAATATTGTATATTTAGAGTTGTTAAGAAGAAACTATCAGGTTGATATTGGAAAAAATAAAGAGTCAGAAATAGATTTTGTTGTAAGGTCGCATGATGATTTATATTATATTCAGGTTTCATTATCAATTGAAAATGAAAGTACTAGAATGAGAGAAGAAAATGCTTTTAAAGGCTTGGATGATGGTTATAAAAAAATAATAATCACAATGGATAATAATCCTTTGATTCATTTAGAAAGAGGATATAAAATGCTAAATTTATTTGATTTTCTTTTAAATGAAAACATTCTAAAATCTATTTAAGCTTTTTAACCGCAAACCTTTTCGAAAAAAGAAGTTTTGCGGTTAGAACTAAATAATAAAACTAAAAATTAAAAAAGTAAGGACATTATTAATAACATCCTTACTTTTTGCATTTGCTCTAAAAGGTACCACCCTAGAAGCGTGTCCAAACTTGCCAATGCTTGCAAGATTCAGCGTGGTGACTGAATTGGAGCTGCGTCACGATTTATTTATCGTAATTAAGTGCTTGGTGCTGTCTTAGAAAATCTAAGCCTCGCTTATGATCACTATAGGTTAAAACCTATTTACATTTTATTTTATCACTCTTTTTTTAAAATGCAAATTTCATGTCAAATAAAAAAGACCTATTACAAAAGTAATAAGTCCTAAACACTAGACATCAAGTTCTTTTCCAGTAAGCATTTTATAGGCTTGAAGATATTTTTCAATTGTTTTATCAACAATGTCACTTGGTAATGTCCAATTATGATCATTGGCTTTTAACCAATCTCTTGCAAATTGCTTATCAAATGAGTTTTGAGGTTTTCCAGGCATATAATCGCATGCAGGCCAAAAGCGTGAGCTATCAGGTGTTAGCATTTCATCACCAATGATAACATCACCGTTTTCATCAAGACCAAATTCAAATTTAGTATCAGCTATAATTATACCCTTAGTTAGTGCATAATCAGCACATTTTTTATAAATTGCAATTGTATAATCTCTAATCTTGGTTGCGTATTCCTCACCATGAGAAGGATATAGCTTTTCAAGTACATCAATGCTTTCTTCAAAGCTAATGTTTAGATCATGGTCTCCTATTTCTGCTTTAGTAGAAGGAGTATAGATAGGCTCAGGAAGCTTATCACATTCTTTTAGTCCTTCCTTAAGCTTGATTCCACAAACAGTTCCTGTTTTTTGGTAGCTTACCCAACCAGAACCAGTAATATATCCTCTTACAATACATTCTATTGGTAACATGCTTAATTTTTTACACATTAAGCTTCTTCCTTCAAATTCCTTTTTATGGAAGAATGCTGGCATATCCTTTGTATCAAAAGATATAACATGATTTTTACAAATATCCTTTGTAAAATCAAACCAGAACTTACTCATTTGTGTAAGTACCTTTCCTTTATTTGTTACAGTATTGTTTAAAATAACGTCGAAGCAGCTAATTCTATCCGTAGCTACTAAAATTAAGCTATCCCCATTATCATAAATTTCTCTGACTTTACCCTCTTTAATTGGTTTCATTTTTTTGTTCTCCTTTTGTTTTTTTGTACATGTATAGGATATTACATTTTAAGAAAATATGAAAGAGTAAACTTTAAAAAAATGACAAAATTTGTTTTTAAATAAAGATTTTTATAGGGTTTACTTTTTCTTGAGAAAATATTATGTTTTAAAAAAACTAAAAAAAGTGTATAATTTAACTAAATGAAAGAGTTTATTGATAGACAAATTAATTTAATTTTTATGGCACGTACCATGCTATTAAGTATCTTTATAAAAAAATAAAAGTAGAGAAAGAAGAGAATAAGATGAAAAAAAGAAAAATTATTATATTAGGATTTTTATTCCTAATGGTTTTAGTTTCGTGTAAAAATAATATTTCTAATAGTAATAATACGAAACCAACTGGTAGTGAAATAAGTAGTGGGTCAGTAACTAGTAGCAAAACAAGTACACCATCAAACTATACAACTACTAAAAGTGAAACAACCTCATCAAAAAGTACATCATCAAATATAAGCTCTAAGACTAATTCATCATCAAACTCAATACCTAGTAAAGATCAAATGATGATTGCAAGTATAAAGGAATTAGGCAAAGAGCTTGATGACAATTCAACTCTTGAGGTAAGCTTTGAGGGGATGTATGTAAAACTTATTACAGATAATACGGATAAGCTAATGCTTTTTGTAGATGATTCATCTTATATTAATGTTCGAGTTTCAAATAGCACTTTTAATAAATATTTAAAAAATAGATATTTAAATTGCTACTACAAGGTTAATGGACTACTTTCTAGGAAAAATAACCAACTTGAAGTGGCATATGAATCAATTACTAATATCACATCAAGTCCTGAAGATTATGATTATACTTTAATTACTAAGGATTGTAATACTATTTTAGAGGTTTATAATGATATTGATAATATATCTTTAAGTAAAAAGAAAAATGGTGTCGGTAGCATTGTAACATTTAATGGTGTTCTTATGTCAACTGATCGTTCTGATGCCAACAAAAAGGCTGTTTTGTATGATAATGATCATCTTATTACTGTGATTTCTGATAAAAAAATTTGTGATGGTAAGCTAGATTTAGGCAAAGAACTTAAAATAACGGGAATAACCTCGGTTAAAAACGGTGCACCTGCGGTATTACTTTTGGATATGAGTATTGAAACTAAAAAAATTGAAATTAACTATCAAAATGCTCTTGAGGTTAATCCATCTTATTTTTCAAAGTGGTATCATTTGTCAGATAATATGAAGGATCCTAGCTATAGTGATTATGCAAAGCTTTATTTAGTTTCAGGATATGTTTCAGCTGATGAATCAAGAAAATCTGCCTATTATTTTGGTATATCAGATAAATACAATGATAATTTATCTGATATGGGGATTAAAACAGTAATTAAAGGAGTTTATTTAATGAATCATTTAAATATTAAAGAAGATAATGTTTTATCAGATATTTTCTATAATTATTATGGCGAGGATATTAAGATTTCTTTATATTGCTCACTATATCAATTTGATTCACAAAATCATGGATGGAAGATATTTCCCTTTGAAACTACTTTAAAAGAAGCATAAATATTTAGAATGTAAGAAGAAAGGTATATATGATTATGGTTAAAGAATATCTAAAGAAGTATAAATATTGTAAAAATAAACGTTATGATACATTAGCAGGAACATTATCCTTTTTCTTTATTTTGTCATTTGTACCACTTTTATATTTGTGCTTAAATCTATATGTAAAGATTGGTACAAGATTTAATTTGGAGATTGAACTGCCAAGTGTAATTCAAAACTATATATCATTTGATCTAAATGCCGGCGTTTCTATTTTCTTTATACTAACAACTATATATTCCGCATCGAAGTTTTTTACGCAATTAAGAAAAACAGGTGAAATTGTTTATGATATAAAAAAGCCTAGAGTAACAATTAAAACACAAGTATTATCGTGTGTTTTGGTTATTATGCTAATGGTAATTGTATCGGCAGGCTTGTTATTGATAAGCCTTTGTAATACATTTTTAAAATATTCATGGGCTAAAGCTTTAGTTACTATTTTGACATACTTAGTATTTTTATTGATGCTTTATGGCTTTTTATGTCTGATAAATAAAACGGCTTGTCAGCTTGATGCTCGTATTAGGGAGTTAAATAAAGGAATTATTTTTTCACTTATTTATGTAACAATTGTATCAGCGATATTTATTGTGTATGTGACAAGTTTTGCTAATTTTGAAAAACTATATGGTGTTTTTTCAACTATTGTAATTGCTTTTTTATACGTATTTTTAATGATGAAGGGAATTGTAATGGGAATTATTAGTAATGAAAAAAGGTTAAAAAATAAATAAAATTTTAAAATAAAGGTTAAATAAAAGTCAAAGTATGTTATAATGAAGAAGAATTTAAGGAGGCTTATATATGGCAAAAACAGGAAAAACAGGTGGTTTAGGTTTCGGTGCATATTTAGCATTAGTATTGAATGCAGTAGCATGGCTTTTGAAGGTTATTTGTGACCAATTTAATATTAATTGGACAATCAATGGCTATAAGATTCCAACTTTATTGACTGACATATCATCTTTAGTTTTAACTATAGTAGCATTAATCGTGGCTCATGATTATGCATCAAGACAAACAATGTTTTGGCGTGTATTATATTGGGTTATAGCGATTCTAACAATTTGTGCTATTTTATTTGGCGTTGGTAAAAATTTTGTTACTTTTAAGTAAAAATTATATGATGAGTATTTGTTTTTGAAAGTTCATTTATAAAATATTCTTTGTCAAGAAAAAATACTTGACAAGCAAATATTTTATGGTATAATTGTACCGTAAAATTGATAAAGGAGTGAATTATTTTATGGCAGTTAAAATTAGATTACAAAGATTTGGTGCTCACAAGAACCCTCAATATCGTATCGTTGCATGCGATTCTAAGAGCCCTCGTGATGGAAGATTCCTAGAAGTTTTAGGTACTTATAATCCAGTTGCTAACCCAGCTATCGTTAATGTAAACGAGGAAGCTACAGCTAAGTGGTTAAACAATGGTGCTCAACCTACTCAAACTGTAAAGAATATTCTTAAAAGCATTAAGTCTACTAAGTAATTAGTGGAGGTGCAAAATGGGAAATTTTGAAGCTTTAATTCAAAACTTAATCCAACCACTATTATCTTTTCCGCAAGAACTAGAGGTTCTAAATCTTGGCGAAAGTGATGGATTTTATACCTATTGCGCGAAGGTTAGCGAGGCTGATCTTGGTCGTGTTATTGGCAAAAACGGACATATTGCTCAAGCAATTAGAACTATTTTATATGCAATGGCTTCTAAGGAAGGCGTAAAGGTTCGTTTAAATATTGAATCAAAGTAGAATTAATTCTACAAACTAAACTCTCAGCTAATGAGAGTTTTTTTGTACAAAAAAATAATTATTACATAAATGATGTAATAATTAGTGTTATAATAGTTTCAAAAGGAGTCGGATAACTATGGATTTTTTAGAAGGATATATCATTTGTCCTAACAAAGTTAAAATGGATATTTTAGAAAAATTGAATCAGGATAATAATTTTTTTAACTATAGCTTTATGACATTAGAGGATTTAAAAAAAAGATTAACCTTTAAAGTTAAGCAAAATGCTGTTTTAAAGCTTTCTGACCATTACAATATAAAGCCAGAAATTGCAGATGCTTATATTAATGCTCTTTTAATGCTTAATGGAAGCTATGATTCAAAAAAAGGACTTTTTTTAAAGGAAATATATGATTTCTTATTAAATTCTAATTTAATTGAGACGGATATTATATTTATTAATAGTATCAAGAATCATAATTTTACATTTGTAGGCTATGATGATTCTTTAGAGCTTAAGTATGTTATTTCATTACTTACGGATGCTAAAGTTGATGTTGTTTATCCTTTTGCAACTCTTAATTTGCTGCATTTATCCTGTCATTATTTTCCCATAATTGAAGATGAGGTTGCCTATGTGTTTAGGCAAATCATAAAATTAATACAAAAGGGGATAAATTTAAACGATATTAAAATTTGCAATTTAGATTCAGATTATAATTTTGTAATAAAAAAATATCTAGAAGCTTATAAAATTCCTCTTGAACTACCTCAAAATAAAGAAATAGAAAGTACGAATATTTATCATGATTTTATAAATCATATTAAGGACGGAAAAAAATACCAAGAAATTGTGGAATTATTAAAAAGTAATGATAATACTATTTTAAATAAGTTGATAGAAGTAATTAATGCTTATAAGCTTTATGATAATGATCCAAAAGATGATTTAAAATATTGGCCTTATTTGGCTAAAAAGATATCATTTGACTCTTCTAAATATGATAATACTATTGAACTTATTGACATGGATGAGCTTGATTTTAATAAAAATAAATATGTATTTTTACTTAATTTTAATCTTGATGCTTGTAAGGTAATTAAGGATGAAAGATTTATTCTTGATGAAGAAGCTCAAGCTTTAGGACTGGATACAACCAAAAGTATTAATGAATGGACAAAGGCTAAACTTTGTGCAAGTTTGAATCAAAATCCTAATATAACGATTACCTATTCTTCAATGCATAGTTTTAAGGCTAATAATCCATCACCATTAATTGATGAATTAAATATTGAAAAAATAAAGCATAATGATTATGAAGTTGGGTATAACAAGGTTATAGATGATCTTTATATGGCTAAAAAATTAGATGACTATATTAAATATAATGAAAAAAATGAAATTTTATTCAAATATTATTATGATGGCTTAGGGTATAATTCCTATGATAATAAATATAAGGGATTAAATAAAGAAGTATTTCATAATAAGATAAGAAAACCTTTTACCCTATCATATACTGATATTCATAATTATTTTCAATGTCCATTTAAGTACTATTGTCAAAAAATTTTAAGAATTGATACCTTTACACCAACTTTAGATGCGATGCTTGGAAGCTTTGCACACGCTATTTTAGAGGATTTTGAAAATGAAAATGATTCATTCGATTTTGAAGTGTCTTCCAAATTGAGGTTCGAAGACGAAAAAAATAAGGCTCTTGAGGAACGATTATATGAATTTAGTGCTAAGGATATCTTTTATTTTAACAAAATGAAAGAACATATTAAACTGGTGATTGAAGAAATTAAAGCTCATAAAAATCATACCTCCTTAAATAATACTTTATGTGAAAAGAAGATGGATGTATCACTTTATGATGGCAATTTAATCTTTAAAGGCTTTATCGATAAACTTTGGTATTCATCTGACAAAAGCTATGTAGCTATTATTGATTATAAAACAGGTAAGGATAAGGAATCCCTTGATAATCTAATTTATGGTGAAAATCTTCAACTTCCGGTTTATATTTATCTACTTAAAAATGATAGTGAATTTAAACATGCTAATTTAGTAGGCTTTTATCTTCAAAAAATAAATATTGTCCTCCCTAAAAAAGGTGATGGATCTTTGGAAGAACAAATTCAAAAGAATTTAAGGCTTGAGGGGTATACTCATCCGGATTATGTTGACTATATTGATGACAATCGTGGTGAATATTTAAAAAATTATAAAGAAAATAAGGATACATCAGTTTCTAAAAGTAGTAAGATTTTTAATGATAAGGATGTAGAAGATTTATTTGAGCTGGTATCTAAAAAGGTTGATGAGGCTTATAATGGCATCATGAATGCTAATTTTGATATTACAGCAAAAAGAATTGATGGAGTAAATATTAGTTGTGAGTATTGTCCTTTTGTGGATTGTTGCTACAAAACGGATAAGGATATTGTTGAACTTAAAGGAAAAAAGTGGAAGGAGGAAGATGAAAATGCCAATGAATGACATGCAGTATCTTGCGGCATATGGTGATTTTGATAAGGATGTTTTAGTATCAGCTGGTGCTGGTTCTGGTAAAACTCAGGTTTTAACTAGTCGTGTTACTAACTTAATTGAAAAGGGTGTAAAACCAACAGAACTTTTAGTTTTAACATTTACTAATGCTGCTGCTGCGGAAATGAAGAGCCGTGTTAGAGGCATGCTTAGTGAAAGGCAAGATTTAAGAGATTCTATTTCCTTACTTGAACAGGCCTATATTACAACATTTGATTCATTTAATCTTTCAATGTGTAAGAAATACTTTTATGCCTTAAATGTTTCACCTAATATAGGTATTTGTGATGCATCATCAATGAAAATTAAAAAAATTGAAATTATTGATGACATTTTAAATGAGCTTTATGAAGCCCATGATGATGCTCTTGAGGATTATTTGAATAATTTTACTGATAAAAGAGACGACATTTTAAAGGATAATCTTTTAATTCTTATAAATGGTCTTGATAAACTTGATGATTCTTTAGACTATTTAAAGCACTATAATGAAAAATTCTTTTCAGATGATTTTTTTGTAAAAATTAAAGATGATTATCTTAAACTATGCTTAAACTATAAAGAAAAGGCTGTAAAAATATTAGAGGATTTAATGTCTAGCACTGATTCAGTTAAAAGTCATAAGCAAATTCAAGAAATTATTGATACCTATTTAAAAAATAATTATGAAGGAATCAAGGAAGCGGCTTTAATGTCACTTCCAAGAAAGGGTAAAAATGATGATGAATCATTTTCGCTTTTAAAGCTAAAATTAAAAAAAGAGGTTCAAGATCCCCTTTCTTCCCTTACAAGGTATGAATCCTTAGATGATGCTATAAATAAATATTTATTATCAAAAAAATCAATTAATTTATTTATTAATATTTTAATTAAATATTATGAAAGAATAGAAGAATACTCCTCTCAAACTGGCTTATACGAATTCAATGATATTCAAAAGCTTGCAATAAGGCTTGTTAAAAATAATCCAGATATAAGAGAAGAAATGAAAAAACAGTTTAAGTATATATTGATTGATGAATATCAAGATACTTCAGATTTACAGGAAATATTTATAAGTTATTTTAAGAACAACAATCGTTTTATGGTTGGTGATATTAAACAGTCAATTTATCGTTTTAGAAATGCTAATCCTAATATCTTTAAACAAAAATATGAAAACTATTATCCTATTACGAAGGATAATTATCCTTCGTTACAGGAAACATTAAAAAACGCACCTGGCTATTTAATTGATATGAATCAAAATTTCCGTTCAAGAGCAGAGGTTCTTTTAGATATTAACAACATGTTTTCACTTTTAATGACTAAAGAGGTTGGTGATGCAGAATATGCTAAATCTCACCAAATGAAATTTGGTCTTACTGTTTATAATAACCAAGCATGTAGTGATGAAAAAGGCTTTAGTAGTGATTTTATTTATTATCCTTATAATAAAGAAAAAAAGATTGACCGTGCTTATTATGAGGGCTATATTATAGCTTCCGATATTAAAAGTAAGCTTGGAAACTATATGGTATTTAATAAGGATTTAAAGGGCTTTAGGCCGGCAACCTATGATGATTTTTGTATTATTCTTGATAGGAAGGATCATTTTGAGATTTTTAAAAGAGTTCTTGAGGCTAATAATATACCAGTTGTAATTTATGCCGATAGTACTGTTTCTGATTCCTATCCAGCAATGGTTATTTTAAATATTTTGCATCTTATAAGCTATCATTATTTAGCAAAATTTACTAGTGATTATTATCACGCCCTTACGAGCGTTTTAAGATCCTTTATTTGTCAAAAAAGTGATGAGGAAATTTTTGAGATTGTATCAAATAGAAATTTAGACAATGAAATTTCAAGGAATGCAAGAAGCTTATCTTATCTTGTAGATACAACTGATTGTGCAAGTATTTTAAATAAGGCTTTGGAGATGTTTGGATTTTATTCTAAAGTTAAGCTTGTATCAAATATTAACGATGCTCTTCATGCTGTAGAATATATTTCTAATAAACTTGGTGAATTAGCTAAGATGGGCTATAATTTTACTAAAATAGTAGAAGAACTGGATATCCTTATAAAAAATGGTGAGGATGCTAAATATTCAATGGACGTTTCTACATCCCACGGAGTTAAAATGATGAATATTCATAAATCTAAGGGTCTTGAATATCCTATTTGCTATTTTGCAGATTTTAATCATGCCTATAATAAATCAAATGTAAAAGCAGGTACAGGCTTTGATTTGAAATATGGAATTTATATGCCTATTAATGATGAAGGTATTGATGATACGATGATTAAAGCCTTATATAAGGACACATGGGTAAGAGAAACAGTTTCAGAAAGACTAAGATTATTTTATGTAGCTCTTACTAGAGCTCGGGAAAAAATGATTTTTATTCGAGATATTACTAATTCTGATGACTCTAAGGATACTCAAAGTCAATCGTCATTTGGTCAATATTTTGATTATATTGAGGCTAAGGCTCCAAATATTATAAAGAATAGGATTGATTTAACAGAAGATTATTTTTCTGGCTTAGATGTTAAGGCAATTGAAGGTCATTTTTATTCTTTAGGCCTTAAAAACAATGACGAAATAAAATATGAGTCACTTAATTTGGATATTAAAGAAATAAAAAATGATCATATTTCTAAGCGTATGAATAAGTTGTCAAATAAGCATTTAGATACAATGCTTGAAAATGGTCTTAATTATCACTATATCTTAGAAATGCTTGATTTTAAGAGGCCATTTGAATCTTTAAATGAAATGAATATTGATTTAAGTAGTAAAAAAATTATTGAAAATGTTTTGAAAATGGATTTGATGAAAAATATTTCGCATGCTAAAACTTTACATGAATATGAGTTTTCTAGTATAATAGAAAATAAGGCATATCATGGAATTATTGACTTGCTTGTAATTTATGATGATTACATCGATATTATTGATTATAAGCTTAAAAATTTTGATGATGAAGCATATGATAGACAATTAGGACTATATAAGGCTTATGTTAAAAGTAAAACTAATAAACCAGTTAAATGTCATTTGCTATCTATCATAGATGCCAAATCACGTGAAGTTGAGGTATGAAAATGAATTATTATCGTATTGGTAAAATATTAAATACTCATGGTCTTAAGGGGGACCTTAAGATTATGGTTGTATCGGATTTTGAAAGATTTAATGTTAAGGATAAGGTTTATTTATACTATAAGGACGAATATATTCCTTTAGTTGTAAAAAAAAGAACGGATTATCCACCTCATATTCTTGTTCGCTTTGAGGGACTTGAGGATATTAATCTTGTTGAAAAGTATAAAGGATATGAACTATTTATTAGTGAAGATGAACAACAACCACTTGATGATGGTGAATATTATTTTCACGAATTAATTGGCCTTGATGCTTACAATGATAGAGCTGATTATAAAGGTAAGGTTATAGATGTAAGAGAAGTACCTCAAGGCTATTTACTTGTAATTAAAATGGAAAATGGGAAAAAAGCTTTAGTTCCTTTTCGCGATGAATTTATTGGTAAGGTTACTAAAGAAAGAGTCATTATTAAAGAGATAGAGGGGCTTTTCTAATGAAAATAACGATTGTAACTTTATTTCCTCATATGTTTGATGGCTTTTTAAGTGAATCAATAATTAAAAGAACAATTGATAAGGGCTTAATTGAATTTAAAATTGTTGATTTAAGAGAATACTCACTTGATAAGCATCATCATGTTGATGATACTCCTTATGGTGGAGGAGCTGGTATGGTTTTGAAATGTGATATTATGGACCGTTGCTTAGAGGCGAATAAAGCATTAAATTCGCACATTTGTCTTATGACCCCTCAAGGACATCAATATAAACAAGAGGACGCTAGAAGACTTAGTATGCTTGATGATATAATTCTTGTTTGTGGTCATTATGAGGGCTTTGATGAAAGAATAAGAGATTATGTTGATGAAGAGATTTCGATTGGAGATTTTGTCTTAACCGGAGGGGAACTTCCTTCAATGATAATTTCTGATAGTATTACAAGACTTCTTGATGGAGCTATTTTAAAGGATTCCTATGAAGGAGATTCATATTCTAATGGACTTTTAGAATATCCTCAATATACGAGGCCTCAAAGTTATAAGGGAAAAGAAGTTCCATTTGTTTTACAAAATGGAAATCATAAGGAAATTAATAGATGGCGTCAAAAAGAATCTTTAAGAAGGACTTATTTAAGAAGACCTGATTTACTTGAAAAATACTCAAAAACAAAGGAAGATTATAAACTTCTTGATGAAATTAAAGCTGAAGAGCAAAAATAAACTAAATTGTAAAAAAACAATTGACACCACATTGCCTTTATGGTAAAATACAAAAGGCTAGAAAGCTAGTCAAGGCACATTATTCCGCTGAAGAGACAACGCTTCATGAATTTTGGGTGATAAGGAGCGTGAAAATTATGGCAAAGGGTCAAGCATTAATCAATGAAATTACTGCACAATACCTAAAGCAAGATGTACCAGCATTCCGTCCAGGTGACAATGTTAAGGTATATGTTAAAATTGTAGAAGGAGATACTCATCGTATCCAAGTTTTCGAAGGTTTAGTAATTAAGCGTCAAGGTGGAGGTATTTCTGAGACTTTCACTGTTCGTAAGATTTCTTACGGTATTGGTGTTGAACGTACATTCCCTGTACATGCACCAATCATTGACAAGATTGAGGTTACTCGTCTTGGTAAGGTTCGTAGAGCTAAGTTACATTATATTCGTACACTTTCTGCAAAAGCATCTCGTATCAAAGAACGTCGATAATGAGATTATGGATCAGGTTTATCCCTGGTCCTTTTTTGTTTACTTGCAAAGTGACTCTTTTTAGAGTATAATGATTTCGAATTTAAATGGAAAAGAGATGATTTTGTGAAGCTAAAGAGAAAAATAAAACCTCAATTTCTAATAATTATATCATTTTTATGTGTTATATTAGCAGGAACACTTTGTTTATTGCTTCCGATTTCAACAACAAATAGAAAAGGCCTTTCCTTCTTAGATGCCCTTTTTCTTTCAACATCATCAACTTGTGTTACAGGCCTTTCAACTATAGCAGTTGGACCGACATTATCTACATTTGGTCATCTTATTGTTTTGATATTAATTGAAATAGGCGGTCTTTCCTTTTTAACCTTAGTATCATTTATTTATTCTCTTGTTGGAGCTAAGATTGGTGTTTCTAGTAGGTTATTAATGAAAGAAACCTTAAATCAAGATACTAGTAGAGGAATTGTCCAACTTGTAAAAAAGGTTGTACCCTTGGCATTAATTATTCAAGCAATTGGTGCCTTATTATTATTTTTTATTTTTAGATTTAAGTATGATTATAGTTTTCTTACATCTTTAAAATATGGATTGTTCCATTCGGTATCAGCATTTAATAATGCAGGTATTGATATGTTTGAAAATGAATTACCTTCTTTAATGCCATATACGAATGATGTTATGCTTAATATTATTATCATGGTTCTAATTACTTTAGGTGGGCTTGGCTTTATTGTTATTATCGATGTTTTATCAAAAAGAAGATGGTATAAGCTTCAGCTTCATACTAAAGTTGTTTTAATTGTTACCTTTATTATATTAATAACAGGAGCCTTAGGCTATAAGCTTTTCTTTCATTTATCAGGTGATGATATAACCTGGCTTCAAGCATTTTTCCAAAGTGTTACAACAAGAACAGCGGGCTTTGCATCAATTGATCAATCTAGGGTTGAGGCATGTAAGCCTGCATATCTTTTAAGTGTTATTCAAATGTTTATTGGAGCTTCTCCTTGTTCAACTGGTGGAGGCTTAAAAACAACTTCGTTTACAATTTTAATCGTATCAATTTTATGTTTTGCAAAAGGTCAAACACCTAATATTTTTAAACGTAAAATAAATCAACAAACAATTAATAAGGTATTTATTTTGTTTGTAGTAGAAATAGCTTATCTTGCAATAGCTATTTTACTTGCCTGTGCTTTTGAGGCTAAATCCTCATTTTCGTTAGAATCAATTGCCTACGAAGTAATTTCTGCCTTTGACACGGTAGGATTAAGTACAGGAATCACTTCAACTCTTAATGCAGCTACAAAGATTTTAATTATAGTTACAATGTTTATTGGCCGTTTGGGACCACTTACTTTTATTTCCATGTGGACATCAAGAACAAATTTAATTATAAGTCGTGATGTTAAATATGTTGAAGGTAAAATTATTATAGGATAGATGGAGGATAATTATGGGAAAGAATTATATGGTTATCGGGCTTGGTCGTTTAGGAACTTCAATTGTTAAGGAGTTATCTTTACATACTAAGGATATTATCGGTGTTGATGTGGATGAGGCATGTGTTAATCAGGTATCTGAATACATTGAACAGTGCTTTGTCTGTGATTCAACTAAAAAAAGAATTCTTGAGGAAATTGGTGCTAAAAATATCGATCATGCTGTTGTGGCAATTGGTAATAATTTGCAAGCTACAATTTTAACAACAATCAATTTGAAAGAACTTGGAGTTAAATATATAACGGTTCGTGTCGATGATTCTGAATATTCAAATGTTTTAGAAAGATTAGGTGCTGATGAGGTTTTAATTCCTGAAGATGATGCAGGGCGTCAATATGCTAAACAAATTCTATCAGATACAATGCTTGATTATTATTCGATTGATCAAGAACATGCTATTGTGCAAATTGCTATTCCTCATGATTTTGAAGAGCATAGTCTATTAGAGCTTGATTATCGTAACAAATATGATATTAATATTGTTGGCATTATAAGAAGTGGGAAATTCTTCTTGCCAAAGGGCTCTGATACAATTAAACCTTTAGATGCTATTTTAGTTGTTGGAAGAAATTTAAAGATTACTAAATTTGATAAAGCAATCAATGGATAATTAAAAATATGTAAAAAAGCTTGAGTAAAAAACTTAAGCTTTTAATCTTTTGTGCGGCTTTTTCCTTAACAAATATAAAAAAATAAATATAATCAAGTTAGGTGATATGAATGAAAATTATTAATTTAAATTCACGTTCAGTAACGATTGAGCTTGAAAGTAATACTCCATATTATAATGAAGAGGAGTATGAGATTTTTTTAAATGACAATTTAATAAGAAAAGAAAAAAGGAATGTTTTTACTATTTATGATTTAGAACCAGACTCAGATTATAAAATAGAGGCCCAAGGTATTATTAACTTTCATACCCCTAAAGAAAAATGGACAGTTTATCTTAAGGACTTTAATCCCTATAAAGATGGTATAAATAATGATACAGCTTTTCTTCAGGCTGCGATTATGGCAACACCTGTTGGAGGTACTTTAATAATTGAAGAAGGAACGTATCTAGTTACATCATTATACTTAAAATCTAATGTAAATATATATTTAAAAAAGAATGCTAGAATTTTAGCTTCAACTAATCGTCGTGATTATCCGATTCATCCTTCTTATGCGAATGTTGGCTTATGGGAGGGAGCAGAGGTTAATAATTTTTCCTCAACAGTAAATTTTATTGACAATGAAAATGTTACCATTTATGGCGAGGGTGAAATTGATGGACAAGCTGAAAATGGTGATTGGTATATAAATCATAGAGTAATGAATATCGCTTGGAGAGGACATTCAATTTTTATGGTAAGATCAAATAATATTAATATTATTGGTCTTTATGTTCATAATACACAAGCATGGGCTATTCATCCTTATATGTCCTCAAATCTTAATTTTTATAATTTATATATAAAAAATAATCCTAAAATGCCAACAACTGATGGTATTGATCCTGATTGTTCAAATAATATTGAAATAAAAGGCTGTAAGTTTTCTGTAGGTGATGATTGTATCGCGATAAAATCAGGAACATATGATTTAGCTTTAAAATATAAACAAGCCTCTAGTGATATTTTGATTGAAAATAATTTAATGGCTGATGGTCACGGCGGAGTTGTATTTGGAAGCGAATCTTCAGGTGGTATAAAAAATATTATTGTAAGAAGATGTCTTTTTGAAAATACGGATAGAGGCTTAAGAATAAAAACAAGAAGAGGAAGAGGAAATGTTGGTCAAATTGATAATATCACCTTCGATGATATCGTTATGAACAATGTTTTAACACCTTTTGTAATTAATAGCTATTATAATATGGGGCCTAAGGGTGGACATGAGGAGTATGTTTGGACAACTAAAGCTTTACCTGTTGATGAATATACACCGGTCCTAGGAGCTTTTCATTTTTCAAATATGGTATGTAATGATGTGAGTATCGCAGCCGGTGTATTTTTAGGACTTGCGGAAATGCCAATCAAATTAGTATCATTTGAAAATGTATCTTTTAGTTATAATAAAGAAGCTTTAGAAGGAATACCTTGTATGATGGAGCATCCTTATAAAATGAAAAGAGCAGGAATTTTTTGCCTAAATGTAGAAAAACTAGAAACTAAGAATGTAACATTTGATGGTGTTCTTGGTGATGAAATTATAAAAGAATGGACTAGATAATATGATTCTTTCTGCGTTTGATAATTTAGCATTTACATGTAATGCTGTACTTCCTATCATTTTAATTATTATGCTAGGATATTTTTTAAAGCGAATTAAGCTTTTGCCAGATGGTTTTTGGAAAATGGCAAATAAGCTATGCTTTAAAATTTGTCTTCCAGCAATGTTGTTCATTAATATTTATAATGTATCGGATATAGCAGGTATTGCCAAGCAATGGCGAATTGTATTATTTTGTGTAATTGCGATTTTACTTGTATTTGGACTTGGTCTATTGTATGTTATTTTCTTTGTAAAAGAGGATAAGCAAAAAGGTGTTATTCTTCAATGTGTATATAGATCAAACTTTGCCATAATTGGTGTTTCTCTTGCCGAATCTCTTTCTGCAGGAAGAAGTGAGCCAGTTGCGCTTGCGGCGGTAATTTCTGCAATTTCAATTCCTTTATATAATGTTTTAGCAATAATTTCTTTATCTATATTTGTACATGATGGTAATTCAAAGGCTAGTGTTAAGGATATATTAATTAAAATTATAAAAAATCCTTTAATTATTGGTGTTTGTCTTGGTATTTTATTTTTAGGATTTAGAGCTTTACTTTCAATTGGAAGAGATACCCCACTATTTACTATTAAGGATAATGTTCCCTTTTTATATACAACAATTAACAACTTAAAGCTTATTGCGTCTCCTCTTGCTTTACTTGCTTTGGGTGGTGATTTTACCTTTAGTGCTATTTCAAGACTTAAAAAACAAATTATTGCAGGTACTCTTGCTCGTATACTAATTGTTCCTATTGCATGTCTTGTCGTTGCATATCTCTTAAATAAGAGTGGAACTTTCTTTGGAATGGATAATAGTATGTGCTTCCCTGCCCTAATTGCTTTATTTGGTACTCCCGTTGCAGTATCATCAGCTCCAATGGCGGCGGAAATGAATAATGATGATGAACTTGCAGGACAACTTGTTGTGTGGACATCTATCACATCAGCTTTGACTTTATTTTTTATTATATTTGTTTGTTCATTACTGGGAATATTTGCAATTTAATACTTTTAGAAGAGTGAATTACATAGTATGTAGTTCCTTTTTTTATTGGTATGATATAATTACTATATCATGAAATAAAAGGGATGTTATAGTAAATGAAAAAACAAGAACAAAGAGAACAAACTGATAAAGTTATTTTTAAGGAATATATTAAATTGCTTAAAAATGATGATAAGCCAACTATTATAAAGCTATGCAGTAATGCCAAAATTAATCGAGAAACATTTTATAGACATTTTGAGACTAAACAAAATTTTGAAAGAATGTTTGTTAAATATGTATTTTTAAAATATAATCAAATTTCTGAAGATAAGAATTTCCTATTTAACATTAGGTGTTATATTGAAATTATAAAGCAGTATAAGAATATTATAGTAAAATTATTAAATTCACCTGATATTAGAGAAGAAATATTAAATGAAATAAAAATTAGGTTAAATGATAAAGCCTTAGATGAGTCTAAAAAGGCTAAGCATATATTTTTAATCGGTGGAATTAATAGTATTATATATGCATATATTAATGATGAAATTACAAGTGAAAATCTTATAGGTGTTTTAGAATTATATTTGAAATAATCCCATACAAAAAAAGAGAATTTGTTTCTTTTTATTATTAAAATAAAATGGTAATATAAGAATACAGGTGATTTAAATGAAAAAATATTTATTATTTATCGGCTTATATTTGTTTGGAATTTCATCTATATGTAAAGCAATAATTGGATTAAGAATCCATCCTGATGATGGCTTTTATGGATTTATATATGCTGATTATGGGGTTTTATTTTGGGTGATTTGGATTATTTCGGTTGTACTTATTATAACGGGCCTAGGCTTATACTTGTATGATGAGATAAAAAAGCGTCAAAAATAAGGCTTTAAAATTACAAAGAATAAGATGATTTATAATAAATTGTCTTATTTTTTTTATGGAAAAAACTAAGTATATGTTATATAATTAACCTATATGAGGAGGATTATGGTTGCCTATGAATTATGATACTTATTATAAAATTTTAACAATTATATATTGTGCTTATCTTTTAATCGCATCTTTAGTTATGCTAATGATGTATAAAAATGATAAAAAAAGAGCGATTAATGGTAGTGCTAGAATTAAAGAGAAGAATTTACTTTTAGGTTCTATTCTTGGTGGTGCAATTGGTTCCTTTATTGGCCGTCTTTTGTTTCATCATAAAACTGACAAGAAATATTTCTCCCTTGTTATTTATTTAAATTTAGTACTAGAAGCCTTAGTTTTAGTATTATTAGTCACTAAGTTAGTATAGGAGGTATATTATGCCAAAAACAAGCTTACAAAAGTCACATTCTAAGTGGTCAAACTTTAAATTAACATCATTATCTGTTTTAGCATCATTTTTTTCTTGTGCTATATGGATTGTTTTAATTTTTAAAGAAAATATAAAGAACGAATATCTTTTTTATATTCCACTAATACTATGTGTAGTATTACTTATTTTAACAATGACAATGTTTTCTAAATTTAAGAGGTAATTATGAGTTATAAAATATTACGTGAATTAGTTGAGGCCTATTCTCCATCTGGCTGTGAGGATAGTGTCCAAAAAGTATTATATAAAAATTATAAGACTAGTGATAACCATTTTGTAGTTGATAATAGAGGCGCAATGACGGCTATCTATAATGAGAATAATGATTATAAGGTAATGCTTATTGCTCACGCTGATGAAATAAGCTTAGTTGTAAATGGTTATAACGAGGATGGTACCTTAAAGGTTGATTCTAATGGCGGTATTAGAACGAAGCTTTATGTTGGACAAAGAGTAGTTATAATATCAAATGATAAAAAATATTATGGTGTAATGGGCTATAATAGCGATATGCTAAAAAAAGAGAAGCTTGAGGTAAGTGATTTATTTGTTGACTTAGGCTTTAAGGACTCTTTAGAGGCTAAGTCAAATATCGAGCTTGGAAGCTTTGTTATTCATAATGAGAATTATTTAGAGCTTCAAAATAATATGATTTGTGCAAGAGCCTTTGATGATAGACTTGGTGATTATATTATTCATGAAGCTGCCAAAAAAGCCTACAAAGATACAAATGCCCAAATATTAGTTACAACCTCAACTGGTGAAGAAACAACCGGTCGTGGTGCCTATAGTAGTGCAATGATGATGAAGCCTGATTTATGTATTGTTGTAGATGTGACATTTTCAGGAGACTACCCTAATGCAAATATTGAAAATGATGTAGCACTTGGTAAGGGTGGCGTTATTTGTAGAGGCTCTGTTATTAATAGAAAGTTAAATGAAATGCTAGTTGAAACAGCAAAAGAGCTTAATGAACCACTTCAATATGAGGTATGGCAAGGAAGAACAGGTACTGATGGTGATACCATTTTAAAAACAAATATTGATACACCAATTGTTTTATTTTCTATTCCCTTAAGATATATGCATTCTCCTGTTGAGGTTGCATCTAAATATGATATAGATTCTATGATAAAAGTTTTAAGTTCATTTTTAAAGAAAATTAATAAAAATATAGGCTTAGCTCCTTATAAATTAGAGGAATAAACTATATGAAGTATAGTAAATTTAAATTATCACTTGCATGTCTACCATTCATTTTAAGCTTAATAGGAATGACACTAGGTATTTTCTTTTGTGCATATTTAGATAATTATTTAAGTGTAGCCTTTATTCCTCTTGCGATTATCTTTTTTGTGCTACTTTGTATGGGAATAAGACCTATTATAAGAATGGTAAATCGAATTAAGATTATTAAATATGTTAGCTATAAAATAAAGCCTATTGAAGAATTTGCAGCATATTTAAAAAGTAGTGAAGATTATGAGTCTTGTTTTATGGAAAATGAATCCTACTCTAAACCATTTAATAAAGCCATAACAGCTTTAACTGAATTAGGCTTAAATGGCGATGAATTAGCTGATGAACTTTATAATGAGCCCTTTTTAGTAGATGATCTTGTTAAATCTTTAAAAGGCTTACTTAATGATACAGCTAAGCCCTTTGGGACTATTCCCTATCAATTTTATAAATTAGTGAGGTAAAAAATGATGTTTGATATTAAAGATAAGGTTGCGATTGTAACTGGAGCTAATACAGGCCTAGGACAAGCAATATGTGTTGCATATGCCAAAGCCGGAGCTAAGGTTTTAGGTGTTGCAAGAAGAAGCTGTGCCGAAACTAAGGCGAAAATAGATGCGATTGGTGGTATATTTAATGAATGCACTGCCGATTTATCTTCAACTACACCAATTGATAATATAATTAAAACTGCCATTGATTTATATGGTACAGTAGATATTTTGGTTAATAATGCTGGTATTATTAAAAGAGCTGATGCAGTTGACGTAACAGAAGAGGACTGGGATAGTGTAATAAATGTTAATCAAAAAGTAGTTTTTTTCTTATCCCAAGCATTTGCGAAGGTTGTTTTTGCCCAAAATAAAAAAGGTAAAATTATTAACATTGCATCAATGCTTTCATATCAGGGTGGTATAAGAGTTCCTGCTTATTGCGCTTCTAAGAGTGCAGTAATTGGTTTTACTAGATCATTATGTAATGAATGGGCTAGTAAGGGAATTAATGTTAATGGTATAGCTCCAGGTTATATGGAGACTAATAATACTGAACAAATCAGAAGTGATTCAAAGCGTAATGATGCCATATTAGAGCGTATTCCTCAAGGCCGTTGGGGACGTCCTGAGGATATTGCTGGTGCCGCAATTTTCCTAGCATCTGAAGCCTCTGATTATATAAATGGATTTACAATTGCTGTTGATGGCGGTTGGCTTGCAAGATAATAATAAAATTCGAGAAGTGAATGGCTTCTCGATTATTTTTTAATAAATTATAAGCAATAAATATTTATAAATTTTACTACCTAAACATTGAAAAAAACTTGTATAAATGCTATCATTGATGTAAATGAAAAATGGAGGCTTATATGAAAAAAGACATATTTAATAATTATAAAGTTAAGCTTATAATCTTTTTATGTATTGTTTTTTTATGTACAATTCTTGCTGAATTTTTAAGATTTACAAAGCCTTTATTTGATAGAATATATTATGGCTATTTAACACCTATGATAATTGATGCTTTAAGAATTATCATTTATTTTCTTATCTTTTTTCTTTCTACAAATTACGTAAATAAGCATTTCTCAAAAATTGAATATACTAAAATTAAGGATATGTCAACTAAAAGAATTGGTATTTTATATGGAATAACAATTCTAACTATTTTTATTGTCACTGCTATTTTAGGCTTTAGATTAAAATTAGTAGTTGATTTGGGTGAAAATATCGGTATGATTTATTTATATAATAATCTTGCTAAAATTGTGGCCGGTGTTGTAAGAATGCTCATTTCTTTTTTAATAATACGATACACAGAAGAATTATTAAAAAATGTTTTAAGTGCAAAGATGTTAAAGTATTTACCTGCAGGTGGAATAATATCTATGTTAACAATTGGTTTATTTGAGTTTATTATTACGCCTAAAAAAGCCTTTATTGATGTTTTATTTATGCTTTTTCATATTCTTTATGGATATATATATAAATTATCATATAATAATAAGACTATTTGTTTAACAATTATGATGTTTATTAGATTGCTATAGGAGGCTAAATTTTATATGAAAAATTTAATTAAAGAAATTTTTAGACAAAATTGGATAATTCTTTTTACGGCTTTAGCAATTTTATTATTTGAACTAGTATCAGTTGCAATTACATCTAGTGCTTTTTATATTCAAAAGCCTTGGATTTTGTTTTCACAAATAATTTTAGTTATAAGTTTTTTATATGCCTTAAGAACGCAATTGGCTCGGTATATTGTTTCAATTGTAATTTTAAGCATTTATGCTGTTGTTGATTTGATTTTTATTGTTGTTTATGAAATGACAGGTCAAATTTTTGATTATACTATGCTTGAGCTTAAAAATGATGCTTTTGGTATTTTAGAATCGGTACCAATTAATGTTACGTATTTTTTTGTTGTGGCGATTATAATTAGTGCTTTTATTATTTTTGGAGGAAGATATCTAAGAGTATATGAAAAAAGATTATATAAATTTAACCGTAATAGAGTTTTAAAATTTGGGATAATAATAATGGCGGGAATATTACTTTATTTTTCTGTTTCAACCCAGGTTAGCTACCGTAATTTTTATGACGAAATGCTTTATTCTAATACGGATAATAGCTATAAAAAAATGGGAATTACATCGAATTTTTTAAGTCAAATGTATGAATCTAAAACTAAACAAAATGATAAAGAAATGAATGAGCTTGAGCTTACTAGTTTTTTATATGATGATAATCAAATTAAAATGAGTAATTTTAAAGAAAACTATGCTAAAAAATATAATGTTATTACTATTCTTTGTGAGTCATTTGAATGGATGAGCTTTGTTGCATCAGAAGAGGCTTTTCCAAATGGCTTAAAGTTTAAGGATCCATCTATGAAGGGAAAAACACAAGAAGAATTATCACGGGAGTTATTTCCCAATTTATATCGTTTGATGGAAGAATCAACGGTATTTAGCAATTTCCATTCAAAGGAAAAAACGGATATTTCAGAAAATTACTCTTATCTTGGTGTTTATCCGACTTCTGCAATAACGAACTATGATTTTTATCAAAATACTATGTCAATGTCGATGGCTAATACTTTAAAAGCCTTAGACAAGGATATAACCTGTAATATTTTTCATAATGGTACAAATAGTTTTTATAATCGAGTAGTATATGAAAAAACGGTAGGTTTTGATAATTATTATGCTTATAATGAACTTTTAAAAAAGAAAAATTTTACTGATTGGATGAGTGAAGGCGAAAGAAATCTTGATAGTGAATTAATTAGTTCATTTAGTGACGAAATAATGCCTACTGATAAAAGATTTTATTCATATATTATTACAATTACGGGCCATGGCCAGTATTCGTATCGTAAGAGTCTAAAACCATATTATGAAAAGCTTAGTGAGTATGGACTTAAGATTGATAGTACTAAGGATTTAAGTGATTTAGATAATTCATTTATAACATATGTGGCCACTACTCTTGAGGTTGACAAAATGATAGGTACTTTATATGAAGAGCTTGAAAACAGAAACTTGCTTGATAATACCGTTATAACTTTATTTGGAGATCATAACTGTTATTATCAGGGATTATCAAACTATGTAAAAAAAATTCCCGAAAATTTTCGTGATCAAAGCTATAATTATCCTTTCTTATATAATGTTCCTTGTATAATGCGAGTTCCTCATCTTAAAGGTCAGGTAATTGATAAATATAGCTGTACTTCAGATATTGTGCCTTCTATATATGATGTACTTGGTATTAATACCTATGGCAATATGTTGTATGGTAATAGTATTTTTTCTTTAGAAGAAAGTGTTTTATATTCACGAGCATACAACTTTTTTATGACAGAAAATGCTATTTATACAAGTTTAAATCATTTTAAATATCAACGTGATATTGATATTTATGATTTAACTTCCAAAACAACACGTCTTGTTAATAAAATTAAGCATATTGATCAAGTATTTTATAATGATTATTTTGCTAAAAATGTTGATGTATCTTTAAAAAATTACGCTAAAACGTATGGAGAATACTATCAATATAAAATAAATGACTTGAATTTAATGAGGTAATTATGAAACGTGATGAAGTATTTAAATTTTTAGAAATTAATTTGGGACTTGTTATATGTTCTATCGGTATTTCTTGTTTCTTTTGGCCAACAGGCTTTATAACTGGTGGAGCTTCGGGACTTTCGATTTTGCTTGAACAACTAATACCAAAAATTTCTAATGTTGTTTTTTTATATATAATAAATATAAGTTTACTTGTAATATCTTTACCTATATTGGGCAAAAATTATTTTTTGAAAACCTTATATGCAACGTTAATGCTACCAACATTTGTAGCACTTGCTGAATTTATTATAAAAGCCACTGGCTTATATGATACCCTTGCTGGACTTGAATCTTGGCTTATTGTTTGCTTTGGAGCGGTAATTATGGGTGTTGGTCAAGGAATGTCACTTAGAGCCAATGGATCTACTGGTGGTCTTGATGTAATTGGATCAATTGCATTTAAATGTTTACATCTTCCTTATTCAATTTCAAATTCCGTAATAAATGGTTTAATAATTATTGCCGGAATGATTGTAACAGGTCTTGAAAAAGGATTAATGGCGGTTGTATTTATGGTTTTAGTTGGTTTTATCTTAGACACCGTTGTTTTTGGAGGTGTTGGAAAAAGAGCTGTCTTTATTAAGAGTGATAAAACAGAAGAGGTAAGAAATATGATTACTAGTCTTTTACATCGAGGCTGTACAATAATAAATTGTGAAGGTGGCTACTATCACATTGAAGGTCAAATGCTTATTTGTGTATGCTTGGCTAAGGAATATGTTATGCTTAGAGGTTTATTAGACCAGATTGATCCTAATGCATTTACTTTTATGACTAAAGCCTCAGAGGTAAGAGGCTTTGGATTTTCTAAAGATGTTTTAAAGCGTAAAGAAGAAATTCAAGCTTTGAAGGAGGAAGAAAATGATTTTAAGTAATAGCTTAGAGATTTGGTTTGTTATTATCTTTCTTATTTTAATAACTTTATTTATGTTTTTCTTCTATATGGCAAGAAAGAAAAGAAAAATGCTTGTTCAAAGTGGAAATTATATTACGAATTACTACAATAAGCATCCTGATGAAAGAAAGTTAGAATATGTTCCATCAAAAAACAAACCCCTAAATCAAAAAAAATCAAATATTTTTTTAGCCTCAAGCTATGCTTTAATTCTTGAAGGAACACGAACTAAGAAGATTAAATATAATGATATTTATTGGGTTTATGGTTTAGTTGCTAAAAACTCTAAAAGAAATAAGCCTAATTATGATGCAGATGGTTTAGTTATTTATACGATTAAAGGAAAGAAAACAATTTTTTTATGTAATCAAGAGCCATATGTTAAATTTTTTCATTCATTAGGAATTCCTTCAGGATATGGAATGAATGTCAAAGAAGAAGCTTTAAGGCGTAAAAAGGAGTTGAAGTCTCGTGAAAAAAAGTGATATTATAAAATATAACTTAAAATTTAACCATATTGATTCAAAAAATCCTGTTACTATTGGTAATGGTGATTTTGCTATCACGCTTGATCAAACGGGGACCCAAAGTTTATATGAAATTTATAAGGATATTCCTTTAAGTACAATGTCAAATAAAAATTGGTTTTATAAAGATAAAAAAGATATTAAGCCGTCCTATGTTGATGGTAAGGCTTATATGCTTTTTAATTTGGATAATGATCCAAATTATCAGATTAATCGTCAGTATCCATTTAAGTATAGCTTTATGCAAATACTCTTATACGATAATGATAAACTAATTGACATAAATAATATAAAAGATGTAAAACAAGAGCTTGACCTTTATAAAGGAATTGTGACATCAAGCTTTAATTACAAGGAAAAAATTAATAAAACAATATCCTTTATTTATCAAGAACATGATGAATTTAATTTTAAGCTTCAAAGTGATAATTTAAATTTAACTTTAAAATTTAATTATCCTTCTTATACTAAGAACGGCTACCGTCTAGATATATTACCTAATGTTTTAGTAAAAGAAGATAGGATTACACTTTTATATGATGATAAAAATAGTTTAAGCTTTAAACTAAAATCATCATCAAAATATAAAATTGTAGAAAATACTCTTATTTTTGATGATAATAATGTATCCTTTTCTTTAGCACTTGATGAAATAAAAGAAGGAAAGCTTTTAGATGAATTTTGGAAGTGTGATAATGGTATTATTATTGATAATGAAGAATTAGTAAAAAAAATGGTATTATCAAAGTACTTGCTTCATGTAAATTCAACGGGTATTTATCCTCCTCAAGAATCGGGTTTAACTTATAATTGTTGGAATTCAAAATTTCATTTAGAAATGCATCTTATACATAGCTTATGGAATATTTATAATAATCATGTAGGTGATTTAGTAAAAAGCTTTGATTATTATTTAAGTATAATGCCATCATCTTTAAAAAGAGCATCATTAAATGGTTATAAGGGTCTTAGATTTCCAAAAATGACAGGACCAGACGGAGAAGATTCTCCCTCAAATATTGGACCACTTCTAATTTGGCAGGCACCACATATTTTATTCATGCTTCAAGAAATATATTATTTATATAATAAGGAAAATATTATTAAAAAATACGAGCCATTAATTAGTGGTACAATTGATTTTATGATTTCTTTTTTAACCTTAAAGGACTCAAAATATCAAATGCTTGATCCTTTACTTGAGGCTTGTGAGTCAATTCCTTTAGATAGATGTCAAAATCCTAGCTTTGAACTTGAATATTGGCGGTATACTTTAGAAAGACAGCCTAAGATAGATACTGTGCTTTATGGACATCAAAGATATGACTACCTAGATATAACATCTAAAATAATTACACCTAAAGAAGATGATGGTATTTATCTTAAAACCTATGGTGTAATTGACAAATATGATTTATATAAAGATCATCCTACTGAAGGCTTTTTAATGAGCTTTTTTAAATCAAAGATTGTTGATAAAGAAAAAATGGTAAAAACGATAGACTATATTCTAAAAAATATGGATTTATCTTCCTATTGGGGATGGGATTTCCCTTTTTTAGGATTAAGTTTATTAAATTGTGGTGAAATTGAAAAGTCAATTGAAGTAACACAGCTGAATACAATAAATAATCAGTATTTATATAATGGTTATAATACCTCACCAAGAGATGATCTTAAGGCTTATCTTCCAGGAAATGGTGCTTTTTTAATATATTATTACTATTTATCTAATATACTAATTGCATCTTTGAAGTAAAATATACTATAATTAAAAAAAGGAGTGACATAATGGAACAAAAGAAATTATATATTCATGTAATTGTAAGTGGTCTGCTGCTTGTAATTGCTTCCCTTTTTATTGTCCTTGCAATGCGAGGCTTAAAGGGCGAAGGAGATATTGCTCAAACTAAGGATATAATATTAATCGCAATCGGAACTGTTTTATTTATTGCTTCAATGATTAATATATTATATATAGCATTTAAGATTTTAAAGGAAAAGAAAATTATATGATTGTATTAGAGTTAATTAATGATGCTTTAGTGATTAAAATTAAAAAAACCTCTAAAAAAGCTTTACTATTTGGAGCATTAGGCCTTATTATTCTTCTAATATTATTTTTTTCCTTCCAAAGTTTATTGCCCAAAATTGTAGATCAGACCTTCTTTATAACCTTAGGCTATTTAATAATTTATGCTCTAGCATATTTTATTTGGCTACTAGTAACGTCTAAGCCTAAGTATAAAACAGTAACACTTGACTTTAATAAATTTATCCTTAAGGGAAAAGAAAATGTAACTCTTAAGCATGAAGGGCTAGCCTTAGTAAGTCTTGATTTTAGCTATTCACCAGATATTTATGTTAGCATTATTTATAATGAAAATGTAACATATTCCTTTATGATATATAAATCAGCTTATCCCAAGCTTAAGGAATATTTGACCCAAAGTAGACTTAATTATGAAGAATTAAATAATTCTTAAGGGAAGTGATTTAATGCGTAAGCTTTTACTTTTAATATTTCTTGTTTTTTCACTTAGTGCATGTAATTTAGTTTTTTTTAACACGGATAAAAAAGAAGAGTATAGTTATAATTTAGAAATCGATTCACTTCATACTAATGGGCCTTTAGTAACGCATGCTATGCCATCTAAGGGAGATGTTAAATGTCTGGTTATTCCAATTAATTTTATATCTAAAAATAAATCATATAGTATTAGTGATAATATTAATAATGCATTTAATGGAAGTAGCGATGATATTAAGTATGAAAGTGTATCATCATACTATCTTAAATCAAGTAATCATCTTTTAAATTTAAGCTTTAAAATCTTAGATTGGTATACCCCTAATTATGATTTTTCGTATTATGAATCATATTCTAAGAAACAAGAAACGGGTGTTGATATTTTACTTGCTGAAGCCTTAAGCTATTATAATGATAAAGTTGATTATTCTTCATATGATAGTGATAATGATGGCTATATTGATGGAGTTTGGCTTTTGTATAATAAAGAGGCTAGTAGGAATTCAGATTTTTGGTGGGCTTATACATCACTTATGGATAGTAAAAAGGAATATGATGGAAAGAAGACGTTTGCGGTTAGCTTCGCATCTACGAGCTTTATGAATAATGATGAGAAGTACTACGTGGATTCATCAACTTATATTCATGAAACGGGTCATCTTTTAGGTTTAGATGATTATTATTCATATAATCCTAATACAATTGGGAAAGTATACGGAGCAGATATGATGGATGGTAATTTAGGAGATCATTCATCTTTATCAAAAATTCTTTTGGGGTGGGTTAAGCCTAATATTGTTACAAAATCAGGTGATTATTCACTTAATCCTTTTTCTAAAGAGGATGGAAGTGGTAATGTTTTACTTATAGCTAATCATGAGGTATCAACAATTTATGATGAATATATTTTAATTGATTATTTCACAAATGAAGGGCTAAATAAAGACCAAGGCTTGTTTTTAGGTGATTTGAATCAAAGTGTAAATGGTATAAGAGTATATTATGCTAATGCGACAATAAATTTTGATTCTAATCATAGCCCGATTATGACTGATGATGAGTATTATCAATCAGGATTTAAGTATAGTAATTCTAATATGTTTACTAAAATACTTCAACTATTAGGGGCTAAAATAAATGATAATTTATATTCGATTACAAGTAATCGCTTAGCTAATGCCGATTTTTTATATACTGAAAAATCACTTCAGTTTGGTATAGATGCATGGACAGAATTTAAATATGTAGATAATTCAAAGGTTAATTTTAAGATGAAGGTAAATAGTATTGGTGATGTAGCTAATATTACAATAACGATGGAGGATTAAAATGATTTTAACATATGATGAGGGCTTTAAAAGAGCGAGTAACCCTGAGTGGTTTAAATCATTCTTTAAACGAGATGAGATTGCAACGGATGAAGAGGTAAAAAAAATTAATGAGCTTGCTTTAGAGGTTGGTCTATCATATTTAAAGGAATATTTAGAGGAGGATAGAGATGTTATTTTACAGCGTGAATATGTAGCTGATTTAATTTCCTATCTTGAAGAAGTAAAGGGTGGTACAAATGGAAGAAATTTTGAAGGAGATTCTAAAACAAAAAAATAAAAAGGATTTAGATACTTTTGCAGAAAATGCTTTAAGAGAAAATAAACATTTGCCACTTGCAGGTGCTTTCGAGGCCATGAGTTTATATAATATGTATAGCTATGCAACGGAATATAAAGCGGATGAGTATTTATATCCTTATAAGCTTCAAAAAAGAATTGAAATTGCTAATGCTTATGATAGTAAACCATTATTTACTCTTTCAAATGGAATTTATAGTTTTAAAGGTTCTTTGAAGCTTGAAGAATTATCAGATATCTTAGACGTTTTAATTAAGTACGCCGATATAACTTTAATTACCAAAATAATGAAGCTTACACTTCCTATTCTTAAGCATTTACCATTAAATCAAAGCTTTTATGTGGCTCTAGCGGTAATGAAGTTTAAACAAATTGAGCTTCCTGTAATGATTGGACAATATTATACAAATGATTATTTAGCTAGATGTAGTGAAATGCCTTTTTTTAGTGAGGCAAGATTGAAACTAAAAAAAATAATTGCTTTAACTCAGCTTCCTAAAAAAGCTAAATCAATGTATTTTACTTTGCCATCACTTTATGATTCGATTAGTGAATCAGGAATGTTTGATTATGGTATCATTTCTCTTCAATGCTTTAAAATAATTGAAATAACCTCAAAAGATATTTTAACCCATATATTTAACGACCTTACAAGCGAAGAAATTTATGATATATTGCCTGATGATTTAAAAGAAATTTATAAAAGAGAAAAATTCAATTTAGATTATCTAGAAATTGGTAAAATTTATGTTCTTCTTAAAAATAGTAAGTATAATGATGGTGAAATGTCTTCAAGAATAAAGAATTATTTTAAGGATAATCTTGATGAATATATTTCTTATATAGTTCCTGAAAATATTAATAATTTTAGAAATAAACCAGCTCATGGTGAATATATTGTTGAAGAAGAGGCTACTAAAGCATTAGAAATTCTTGATAGTTTTATTAATAAAGCTTTATACCAAATAAATAGAAGTCAAAATTAAGATTGTATTTAGATTAATCTTGGTATATAATGTAAGCAATTTAGAGGTTTATGTATGATTGATTATGTAAGTGAAATAAAAAGATTAAAAAAAGAAAAAAATGCGGTTATTTTATGCCATTATTATCAAAATGATGAGATTCAGGATATCGCTGATTATCTTGGTGATTCATTGTATTTAAGCCAAGTGGCAATGAAAACCGATGCGGATATTATTGTTTTTTGTGGAGTTCATTTTATGGCAGAAACAGCAAAAATATTAAATCCAAATAAGCATGTATTGCTTCCTGTTATGAAGGCAGGCTGTAAAATGGCTAATATGATTAATCCTGATGCTTTAAAAAAGTATAAGGATGAACATCCAAATACAAAAATAATAACGTATGTTAATTCAACAGCGGCTGTTAAGGCTTTAAGTGATTGTATTTGTACCTCAACTAATGCTTTAAAGATTATTGATTATTATTTGAAAAATGGTGATGATATTTTATATTGTCCTGATCAAAATTTGGGAAAATATGCTATGAAGCTAAGTGGCAAAACCTTTGATGTATGGCCAGGATGCTGTCCTATTCATCATTTTTTAGATGTCAAAAAAATTGTTGAACTTAAAAAGAAGAATGAAGGAGCGAAACTTATTGCTCATCCTGAATGTCAGCCTGAGCTTTTAGAGTACGCGGATTATATTGGATCTACTAAGCAATTAATTACGTATGCCAAGAATGATTCATGTAATACATTTATCGTAGCTACAGAAAAGGGTGTCCTTCATCAAATGAAGAAGGATTCACCAAATAAAGAATTTATTCTTGCACAAAATACGCTTTCTTGTGTTAATATGAAATATACAAAACTTGAAGATGTCTATAATGTTTTAAATAATGAGGAAAATGAAATATTTGTGGATGAAAAAGTTAGTAAAGAAGCTTTAAAAGCTTTAGATAAAATGATGGAGCTATCTAAATAGCTCTTACTTTAATTTATTTCTTTTGATAATCAAAAGAAAATATATTTATTGATAAAATTTGGAGGATATTATGAAAATAGCTGTTGTAACTGATTCGGGCTCAGGAATTGAAAAAAGTGATATAGGTAATTTATTTGTAATTGGAATGCCCTTTAGAATTGATGGTTGTGAATATTTTGAAGGTGTAAATATTGATAAAAGAACATTCTTTGATATTATGAGAAATAAAGAAGCTAGTTTTCAGACTAGTCAACCATCATTATATAACGTTAAAGAACTTTGGGATAATATTTTAAAGGAATATGATGCAATTATTCACATTGCTCTTTCTTCAGGCTTATCAGCTTCTTATAAACAAACTTATGCGTTAGCTTTAGATGAATACCAGGGAAAGGTATTTGTTCCTGATCATCATCGAGTTTCTGTAACACAAAGAGGCGCTATTGATAGTGCTTTATCGATGATTGAGGATGGGTATAGTCCTAAAGAAATTTGTGATTTTATTGAAAATACTGGTCTTAATAGTAGTATTTATATAATGGTTGACACCTTAAAGTTTTTAAAAAAAGGTGGAAGAGTAACACCAAGTGCAGCAGCGTTAGGTGAACTTTTAAGAATTAAGCCTGTTCTTCAAATTCAAGGCGGTCGTCTTGATGCCTATAAAAAGGTTATTTCAACAGGAGTAGCTAAAAAGACTTTGGTAAATGCTTTAATTAATGATATTACGACAAGATTTAAAACTCAATATGAGGAAGGACGCTTAGGTTTTGGTATTGCACATTCTGATGATATTGAAGGTGCTCATGAGGTTGAGGCAATGATTTTAAAAAAACTACCTAAGCTTAAATTTAATCATATTGACTATTTATCAAATTTGATAAGCTGTCATACTGGCCCTGATGCTATTGGTGTTGGATGTTACGAAATTTATAAGAGAAATAATTGACTTTAAAATAGGTCAATTTTTTTCTTTATTATTTTGACGAATTATTGTATAATAAATTGACTTATTGATTGGAGCGATAGTATGATTAAATGTTTTTTATATCAAATGGATGAGAAGAATAAAAGAGTAATTACAGGACTTATTGAAAATGATGAATATTTAGAGTATGATCCAACCTATGAATATAAAATGATTTTAGAAGATACCTACATTATGCAAGAAAATGAAAGGAAAATTTCTAATTTTGGTCGTCTATATTATGCTGTTACAGTTTCTGATGAGCATTATAAATATTTAAATTTTAATGATTATATGCTTAAGGTGAAACTTGATATGACCGAAAATGCAGCATTTGCAAGTACACTTTCTAAGGAAATGCTAATGTCAATTTTAGAAAATACTAATTATTTTAACGAAAATCTTGATTTTGAATATGTTGATTCAGGTTTAACTCTTATGGAAGATAAAGGCTATAAGGATTATTTTGATGGTTGGTTTAGACATGTTGATGATGATGTATATGTAATGCTTTTAAATATGCGTTATCCTTTATATGTTGGTCGTGAAAATGGTAATTACATTTTGGTTGATGATTTTAAAAATGCCTTTAGAGTATCTAAAAAGGAATGTCGTAATTTACTTATCGCAAACGGCTATATCGATACAACAATGAAAAAGAAGCAGGTTGCTTTTTCTCATTTTAATTGTTTTGAATCAAAAGGAAGATATGGCTTTGGTGGTGAAAATAGCTTTTCCCTTGCATATAATGATGGTGTTTTAAAAGTTGATTATAATTTTAAGCCAAGCGTTGAGTGGCGCCTAATTAATGATGCTAATCGTGCGGGTGTTTTAAGAGATATATGCTATAAACTAAAAAAAGGGGATTCTGGTTCTAAACTTATTTTCAAAGTTAATGATCGTTATTGCAAAGATTTAGGTAATAATGAATATGCTCTAACAGAAAATGCAACTGAAGCTAGTCTAATTGATACACATATTATTGATATTTTAAAGCATGCCTTTAAGCTTTATATTACTGAGGCCAAATATGAAGCCTTTAATCGCTCAAATTATGCTTTATATAATAATGAAGGAGAATATATTCTATCGCATGATGTACTAGAATATCCTTCTAAAATTGTAAATGACGGCGCGGTAAATCGTTATTTTGAGGCCGTTTCAGATGATGCTAAAACAGCAGTAGGAAAAACCAAAAAAGGCTATATTGAATATCATAAAGTTAAAGATAATTCCTTCAAAATCGAATATAAGGATAATGCCTTTGATGTAAAACCTCAAAGTCCTAAGCTTTTAATGGCTCTTGAGCGTTTACTTGATTTAAAAATAAATATTCTTGAACCTCAAAAGATAAGCCTATATTTTGATAGAGAATATATTGATACAGCAGACAAAGGCGTAAGTGAAATTGATTCATATCATTTATTCCTTGAAGAAGCGAAAAAAACAAATATTCGACTAAACCAATATCAGGATTTAGCCCAAATTAAAACAGAGTCTGATAAAGGTGCTTTAGAATATTTAACTCGCTTTTATTTGAAGGCTGCTCTAGATACAAAGGCAATCTTTACTATGATTTTAAAACGTGAAAATATAAAAAATGTATTATTTGTAGGTCCTACAGCAGGTGCTGATTTAGTAGGCTGCTCAAATGCTTTAGATGCACTTGATAAAGAACTTGATGTAACTATTCTTGAAAATGTTAAATGGGGCTTTAGACCTCATAGTATTATTTCAAATCGTCTTCATATTAAAGATGCGATTAGACTTCCACTTTCTGCCTTAACTAAGGAAGAGCTTAATTATGATTTGATCTTTATTTCAAGAAATTATCGTGATGATGATACTCTAAAGAGTATTTTACTTAAGTTAAAAAATGAAGAAAAAAAGACTTTAGTTGTAATAACCGGTCTAAGTGAGAAATATCAACCTGAAATTAATTTAGCTACTAAAAAGCATTTAAAGAGTGAAGCATTTGGTGTAAATACCTATGATTCAATTTTAGACAGTGATACAACATATCTTACAATGTTAAGAATTGGTGCAGGCAAGGCCATTGATTTATTAAAAAAGTAATATGAAATATAATTATAAAATCACAATCGATAATTATAAACCAACTGTTTTAGACTTTTTTAAATCGTTTTATTTAGGAAACGAAAAACTTAAGGCTTTAAAAAATCATATTTGGATAAATGATTTACCATGTGATATGACAAGTGGACTTGAACTAGATGATGTTTTAACAATAGATGATCAAAAAGGCTTAGATATTAAGCCTTTAAACGTTAGAATTGACATATTATATGAGGATGATAATCTATTAATCATTAATAAGCCATGTTATTGTCATATTCATAGTGATGGTAATAAAAATACCGAAAATACGCTTGCCAATATGGTGGCGGCCTATTATGTGAGAAAAGGTCTTGATATGCCGGTTAGATATATTCATAGGCTTGATTATGAAACAACGGGAATAATAATCTTTGCTAAAGACCCTTTGACTATGTCAGCTTTGTCTTCCGAGCTTGAAAATCACAGCCTTAGACGTGATTATTTAGCATTCGTTGAAGGAATTATCTCTAATGATATAATAATTGATAAACCAATTGGTAGAAATAGGCATAATAGTCAAAAATATTTAATATCTAAAACAGGAAAAAAGGCTATTACGATATGCCATCCAATTGGTCAATATAAGAATAAAAGCTTAGTAAGGCTAACACTTAAAACGGGAAGAACCCATCAAATTAGAGTTCACATGACCTCAATTGGACATCCTCTTTTAGGAGATATGTTATATGGTGGAAATATAAAATATATAAAAAGAGTAGCTCTTCATTCTTATTATGTTTCATTTATAAATCCCGTTACAAAAAAGAAAATTGAATTAACCTCTAAGCTTCCTACTGATATGGAAAAAATAAAGGCAAGATAAAAGAACTTCAAGCGAAGTTCTTTATTTTTTATCAGTTGTCTCGCCTTTTTTAGGAGAGGTTATTTTATCAATAAATTCAGTTATTTGTTTATTGAATATAAAGCATATAATCGCAATTATGGCAATGCCACAGCCGATATAGAAGCCTAAAGATAAGCTTCCGCCTAAAATGTTAGAGCCAAAATAAACCGATACAAGGGTCATAGGAAGACGAGCAATGATATTAATGATTATGAAATCTCTCACCTTAACTTCTGTAAACGGTACAACGAAAGCAATTGGGTCTTTTGGCAAAACGGGAATTAAAAGGTAGGAAAACATAAGTACACAGCAGCGTTTTCTATCTTTTAATATTGTAAATTTTTCTGTTTGCTTAGGATCAATAAAAAGAGTAAGAAAACCATGCCCAAAAAGCTTTACAAGACCAATAACTACAAGTGCTCCTAGTGTTTGCCCAACAACTGTTATAATAGCAGCCTTAAGAGGAGAATATAGTACACCAGTTATGATTACAATCGGTCCTGCAGGAATAACACATAAAACTGTTTGTAAAATTTGAATACCAATTATTGCAATCCAGCTCCATGAACCCCAACCATTTAAATAATTAATTACTTGATTACGATAAACTTCATCATTTTGAATTTTAATAAAAATAGGAAAAAGTAAAATTGTGCCTACAATTGCAACTAGAAGGACAATAGTAATCAAAATTATTTGGATAATTAAGCGTCTTTTTTTCTCTTTAGCAAGCCTTTGCTTTTCAAACTCATCGTTTTGCATTTTATCACCTATATCGAATTCTAGCATTTATCTAAAATAATGTCAAAAAAAATCTATTATTATTTCTTGACACATACCCCTAGTAGGTATATAATGGAGTTGAAATACGGGTAGGAGGTATTTTTATGATTTATAAAATATTAATTGATGGTATGAAATGTGCCAATTGTAGAAAACATATAACTGATTTGATAGAATCATTTCCTAATGTAAAGAGTGTAGAAGTATCATTAGATACAAATGAAGCTACAATCGAGGGTGAGGATATAAATTTAGATTTAATAAAAGCTAAAATTGAAGAAAGCGGAAAATATAAGGTATTTAATGAAGAAGAACGCCATAAGCTTAAGCCTCGTGATGATGATGCTAAAAAAAAGCTTATTAATCGAATGAAAAGAATGATTGGTCAGCTTAATGGTATTATGAAAATGATTGAAGATGATAGATATTGTGATGATGTTTTAATTCAATTATCTGCGGTTGATAAATCAATCAAATCACTTGCTAATTCGATTTTGGAAGAACATATGCATTCTTGTGTAGTTGAAAGTATAAAAAATGGTAATGAAGAAGCTATCGATGAGATAATTGATTTATTTAAGAGGTTTCAATAATGAAAAAGAAATTTGATATTAAAGGTATGACTTGTGCATCTTGTCAGGCTCACGTGTTTAATGCGGTTTCAAAGCTTGATGGGGCTAGTAATGTTAATGTAAATTTACTTAAAAATACGCTTGAGCTAGATTGTGACGAATCTAAGTTAAATGATAACGATATTATAAAATCTGTTGATAATGCGGGGTATAAGGCAATTCCTTCTGGTAGGAAGGATGTAAAAAAAGAAGAAAAGGATTATAAACTTCAAAAGCTTATTTTCGCACTTGTTGATATGTTTATAATAATGTATTTTTCAATGGGACATATGATGTGGGGTTGGCCTGCACCACCGGCATTTAATATGCATACTAATCCGATGGGATTTTCGCTTATTCAATTTATTTTAGTTATTCCGGTCGTATACATTTATAAGGATTACTTTATAAATGGTTATAAAAGATTAATTAAAAGAAGCCCTAATATGGATTCTTTAATAGCTCTTGGGGCTAGTGCATCTATTATTTATGGTATTTATTCCTTATTTATGATTTCCTTAGGACATAAGGAATATCATATGTATTTATATTTTGAAGCAGCTGTTATGATTTTAACCCTTGTTTCTTTAGGAAAATATTTAGAGGGCTTGAGTAAAAAGAAGACAACGAAAGCTATTGAGCACTTAATGGATTTAGCTCCTAAAACAGCATTAGTACTTGAAAATGGAAATGAAGTTTTAAAAAATGCTTCTGAACTTAAAGTTGGTGATATAATTATTGCCAAGGCAGGAGATTTAATTGCCTGTGATGGTATTATAATTGAAGGTAGTGCGTCCATTGATGAGGCTAATATTACCGGTGAATCAATGCCTGTATTAAAGGAAAATGGTGCTAAGGTATATTCATCTTGTATAATTAAAAGTGGTTATATTAAGATTAAGGCTTTAAGCGTTGGTGATGATACTTCAATTGCTAATATTATTAAGCTTGTAGATGAAGCATCTAATTCTAAGGCACCTATTTCTAAGCTTGCGGATAAAATATCTGGAGTGTTTGTACCTATAATAATAGTAATAGCTCTTTTAACCTTTGGTATAAATATGCTAATTAGCAAGGATCTTGAACTGAGCTTAAACTTTGCTATTACAGTTTTAGTTATTGCATGTCCTTGTGCTTTAGGTCTTGCAACACCTGTAGCAATTATGGTTGGTACTGGTAAGGGAGCTTCTAATGGACTTTTAATTAAAAATGCCGAAATTCTTGAGGCGGCTCATAATATAAAAACGGTTGTATTTGATAAAACAGGTACCATAACAAATGGCACTCCATTAGTAACTGATTTTGAAAATTATGGAAATGATAATGTCCTATCGTATTTATATTCACTTGAAAATATGTCAGAGCATCCGCTTGCAAGTGCAATTATTGAATATGCTAAGAAGTATAGCACATTATTAAGTGTTGATTCTTTTAATGCTATTAAAGGAGAAGGTCTTGAGGGTGTAATTTTGGGTTATAAATATTATGTAGGAAACCTTAAAATGATGGAGCGTATTGGTGCGTTAGACCATAATATTAAAGATAAATTTAATGATCTTGCCAGTATGGGAAAAACACCTCTTGCAATAGCAGAAGAAAACAAAATAATTGGCTATATTGCCCTTAAGGATGAAATAAAGCCTACATCTAAAATTGCAATTAATGAACTAAAGAAAAATCATATTAAGGTTGTAATGCTTACTGGTGATAATAAAAATACAGCCAAGAAGATTGCATCTGAGGTTGGAGTAAGTGAGGTTTATTCTGAGGTTTTACCTGAGGATAAACTAAGAATTATTAATGAATTGAAAGATAAAAAGCAGGGACTTGTAGCTATGGTTGGTGATGGTGTTAATGATGCACCTGCACTTGCTACTGCTGATCTTGGTATTGCTATTGGAGCTGGTTCTGATATTGCCCTTGAAACAGCTGATATTGTACTATTAAGAAATGATTTAATGGATGTTAATAATGCTATTAAGCTAAGCAAAAGAGTTCTTTTTACAATTAAATTAGGATTATTCTGGGCATTCTTTTATAATCTTGTTTGTGTAGTATTATCAACTGGATTCTTGTATTATCTAACAGATGGTTCATTTAAAATGACACCAATGATTGGTTCACTTGCAATGAGTATTTCAAGTGTATCAGTAGTATTAAGTGCACTTACAATTAACTTCTTTAAGCCATATCGTATTGAAGCTAATTATGAGGAAAATAAAACAGTAAAGGAGGAAAATAAAATGGAAATTAAATTGAATGTTGAAGGAATGATGTGCGGTCATTGCAAGGCTCATGTAGAAGAGGCATGTAAGAGCGTTAAAAACGTTGATGAGGCTATTGCATCTTTAGAAAATAAGGATGTAGTTGTAACATATCATGATTATGTTTCAGTTGATGATTTAAAAGCTGCCATTACTAAAGCAGGCTACGAGGTAAAATAATGAAACAAGTAACTTTAAAGATTGATGGAATGAAATGTGGTATGTGCGAAGCTCATATCAATGATAATGTAAGACATCTTGATGGTATTAAGAAGGTATCTTCATCTCATATTAAAGGAACATGCCAAATTATTTGTGAGGATAATGTTTCTATTGAGGACATTAAAGGCGCAATAACTAAAGATGGCTACCATGTTCTTGATGAGGAAAGCAGTCCTTATGAAAAAAAGGGACTATTTGCAAGAATATTTAAGAAATAGTTAAATTTTAATATTTAAAAGCATATCAATGATTATATTGGTATGCTTTTTTGTATAAAAATATTTTTTAAAAATATTGACAAAATACAAATTAAATTTTATGATTAAGACAATATGTTGAAATTAATTTTATAAAGAGGGTGAGTTTATGAGAAAAATATCTGTTTGCTTTATACTTTCAATATTCTTAATGCTTATTACATCTTGTACAGGTAGTGGCTTTAAAAAATATTTTGAAAAAACAGTTGAAATTAGTATTCAAGAAGATAAAAATTTAATTTATGCTACAGGAACAATTATATCAAATGACGGTCTTATTATTACTGATAAACATGTCGTCGAAAATAAAAATAATATTTTGATAAATTATTATGATAGTCCAGACATTAAATATGAAGCAAATATTATTAATGTTTCATCTAATTATGATTTAGCTTTGATTAAAATCGATAAGAAAACTTCTTTTTTTAACAAAATTGATGAAGAATTTTCTTTGGGGCAAAAGATTTATTCAATTGGTAATGCTAAAGGATATGGTTTATCTTTAGGTGAAGGAATAATTACTAGCGAATATAAAAATGTAATTTATAACAAAGAAGAAATTTTATCAATTCAAACTAATATTGAAATATATGATGGCTGTAGTGGCGGACCAGTTTTTAATAAAAAAGGTAATTTGTTAGGTCTTATGGCGTTTAGACTTAGGGATGATGGTAAATATATTCTAGGAATGAGTTTTATGATTTCTGCGCGTACTATTAATGAATTTGTAAATGAAGGGAAGTGAGTATTATTGGGCGAAGGTTAGTTTTTTAATACATAATAATAAAATGGAGGGGTGAAAATGAAAAAAATATTTTTATTTATTGTGTGTGAAATTTGTTTGTTTGTGTCATTATTATCATTTAATTTTAAGGATAATAATCACAGTAATTATGTTAGAAATATTAATGTATCAGAAAAGTATTCATACGATTACTATAATGAAAAATATGATTTAGAAAATATTACTAGTAATAATGTTGTCTTTGATGAATCATTTACAGCATCTGATTTTAATCTAAAGAATACATCAGATGGAGATATAAGCTTAACCTTGAAGCTTGAAATTGATACGGTTACACAAAATGTAGATTTAACCTATTTAATTTATGAGAACGGAAGCTTAGAATGTAAAGCTAATAATATTTATTATATTAATTATGAAAATGATGAGGTAGTAGTAAGTACAAGCTTTGGTACAACCTTCAAACTGAATGATTTATTAGAATACTTTGGGATTTTAAAGCATTGTGCATCATTTTCAATGGTGTCAGGCATTGATGATATAAATCCATTTGAAAATTATTTTGGACCTGGTGGAGGCGGCGGAGGTGGAATGAGCTCTGCTGTTTCAGGTGCTATTGGAGGAGCCTTAGGTGCAGGATTAATTTACGCAACAGGTACTGGAAGTAGTAGCTCAAATGCCGGAACAATAACAGTTGTACCTAAAAAGCCAAGTATTTCCTCAAACTCAAGTAGTAATTCTAATGTAAATACATGGGGAACATTTGAGGATGCAGGAGATAGTGATTCTAGCTTGAAAAAGCAAATAGAAGATGCATTAAAGGAAAAGGGGGTTGATTTTGATTATATTAAAGAAATACTAAAAGATTTCTTAGCAGTAAATAGTGTTGTGGATTTTTATAAAAATAAGAAAAAGGTATTATGTATTGGAAGGGATGTTCCCTATAGCTACTATGATAGCAATGATATGAGTGGATATCAAAATTATGCGGATAAATATGGCTATTGTAGATTTTTTTCACCAGAATATGATTTAAAACGGAAAGAATATGGTGAAGATTTAATTAAAGCGGCTAATAAGCTATTAATTGTATATTGTTGTAATAATGATTGGGATTTTATATGTGTAACCCATCCATATCCTTATATAAATTCGAGTGGTGATTTGCCGCATGGTGGATATTCCTATAGAATGGAACTATATACAATTAGAGATTATAATTATAATAATATTGATAACAAATATAATTGGAATACTCTACCTAAACCAATATCAGATCCATCAACTAGGGATTATTGGTATGAACCTGCAAGCTTTAGAGTAATGAAAGGAACAAGATAAAATGAAATTAACAGAATTAACACTAGAAAATGCAGAAGCTTATTATAAGGAACATCGAGGTTATGTAGTGTTCGAAAAAAGAGATTTTATTATAAAAAATTTTCCCAAAGAAGAAATACTTAAATGGAATGAAGAATATGTAAAATCAGACATTATAGAATATAAGAAAAATAATGTTAAGTATACTGATATTATAAATGTATGTAATCGAATTTGGGAATTAAGCCTTATTATTAGAAAATATGTTAAGTCAAAGGATATATATATTGAAGAAATTGAATTAATTAAGGATTTATATAATAAGTATGGTTACTTTATGAATTATTTTATGTTTGGTAATGATGATTTAATGGGGATGATTGGTATGTTTGTATATTACTGGGATTTTATAATAGAAAAAAATAATTATACAAACCCTATAAATCCTGGTTTTTATAATAATAAGCGAAAAAGATGTGGGCTTGTTCCCAATCTATTAGATTTAGGATATTATGATATTTTAGATGATTACTTAGAGAATTGTTTTTTACCTATATGTCTTCATTATAATGAAAAAAATCATCTTATGGATGGGGAATTATCTTATTGGTATGAAAATAATGATATATTAGAAGCTCATAATATTACAGATACAATTAAATTATTAAGAGAAGTAAACTATAAGCTACCTGAAAAGCTAGATGAATTTTGGCGTAATCGAGGATTGTAATTTTATAATGAGTTATTGTGAATTAGTTAATAAAATAAAAGCTGAACCTTTAAAATATATTGATGAATATAATTTATTATATTTAAGAAATTATTTAGATGGATATTATTATTTTAAGAAATATAATGGTTTTTTTGACGATTTACTTATATTTGGAGATTATTGCTTCAATTATTTTATACAAAATAAAGTAATGAAAATAGAAAATTCTTTAGCAAAAAAAATAGATTGTCTTGGTTCGAGAAACTGGGAAAGTTACATTCCATTAGTTGAAACTGATCCTGAAAAACAGTTTGATTTTTTCTTTGAGTGCTTTGATGAATTTAAGACCTTAGCTTTAGCAGATTATGATTTTACACCTCTTGTACGAAGATTTGATAAATGTGATAGAGATACATATAAATTGAGTTTAATAAAAATAAAAGAAACAAATATTAAAACTGATTTTTTACAATTTATTACAATATTACGTGGACGAGTTTGTGTATATATTGGTTATTATAATTTAAAATATTTAAAGTATTGTATAAATGGCTTCATTTACGCATCAAAGGAATTAGGAGTAATAGATAATTTTGCAAGTTTTTATGAGCAGAAATTTAATAGTTTTTTCAAAGAAGAAGTATTAAGAAATCAAAATATAAATATTGATAGTGAAATGGATTATACCAAAATAATTCCCCTTTTTGTGACTGATCCTAAAAAACAAATAAAAACATATTTAATGTATTTTGATAAATTTGTTAGTCTATATAATAAGTAAATTAATTTATTAAGCATATTAATTTTTTTAGATTGATATGCTTTTTTTCTTGAATGATAAATAAAAAAGAGTATAATAGCAAAATGTGAGGAAGTGTGTTTTTTTATGAAAACAAAAGATATGACTTCAGGTCATCCTTTTAAAATTTTACTATTTTTTGCTATCCCAATGATTTTATCTGTTACACTTCAACAACTTTATAATCTAGCAGATAATTTTATTGCTGGACATTTTATTACTAATTTGAATAGCTTTGAGGCTGTTGGTATTGTTTATCCCGTAACGGTCGTATTTTTAGATATTGCGGTTGGCTTTGGTGTTGGAGTTGGAGTCGTGGCAGCGAGATTCTTTGGAGCAAAGGATTTTAAGAATGTTAAGAAAACTACCACAACAGGCTTTATTTCAATGCTTGTCCTTGGTGCTGTTACAACCATTGTTGGTTTAGCTATTATGTGGCCTTTATTACGTGGTATGATTGATACATCTAAGGGTGATGGTTGCTTTACTGAAGCATATTCTTATATGATGATTTATATTGCAGGAATTATTTTCTTATTTATGTATAATTTTTCAATGTATGTTTTCCAATCATTTGGTAATTCTAAGACTCCTCTTTATTTTTTAATCTTTTCCACATTGCTTAATGTAGCATTAGACTTTTTATTTGTTATTCCTTGTCATATGTCAAGTGCTGGTCTTGCACTTGGTACGGTAATATCTGAGGCTATAGCTGCTATATTATCAATTGTTGTATTATTTAAAAGTGTTAATAAGCTTGATTCTGATAAGGAAAAATTATTTGATTCCGGTCTTTTAAAATCTATTGTTTCTTTAGCTACCCCATCTATTTTACAAGGATGCTTTATTTCTATTGGTGGTGTTTTAATTACAACCATTTTGACAAGCTTTGGAGGAAATTCGGTTGCTGGTGGATATAGTGCAGCATATAAGATTTGTTATATTGCTATTAATATTTTTACAGTTGCTTGTAATGCACTCTCTAACTTTGTAAGTCAAAATATAGGAGCTTCTAAGTATGATAGAATAATGAAGGGTTATGTTGCTACAGTAATTATTTGTGCAATTATTTGTGCAGTATCAATGCTTATAATTTTACCATTTAGAGAATTTTGGGTCCGCTTATTTATTTCTGATAAAGCAGAAGGAGATATCGATATTATTGTTTCATCAGGTAAATTGTTTATGCTATGTGTTGTACCATTTTTTGTTTTAATGGTAGCTAAAATCCCTCTTGATGGTATTTTAAAGGGGTCAACTGATATGCTAGGATTTACTCTTGGTACATCTGTTGATTTAGCCCTTAGAGTAATAAGTGCCTTAGTACTAGGGAAAATATTTGGCTATGAGGGTGTATTCTTTGCTTGGCCAATTGGTTGGGCTGTTGGTATGTTAATTTCAATTGGAATGTTCTTTAGTGGTAGATGGAAGCGTAAATGTGGCTATCCTAAAAATTTAAATAAAAGTGTATAATAGTGAACTTAAGGCGAGCAATCGCCTTTTTTTCTTTTTATTATTTAAAAAATCGACAAAAAACTACAAATATGGTATAATCTTATCGTATCATAAATTGGGAGGCTAGGATGTATGGAGTACGAAAAGATTTTAAATAATTGTCCAAGTCCAATATTTGTTATTAAACCTATAATAAAAAAAGGTCATTTCAATGATTTTACCTATCAATATGTAAATGAAGCCTTCGCAAGCTTTTTAGGTATTTCAAAAGAAAAACTTATAGGTTCCAATTTCTTATCTTTTTTTGATTATACAGAAAAAATATGGATGGATTTGTTTTCCAAAACCATTAGTGAACATAAGCCCCATTTAGTGCAGTCAGGAAGTACCTTGATTGAAAAAAATTTGTTAATTCAAGCCTTTCCTATTGATAATGATTGTTGTGCATGTATTATTATTAGCTTTGAGTCATTTTCAGGAACTAAGAATCTTAATGAGGAACTTTTTAAAAGAGCTAATTATGATGCCTTAACAGGTTGTGCTAATCGTTATATGCTTGAGGAGAAGATTGCATCTAATAACGAAGAAACACCTTTAGGAGTTATTTATTTTGATTTAAATGATTTGAAAGGTGTTAATGATAAATATGGTCATGAAGCTGGAGATAACTATATAAGATCATTTGTAAAAACGATTAAAGAATTAGTAGGCGATATGCTTTATCGAATCGGTGGTGATGAGTTTGTTGCGATTTATCCCGGTACTGAGGCAGAATTTTTAATTTTAGTTGATTCACTTAAGGATTTTATGAAAAAAACATGCTTAGCCTCATTTGGTGCTAAATATTATCCTAATGGAGTTAATTTGAAAAACGCTATTTCTGAATGTGACAAGCTAATGTATAAATATAAACAACAATATTTTACTAAAAATAGTATTACAAGATAAGAATAAATATTTGTTCTTTCCAAAGTGAGGTTGATAGATGTCTACTTTAGAATTGAATGAAAAAAATGAAAGATGGTAAAAGCTATCCAAACTAGGGTAGATAATTTACTATCTTTTTTTGATAATGAAAATTTTTTCGTTGAAAAGATTTTAATCATATTTTTTACTCCATTTAGCTAAAATCTTTCTTTTTAATCTATTTTAGAGAAAGATTGGTAAAAAAATATAATTGAATGATACTTTTTAAATAATTTTTCGAAAATATAAA